>Ga0182739_1000206_pt1 | contig 102575 bp, 107 predicted proteins | sample eDN5th30CBELigBY_FD_128873 | JGI IMG/M metagenome (GOLD analysis project Ga0182739, IMG submission 128873) | Enriched backyard soil microbial communities from Emeryville, California, USA - eDNA 5th pass 30_C BE-Lig BY (version 2) (version 2) | ecosystem: Environmental > Terrestrial > Soil >...
ACAGTTTTTCCCAGCGATGACGCGACGCTGCGCTTCTTGCGCGCGCGTGGGCGCGAGCGCGATTGGCGGCCCTTGCAGCGGGACGAAGGCTGCTCGTATGACCTGCATGACACCATCGACCTGGACAAGCTCGAGCCCCTCATTGCGCTGCCGTCCAGTCCCGACCGTGTCGTTCCGGTCAAAGAGGTGGCGGGGCAGCCGGTCTACCAAGCCTACATCGGATCGTCGGGCAACCCCGGCTATCGGGACTTCGCCGTGGTTGCCGCGATGATGCAAAACAAAAATGCCGCGCCAGGTGTTTCGCTGGATATCAATCCATCGTCGCGGCAAGTGCTCCAGCTGCTGTCGGACAGAAAGGAACTTTCAAATCTGATCAAGGCGGGCGCGCGTCTGCACCAGGCGGGATGCAATGGATGCATCGGCATGGGACAGGCGCCGGCGGCCGGTCGCAATAGCTTGCGCACCGTCCCGCGGAATTTCCCCGGGCGATCCGGTACGCGGGAAGACAGTGTGTTCCTGTGCAGTCCCGAGACGGCAGCTGCGTCGGCGTTGCACGGCGTCATCACCGACCCGCGCTGCCTCGACATACCGTATCCGCGGATCGAAGAGCCGATGCGTATCGGCAGCAACGAATCGACCTTCATCCCGCCGCTGCCGATTGCCGAGGCCCGAAAAAGGTCGCTGCAAAAAACTGATAACACGCCCTCTCTTCCCAGCATCGCGCCGCTGCCGGATCGCCTCGAGATCCCCGTGCTGCTTGTCGTCGGTGATAACGTGTCCACGGACGACATCATCCCCGCGGGCGGCAGAGTGTTGCCCTACTGGAGCAACGTGTACGAGACAGCGAAGTTCGCCTTTGAGCCGCTGGATCCCACGTACTACGAGCGTGCGTCGAAGCAGCGTGATGAGGGTGGGCATGCGATTGTCGGCGGCAAGAATTACGGACAGGGGTCCAGCCGCGAGAACGCGGCACTGGTTCCGGCATTGCTCGGTTTGCGTGTAGTGATCGCATGCGGATTTGCGCGCATCCATTGGCAAAACCTGATCAGTTTCGGCGTACTGCCGCTCGTGTTCGAGAATGCCGAGGATTACAAGGCGATGGAAGCCGGTGGTATGCTGACGATCGACCGAGTACATGAGCAGTTGGCAGCCGGTGCAGCGGTGCATGCCGCGACCAGCAATCCCGCACTGCCCAACCTCAGACTGCGGCATGCCCTCTCTGCGCGGCAGTTGAAAATACTGAAGGCCGGAGGCGTCATCAACCAGCTTCGGCCAACCGGGAATCGATAGTGTCTTGAACCTGCGCCAGCTTCGCTACTTTGTTGTCCTGGCTGAAGAGCTCAGCTTCACCCGTGCGGCCGAACGCCTGAACATATCGCAGCCGCCGCTCAGCCAGCAGATCGCTCAACTGGAAGAGGAGCTCGGCGTCAAGCTGTTCGAGCGATCAAGCAGGCGCGTGACGTTGACCGAGCCTGGAAGAGTCTTCCTGAACGACACCCGGACAACGCTTGAACGGATAAAGCGGGCCACGATCCGGGTGCGTGCATTGGAGCAGGGTCTGGCCGGCCGTATCGAGATTGGCCTGTCCAGCTCTCACTTTCTCGGTCCATTGCCGCGTCTGATCTTCAAGTATTCCCGCACGCACCCCGACGTTCAGGTCACGCTGAACGAAATGCGACCGGCCGATCAGCTGGACGCGGTTCTCGAGCGCCGTGTCGATCTATGCATATCCCGGGCTCCGGTGGACGACCGGCTGTTGTGCAGTCTGCCGCTGTGGCACGATCCGACTGTCGTGGCCCTTCCGTTGGGTCACCGGCTGACGAGCCGCGAGAAATTGCGCATCGCCGACCTGAGGAAAGAGCGCTTCGTCTTGCTGCGTCGGGAAGGGTCGCCTTTTGCGAAGCGCATTTTTGAGTGCTGTGCCGAAGCCGGGTTCATGCCGGATGTGGCGCAAACGGTTGAAGAGATACCCGCTCAACTTTATTTGGTCGCGGCGGGCCTGGGCCTCGCGATCGTGCCGCAATCGGCCTGCGCGCGCATTGCAGGAGTCGCTTCCTGTCCTCTGGCGGATACCAGCGTGGACGCGGATGTTTATGGCGTGATGCGGCGCGATAATGAGAAGAAGGCGCTGCGCGCCTTCTTGAAGGAAGCGCAGCAATTGACCGGAGACGAATAGGCGGCGGCGCCATGGCGCGCTGCACGCATGGAGGATCAGGATGAGCATCCAGCTGAATCACACGATCGTTTGGTGCCGCGACAAGCAGAAGTCTGCAAGCTTCATGGCCGAGATCCTGGGCTTGGGGTCTCCTGAGCCGTTCGGCCCTTTTCTGGTGGTCCAAGCCGACAACGGCGTTTCGCTGGACTTTTGCGAGAAGCAGGGCGAGATCGCGTCACAGCACTATGCCTTCCTGATCAGCGAAGAAGAGTTCGATCGCATCTTCGCGCGTATCCAGGAACGGAGACTGCCGTATTGGGCCGATCCGGGCAGGCGCCATCAGGGCAGGATCAATCACGGCGACGGCGGCCGCGGCGTCTACTTTGACAGCCCGGACGGTCACTTTCTGGAAATCATCACGCGTCCGTATGGCGGCTGACACGCTACACGAGGTCGCGATCAAAGCTGCTGAGCGCGTCCGACGGGAAATCACTGGCCAGCTCGGCTACGCGCGTCAGCCAGTCCGCTTGGCGGGTCACGAACTTCACGATCTGCGCCACGAACCTGCGCTCCTCGGGCAGGTACGCCATGTTGTCCAGCACGGCTGGCGCGACCTTCCCGGCCAGCTTGCACAGGCGCGCTGCCTCGCGTGCCAGATAGCGCTGGTCGATGTCGCACGCAACGGCAAACTGAGCGAGCTCCATCCCTGATAACTCGTCCAGCGTGAATGCGTCGCCAAATGCCATGGCGAACTCGTTGGCAAACGCGGGGTACTGGGCAACACTCACCAGGTCGTACCAGGGCGCCGGATACAGGCCCGCGGGCATCACGAAGAAAGAAAAGTTCTTGCCATGCGCATCGACATTGCCGATCAGCAACTGGAACAAGGCCCATTGCAGCAGCGCGCGCTTGGTGGGCGCCGGACTGATCGCGGCGGTCCGGGCAAGCTTGAACAGGCGGGGCAGGCTCATGCCATCCCGAATATGGGCGACATCCCGGCCACTCCCGAAGTTGCGCTCGTACTTGTAGCTCACGGGAAGGTCGTAAGCCTGGCAGGCGTCAACGATGTGCAAGCGTTCCACGGGTCTTAGTCGCTCGCCGGAAGGCAAATGCTTCGACACGACGCCGGGCACCTGAGCGGGCGCGAACCGGCGATCGAAACGGGTTACTGCCAGCACGGGGTCCGGTGTGCGCAAGATGCCGACCTCGGCGGCCGGCAGACCCATTGCCTTCGCCAAGCGCATGCAGTAGTGCTCGTTGACGACCATGTGCTCGATCTGTAGTGGTTGCGGCTTGAGGATATGGGTCGAAGCCAGCGGAAAGTCGGGCAAGAACAGGATGACGTCCTGAGTGTCACCCGGATTCCCATGAACATAAACGGGCAGCTTGTCCTGCAAGCCCGCCACCGACATGCGGATCTTGCCATCCCACTCCAGCAGCGGCCGGTGTCCGCGGCTGGCGATGCGCTCATGCAGTTCGGCCAGCGTCACTCGTCTGGCCGCCGTCTCGCTTCGTGCGTCAGCACTTGTGGCTTCAGGGGAAAGAAATCGGAAGGCTCCGGTCGCTTCCGATCCGATCGTACGCACGAGCCCGAAGATGTTGTTCTTCGAGATGCGCTGCGAATCGGCCACCGCATCCAGTGCATGTCCTTCGGGCAACAGGTTTTCCAGGAAGCGCTTGATCGTGCCTGGGGGGTACGGGATGGTTCCGTGGCGCCCCGGCGGTGGCAGCGGAAGACTCGGGCACAGGGGGAAACTGTCGGGACGGCTGCGCCATTGCGGCGTGTAGGCCAGGTCCCAACTATCGTTCCGTGCGTCATGGGTGATGTCGGCGACATGGTCCGCGTTAGCCCAGACCGACAGGACGTGGTGCTTATCCATCCGTCAGTTCCTGTTGAACCAGCGCGCGCAGCCCGGGGTGCCCCTTGGGCGCCACGAACAGTTCCATTCCGAGCGCAGCCATGACGAGCAGCACTTTGTCCGTCCCTACGCTCCCTTTGCCGTTCTCGAGCCTGGACAGCAAGTCCACCGATACGCCGCACAGGCTCGCGGCATCGTCGATGCGCAATCCCTGGCGCCGGCGCGCGGCGCGTATTTGTGTGCCGATGTCGGCCAGCGCCGCCACGGGTTGGATGGCGCGGAAATCAGAATTTAGCGGCATAGGGACGAGATCGTAGGTATGAAAATTTCTGATATATCGAAACTAGCATCCTAACGTCAAGCAGTCAATGGTTATTTCTGGGATATCGAAATACACTATCCGTGGCCGTAAAAAACATGATTGTTTCGGGATATCGGAAACGCTGGCGGCACCCCATCGTTTCGCATACACTTTTCTCGTCTACAGATCTTCCGCTAGCATACTCGGGACCGATGCAGCCAACTGGAGCGCCGATGAACAGCCCGCTATCTTTCGATCACTTGGTTCTGATGCTGCGCGATCACTTGGTGGAGCAAGCGCCCTCCTTTGAAGCCGACGGCTATACGCTGACAGAATTGTCGGTACACAACCTTGGCTCGATGAATCGCCTGATAACGCTCGACAGCGCTTATATCGAACTGCTCGGCTGGCCCGCCGGGCGGGCACCCGCCCGCAAGGAAATCGCCGATTCTCCGATGGGACCCGAAGCACTGGTCTTCCGGACGCCCGATGCGCAGGTAACGCATCGGCGACTCCAGGCGCAAGGCTTCGCCGTGAATCCGGTGGTGCACCTCGAGCGGCCTATCAATGTGAACGGACAGGCTCACACCGCTCGCTTCGTAACGGTCCGCTTTGCCGAGCAGCCGGTCGAAGGCTTTCGGATCTATTTTTGCCAACACCTGACACCCGAGCTGGTCTGGAATTCGCAAGCGACTCAACACGCGAACGGCGCGGCGGCACTCGACAAGATCGTGCTGTCTTCTGCTCACGCCGATCGGGTAGGACGAGTGCTCGCCCAGCTGACTGACGCACCTTTGTACGAATCGGGCGTCGGCAAGTTCAAGATCAAGCTGGATAATGTGGTGTTGGAAATAGCGCAACGCTTGGACGCAGAGGTAGCGACCATAGACAGCGTTTCCTTGCGGCGACATGGTGGCGAGGTCTACGCGTTCAACACGCATGTCCGGTCGTCGGAGCCCGCGAAAGCGACCCCGCTGTAAAACGTCCTGCCGATGGCCTCGAGCTAGGCGGTGTATTTGCTTATCGCTAATATTTATTAAAGCTGGCCCGTTTATTCAATAAACTTCAGGCAACAATTGAATATAAAGGAAGCGAAATGCGCAAGCTTGGTAATAAGTGGTTGGGTGCTTTAAGTGCGATGTTCGCCGCGAGTATGGTCGCCTTATCCTTGGGCGGGACTGCCGCCGCGGCAGACGAGAGTCCGTTGCGCCTGGTGCTTCCTTTTCCGCCCGGCGGCAGTACCGATATCGCTTCACGCATCATTCAACCGAAGCTCGCCGAGATCCTGGGGCGAACGGTTATTGTCGATAACCGGCCTGGCGCAGCAAGCCAGGTAGCGACTCAGCATGTTGCGCGCTCGCGTCCCGATGGCAACACGCTGCTCATCAGTTTCGACAACCACTCCATCAATCCGATCATCAAGAAGGAGCTGCCCTACGATACCTTCAAGGACTTTCGGGGGATCACGTTCGCCCTTCGCTTCCCGCTCGTGATGGTGGCCTCGAAGAAAACGCCCGGGAATGACCTGAAGGAATTCATTGCGGCGGTGAAGAAAGATCCGCAGAAGTACAGTTTTGCCTCGACCGGCTTAGGTTCGTTGAACCACCTGGCGCCTGAAGACTTGAAGCGCAGGGCGGGAATCGAAAGCTTGCTCCATGTCCCGTATTCGGGGGGCGGCCCGGCCGTCCAGTCATTGCTGGGCGAAATCAGCAACGTGACGTTCCTCAGCTATGCCGCGCTCAAGTCGCACATCGCGGCCGGCACCGTGAAGCCTTTGGCGGTCACGGGCGAAACTCGCCTGCCCGAGCTGCCCAATGTTCCGACCGTGGCGGAATCGGGTTTCCCGGGGTTCGAGGCCTATTCCTGGATTGGCGTCTTCGCGCCCGCTGGAACGCCTGACGATGTCGCGAACACATTGACGGCCGCATTCCAAAAGGCGCTCAATGATCCAGGCGTGAAGAAACAACTGACCGACCTGGGTTTCGAGGTCATGGCCAGCGATGGCCCCACCGTCGACAAATATGCCGTGCAGCAAAACGAGCGGTGGGCGAAGTTCGTCAAAGAGAGCGGCCTGAAGCTAGAGTAGAGAGCCTCGGCTCGTGCAGGCGGCGACACCGTCGTCGCCATCGCCCATCATCTGATCCTTGGGTTCGACGCACCCGCCGCCTTGGCGTGCGTGCACATCGATTCGCGCATCCAAGCGGACGTCGCGTCCGCTTTCCCGTCCACAACCAGCACATTCCACGGCCTCGCCAAGACTGGCGCAGCATGATCAAGCGTGATCATGAGGTATCCCCGTACCTTATACGGGAGCTGTGATCGGTTGTTTCTGCACTTTCCTCGTCATCATCCAAGTTGTATGATGTCTCAACTTCAGCGCAGCTAGCGATTATTCAAAGACATGAGATGAAGCGGCGATTGATCTCTACAGTGAAGACTGGCGCCTGTAATAATGTTGTACGACAACTGATAAAGAGGCCGGGCCACCGGCTTTACTCCCTGGAGATGAGATGAAACACCTTTTCAAGACCGCACTCTCAGCATGTTGCGTGGTTGCCTTTGCGCTGCCGGTGGCTGCACAATCCGTCGCAGACAACTATCCCAACAAACCGATCAAACTTATCGTGCCGTTTCCCGCCGGAGGCACATCGGATGTCTTGGGCCGTCTTGTGGGCAACAAACTGGGCGAGGCGCTGGGCCAGACCGTCGTCGTGGAAAACCGTGCCGGCGCGAACGGCAACATTGGTGCCGACTACGTCGCGCGCTCTGCGCCCGATGGCTATACCGTTGTGTTGCTGGACTTGGGCAACCTGACGATAAGTCCGAGCGTCTACCCCAACATGCCGTACGATCCGCTCAAGGACCTGACGCCGGTCACCATCCTTGCGTTTTCACCGCATCTTCTCGTCACCAACAACGATATGCCGGTGAAGACGCAGGAAGAACTTGTCGCTTATGCAAAGGCCAACAAGGGTAAGGTCAACTTCGCGGCGGCGGCCGGTATCGGCAGCGCACCACATATGGCGGGCGTGTTGTTCGCTCAGAAGACGGGCGTCGACTGGAGCTACATCCCTTATAAGGGGGGCGCCCAGGCCATGACCGACCTGATCGGCGGACAGGTCGATGTCACGACCAATGGCATGGTTGCGACGTACCCTCACGTCAAGTCGGGAAAAATCCGGCTGTTGGCCGTCACGAGCGAAAAGCGCCTGGCCCAGTTGCCGGACGTCCCCACGGTGAGTGAGCTGATCCCGGGCTTTGTCACAGGCAGTTGGCAAGGCATTCTGGCCCCGGCTGGAACGCCCCAGCCGATCGTGAACAAGCTCCATGCAGAACTGACAAAAATCCTGCATATGGACGACGTCAAGGAGAAACTGGCCTCGCTGGGCGCAGAGCCGCTTGAAATGACGCCGGCAGAATTCAACGTCTGGATGCGCACCAAAGTGAACGAATGGGCGGCCGTGGTGAAGGAAGCGGGCATCCGCGTCGAATAGCGGTATGCAGGCATAGCGAAGACGGTGGCCCAGGATTGTCCCAGAAAACAAAAATGGCCTCCCGCTTGGGAGGCCATTTTCTGCGGTAGTCCGCATGAATACTGGTGCCGGTTAGAAGAGTCGAACTCCTGACCTTCGCATTACAAGTGCGAAACGCTACCCGGTGCCGCAGCCCTAACGTATTAAAAAATAAGAATTTCGTATACCTAGTGTGCCTGCATTTTACCCTAGTTTACTGGCCCATTTGGCCCAAATTTGGCCCAGGGTCTTACGCTGGGGCAAGTGCAAGGGAAGCCTGGGTAAGTGCGAACAGCTCCTAGCGTGTACCGCTTTGCATAGACGGCTAGCGGCTGTAGTGTGTTACGGCATTCGCACTCTATATCGCAACGGCGTTACGCCGTAGCGCTCTGTTTCGTCGCGCCGCTACGTAAATGGCATGCATTCAGTCACGGCGTTACGCAAAGAACCTGGATTTCGTCGCGCCGTTACGTAAATGGCATGCGTTTGTTCTCGGCGTTGCGCAAAGAGCATGGATTTCGTCCCGGCGTTACACGAAAAGCATGGAGTTTATCGCGTTTTCACTCATGGCACTTCAAAAGGTGCCTACATCGTCACGGCTTGACGCTATACGGAGGACTATCAACGATATGGAACTCCTATGAAAGATAAAAACGATGTTAAGACTCTTGAGCTTGAAGTCACTACGGATCGCCTCGGAAGAAAACGAGGACGACCGTGCCTGCACGCCAACAATGCTGCGAGGCAGAAAGCGTACCGAGCGCGAATGAAAGCGCGGGGGCTTAGGGAGGTCAAGCGTATAGTGCCTGATGTACGTGCTATGGGCGGCCGCTTGCAGTCGAGTATCATCGACTTGTCAGAAGTACGGCGTTCTCGCCGGCAGTAGCAAGCAGAGTCATTTCAGTGCAGTACCTTCTTTAGGGCTCCGCCTACGATGATTTGTAGGTGGAGCCTTTTCTATTGAAAGCAGAGTAAGTACAGGTAATAAAAAATGAGTCTTTTGCCTATACTCTTTGCGGTCGACGTGACCGCGTCGATAAAGGTCTTAGACATGCAAAATTTATTATCGGTCGCTGCGCTGGCTGAATTCCTCGGAGTAGCTAAGCGGACTATATACAATCGCCACTTCGCACAGGGCGACCTGCCGCCCAGCATAAAGATAGGTACCCGGTTGCTGTTCGATCCCGCTGACGTAAGGACATGGCTTGATTCTAAGAAGCAATCGCCATGCACCCTCACGCCTACCCCTGTCGCCGCGGTCGCGCGGCGGTGTGGCCGGCCGACAAAGGCGGAATCCATCGCTCGCCGCAAAACTGAACCGCAGCGAGGGTGAAGGCGATGGCGGAGCTAAAGTATGCAAAGATGCCGTCATCGATCGTGCATCCCTCCAACCTGTTTATCAGCTTACCCAAGGGCGTCCGGGCCAAGGAAAAGCTGAACGTCAGCTACAGCGCTGGCGATTCTACGTATCGATTCCTGGGACCGGAGCCCTTAGACTCCACGGATCTGCGCGTTCTCCAAGGGTTGGTCGCCCAAGCGACTGCAGACGCGTACTTGCCGCGAAGGCCGCCAGGCGACCGCGTAGGCGAAAGCACTCCGGACCACCAAGTCAAAACGCTCCTCGAACGGTGTTTCGCCGAGGAGTCCGAGAATACGGTAGCTGTGCGATTCCGCATCTCTGGATTTGTCGAGTCCCTCGGTTATGTTGACGGCGGATCGATACGTAAGATCGTGCTGGCTTCGATCACACGGCTAAGCTCGGTGACCGTTGTAGTAGAGCAGCCAGACATACTTAGAACCACTCGGCTAGTAACCGGCTATGTCAAAGACCCAGTGACTGGGAAAATGATCGTGGGGTTGAATCCATTATTGAGCAGTGCGCTGACCAGTCCTAATAACTTCCTCGCCGTCAGCATTGAAGAGGCCCGTCAGCTAAAGAGTGATATAGCGCATTTATTGCACTGGCGCTTGCACTTTATTAATCAGGCCGATGCAAAAAAGGTCAGTTTGAACAGACTTTGTGAGTATGTCTACCCTTCGTCCGAAGCTACCATTCCGGAAACCACACTGCGTCGACGTCGGTCTACAGTCCGAAAAGCGCTTTACCAACTAGAGCGGATCGGGTGGGGGGTTATGAAGCGCGAGAACGACGTGTACACAATTATCAGGCCCGCCCATTTACGGGAAGATCAACGAAGGATGCTTGGCATAACGCGAACAAACAGGTTGGCATAACGCGAACAATAGTTGGCATATCGCGCACAATAGTTGGCAAATCGCGAACGCGGGAAAAGTTGTGAAAGTTGGCTAAGGCCAGTATTCATGCGGAAGTTACGGCTTGGAGTCGAGACTTTCGATGAGCAGTCAAAGTCTTATAATGTTTATACAAACACCTTTTTTTTTGGTCAAATCGGGCCTCGCGCTAACGGCATGCGGTCATTCAATGAGCCGGCCCGTTGGCCCTGTGGGGCGTCTAGGAATCAGCATTGATCTCCCTGACGAAATCCCCGCGCACGACCTTTGCGAACGTCAGTAGCTCTCGTGTATTGTCCGCTTCCGCTCTTGGTATGCCGTCCTATCTGACGGTGAGCGTTTAGTAATCGATGACAGACAGTAGCGGTGTAGATTTGGCTGAAGGCACGAGCCAACTCCGATAAAGTATGCTGGCATGAGTGTATCTACTAGGTACACTCATGCGGTAGTTGCGATCAGAACGCGCATTCAGAGGCCAACCGATCTTTATCTGCAACCAGGGGAGGCTAGTGGGTGCGGAACCTCAGCCCGCCCAAGGATGTTTCGGTAAGTGATACGGCAGGCGTAAGGCTTCATGTGGGTTTTCTGGGGTTTCGCTTCTTCAGATGTGCTTGCAACGTCGCTACTTTGGCGCGCAGTTCCTCCAGCTCAAGACGTGCCGCCTGCTTCATGACGGCAGCGGAGGTAACGCGCTCGTCAATGAACGCTCCCGACGAGCATGAACCTACGCTTTCGGTAGGGTCCGCAGGGCCGCACGGCACTTTTTTCCGTAATGGCACAAGAACAGGTCGCTACCACTTTTACGAGCGAGTGTACCTAGTAGGTACACTTTCCCTTCAAGTAGACTACTGCATATTTCGCATGTGCCAACCGCTCTTTGCTGACCAGGGAAGCCAGGAGGCATACCGGATCATCGCGTTAACGAGATTTCGCATGCTCCGCAGCGGATCGTACCGGTCGCAGGGTGAGTGCGCCTTCAGCAGTGACCACAAACATCACCTTATCCTTGGGCTGAAGCCGCATTTTTTTGCGAATGTATGCGGGGATAGTGATTCGCCCGCCCTTAGTCATAACGTATTCGTGCATCAAGGATTCAGCTCCGGCTTTAGCTCACTCAACACTTTCTGCAAATGACTCGCTGTTCGCCTCGTTTGAGGGCGAGTTCCACTTCTGACGGTACGCCGGTTTCTGCAAGCGCTGCTTCCAAAGGCTCGCGTCATCCGCAGCTATCCTGGTCTGCACTTCCATGGCTTGCTTGGCCTACATAGATCGGTTCACGATCATAGTCATAGAAGGCGTAGATACCCCACCTGTAATTGCCGATGGCGAGTCCTTCACCTAGGTATGGATGCAACCAGCGGTGCTGAAGGAACCTCTCGAGTTGGTCACGCAGCTCCTGAGTTTCGAACGGTAAGCGGCTTTCGGAAGTGTCGGGCAAGCTTGGCGTCAGGTGCAATTTGTCTGCGGCGTCTTCTGCCATCTCAGCGTTCTGCGTCGATCTAGTAGCCACTACCCACCTCCAATAAGATCCAAATGTCCAATCGATTGTACATATTCTGTAACAGGCCCCGCTAGACAAGTGAAAAATACATCCAGGGGTAATAACCCTAGGGAAATGGTCAGGACGAAACGAAGCTACTGGACTGCCTCGACGATTGATCTGTTCCCGGCCGGCGTAATACCGACGATGCAGGGCGGGTGGGCGTTAGTACGGGAAGTGGCAAGCGCTCGCCATGACAAGTTTTCCGCATATAGAAGAGCTTCGGAAAAGGTCCCTGGTAGCCCCTCTTTCGAGCCTCCTGAAAAAGCTTCCACGACTGTGCGCGCACTCCATGAAAGCCGGGCTGGCGTGCCAGCCTCTCAACCAACTCTAGAATCGCGGTTTGGTGGCGATGCTGAAGAAGGGCTGTCAGTTCGTTATAGACTTCTGCCATGGCTTGCCGAGGACGTTTCCACGTCCACGCGATTCGACCACGATGAGTACGCCGTACCAACTCATATCCGAGCCAGTTGAGGCGTCGTCGGTCAGTCACAAGGCCCAAGGATTCGTTCTCCAGCCCGTCGCCATCAGTTGCTAGCAGTAGCCACATTACGCTTTCCGCGCCTTCGGGCCAGTAAACTACGAGCGCTACGTTGGCGAGCCCGTGCTTCTTTCTAGTGATTCGCTGGCCCGGGGTACAGCCAATGCCGTATTTGGCGTGAAATTTCTCGATGAGCCGTAAGGCTTTGGGAACTGCGACAGTGCCGCTGACGTACCGCTGATATCCGCGGGGAACGAGGTCGACTACGCGCGATAGCACTGCTGTCTTGGACCGTGCAATGGGTGTTGATGCCGGCATATCTTCTCCTTGATGGGTTCAAGGAGGTATAGCGCCAGGCGGCAGGATTGTTATGTGATTTGGCGCGGCAGCGCCAGAAATAATGATGTTCCGCGTAGCGGGAGTATCTTTGCGCTATACATAACCAGGAAAGACGTACATGTGCGCGAAATTACCACGCAAGGACACGCGACGACGCGAGAGCGTCGAACAGTTCCACACGCGTAGCGGTCTGCTCGGTAGCGACTGGCCTACCAGAAGCCCCCGAGCAGACCGCCAAACTGCACACATACATTGCTAACGGGGAAGACCCCATGCTGAGGTACGCCAAGCCTCAGAAAATCGCTATAGCTGCATGCCGGGTAACGCTGGCTGGTGCGGCTGTGATGGGCGCTGGGGGGTGACAACCCTCCTTCGACCCGATCCAAAATGCGTGTTGGGCGACACGGAAACGGGCGGCTTGGTAACGAGCACACACCCTGTTTGATACGAAGCCGTGAGAATCGGCATTAGGGGACGTACGGAAACGAACGGCGTAACCCAGTCTTGGCAGGTGGGCTGACGAGAGTGCAGAAATGCACTAGGGCGCGGAGGGGAAACCTGGAAGCGTTGGCACCACGCGGAAATGCGTGGGTCTCTGGATAGCTTAAGCCTGTAATTGCCTGTGTGAGTCAGGCATCTAAGTAAGAACCCTTGGATATGCCCCAGTATCGGGGTGATGGGCGGTAGAGGGGTTTCGGCGGGTAAGCCGATCTCTGGAACATCGTAGGCCGAAAGCGGCAAAAGCCGTGAAGCGTATGCGATGCCGAAACCTGGACGCTCCATATCTTAAATCGTGGGATCGACGTACCAAGCTAACGTGGGAATCTCTGACGGCCGATTGACTGGGTTGGCACCCAGGATGGCACAAGAGAGGGAGAGTCGGATAGTAGAGCCTAAGCCAATTGCGAACACTAATCATGCAAGCACGCGGCAAACCGTATGGGTACTCGAAAACTGACGGCGATTGAATAGCAATGTATGTACCCCGGCTTTGGTCTGGGATGAGGCTTGGCGGCCTCACTGTAGTGACACGCCAGTCGATGCTGCTTGGCGGCAGCTTGACTGAATTTCGGCTCTGGCAGGCCGAGCAGTGGAGAGGAATAATTTCATCGATTTAATGCAAGGAGGAAAACGTACAGACCGTCGACATCATCTCTCTCGATGTTGACGCACTTTCGCCGCCCCGTTTGTTTCGGGGCGGCATCCCTGCTTCCATCCCGACGCATCGAGTGATGCGGCAGGTAGACGATGAGAGGTGATAGCGCGTATTAACAGCCTTCGTGACATCTAGATAGGAAAATGACGCTATTTAAGCCTTTCTGGATAATGGCTCTCAATTTTCGCTGGGATTCTGGGCTCGGATACGTAAACCTCGATTGATTGAGCGATGGGGGGTATGATTGCCCGCATTCGCAACCATCCCGGCGAGTCTCTCCGCACGCCTTTTTCTTCGGCAAATGCCGTGAATGAGTAAAAAATGACCAGTAGCTTTTTTTTCTTGCAGGCCGAAAAAAATCAGGTGAACTACGAATTTATCGAGAAGGTCGAGCGTGAAGCGATTCAAAATCGTAAACAGACGTATGTCATCTCCAAGCCTCTTGGTGATAGCCGCTATACGTATTCTTACGATAACGCCATCGTGGTTCTCTCTCCGAGGCGCCGGATTAGCTTCATCGATTTCTCTCACGATGCAGAAGAATTCAGGGACTTTGTTGACGATTTTTTAGAGGATCTCGGATCGATATCGGACAAGTATCGCTACAAAGAGGCCATCGGCCGGCCGCGGTCCTGGCGTAAAGGCTTAGTATTGGAAATCAGTGGCAGCGATGTCAACCCGTTCGATACTTGGAATGTTGAGGCAAGGTTAGAAGACCCGGCCAAGCAACGGACTGCTGAGCTTTTAGTTTCGCTGTTAACGGGCAGTATTAACGATATTACTCGCGTCGGCGCGGACCTTCCTACCAACCTTTTAGATCGGGTAAAGAAAAAAATATTATTGTTTGACGGCGAACAAACTCGTTTTGTATATGAAGATCCGCCGGGTAGAACTGTTCGCATTCAGGGTCTATCAGGAACCGGTAAAACTGAACTTCTGCTCCATAAGCTACGCGACGTGTACGTCAACGAGCCGGAGAGCAAGATTGCATTCACCTGCCACAATCGCATTCTGGCCGACAACTTGGCCAAGCGCATTCCAGATTTTTCAATTTTATGAAGGTCGAGGAGCAAATCGCATGGAATGAACGCTTGTGGTGCATGCATGCGTGGGGCTCCTCGAACTCTCCGAATTCTGGCTTATATCGTCTGATCTGTGAAGAGTACAAGTTACAATTCAGGCGATACAGCGTATATATGTCGTTCGATCGAGCATGCAAGCTACCTGTGCCGTTAAGCATAAAACTGCCAGAAATTAAAGCATAAAGCTGCCGCTCCCGTGCCTAGCCTCCTAGGACCAATAGCCCGCCGCGCCATGGCAATAAAGCATATCGTTGCCGATCGTCCGTTATTAAACAATAAGCCTGCCAACCGTTCACAGATAAAAATTGCACCTATTTAACGGGAGTTTTTGCTTTCGCGTATGGGCTGCTACCGTATAAGGTATTTACTAGCACGCCTGACAAAACACGTCGACACGGCGTCAACGGCTTGAGGGTCGTGGCGGTCCGGAGCCCTTTTCTACACTCGAGATTGAACAGGTTTTGCCTAACACACCGGAAAAGGAGCTGAGCATCAAGTGGGCTGCGGAGAATCCGACTGCGGCTTACGACGATTACGAGAATCGCCTGGGAAACCCACTTTGTTGGACAAAGCGGCTTAATATCGTTGCAGGCAACGACTTTTATACTGACAAAAGGCCGAATGCAGTAAGTGTGGCCACGATCTAACCCATAGCCTGGGTCGGCCAGAACAACTTCATATCCCGTATTGACGATAAGCTGAAGGCCTTTGATGCGTCGAATACTGTCTTTTCAATACACGCATGCCTTGCTTATTGCCATGGTCCAAGACGTCCGGATGAACACAGCTATCACCCCTCGGTGTGCGGCGTGCTCCATATCTTTGAGCTCGAGTGAACGAATATTCAGACGCACCCCAGGACTTGTTGCAAGGGTGCGATTATCGAAAAGTAGAAATTCCGACTAAAGACGACCTTGGGAGGTACTGATCATGCCTGATCAAAATAGAGAGAAAGGTGAGCGTGCCGAGGAAGTAGCGGAATGGTATTTTCGGTTGAACGGATTTTTCTTGATCCCTGGGTTTGTCGTACACCCAGACGTTTCAAATAGGAACCCGCGAACCGAGGCTGATTTACTCGGTATTCGTCTAAGTGGCTCCTGCGAGGGAGTTCAGTCAAGCGCTGCATATGGACAGCCTAGACGTTCTGGGCACTTTCGGGCGATGAGAGATGATGAGCGACTGATAATTTCATCCAAGGATGGCACTGTCATTAAACATTTGATTGCGATGGTGGAGGTCAAATCGCGGGAATGCGACATAAATGGTCCTTGGTCTAGGAAAGAGGACGGAAATATGCATCGTGCGCTCAGCCGTGTAGGTTTGGCAATCAGCATGAAGTGGCTCAAGCGTCCGACGAAATGTATGCGCATTTACGTTACGTTGGCAAAGAATTTATTGTTCAGTACTTTGCTGTGGGAAGTACTCGGTCTCGATTGTTGCAAGAAACTTATTCCAAGTTGATTCAGATCACCTTTGCTGAAATTGCCGAGTTTCTATGGGGTCGATTTCGAGCCTTCCCGGAAAAAATCCCTCCAGACGCTGTGTGCAATATCTGGAAAGGGTTTGGATATGATTTCATGAGCTGGTTCGAACGGACTTCCGGCTGGGGCAGAGCAGACGTCATGTCTGAACTGTGTGTAAGGGCAGTCGAGCAATATATTAAACAGGGCCGAGAGTCTTTAAACACCGGAAGGGGGAATCGGACGTAGGGCTCGTAGTCGACACTACACTGAATATCTCAACAGCTACATGACGCGTCACATGCCGCACTTCCAAAAACCGGCAAGGCTTGATGCATGGCAAGCCTTGCCGCTGACGCTTACTGCGCCTTGATGCCATTAGCCGACACTACTTTGTGCCATTTTTCGATTTCAGACTTGATCATGTTGTCCATGGCTTCGGGAGTACTGCCAGATAGATCGGCGCCCAAAATCGACAGCCGCTTGCGCAGGTCGGGATCTTGCATAACTTGGACGATCGCACTGTTCAAGCGCTTTACGACATCTTTGGGCATGCCAGACGGGCCTATGAATCCAAACCAGGCGGTCACATCGAAACCAGGCACACCGCTTTCGGCAATGGTGGGCACGTCCGGCAATGCAGGATGTCTTTTGGGCGTGCTGACTGCCAAGATGCGAAGCTGACCGGTTTTGACATAGGGGTCGAGTGGCGGCGCGCCACTGCAAAGCGCCGATGCCCGGCCAGCAACCAAGTCGGCAGCAGCCGGCGCTCCCCCTTTATAAGGAACGTGGGTCATGTCCAGCTTGCCTATGTCTACCAGCATGGCGCCGCACAAGTGCTGAATCGAGCCATTGCCTGCGGACGCGTAATTAAGCTGGCCCGGCTTGGCGCGTGCGCGCTCGATCAGGTCAGACACCGACTTGATACCCTGCTCGCCATTGGCTGCCAAAACCAGCGGATACGTAGCGATCAGACCAAGGGGCGTGAAATCCTGAGGTGTTTTGTAAGGCAGATCTGATTTCAGGCTGGGATTGATCGTGAAGTCTGGAGTTGCCAGCATAATGGTGTAGCCGTCTGCTGCAGATCTGGCTAACAGCCCCGTACCGATGATGGTGCCCGCGCCCCCCCGGCTTTCAACCACGATGGGCTGCCGAAGAATGGCGCCCAGTTTTTCTCCCACCACACGCCCAACAAAATCGGTCGTGCCCCCTGGAGAAAAAGGAATGATCATTGTAATGGGCCGGCTGGGGTAGCTTTGCGCCCCGGCGCTAGCGGCCAAACCAAGCATTGCCGTAAAAACTATAGTGGAAAATATTCTTCTCATTGAAAGTCTCCTCAACGTTGGCGGCCGGCAGTGCCCGGCATGATGTCGGGCCCGTCACGCAGCCAGATTCAGTTTCAGGCCGCTAATTTTTCCGCTCCCACCAACTCGGCCAGCGCGGCGCGTGCATTGCGTTGCTGTTCTGCCGACGCCGGCGCCAACGGTGAGCGGGGCTTGCCAACAGGGATGCCTTGCAGCGACAACACATACTTGGTAACCGCCAGGCGGTTGTCACCCGAAATGGCATTCCAGACCCTCAACAAACGGTTGTGCAAGTCCCGAGCTTGATCATGCTTGCCTTGTTGGACCAGATTCCACATCTCGACGCAAGGTCCAGGCATGGCTGCCAGAATCTGCGATATTGATCCGTGCGCGCCCAGGGCCAGCGTCGGATACAACAGCGCATCGATGGCGGCGTAAATGCGCATATGCGGGTCGGCGTTCAAGATCAGGTCGGCCATCGATTTGACGTCGCTGGCGCTTTGCTTGACCCCAAAGATTCCCGGGACCTCGCGCATAAGACGCAGTAATAGGGGGACCGACAGGTAATTCCACGGGATGACGTTGTAAATGATGATGGGAATACCCACAGCGTCCTGGATAGCGGCAAAGTGCCGGACCATGGACTCGTCGTCATTCTTGTATATATAGTGCACCGGTGTGATTTGCAAGGCAGACACGCCCAGATCCGAAACAGCTTTGGCTTTTTGTATGGCTTCCCGCGTGCTGTTGGCGATAATTCCCGCAATCACGGGCACCTTCCCGTTAATCTCTTCGCACACAATGCCGACGACTTTTTGCACTTCGTCAATGGTCAGCGTATTGCCTTCACCTGCGCTGCCACCAGGCACTAACCCGTGCACGCCTTGGGAAAGCATGTAGCGCACCTCGTCGCGCAGGATGGATTCTACAATTTCTTCCTTCTCGTCAAAAGGCGTGAGCATGGGGGGGAGGATGCCAACAATATCCTGCGGAGCAAATCGTTTGGTAGGAGCCATGGAATGTCCTTCTGATAAAGATATTGATCTGATACGGCCCTCAGGGGTTATGGTCGCTTGACAGTGTTCATATACATGAACTATAGTATATGGACGTAAACATTATAGAAACAGGGCTGCCCTTGCGCAATAGCTGTCTGCAAAAATGAACGAACGTGTCAAATCCGCTACGCGTGTGCTCGACCTGCTCGAGTTGTTTTCGTCCACGAACGAAGCCATGGGCGTCACCGAAGTCGCACGCAAAATGGATATTCCCAAGAGTAGTGCACAAGCTTTGCTATTGACGTTGACCGGGCGCGGCTATCTGGTGCGTGACGAGTCCGGTTATCTGTTGCCTCTCGAGCTGCGTGGCGGATGGGTAGGCGGGCTACGCACACGACTATTGGGTATTGCCGCCCCCATTCTGGCGCGCATGTCGCAAGAAAGCGGTGAATCTGCCTTTATCGGTAGTTTGACAGGCGAAGGCAAAATTCAATACATGGCCAAGTCTGTCAGCCCTAATGAGGTCCGCTATGACGCCTCGCTCGATCATCCTCGCCTCATACACTGCACATCCATGGGACTGGCCGTCATGGCCTATTCCCCAGAACTCGATGTGGCGCGATGGCTGCAGCCACAACACTTGATCAAAGTTACTTCCAGCACGCTAACGGATCCGATCGGCATTCGAAAGATATTGGACCAAGTACGTCAGCAAGGTTATGCGGAAGTTATGAACGCTAATGTCGAAGGCGCATCTGGGGTGTCGGCCCCGCTGTTCGGTCCCAACGGTCGTATCGTTGGGGCCCTCAATCTGGGTGCACCCTCCTGGCGCTACGAACAGAGGCGCCAGTTGATGATCGATGTTGTCTGCCGCGAAGCCAGCGACATATCACGTATCCTGGCAAACGGAGACCGTCCGGCGTAAGGTGCTACCGGCTCTCGCTACGTCCGTCGATCGATGGAGCCATCGGCCCTGGTATGGCAATTTACTCCAAATGCAGTTGCTCTAGTGCCGCTCGAATCTTCGTCAGCCGCGTGCTCATGTGCTTCTGAGGCGAGAGCATAGGCTGCATGTCGGGCTGCGTCCGCCGGATGGCCCATTCGGACAGCAACGACTTGGCTGCATCAACGATTGCTTGGTGGTCCGGGTTTGTTGAGTCAAATGCGGGGTCAGATCAAATGCCAGCTTGTGGATATGTCGTTCGCCAAAGGCTCCGCGTGGTTGGTGCGCCTTGATGACCTCAATGACAGCTTGCCTGTTTATCAGCGCGGTGATGTGGATTTCTTCGTCCTCGGTCGCAACTCGCCACCAATACAGCGTCTGATCGATGACCGTTTTGCCACAAGGGCTCTGGTCGCCGCGCGCGTAGGCGGCGCACGGCAGCTTGCCGCCTGCCGAGGCTAACACCAGCTAGTCCCGGTCAGTCCAGCCCTCACCCGACAGCTTTTTGCGATCCGTGTCCACCGTCTCGAAGAATAAGTTTTGGATGCGCACCTGCGGAATCGATACCTATCGTCGAAGTTCCCAGCATGCGCGCGACGACACGCCGTGGAATGCATTCAGTCGGGACGATGTACTTGTCTGCACTTTATGGGTATGCGTCCGGTAAAACCATCTTGAGCCGAAGCGACAGATCGTAGAGGATGGCGGCTCCACGAGATTCTTGGTGGAGTAATTCATCCCAGCAGGTGGAGTAATGCATCCCAACGAGCTTGTCGCACAAGACGGTCGGCGCCATCGGCGTCAGTTCAGCAACGAGTACAAGGCCGAGGTGGTCGCCAGTTGTCAGCAGCGTGGCGTCTCCGTAGCGGCGGTGGCGCGAGCGCATGACCTGCATCCAAATTTGCTTCGTAAATGGGTTCAGGAGCACGAGCGCTTCGGGACCCCGGAGTCGCCGGCGGTGCCTGCGGTACGACGCGATATTGCTGCTCAGTTCACTCCGCTACGGCTTGCTCAGCATGAAGCGCCGGCCGCACCGGCCGAGATTGCGCAAGAGATCACTATAGAGCTGCAACACAACGGTTTGCGCGCGTCGATACGCTGGCCTGTGTCGCAGGTCCAGCAATGCGCCGCCTGGCTGCGCGAAGTGATGCGATGATCCGCATTGACCAGATCTGGCTGGCGGTGGAACCGATGGACATGCGCGCCGGCACCGAGACAGCGCTGGCGAGAGTCGTGAAGGTGTTTGGGGCGGCGCATCCCCACCATGCTTACCTCTTTGCCAACCGCCGGGCTAACCGTTTGAAGATCCTGGTGCACGATGGCATTGGGATCTGGCTGGCCGCCCGGCGGCTGCATCAAGGCGGCTTTACCTGGCCGCGGCCGGACTCGGCCGATGTGCAGTTGAGCGATGAACAATTGCAGGCACTGGTCATCGGCCTGCCCTGGCACCGCATCGGTCCGGGCGGTGTGATCGATGCGCTGTAATCCCGTTCGGGTGGGTCAGATTTACTCCGACGGTGGTTCACTTTATCTTGCGCGCGGCACGTAGCAGCTTGCAATCGGGGCATGCGCCAATAGCGAGCAGCGTGCCGTCGTGGCACACTGATAAGCATGAAGTTACCCGTGCCCGACCTCGACCAGATGGATGCGCCCGCCTTGAAGAGATTGCTTCAAGAGCTTGAGGCTGAGCGTCGGCAAATGAAGGCGGAGCACGAGCAGGCCAGCGCCGAGCTACAAGAGCTGCGCGCCGAGCGCCAGCAGCTTGAGCACGAGGTTGCGGCTACCCAGGCAATCCTGGCGGTGGCTGTCAAGCTAGTTGTCGCGTGTGGCTGTAATCAGGCCGCCCGCCTGGGGGAGTCTTCGCAGGCGGCGATGCCTGCTAAATCGTTGTTTGGATTCAGATGCACCGCGTCGATACGCGACCAGTTCCGTATGGTGCCGGACCAGCGTTGCGGGTGGCGCTGGCGTGCCGCCTCGTAGACGGCGCGGCGCTTTGCCAGCAAGGCGGCATCCAGGCCGCTGTGGCGCTGCCCGGGCGTCACGAACCGGATCGCGCTATGACGATGTTCTGCGTTGTACCAGCGCACGAACCTAGCCACCCAAGCCCGGGCCTGTTGCAGGCTGGTGAAGGGCTGGCGCGGATACTGTGGACGATACTTCAGGGTGCGGAACAACGCCTCGGAGTACGGGTTGTCATCGCTCACCGCCGGTCGGCTGAACGAAGGCGAGACGCCCAACTCCCGAAGCGTAGCCAGCATGTTAGCGCCTCTCATGGGACCGCCATTATCGCTGTGTAGTACCACCTGCCCGGGTTCGACGCCCTCACGCAAGCAGATGTCGCGCACAATGTCGCTGGCGTGCTTTCCGTCCTCGGTGTCGTAGACCTGCCAGCCGACAACCTTGCGACTGAACAGGTCCAGAAACAGGTACAGATAGTAGAAGCGACCCTTGATCGCTGCGGGCATGTAGGTGATGTCCCAACTGTAGAGCTCGTTGGGCGCACGCGCTGTCACGGCACGGGGTTTGGGTTGGGGATGTCGCGGTCGTTGCCGGCCCCGATGGGCCAACTGCCCGGCGGTGCGCAGCAGCCGATACATCGTCGATTCGCTGGCCAGGTACTGACCTTGATCAGCCAGGCGAGGCACAATCTGCGACGGCGGCAGGTGACCGTACTCCTGGCTGTTGATCACCGACAGAATGCGTTGACGCTCCAGGTCACTGAAGCGGTTGGGCGGCTTCTGGACACGGTCCGGACGCTGATCCTCATGGAAAGGCATACGCTTCCAGCGCTGCACGGTTCGCAGACTCAGCCCGAGAACCTGGCAGGCGCGTACCGCGCGGGCTCCGGCTGCAACCGCCTCATCAATCATGGACAGCAATGTCTGGCGCTGTGTGAGCGAGGTCATTTCTCCTCGTCCTCCCACAGCGCCTGGTACTTTTTTTGCAGCACCAGCAGCGCGGCGGCTTCAGACAGTGCTTTGTCCTTGCGGGTAAGTTCACGTTGCAGGCTGGCCAGTTCACCCTTCAGTTTACGAAGCTCGCCGGCGTCCGCCGCCGGCTTGGCGGGCGTAGTGAATTCCGCCTTCCAGGCCAGAAGCTGATGGGCAAATATTCCGCGCTCGCGGCACCAGGCGTTCAGCTCCTCTGGAGCCAGAGTGTTGGTGTCCAGCAGGGCTTGCAGCCGCTGCTGGGCAGTCCATTCCTGCGGGCGCTTCTCGCCATCGGCAGGTCGATGTAGATCGGCCATCTTGGGATTCCGTAACCAGTTTCGCACGCTATGGTACGGCACGTTCAGCTCAGCGGCCATGTCGGCAATCGTACGATTGCCTCGTGTCAGCATCTTGCGGACCACTTCTTCTTTGAAGGCTGGAGAGTATCTGGATAAATTCATCGCTTCATTCAAAAACTGAGGCGACAACTAGTCTGACACGGGGGGCCTGGTGCGCCGCGATCAGATGCTGGCCTTCCAAGAAGATGAGATTCGCTTTAAAGACACCAAGATTGCGCAATTGACCCATGAGATTGCGACGCTCAAGCGCTACCGCTTCGGCAAGAAAGGCGAGCAACTGGCCGGCGCACAAGGCACGCTGCTTGAAGAGGCCGTCGAGGAAGACATCGCCGCCATCGAAACGGAGCTGGAATTGCTGGCTGGCGTGCCTTCTGCCGACCGAGCCAAGCGTCAGCCCAAGCGCAGGCCAATGCCGGAGCATCTGCCACGCATCGAGTATCGCCACGAACCCGAGAGCACAACGTGCCAATGCGGTTGCCAGTTGCAGCGCATCGGAGAAGACGTGAGCGAAAAGCTGGACTTCATCCCTGGCGTCTTGCGTGTTTAGCGTCACGTTCGCGGCAAGTGGGCCTGCAAACAATGCCAGACACTCACCCAGGCGCCCGTGCCCGCGCATGTGATCGATAAGGGCCTGCCTTCTACCGGGCTGCTCGCCCATGTACTGGTGGCCAAGTACGCAGATCACCTTCCGCTATATCGGCAAGAGAAGATCTTCGAGCGGGCCGGGATGAAGCTGGCTCGCTCAACGCTGGCCGATTGGGTAGGCACGAGCGGCGTGCACTTGCAGCCGCTGGCAGAGGCCTTGCGCCAAGCGATTCTTACGCACGGCGTGGTGCATGCTGATGAGACGCCGGTCCAGATGCTCAAACCCGGCACCAACAAAACGCACCGGGCTTATCTCTGGGCATATGCGCCGGGGGCCTTCGAAGACTTGAAGGCCGTGGTCTATGACTTTACCGAGGGGCGCGCCGGCGAGCACGCCCGCGCCTTCCTTGGCGACTGGCAAGGCAGTCTCGTTTGCGACGACTACTCCGGCTATAAAGCGTGCTTTACCCAAGGCATGGCCGAGATCGGCTGCATGGCCCATGCCCGTCGCAAGTTCTTCGAGTTGCATGCCTCGAGCAAGAGCCAGCTGGCTGAGCAGGCCTTGCGCTACATCGGCGAGCTCTATGAGGTCGAGCGCCAGGTCAAGGAGGTGGGGCGTGAGGACCGACGACGCATACGACAGGCGAAGGCCAGACCCCTGGCCGATGCACTGCAGGCTTGGATGCTCGCGCAGCGGGCGCGTGTACCCGATGGGTCAGCGACGGCCAAGGCCCTGGACTACAGCCTGAAACGCTGGATGGCGCTAACGCGTTACCTGGACGATGGGCAGTTGCCGATCGATAACAACTGGATTCATGCCGCTATCGGCATGAATATGGTTATGCCGCCTCCCGGATTATGCCGCCTTGCTCCCGTGAGGCCGCATATCACCAAGAATTGGGTTGAGAAGCTGGCGGCATAATCTTTATGCTATTTTCGGGCCGGCAGTCACGTCGGCCAGGAGATCAGCATGCAAGCCGCCATCCAATTACCCCCATCGGGTTGAGCCGACCCGTTTCCCGTCCGATGTCATCGACACCTTTCTGGAATGTTGAAGTCGGTCTCACCTATTGGTACATCGAAGCCGTGCCCCAATTGCTCGAGCTGGCTGCAGCGAGCCTGAGCCACCCTATTCAGCCGGGAGAGCAGCCATGACCACGACACGTCTGCCGGCCCTCGTTCAACGTTTCTTTACCCAGCGCCTGCTCGATCAACAGGGCGTCAGTCCGCATACTGTGGCGAGCTATCGTGACACCTTCCGCTCGCTATTGGCATTTGCCGCCAAGACGACGAGGTGCTCGCCCTCGCGTCTACAACTGGAGGTTCTCGATACCAGGCTGATCGAGCGGTTCCTTCACCATCTCGAAGAGGAGCGCGGCAACTCGGTGCGCACGCGCAACGCCCGGCTCACCGCGATCCATGCATTCTTCCAGTTTGTAGCGATCAACGAGCCCGCATTGGGACTCCAATGCCAACGCGTTCTCGCGATTCCAACCAAGCGCTATGATCATGGCCCTGTGGAATTCCTCTCTGAAGACGAAGCCAGGGCGCTGATTTCGGCACCCAATGCGACGACTTGGATTGGCGCACGCGATCGCGCTCTGCTTTTGCTGGCCTACCAGACGGGCATGCGCAATAGTGAGCTGCGAGAGCTCCGACGCGAGGATGTGGTCGTTGGCACTGGAGCACACGTCCGTTGCTTCGGAAAGGGCAGAAAGATGCGGTGTACTCCTATCAGGCCAGACGTCCTGACCGTTCTGAAGGATTGGCTACAACGCCACCCAGGGAAACCGGAGGATCCGCTCTTTCCCAGCAGTCGCGGTGGGCGGATGAGCGCCGATGCGCTTCAAAAGCTGGTATCGCGCCATGCCGCGGCGGCCAGTCGAGGGTGCCCATCGCTCCAGAAGAAATGCGTGACGCCCCACACGTTGCGACATGCGGCCGCCATGAATTTGCTGACACACGGCGTGGATCTGACCGTGATTGCGCTTTGGTTGGGTCATGAGTCGTCAGAGACCACACAAATCTACCTGCATGCCGACATGAAATTGAAAGAACGCGCGCTGGCTCACACGCAGCCCAGTGGCGTCACTCCCGCGCGCTACAAGCCGACTGACCCGTTGCTTGCATTCCTCGAGGGCCTTTGATTATGCCGCCAGCTTCTCAACCCAATTCTTGGTGATATGCGGCCTCACGGGAGCAAGGCGGCATAATCCGGGAGGCGGCATAACCATATCGAGCAACAGATTCGACCGATTGCAGTTGGTCGCAACAATTGGCTGTTCGCCGGGTCGCTACGCGCCGGCAAACGGGCAGCCGCCGTGATGACGCTCGTGCAGTCGGCCAAGCTTAACGGCCACGATCCCTATGCCTACCTGAAGGATGTGCTGACTCGCTTGCCAACGCAGCCGGCCAGCCGGATCGGCGAGTTACTGCCACACAACTGGTCGCGACCGATTACCGACTAAAAGACAACGGCCGCTAACGCGGCCGTGCCAATGTGTGTTGCCCGTACGCTTACGACGCAGGGCCTCCAGACTGAACCCCAACAACGCGGAACCGACGCACGATGCCAAGGCAATCCACAAGGTGGTGCCAAGGCCCGAAAGAATGGTCGGTACGATCGATACCCCGAACTGCAGATCAAAAGCCACGGTTGCCCCTTTGGCCAACACTAAGGCGCCTTTCGATTCTCCGACCGATAATTGTCGCCGGGTAGCAGATAATGAAATATGCCACCAACAGTGCCGTATAAATTCCGACGGGGTTGTACTCGAGTTGCGCGATCTCCTTTGCCCGGAAGGGCATGTCAGTAAGAGTAATCAGCGACACCAACGCCGTGCCCTTCACCAACTGAATGAACTGATTGATGAAGGTGGGCGTCATGGCTACAAAAGCCTGAGGAAGCTCTATCAGGGATAACACATCGAACCGGGTCAGGCCCAGCGCTTTGCCGGCCTCGACCTGGCCGCGGTCCAGCGACTGCAAGGCCGCGCGAACAGACTGACTGCCATAGCCGCCGATATTCAGACCCAAGGCGAGGGCCCCGACCGTCAGACCGGACAACGTCACCCCAAAGCTGGGCAGGGTGTAATACATCATGAACCGCAAGATGATTACTGGGGAACTACGCCAAAACTCAATGATGGCAGTAACGCCCCACTGCACAGAACGTCTGGTGAAGTACTGAACCTGGCGGCGTAAACCGCCAACGATTCGCTGAAATGAATATTTCAGGGACGACCAAGTACGTCTCACCGGTGAAAACTTGCCAACACGGATTTTCGACCCAGCCCCACACGACATCGTCATCCGAGAGGTCAAACGCGTGCTGCAGATACAGCAGACCGGCGATCAATCGCGGCGAGGTGGCCGGGCGGCCACGTCCGGACGTGAAACGACTGGCACACACGGCGTCGATGCGTTCCCATTCGATCAAATCGGCCAGCTTGACCAAGGGATGCTTCAGGTTGATCTGCTCGCGCAGCAACTGGCAGAACGACTCGCCTAATCCTGGAATAATCGGCTTCGGACCCATAAAAACACCGGAGAAATTTGCAGGAAAACGTGCCCACATTATCTCAAATCCTGCAAATCCGAACCCCAAAAATCACCTTGAAACCTGCGCTGCCATTGGCTTTACGGCTTATTCGGGGCTGGCTAATTATTTACGCAATTTACACCTGACTAGAAACCTCCTACGTATTAAAATAGAAATATATTTAATTGAACTGTAGATCCGAAAACCGGAGCACCCGTGGAAAGAATTGACACAATTTCGGTGAATGAAAAGCAAAAACCCGAACCTCTCGGAAAAGGCAAAACATCTGGTTTCATAGTACGTCACATCAGGGAAGGTATCCTTAACGGCAGTTATGCACCAGGACAACGTCTGATTGAAGCGGATTTGACGAGTCGGCTCGGAGTAAGCCGGGGTCCAGTACGAGAAGCCTTTCGGCAACTTGCCGCCGAAGGCCTGTTGGAAAATGCTTCAAACCGAGGAACCATGGTTCGCGAGTTCAACGACGAAGCAATACGTGAACTCTATGAAATTCGTGTAAGTCTTGAAAAACTGGCGGCGAAACTCGCCGCCCAAAACATTGATAAAGACGGAAATAAGTTACGCTTGCTAGAAATAATGAAAATGCTCGAGCAGGATCACAACCGCTACTCCCCGTATGATTTCTTTCAAGAGAACAACGACTTTCATGGCGTCATTGCAGAACTCAGTGGAAACAAGCAGCTGGCATCAATGATTAAAAAAATGCAATTTCCCTTTGTGATATATCGCTGGAAGACTCATCTGTACCATGAGGTAGGGGTTGAAGCCAAAGAGGAACATCGGGAGATCGCTCAGGCCATTTTTAAAGGTAACTCCGTGGAAGCAGAGAGCAAAATGGACCTTCATCTTCGGCGCGGTGCTTCCCTGATTTGCGATGATGAAGGCCCAGTTACCGGGATATAGTTTATTTAGAAGCCGGTTTCAGACAAAAACTTATCAAGCATAAGTTATTTCGTATCTGCCTTAGATTTCTCGACCAGCGGCTTCCAGCGTTGGATATCCTGTTTAATTACCTTGGCAAAGTCTTCCGGAGTGCCTCCTTGCACTTCGAAACCAAGACTGACAAGCCTATCCTGGACGGCCTTGTCATCCAATGCTTCTTGGAAAGCCTTCTTTAACTTATCAATAATAGGCTTTGGTGTTCCCGCAGGCGCCGAGACACCATACCAGTTGGGTATTGCAAAATCAGGAATGGTTGCGGAAATAGTCGGTACATCGGGAAGCAAGGGAGATGACTTCGCACTTCCGAATGCTATAGCGCGCAGTCTACCTTCCTTTACATGCGGAAGTAACTCGGGAAGATTCCCGAACATAATGGGAACGCGACCAGCTACCATATCCACCAGAGCAGGAGTTCCTCCCTTATAGGGCACATGCATCATCTTGACATCCGCCATCACATTGAAAAGTTCGCCAGCAATATGTTGAGAACTGCCTATTCCAGCAGATGCAAACGAAAGCTTTCCAGGTTCCTTCTTGGCAAGGTCGATCAAGTCTTGAACAGTCCTGACGGGAAGATCGGGGTGAACAACAAGAAGGTTGTACAGTGAGGCAAGCTGAATAACAGGTGCCAGATCTTTCTCTACGTCATACGGAAGATCGGAATACAGTGTCGGACTAATTGCCAACATACCCATCGACGGCTGTAGAATTGTGTACCCATCGGGCGCGGCTTGAACGACATAACTGCCAGCGATCTGCCCATTGGCTCCGGGCCGGTTCTGCACAACAACTGGCTGCCCTAGAACTGAGGACAGTTTCTCACTAACAGTACGCCCAAGTACGTCTGAACTGCCCCCCGCAGGAAATGCATTGATAAAGTTGATAGGTTTCTGTGGCCAGTTCTCAGCAGAAACCTGAGTAGCAAACAACAGGGAAACCACGGATAAGAACTGCACGGCACAGCGTAGGATTTTCATTTTGTCTCCTCGTCTATTGGTATTGACGTCAGCGTATATTCCACTATTTATTTACTAGCACCTGTAGTCAGACTCCCCTCCTTCCGGAGTCGTAGCGCATTTGATCATCTAGACGTAGGCAGGCCCCTCTATAACTGGATGACGAGCGATAAAGTCTTCATCGATTTCCAGGCCCAGCCCAGGTTTATCGGGTGCCAGCACATTACCATTGGCATCTACGGAGAAAGGTGTGCTGCACAGCTCATCACGGAACGGGTTTACCTTGGAGACGTCAGCTTCAAAGTACCCGCCGTTACCGATAGCGCTCAGGAAATGAATGGTGGCCGCCATATTCAGTCCCGTCATGGAGCTATGGGGATGCACGGGAATCTTCCATGCAGAAGCCATAGCTGCGATATGCAATGCTTCGGTGATACCGCCAGTCTTCGATACGTCAGGCTGCCAAATGGTGATAGAGCCGTCCTCCAAAAGCCGGTTAAATTCAAACCGGGTGTAATGGTTCTCACCAGCCGCTAATGCTACCCGTCCAAATGTTCGAGCCAACGCATAGCTTCGATGATCGTGAGCAGGGAACGGCTCCTCTAGCCATGCTACGCAGTTGTCATCAAAACCAGGCATGACGTGGCGAACGTCTGCAACGGAGTAACCTGTGTTTGCGTCAGTAAGGATGATCAAATTGGGGGAAGATTGCTTGCGTACAGCGGCAATGCGGGCAAGATCCCTTTCAGGAGTGTCACCTACTCGCAGTTTTATCGCCTTATAGCCTCCTTGTTCGAGTATGGCGTGAGCCTCCTGAACCAATTTATCTGGGTCCTGATAGCCCAGCGCCACGCCTCCTGCATAAGCAGGAATGGGACGTCGGGAGCCTCCTAGAAGCTTATAAATGGGCAGGCCGCATGCCTTTCCACGAATATCCCAAAGCGCCAGATCAATACCACTAAGACCAATAGCGGCAGCCGCCCCCATGCCATGGCTGCTTAATTGATATTTATAGACTTTCTGCCAAACACCTGAAGTGTCAGAGGCATCCATGCCCAGAACCAGATGCCGCAATGTTGTGTTAATCAAGTGAGCAACCGCGCCGGGCGCACGCCCGTGATGCGCCTCGGCATACCCGACAATGCCGCTTTCAGTTGTTATCTTGACGATGACAGCATCACGTTTTACCGCACGGCCGATACCTATGGTGACGGCATGCTCTTTGGGCCAAGGAACTGAAATGGGTGTAGCTTGAACTTCGACAATCTTCATTTATGTCCTCCACTGAAAATAAGATAAATCGTTGTTGTATGGAAACCGTATGATTTCCTGTTAAGAAGGCCAAACTTCAGGGTTAACCAAATTGATCGGCCGCTTCCCATCCAGAATCCGCAAAGTTTCCTCAGCGGCAAGTACGCTCATTCGCGTCATGCTTTGAGCAGTAATACCTGCAACATGAGGAGTCAGCAGTAAGTTGGGGGTAGATAGGAAGGGATGGTTCGGTTTCAGGGGTTGTTCGGAGAACACATCCAGAACAGCACCAGCGAGTGACTGATTGGATAACGCTTCCACCAAAGCCATTTCATCTATCAACTGCCCGCGACCGACGTTGATCAAATAGCTGAATGGCGCAACAAGAGACAGCAAAGATTTGTCAACCATACCTTCCGTCTCATGGGTCAGCGGGCAGCAAAGGACGATATAACGGCTATTGGAAAACAGGCTTTCGAGGGAAGTAGGGCGGACATACTCGGGCATGGACTGGAGATTGCGTTGGCATCCCAGAACCGTCATGCCATAACCAAAATGAGCTATGCGTGCAACCGCTTTCCCCACATTCCCCAGGCCAACGATGCCAATCGTCTGACCGTGCAGTTCTTGGGAACTATCAGCAGGCTGCCTGGCACGTACCCATCTTTCCTCACGCAGTTGGCCATCTATGGCTCGGACAGATCGCTGCAGCGCGTGCATCCCGGAGAAAACATACTCTGCTACTGCGATTGCATTGGTGCCCGGGGCATTGACCACCGGCAACCCGTGAGCGGTTGCTTTCGCCACCGGTATAAAATCCACCCCCACACCGTGCCGAACAAAACCGCGCAGTTTAGGGGCATGTGCCAGTATGTCGTCGGGTAGTCGGCTACGTACGATGATGACCTCAGCATCGGCGGACATTGCCCGCAAGGTATCCGCCCCTTGGTCTGAGGTATATACAACATTGCAGTTCCCCTGCTTTAGTAGCTCAACACCACTGCTATCAATAGGGTTGGTCAGCAGAACAGTCCGAGTGCTATTCATGGATTTTCCTCTAGGGCTCTGTGCGCATAACAGGGTTTGTCAACTGTAAAAAGCTCCCGATCCGAACACTCACCGTTTGACCATCCTGCAACCATGCGGCAGGAGTATGGTGGGCAGCCACCCCCGCAGGAGTTCCAGTGAGGATCACGTCCCCTGGATGTAAGGTAAAAATCTGGGAAATGTAGGAAATCAGGGAAGCACAGCTGAATATCATGTCTCCGGTACTTGAACGCTGTCGCTCAATACCATCTATTTCCGTCGATATAGGCAGATCATTCAGGTTGGGGACCTCTTGGACGGGTATGAAACTCGGCCCCAAAGGCAGAAAACCATTGAAATTCTTGCCTCGGAAGAAATTACTATCCTCTCGAATCAGGTCACTCGCACTGATATCGTTCGCCGCAGTAATCCCTGCTATATATTGATGTGCCCGCGCCGGATCAACCATGGTCGCCTCACGCCCTATCACTATCGCTAGCTCACCCTCATAGGTGATCTGCTGGCTTTTCATGGGCAGCGTTACGGCTTGCCCCTGCCCTATAAGAGTATGGGAATATTTTGCAAATAAAACCGGGGACTTAGGTAGCTTGGATCCGCCTATGGCACAAGCCGAGTGATAGTTGACGGCGGCTCCGATTATTTTCCCGTTCGCATCGACTGGCGGCAGCAGCTGCAAGTCAGAAAGCTTATAGCTTAGTTTTTCGGCATCGTCCGTCGCGGCAATACGCCTTAATTCGTCATAAAAATCGGTTGCAAGCTTCACCAAACTTATGTTCGGTGAGAACTGGCCGATCTCCGACAAACCGATAACCTTGTCTTCAGCTTGGAGTCCTAGGCGTACTTTCCCCTGATACAGAAATCGTATGAGTTTGATCATATATCGCTCAGGGAGTATTTTTCGACTGTATCGCGGCGTATTTCTATTCCAAGCCCTGGCCCGTCAGGTATAGCAAGACGCCCATTCTGCGCAATCAAAGGAGGGTCGGTGAGTTCAAAACGAATGGGGTCATGGGCTACGGGATACTCGCACATGACATAGTTATCGATACTCCCCAAGAATTGGGCCATGGCCGCAAACCGGACTGCAGGCCCGAAAAAGTGGGGTATGCAGGGAATTTCCCATGCAGAAGCAACGGAAGCGATATGCACACACTCGGAAATGCCTTGACGCAAGTCTGGTTGGAGGATTCGTGCGGCCTTGGCGACGATCAAGTCTCTTGCATCGTAACGGTTGAATATTTCATGTTCGCCAAGTGCAACCGGTGTGCTTATTGATGCATTAAGTTCTGCGTAGCCTGGAATGTCGTAAGGCTGGAGTGGTTCTTCCAACCAGAAAAGCCCATATTTATCTAGCTCACGCCCTCTTGGAATCGCATTGGCACGCTGCCAGCCGGAATTTGCATCTGCCATTAACTTGGTAGGAGCATCTTTGGACAATACAGACCTGGCGGCCTCGATAATCTTCTCATCTCGCGCATCCGGGAACCCGATACGGATCTTGACGCCGCCAAAACCAGCCTTTGCGTACTGTTCAACTTGGGCTCTCACCTCCTCTTCCATGAGGCGGCCTAGACTGGCGTAACACAATAGCGTGTCTCGCCGTTTGCCTAATAAATTCCGTATGGGCTGCCCCGTCGCCTTACCAAGAATGTCCCATAGAGCAATATCGATGGCACCGAGAACATAGGACTCCAAGCTCTTGTAGCGCCCAAGAGTATTCAGAATGGCGAACATCTCTTGATGACGCGCACCGATTTCCAGGGGATTCTTTCCAACTAGCAATGGCCGAAACGACTCTTCGATGACGCGAAGACAGGCGAGACTACCTGCCGGCGGGCCATCGATATCACCGTAACCGACCAGGCCCTCATCCGTCATGACCTCCAACAGGATGATCTTTCGCTCCGATAGGTCCATATGCGCGAAATGTATTTGGCGATCGTACTTACTCGCAAGGACGGTGCCTCTGATGTCAGTGATCTTCATTTTTTAGCTCTTCGGCAATGCTGTGTAGAGGGGGCTCACCAGTGATGCATCGGCGTTTGGATATACAAAATTGTAGTACATAAATGATGAGCAACACAAGAGGTCTTGATCTTAGGAGAAATGATCCATAAAAAATAGCTGTTGTGCCGCTATGCGGAATCCGCATACTGCAGTTTGTGACATTTCGGTGAGCAGTATTGACAACTCCTTCCAGCACTATGGCGACGGACGACCGCAAGTTCGTAACTGCGATGGTTCGGGGCCTACAGATCCTCCAAGCTTTTCGGCGGGACAATGTTTGGCTGACGAACATGGAAATAGTCGCCCCTGAATAATCCCGGAACCCCGTATGAATACTGGCGATTCGGGCTTTATTGGATAGCCGGAACTCCCAGTTTGTTGTCCAATGACGGTTGTTTTCTGGGAGTTTTACTGTCATGTTCGCCTGCCCCGCCACCGATGATTTCTTCCGTGCCCGCATTGACCAGATGATCGACCTGCGCCACCCACTGGCGGTGCTGGCCTCGCGCATGCCGTGGCAGGAGATCGAAGCGGCGGTGGCGCACCGATTCGTGCGCAAGGCGCACGAAGGGGAAGCCATGCCCGATCTGGATCTCTTTGGCGAGAAGCCTCAGCGCATGGTCTCGGCCAGCAAGGCCGGTCGCCCGCGTGTGCCGCTGCGGGTGATGATTTCGTTGCTGTACCTGAAGCACGCCTTCAATGAGTCCGACGAGGGCGTAGTCGAGCGCTGGGCCGACACGCCGCGCTGGCAGTTTTTCTCGGGGCAGAGCTACTACGAGGATCGCCAGCCCTGCGACGCCACCACCCTGGTGAAGTTCTGCAAGCTGCTGGGCGAAGACGGCGTCGAAGAATTGCTGGCGCAGACGATCAACGTGGCGGTTGAGCTCAAGCTGATCATGCCCCAGGAACTGAGCCGGGTGATTGTGGACAGCACGGTGCAGGAGAAGGCCATCGCCCACCCGACGGATAGCCGGTTGCTGGAGACCGCCCGCATCAAGCTGGTGGAGGCGGCCAAGGGCGCCGGCATTGCGCTGAAGCAGACCTTCGCCAAGGAAGGCGAGCAACTGAGCCGCCAGGCCGGGCGCTATGCCCACGCGCGCCAGTTCAAGCGGATGCGCCGGGTCATCAAACGTCAGCGCATCATTGTAGGGAGGCTTGCCCGCGAGATGGACCACAAAGCCAGCGCGATGGGTCAGGCTGTTCGTGAACCGATCATCGGCCACTTGAAGGCGGATCACCGGGTGGACCGCTGTCACTTGAAGGGCGAATACGGCGACCGGCTGCACGCGGTGCTATGTGCGGCGGGCTACAACATGAAGTGGCTGCTGCGCATGATTGCCAAGGAGGGCGTGCCCGTCCTCTGGCTTCTTCTTTTGCACCTCGCGAAAGGCACGATGCCACGCCGGTTCTGGCCGGCCTTGGCCGCGAGCCGGCCTGGTGACCGCTTGAATGACAGTCTCGGCGCCCGGAAGCTGTGGCTCTTGGCGGCATGAAACGCCCAGATAACCGCTGAAATGAATATTTCAGGGGCGACTAACTAAACCTCATCGGCCCGACATGTCTGCACGAAGTCTTCCAGTATCTGGTCGATTTCTGCTTCTGTTACTGCCGGCACCTCTTCGCCTGGAAATTGGTGTACCGCCGCATATCTGTACACTGGCCTCTTCACATCTCCCGACACACTTTCGAGTAGACCGTCCCGCCCAAGCTGCTCGGCTAAGCCAAGTATGGCAAGCCGTGGGATGCGAAGACCGTATCGGTGTGCAACCTCATCTGAGAATTGCGCTGCGTCGAACATCTTGCCCGCTAAGTCTCTGCAAACTGGCGCAAAGAAGGGTATCAACGCTTCCATCAAACCAGCGTCTTGTTTCTGGAGTCTATCGGCGAGCGCACAGTAAGCTAACAGTGCTCGCTTCGGTTTCTGAACCAATGCCATTTTCCCCGTTTTCTATCAAAACTGGCCTGATTCGAAGTTTCCTACCACCGGGCCACTAAACCGCACATGTCACGTTGCAAGCTCGACTCCACATTGCTACATGACACCCGATATATGCATGGCATTTCGATAGATTGGAAAAACGGCCACTTCAATGAATGAGGTGACCGTTGTTTTCAGGCTGCTTGTCCGGCGCACGTATCAACTAAGACTATCAGAACGTTCGACTCACATAAAAAGTTTTAGCCTATCTTTCCTGCGAGGGCCGTAAATTTCTCAGCTTATGGCCCTCGAATTCTCGGGTTATGGCTTTACCTACATACATGTCGGTTCTCATAATTAGTGAAAAGCCGATCTATGTTTTTAAGGCATTTTTCATTAATTGTGAGAACCGCATGAACTCATTTCTCATAACTAATGAAAATTTTCGGAGATCTTCTCACCATTAGTGAAAAATCCCGAAACGCGTCGCTTTTCCGGCTCGTGATCTACGTTCGCATTCTGCAAACGACCAGACGCGGAAATTCGGAACCTCCAATAAGCTATCGTCGAGACGGCTACTCCGCTCCATTTTTTAGCAGACCGCGTATGCGTTTAACTCGACCGTAGCTAAAAGCAAACAAACCTAGCGGTTTGGGGATGAGCACGTCTTTCGCCTGAACTCCCACGGCGGCACGGGTAGCATCCTGATATGGCCCAACACCAGCGCTCCCTAGCGCCTCCCTCGCTATTGCTTGCTGCGTTACCCACCCAGAACCAACTCTTTCCAGTTGGGCCAGCCATGCATGATTACCTTTTGCGCGATATCGGTAGCTAGGGCCTCGTATTGGGGAAAGACTTCTTGGAAGTTGGTAGCGTGAATATCTCCCTTTTTTTTCTTCGGTAGGGATCCGTTGTGCGCGACAGCGCTTCGCGCACCATACAAAGAATTTAGAAGTTCATATTTTTTTTCTCTATCTGGCAATGTTTCACCAAGCAGCCAGCTCCCTCTTAGGCGAAAGAGAAGCGATATTTGATCATTCTTCGCCTCATCTAACAACAGCATCTCCAGCGCAATTCCTAAGTCAAGAACCTTATCGGCCGCTTGGCTTCTCCTCTTGGCTTGTGACAACCGACTCAGAATCAAACGGAGCTTTTCCTTGTCCCGGTCTATCCTGCTCTCGAATGAGGCTACCAGCTGCGTAAGTGCTGGCAAAGAATCGAGAGCGAGCTTTCCCCATACATCGGTCGAGACATCGTTCAACGGACTGCCATTCCCTCTTCCACCGAAGTAGCCCAGTGGTTGTGGTTCCAGTACATAGCTAGTATGGCAGTAAGGTACGCATACAACGCCATGTAAGGCGTTGAGCAGTATGGCAACGTCAAAAAGCTGCTGAGAATGTCTGTGATATTCAGCAAAATAGGCGTCCCTTTCTCTCTCTCCGTCGCCAAAAAACTTCTTTATTGCCAGCGTTTTGGTGATGGCGCATACAGGCAGTCGCCTTTGATGTGCGTTTATTCGGTCTCTGCTGACCGTCAGATAGTCCTCCTTCTCGTCAGAGTCAGGAAGCTCGGAGATATGCGTAATACTGATCCCATTTGGTAATTGGACCGATTGCTCCAACTCCAATCCGACTACCCAAAGAGTGTTTTGTATTTCGTGTGTGTCTGTAGCCAACCACTGATCAAGCGCTTCTTGTGCAGCTTTCTCTCCCCTGATCTTCGCGCACCATATGAACCACATGGCAAGGTACATTGGTTCAACCGCAGACATTATGTTGCCCGTGGCGACCAAATTACCCTCAAGGGCCTTTACTCGGGGGTCATCTGTAAGGCGCTGGAGGATCGCTTGTCCGTATTCGCTTTCTTTCAAGAGCCGAAAGTATGCGCTAAATAGTTGCATCGAATATGTGGGACGACCATCTTCGATCAGCATTTGAACAATTGGAGTCTGAAGTTCTTCAAGTGTCTGCATACCGTCCCTCTATACGTCAAGCATGGCTCGCATCAGATTGTGGTCCTTCATGGGGCTGTCGATGTACGAGGTGTGCACACAAGAGGCATCGACCCGCGCTTTGAGCTTGGGCAGCTACTGGCCTGATCTACATCTAATCTGCAGCGTTCGACGGCTTTTTAGCCCGTGCCGTAATATCGGCAGCCGTGGCAATGGGCAAATCGATGAACTCGCGCTCTTGCTTCTTCTCTCGTATCTCACTGCCTGGTTGTCGTTTTAGTACGAAAGGTCACTACAATAAATCCTGCGAATTGCGATCAACGTCTGCGACTCCTGAACACAGGGCATTGACCTTGGAAGATTGATGGCAACAACAGATCAGCATTCGCCATTTAGTGTGTGGCGACAAACTGCTATCCTCAGCGAGGCATGTGCGACATGATGTACTGCGTGCATATTGATCGAGGGCTAAAAGTGAAATGACAAGGGGCAGCAGGTGAGGCATGCCAATGATGAGTATCAAGGGCTGGTGTGCAACCAGCATCTTCCAAAAGCGCCATGGTGCCATGGAGATCACAAACCAAAACCGACGAGTCGTCTCCTTCGCGACGAACACGCAAAATAAAATTTTGTAATGGCGTTAGAAGTGAAGGATCATCCGCTACGGACATTGCCAATAAATCCGACTCCGATAGAAGCGGCGAAGGCTCGCCGTAACGTATGGTCCCATCGACTGCTGCTGAAAGCTTAGTGAGTGCGGATGCAGCGTCATTCATTTCGCTGACACGATCACCAGCGACGGACGAGCATGCTATTAGCAATAGTCCAGAGAGCCCGACTGCGACCACCTTGAATAGGTGCTTCATTCTTTACTTCTTCCAGAACACGTATTCGTTCTTAGACAGACAGCGCCCGGTATCCAGATTCCAGTTGTCCACCTCATCCAGGAACTGTGAAGTTCCGTCGGCCAGTGCACGATCAATTCCTTTCCATACTTCAGCACGTTCTCGCACGCTCGCTTGAAGAGCTCGTCGTAGTCCATAAGGCCCTCTGGCGTCGAAAGTTGGTAAATATAGGTGTCGAGGACGTCACTCCGCTCGGGGTAAGCGATATTGAGCCCGACCCCAACATGCCGAGAAAACGGAAATAGTCGATTGGCACTGGCCATCGTCAAGGGGGTTCTACGGAAACCTTTATGCCACTTGCTTGGACTAGGACTTTCCTCCGCCACATCACTGGGATATGCGGCAGCTAGCATAGCGCTCCAAGTCTGTGTGACCGTTCCCTCAAGGTGGTCGGAATCCTGCTCGGCATTACAGGCCGCGATACCGGTAGTTAAATGTCGTGAAAGGCCGGTGTCGCCCACACGCACGATTTTGGGGAAGATATAAGCATCCTGATGCATCTCGCATCGACGATGCTCGCTTGTTGTCCTTGTAGGGTCCGACTTTTATCTCGACGACCGGATGGATCGTCATGTCTGCAGCCATATGTGCTGCGAAACCGCATAACCAAGCAGTGGCCCGTGCACGTTTGTCCTCTGGGAGATTTCGCACCGCTCCGACGCCTGACCGCAACAGTATAGATGTGTTGCTGTAGTGCATATTGTCAGCCCATTTTGCTTGGCCGAACGCAAGATAAGGATAGTCGGGACTCACTGCGCCGAGTTCAAGGTACTTTAAATTGCGGGAGAGGCTGAACGAAGTTTGCCTGCGCAATCCGGCGCCTGCTGTGCGCTTCTGAGCCGCATTGACGATTGAGATGTGAGCATACGCACCCGGCATGATTTCTCCAAGGTCGGTTCACTATGTGTATACCGACTCATTAGGCCACTTGCTCGCATCGACGTAGCAGCACTGTTTTGTTGCAATACGACGTATACTATACGTTTATTTACATTTAGGAGCCAGAGTGTAATTGGTCCTCCACTGTCCCCTGCTAGCTAACCTTCCAATTCGCTCGATTGCATTCGCTAGTTCCACGCTCGTCCCGTCGACTGAACTACCGTCCGGCGGCTATCCCGACGGTGCCGAGGGTGAGTACCGAGCGTATAACTGAAACGACCCTCACGTGGGAGGCGGCGTAATGCAGGAGAAATAAAGTGAATAAATATGGATTTACACGGAGCGCTGTATCAAGCAACGGATGGGCCGATTTCTTCGGGCAGTATCGAGAGTTTGATGAGAAACGGAATGGTCAGAAGCTGCGAGGAATCAATGACTATAGTCTTCTGACCGCGGTGCTGAAAGCAAATGATGAAGTCAGACTGCATACGCGCTTCATATTTTCCCTTATCGATCCGGCCGGTAAGCACTATCAGGGCCCTCTGTTCCTCGTCTGCTTTCTTAAGACAATTGGGCTTGACCCCGATTGGCTGGATCTGCGCGCTGTTCGCGTATACAAGGAATATGATCCGTTAGGTCAAGGTCAAATCGACCTTTATTTAACGGATGGCTCGCGGCACATCATCATCGAGAATAAATTAAACGCCAACGATCAGGCTGATCAGGTACGGCGTTATGTTGAAATGATTGGATCGAGCAGCGGTGCTGCACCAGATGACATTCTTTTCTTATATCTCACCAAAGGTCGTGAAAGTCCCACGAGCAAGGCATTAGCGGGCTACGAGATTAAGAAGCAGAATAAAGACACCTGCCTTGTCGATACCTTTCGGAGTGGAAAAACTGCAGCACGATATCTCAATGCGCACTACGACCCACACATACTCGCATGGATCGACGCGTGCCTGGACGAAGCGGGAAACTTAAGTAATTTGCGCCATGCATTAGTGGAGTATCGACAGGTGGTCGAACGCGTTACAAGGGTCTATAAAAGCAAAGTCATGAATTTCGACAACTTTATTGAAGGCGCTACGCCGGAAGAGGCGATATCGCGTTATGCACATGCAGTGGAGATCAGTCGTCAGCTGCCAAGGCTGCACGCTAAATGGCTCAGTGGTGCCATGGGGGACGGAATAGAGTCCCTAGTGCGACCTTATGTCGAAACGGGGAGGCTCCATACATTAGGCGAATGTGAGCCGTTTAGATCGTTACAGTTCGAACCGCAACACGCTACTGCCTATTTCAATGGGGAGCGTGGAGGGAAGGATAAAGGAGTATTTTGGCAAGTTAACGCGGGACCGCACGCCGGAACATTAGCTCTCGCCATACTGTACGGCGCTAAATTGCTTCATGTCGGCCTCGTACCGATAAAAAAAATGCCTAATACTCAAATTACGATGGACGTTGATAAGTCGTCCGAAGTATTACGTATGCTGCAGGAAGCTGCACGAAATTCGCCCGCAGTGGACGCCAATGTTTCGGCGTTCCAGTTCAAGCAGTACGGGGGCATAAATAAGATCGTGCCAGGGCTAGTGTCGTCTGCCATGCCGATCAATGATGAGATGTTGGAGCTTAAAAATTTCCAAGAGAGCCGCATAGCAATACTCGTTCCTTTTCTTCTACAGGTTGCGGGACTAACTAACGTTGTGAGTGAGTAGACGAGGCCCTCGTAGTTGATAGTAAATCCATAATCTACGTCCTCGTTTTCATCAAGAAGAAGGGAGAGACTTGACACGTTTGTACCGACTAAAGAAACAAAAAGCTTCTAAGGCGCAAAAGCCGAGATCGATAGTCACTGACGGACTGATCATTGCTGGTGCCACTGCAGCCATCTACCTTCTGACGTTCGCCTTCGAGTACGGTTACTGTGCGTACTTTGGAGTACCGGGCTTCCTGATCGAACCTTCGACCGGAACCATTCTCTTTGCTGCACTATCCATTCCAGTAGCAAGCGTGTTGCTTATTGAAGCGAGCCACTTGCCTCGTGAATGGCTCGCAAAAAATACCTTGGCCACGACTTCGAACGCGTTTACTAATAGCTGTACTGATGTGGGGAATACCGCAAGCGTCCGGGTATGTCTTCGAAAGCCAGACGGACACCGAAGTTATCGCTCACCTGGTGGACCACCTTTACAACGGCGACCTGTTCGACGCCGTTCAGGAAGCCACCCATCGCCTGACCGGCGCCTACGCGATCGCCGTGTTCTGCCGTGACGAGCCGCATCGGGTGGTCGGCGCGCGCCATGGATCGCCCTTGGTCGTAGGCCGTGGCGCCACGGAAAACTTTTTGGCCTCGGATGCCCTGGCCTTGGCCGGTACCACGGATCAAATCATTTACCTGGAGGACGGCGACGTCGTCGACTTGCAGCTATCGCGTGTCTGGATCGTCGACGAGAAGGGTCGCCCGGTGGACCGCGACGTGCACACTGTCCACGTGCATACCGGCGCAGCTGAGCTGGGCCCGTATCGCCACTACATGCAAAAGGAAATTTTCGAGCAGCCCCGTGCCGTGGGCGACACCTTGCAGGACATTGAAAGTATCACGCCGGAGCTCTTCGGCGACCAGGCCTATAAAGTCTTCAACGAGATCGACAACGTGCTGATACTCGCTTGCGGCACCAGCTATTACGCAGGCCTGACCGCCCGCTACTGGATAGAATCCATCGCCAAGATTCCGGTCAATGTCGAGATCGCCAGCGAGTATCGCTACCGCGACAGCGTGCCCAACCCACGCACCCTGGTGGTCACCATTTCGCAGTCGGGCGAAACGGCCGACACCCTGGCCGCACTGAAGCATGCACGCAGCTTAGGAATGGCGAATACGCTTACCATCTGCAACGTCGCCACCAGCGCCATGGTGCGCGAATGCAAGCTGAGCTACATCACGCGCGCCGGCGTCGAGATCGGTGTGGCATCGACCAAGGCCTTCACGACGCAGCTGACCGCGCTATTTCTATTGACCCTTGCGCTCGCCCAAGCGAAGGGCAAGTTGACGGACGAACGCGAGGCCGACGCCCTGAAGGCGTTGCGCCATCTTCCCGTCGCCATTACTGCCGTCCTGGCCCTGGAGCCCCAAATCATGGCGTGGGCTGACCGTTTCGCCAGCAAGGAAAACGCCTTGTTCCTGGGCCGCGGGATGCACTACCCCATCGCGCTGGAAGGGGCGCTGAAGCTGAAGGAAATCAGCTACATCCACGCCGAGGCGTATCCGGCTGGTGAACTGAAGCACGGTCCGTTGGCGCTGGTCACCGAGGCGATGCCTGTCGTAACGATTGCGCCGCATGACGAGCTGCTGGAAAAGCTGAAGTCCAACATGCAGGAAGTTCATGCGCGTGGCGGGGAACTGTACGTGTTCGCCGATGCCGACACGAAAATCGTCAATAGCGACGGGATTCACGTGATCCGCATGCCCGAGCATTACGGAAAGCTGTCGCCGATCTTGCACACGATACCGCTGCAATTGCTGGCTTATCACACGGCATGCGCAAGAGGGACCGATGTGGACAAGCCCAGGAATTTGGCGAAGAGTGTGACGGTGGAGTGAGTGAGCTGCTTTGGGAGGTTGCCAAGCGCCTGTACTCGGATGGCTTTGTAATTCGGCTCTTTCATCCAAGTCGGCAAGTCATGTCGTTATGCAGGAGAATCGTAGGTTTACGGCTCCGAGCGCCGGTAATTTCGTTTTGAAATCGACGCTGGTGTTGTTGTCAACGGCAATTGAATCTTGACCCCTTTATTGCCGAGATCGGCAATCGAATAATGACCCCTACTTTTGCTCGGGTTTATGGGCCCGCAGCAATCCTGAACGGCGCTTCTCCCGCAAGCGGTAACTCTCGCCTCTGATCTGCACGATGTGTGCGTGATGTAAAAGCCGATCCAGCATCGCAGACACCAACGCGTCATTGCCGCCAAACACGTCGCCCCATTGGCCAAAGGGCAAGTTCGAGGTGATGATGACCGAGCCGGCTTCATAGCGTTTAGCGATCACCTGGAAGAACAGGTTGGCTTGATCTCCGGTCATGGGCAAGTAGCCGATCTCATCGACAATGAGCAGGCTCGGCCCCTGGATGGATCGCCGCAGAAAGGACTTGTAAAGTCCTTGGCGCTGCGCTGTTTCCAGCTGCAGCAGCAGATCCGCCGCACTGATGAACTTCACCTTCAATCCTGCTTGCGTCGCCAAGTATCCCAAGGCAATGGCCAGATGCGTTTTACCTACGCCACTGGGACCGAGCAGCATGATGTTCTCGCGCCGTTCAATGAACGCCAACGAGGCCAGCTGCATAATGACATCCTTGGGCGCGCCTGTGGCAACAGCAAAGTCGAACGAGTCCAAGGTCTTGATGGCGGGGAAACCGGCCATCCGTGTCATTGTTTGCTGGCTACGAGTGCGACGCGCTTGGCATTCTGCGCGCAGAACTGCTTCCAAAAAGTCGGCATAGGGTTGCTCTGTTTCTGCCGCTGATTGCGCCAGGCTTGGCCAGTCCGTTGCGATGGCCGCCAACTTCAGTTGTTCGCATAGACTATGAATGCGCTCCGGAGCAAAAGTCATAGTCTCTCCGACAGGCAGGCGTCATAGACGGAGAGGTCGTGATGCAAGGGCACGCGATCCAGTCGTATGGGCGGAAGCGAACTGCGAGACACTGGCACACTTGGCTTGGGCTGACCCCATGGTGACTGGAGCCGTTGCAACTTCTCTTGTTCAGCTTGCCACAGGTCAACGGGCCTTGCCTGCAAGCCTCGATGTTCACGACAATTGGCCGTATCCAGGAGCCAACGGCGAACGGCATCGTTTGCGCCGGGCGCATCAACATCCAGGCCGGCCGGCTTTAGCATCGAGGCGTAGGGCACGTAAAAGCTGTGGCGCAGGTAGTGAATGAAGCGTTCCACCTTCCCCTTGGTTTGCGCACGATAAGGCGCACACAACTTCGGTATGAAACCGTGATGCTTGGCAAAATCCCACAGCCCTGGGTGAAAGCGGTGCTGGTTCTGGCCATAGGCGTCTCGCGTCAGCACAACGGTCTTCATGTTGTCGTAGAGCACCTGACGCGGCACACCGCCGAAATAGTCGAACGCGGCCTCATGGCAATCCGTTAATGTCTTAAATTGTTCGTCCTGCACGAAGCGCACAAAGCTCATTCTGCTGTAGCCCAGGACCGCTACGAATGCCGATAGCCTATGGCTGCCGCGCCGGAACACCGCCCAATCGACTTGCATCTGGCGACCCGGTTCGGTCTCGAAGCGAACGATCGGCGCTGCCGTGGCGGTTGGCTTTAGCCGGCTCACATACTGCCGGACCATGCGCTCACCGCCGGTATAGCCAAGCGCCTGGATCTCGCGGTACAGGACCGCGGCGGGAATCCAGTCCGGTGATGCGTGCTGCAGTCGGGACTGAATGTAGTCTTCAAACGCGGATAGCTTACCCGGCTTGGATGCGCGGGGCGCGTACCGAGGTGCTACCTCCGGCTCACGCACATACTTGCGAACCGTGTTCCTCGCTAGACGCGTGCGTCGGACGATCTCTTTAATGCCAAGCCCCTGCTTGGCCAATATCTGTACTTGCATCGCTGCTTCCTGTGACAACATTCTGCGGTTCCCTTAGGTTCGGATGCCGCAGAGGTTAATGCACAGGGGTCAAAACTCATTTGCCGGTGGGGGGTCATTATTACAGTGCCGACGACATTGTGCCCCGAAGCTTGAACCAAGAATGCGCAGGGAGACAGTTGGCAAGGCTCCCGTGCCCGCGAAGCGTGTGCGACGGTTGAAGGTCGTGCTTCCAAAAGGCCAGGACCATCTGGAGGACGTCGATACCGACACGCTCGGCATACTGATCGAGGCGGGCTTGCCAAGTCTAGTCTTCGACCCATCGAGAAAGGATACCAAAGACAGCAGGGCGACGTTCCCGGACAAGACTGACTGGGATTGGGTTGCGCCGCCTGGAATGCGGCTCCCTTGCGCCACCTGGGAAAAGGCGACTTTTAGCGTCGCAACATCTATGCCTTGAGCTGCTCGACCAGCTGCTGCGCATGAGTTGACAACTCTTCAAACCGATGCACGCAAATTACGAGCCGTCGAGATGCCCACGCATTAACCAAAGGCACTACGCTTATCTCCATGTCCCTCTGACAGCGTACTGCTGCCAATTCGGGTACTGTTCCTATGCCTACGTCTTTCGCGGCCATGTTGCAAATCTCGTCGAAGTTACCGAGACGCACACGGTACTTTAGCCGCCTTCCAGCGCGGGCGGCTTGCAGATCCAAATGGTCTTGAAGCGCGCTACCTTCGTGTAGGCCTATGAAATCGTATCCGAGCAACTCCTCAAACCGGACGGTCGGCTGCGACGAGACGGTATGCCCGCGTGAAGTTACCGCCACCAAACGGTCGACTCTGAAAGGATAAGTTTCCAGTCCTGCATTGTCACCCAGGTCGGTAATGATGCCAACGTCAGCTTTCCGCTCAGCTATAGCTTGGGCGATTACGGCGCTCGGTCGATTTTCTAGCTCGATGTCAACGCTCGGGTGAGTGGTCAGGAAGATGCCCAGCTCTTCCGGGAGAAACTCTGTCTGAGCGGCCGTATTTGTGAGGATGCGGATGTGGCCTCTTATTCCCTTAGCGTACTGTGCTAATTCGTCTCGCATTCGTTCGCTTTGCTTCAGGATGGCGCGTGCATGGCGCGAAAGGGCGCGCCCAGCTGCCGTCGGTACGACTCCACGATGCTCACGTAATAGCAAAGGGACGCCCAACTGTTCTTCCATGTTGCGTATACGCACGCTGGCCGAGGCGAGTGTGATGTGGCATCGATCTGCGCCGCCCGTGATGCTTCCCGCTTCCATCACGTGAAGAAATAGGTGAAGGTTGGTGAAATCGAAACGCAAGCCCACTCCGCTAAGAAACTTGGCTCAGTCTTGGCCTAAGGCAAGGGTAGTTTATTACAAATTTCGAAATATCCGCCTTTAAAGTAAGCTCGGTCCAAGTTTCAAACCCTCTTCCATATTGGGACGTAACGATGAAAGACCTGCATTTACTGTCTGCGCGGCGGGCTGCGGCGGCAGTAGCATCGAAAGAAATTTTGTCTGTAGAACTGGTCGAGGCCTGTCTTGATCGCATTGATCTACGCGAATCGTCAGTGAATGCCTGGGCTTGCATTGACCGTGAAACTGTTTTGCGCGAGGCGATCGCACGGGATCGGGAACCTATACGAGGGCCTCTTCATGGCGTCCCTATCGGTGTGAAAGACGTTTTTGATACCCAAGACTTACCCACCGAGTATGGCTCTTCAATCTACCGAAGCCACCAACCACAGCGTGATGCTGCGTCAGTCGCGATGCTACGCAGAGCAGGCGGCATCATTCTCGGAAAAACCGTAACGACTGAATTTGCTCTGTATCGGCCCGGGCCAACCAAGAACCCGCACAACCTCCTACATACCCCAGGTGGCTCTTCAAGCGGATCCGCCGCTGCAGTCGCTGACTTTCACGTGCCCATTGCACTGGGTACTCAAACGTCGGGTTCCATTATTCGCCCTGCTGCCTTCTGCGGGGTTGTAGGCTACAAGCCAAGTTTCAATACATTTATTCCGGATGGTCTTAAACCTTTGGCTGCCTCCTTGGATACCGTGGGCATGATTGCACGGTCGGTAGACGACCTCTCTTTCCTATCTTCGGTCCTGCAGGGCAACCAGGAAGCAATCGCCTTATCCGTGCCCTCGAAACCCAGAATCGGACTGTGCCGCACCCCCTACTGGAACAGCGCACAATCCGATGGACAGGACGCACTTCTTGGCACAGCGGAGCGCCTTGCCAATAGCGGCTTCGCCATTGAGGAACTCGCGTTGCCCGATTGGTTCGAGAGCCTTAGCGAGGTCCATAGCCAAATCATGGCGTATGAGATAGCCCGCAATCTGATTTATGAAAGTGAGGGTTCGCGTCAAGATATGCTGCATGAGCGAACCCATCAGCTCATTGAGGACGGTTGGGATATGTCGCATGAGACATACCTCGCGGCTCGATCGGCGGTTCGGCGCGCTCAATCGGAGTTTACGGCGGCGTGTCAAGGTCTGGATGCCATCATGGTTCCAGCTGCGCCCGGTGAAGCGCCGCTTCTGTCCAGTACGGGTGACCCGGTATTTAACCGAGTGTGGACGTTGCTCGGCGTACCGGCCGTCACGCTCCCCGTCACCCTAAGCTCGAAAGGCCTCCCACTTGGCGTTCAGTTTGTCGGCCCGATCGACTCCGACCGCACTCTGCTGAGCTTATGCCGACACATAGAAGAAGCTCTCGGAAGCATCAAGAGATAACTCCGCCGCACATTTAACGACAAACATTGCCCTTACCAGTTAAGCATTCAAGAACTTATGGACACCTTAGCAGTTCAAACGCGCTCCTTGAGCGTCGCACTGGCCGACTATGCGCATACCCGCGCGCTGTTTGATGGCAGAGTTCGGATTCCGAACTTAGCGCTCAATCGTGTTGATTTGCCGATTAACAAAATTATCGATGATTTTCTTCAGTCGGCCCCTTGGGAGGCTGCGGAGATGTCGATGGGAAAGTTCGTCGCCCTGATATCACGAAACGAATGCGATTTCATCGGCCTGCCCGTGTTTCCGCATCGTGCATTTCGTCATGGCGCATTTTATGTGCGCGCTGATAGTGATCTGTTGCCGGCACAACTGCGCAATAAACGTATCGGGATTCCAGACGCTACCGTCACTGCGGTCATATATGCACGCGCACTGTTAACGCATTTCTACGGGATACAGTCTGACGAGATCGAATGGATCGTTGCAGGTGTGGATGCCGCAGTGGAAAAGGTCTTGTCTCGCGCCTCAGCTAAGAGCCCGCCGATGCACTTCTACGAAAACACAAGCTTAACGACGTTGCTGTTAAACGGTGACATCGACGCAATGATTTCGCCGCATGCGCCAAAAAACAATAACGGCGCCATTAAGCCGTTGTTTGCCGACTATTCCAAGCTTGATTACGCGTATTGGCAAACAAGTGGACTGTTTCCAATCATGCATGCGATCGTATTGCGACGTGATGTGGAGCGAGACCATCCGGGGACACGCCAAGCATTGATGCAAGGGTTCAGTGCTGCTAAGGAACACTGCATAGCATCTCTTTTGGACCCCGCGGAAACACCGATACCGCTTCCGTTTCTAGCGCAGCATGTCGAACGCGTGACCCGCGATTTTGGCGAGGATTTCTGGCCGTATGGCCTGGATGCGAACCGTAAAACGCTCGATGCGTTTCTAGACTTCTGTTTCGAACAAGGCGTTTCATGCCGACGCGTCGAGGCGGTCGAGCTTTTTCCGGAGTAAGTGCTCCGTAAACACCGTGAAGATAATAAAGACCTTAAGAAGAATCCCACTTGTAAATCCACCATTTCCTAGAAATTTGTTCAGCGAGGAGTTTTTCAATGTTTTCTTGGTCAAAGAAGTCGTTCGTGCGGAGGGCCTCCACGGCAGCCGCGTCCCTTTCCTTCGCTCTTTTATGCGGGTCTCCTGCAACCGCTCAGACAATAACGGCAGTAATGGAATCCGGTTTGCGCGTGCTGGATCCGATAGTTACCACGGCATACATGTCGCGTAATCATGGATACATGATCTACGACACCTTGCTGGCCACAGACTCGGACTACAAAGTCCAACCGCAGATGGTTGATAACTGGCAAGTATCGGACGATGGCAAGACCTACACGTTTAGCTTGCGAGAAGGCTTGCGTTGGCACGACGGTGCACCTGTAACTTCAGAGGATTGCATTGCATCGATCAGTCGCTGGGCTGAACAGGACAAAATGGGACAGATGCTGATGACGCTGGTAGCTTCTATGAAGGCTACTACGGATAAAAGCTTCGAAATTGTCCTTAATGAGCCCACGGACTTGGTACTTAAAGCGTTAGCGAAGCCGAGCGGGACCGCGCCCTTCATGATGCCCAAGCGCATTGCATCGACTCCGTCTACCCAGCCAATAAAAGAGCACATTGGCTCTGGCCCCTTTAAGTTTGTTGCGGACCAATTTCAGCCTGGTCTCAAGGTCGTTTACGAGAAAAATGAAGACTATCAACCTCGTGCAGAACCGGCTAGTGGAACCGCCGGCGGCAAGGTAGTCCATGTCGAGCGCGTCGAATGGGTGACGATGCCTGATCAAATGACCACGGTGAACGCGTTCCTGAGCAACGAAATCGACTACATCCAACAAGTCCCCTACGACTTGCTGCCAATGTTTGAGGGCAACACCGATGTCAAGATAGAGGTACTGGACAAACTTGGCGGCCAGCCTTTGTATCGACTCAACCACCTACACCCGCCTTTCAACAATAAAACCCTGCGACAAGCCGCAATGTATGCAGTTCGTGCGGAAGACGTGCTGCAAGCCCTGGTCGGCAATCCAGAGTACTACCAAGTCTGTCCTTCTCTGTTTGGCTGCGGCACACCCTACGAAAGTTCAGCCGGTGCTGAGATGATCGTGTCTTCCGATCTGGACAAAGCGAAGCAGTTGCTTAAGGAAGGTCAATATGACGGCACTCCGGTCGTGATTCTTCATCCAACTGATGCGCTTACTCTGGCCGCACATCCAGTGGTAATAGCTCAGGCTCTACGCAAAGCCGGCTTTAATGTGGACTTGCAGTCCATGGATTGGCAAACCGTGGTGACGCGCAGAGCAAGTCAACAGCCGGCCTCCGAAGGTGGATGGAGTATCTTCTCCACGACTGCTGTTGTAGCTGACCTTTTGGACCCGGTGAGAGCATTTACAGCTTCCGCCAACGGTAAGCAGGCGTGGTTCGGTTGGCCTGACGTGCCTGCTATCGAAGAGCTACGCAACAAAATCGCACGCACGACCGATCCGGATGAGCTCAAAAAGTTGGCCGAAGAGGTCCAAGGACTCGTAATAGAGGAGGGCGTAACCATACCGCTGGGGCAGCTGTATATTCCCACGGCCTACCATGCGAATCTGACCGGCGTTTTGGAGGCACCCGTCCCATTATTCTGGAACATCAAAAAAGCGGGTAAGTGAGGCCATCATGCTCTCGTTCATTGCACGACGTTTATTCGCAACCCTACCCATTATGGCCGTGGTGGCAATGGTCGTGTTCGCCATTCTGCGCATGACGCCAGGCGACCCGGCGGCCATCATTGCCGGTGATACCGCCACAGCCGAGCAATTGGAGTTGATCAGGCAGAGCATGGGATTGGATCAACCAATTTACATGCAGTTCCTCATATGGGTGCAACAACTATTGCAGGGGGACCTGGGGGTTTCGCTCTTATCCGGCGTCCCGGTGGCCGAGATGGTGGCTCATCGGATGGGGCCTTCGCTGGCCCTCACCGCAGCTACTATTGTCCTGTCAGTAGTGATAGCCATCCCCTTGGGGGTGGTTGCCGCATGGCAACAAGGCAAGCTGCTCGATCGCGGCGTTATGGCGCTGTCGGTGCTTGGTTTCTCGCTCCCAGTCTTTGTGACCGGCTACCTGCTCATTCTGGTTTTCGCCATCGAAATGAAGTGGTTTCCAGTTCAAGGGTATAAGTCGCTGAGCGCCGGTTGGTGGGAATTCGCCAAAAGTCTGGTGTTGCCTACGCTTGCGCTGAGCACCATCTATATTGCATTGATTGCGCGAATCACACGTACCAGCATCATCGAAGTAATGGGAGAGGATTTCATCCGGACGGCACGTGCTAAGGGCTTGAAGGAGCGCATGGTGCTGTTGCGCCATGCCTTGCGCAACGCCGCGGTCCCTATCATCACCATCATTGGTGTTGGTATTGGCTTACTGATTGGTGGTGTGGTCGTCACCGAATCCGTCTTCAACTTTCCGGGTCTTGGACGATTAGTCGTGGAAGCCGTCCTTGCGCGTGATTATCCCGTCATCCAGGGGCTAATCCTTCTGTTTTCGTTCATCTACATCGTGATCAATTTGGTGGTGGACGTGATGTATACCGTGTTTGATCCACGCATCCGCTATTGAGTCATTCCATGAGCACACTTCCCACTACCCTAATCTCCGATGCGATGCCCCCAGAGCCGTCCACTCCGTCGCTATTCGATGAACTGAAGCGCACGCTGCGCAGCGTGCCTATTTTGACTGCGGTACTCGCTCTTTTATTGATTGTCATAGTCGCTCTAATTGCTCAATGGCTGGGCACGTCGGATCCCATCGCGATCAATCCTGGCAATCGGCTCAAGTCGGCATCGATCGATCATTGGATGGGCACCGATGCATTCGGACGGGATATCTATTCGCGCGTGCTCTATGGCGCCCGGGTGTCTCTCATTGCCGGTCTGGGGGCTGCCGCTGTTAGTATCAGCGTTGGACTCGTCATCGGCGTATTGGCAGGCTATTTTCGTGGTTTTGATGCCATTATTATGCGGGTAATGGATGGTCTGATGGCGATCCCAGGGATTCTGCTTGCCATCGCTCTGGTATCTCTATCAGGTGCGAGCCTCTTTACTGTTCTGATCGCTATTACCATTCCTGAAATCCCGCGTGTTGTGCGCCTAGTTCGTAGCGTAATCCTCTCGGTTCGCAATGAGCCTTATGTTGAGGCCGCCATATCGCTTGGTACGCCCGTGCCCGTCATTCTGTGGCGCCACCTTGTGCCAAACACCGTAGCCCCGTTGATCGTGCAAGGCACCTATATCTTCGCCTCCGCCATCATTACTGAAGCAATTCTTAGCTTTCTAGGTGTAGGGCTGCCGGCGGAAATCCCTTCGTGGGGCAACATCATGGCTGAAGGCCGAATGTACTTTCAGATGCGCCCCGGTCTGATCCTTTATCCCGGCATCCTCCTTTCTCTTACCGTATTGAGTGTGAACGTACTCGGCGATGCAATGCGGGACGCGTTGGATCCACGAATGGCGCGCAAACTCTGACGTAGCCTGCCATTAATCATTTCGGAGTGCGCTCAATGAACATCGAATCATCAAAAAGCTATGCCGCGACCAACGAAGTTGTCCTTAGTGTCGACAGCTTGACAGTGCGTGCAACTGGACGGACCGCTCAACAGGTTTTGAACAATGTGAGTTTTGAGATCAAGGCTGGCGAAACAGTCTGCATAGTCGGAGAGTCGGGATCGGGGAAATCAGTCACTTCGTTGTCAATAATGGGACTGTTGCCCAAGGGGGGGTTAGTCCCGGACGGCGGTAGTATTCATCTTGACGGGGAGAATGTTCTTTCCGCAAGTGAAGAGAGGCTACGCAAGCTGCGTGCGACTCGCATGGCAATGGTGTTTCAAGAGCCCATGACTGCCCTGAATCCGGTCGAAAAGGTAGGCGAGCAGATCGATGAAGTCCTCAGCTTACATACAGACCTTAGCCGCCGCGCTCGCCGTAGCAGGGTATTAGCGATGCTCGAGGCGGTACACCTCCCCGATGTAACTCGAATCTACGATTCATTCCCACACCAATTGTCGGGTGGGCAGCGCCAACGAATAGTGATTGCGATGGCGCTAATTTTGAAGCCAAAATTGCTAATCGCAGACGAGCCGACCACGGCGCTCGACGTCACTACGCAGAAACAGATACTGTTGTTGATCCGAGAGCTACAGCAACAACATGGCACAGCCGTCATGTTTATTACCCACGACTTTGGCGTAGTGGCGGAAATAGCGGACCGGATTGTAGTGATGAATCGAGGCCGCGTCGTCGAAGGTGGCTCACGTGAGAAGATTCTGGCGCGTCCATACGAGAACTACACGCGCATGCTGGTCTCGACAGTACCAAGCCTCATTCCGAAGCAGCGGACGTTGCCCACTGGTGACATTGTGCTTCAAACCTCTAAGCTTCATAAGACCTATGGCAAGAAGAAAGTGTTTGGTCGTGGCGTTTCCGTCTCGGCTGCCCAAGATGTCAACTTAACACTGCGTCGCGGCGAGGTGGTCGGCGTCGTTGGCGAGTCTGGTTCTGGAAAGTCGACGGTTGCTCGCTGTGTCATGCGTCTGATCGATCCCACGTCAGGCTCTATATGGGTGGACGGCGCCGATGTTGCTGGCGCTTCAAGGGCGGAGCTCAAGAGCTTCAGGCAGCGCGTCCAAATTGTCTTTCAGGATCCCTACCGATCATTGAACCCCCGACTGCGGGTAGGCGATTCGATAATTGAAGGGCTGTTGAACTACGGCGTGTCCCGTGAAGAGGCGCGGCCCCAAGCAGCGGCGCTATTGGAAATGGTTGGCTTACCTGCCGACGTCATGCAGCGTTATCCCCATCAGTTCTCCGGAGGGCAGCGCCAGCGGATCTGTATTGCGCGTGCCTTAGCAATGAAACCCGACATTCTTGTGGCTGATGAAGCGGTGTCAGCACTCGATGTATCTGTACAGGCCCAAGTACTAGACTTGTTGGAGGACATTCGTTCAAAGACTGGGATCGCTGTGTTGTTTATCACCCATGATCTACGTGTGGCTGCGCAAATTTGCGACACGATCGTAGTCATGCAGAATGGTCGTGTGGTCGAGTCCGGTACTGCTGAAATGGTGCTTGCATCGCCCCAACACCAATATACCCAAACATTGATCGACGCCGCACCAGGCCGCGGCTGGGATTTTCAAAACTTCCGTGCAGCTTAGCGTATCAGCTGAGTGTTTTCCGTGGATCCGCACGCGCAGTCCTGTATTGATTTGCCGAATGAGCTTCTTCGCGTATCCGTATGCCTTGCGCGTGCTGCGCTGTGAACTGCGGAAGTCGTAGAGGCGGTCGTGAAGTGGGATGTCAAGTAAAAAAGGATAATGCAGTGACTAGATTGATAACGATGGGAGCCGCGCAACTCGGACCGATTGGCCGTAACGACTCGCGCAAAATTATAGTCTCCCGCCTCATTGACTTGTTACGCGAGGCCCATGGTGCAGGCGTAGAACTATTGACCTTTCCCGAGTTAGCACTGACAACGTTCTTCCCACGTTGGTACATAGAGAATGAAGAGGAATTGGATCAATGGTATGAAACGAGCATGCCCAATGCCGATACACAACCGTTATTCGATGAAGCAAGAAGATTAGGTATCGGTTTCTACCTGGGCTACGCCGAACTTACCTGGGAAGGCGGTAAGAAACGACGCTTCAACACGTCGATACTGGTAAATCAGCGTGGAGAAATTATCGGAAAGTACCGAAAAATTCACCTGCCTGGTCATGCTGAACCTCAGCCCGGGCGGAAAACCCAGCATCTTGAGAAGCGATACTTCGAGTGCGGGGAATACGGTTTTCCCGTTTGGTCCGCATTTGATAGCGTGATCGGAATGTGTCTTTGCAACGACCGTCGTTGGCCTGAAACCTATCGCGTCATGTCGCTTCAGGGGGCCGAGGTCGTGTTGCTTGGCTATAACACGCCGACCGACCATAGCGGCTACGAGGATATTGACAGTCTGACGGGATTCCATAATCATCTGGCCATGCAAGCAGGCGCTTATCAAAACAGCGTATGGGTCGTCGGCGCGGCGCACTGTGGCCAGGAAGAGGGCTCTGACATGATTGGCCAGAGCGCCATCATTGCGCCTTCGGGTGAGATTATTGCTACCGCTTATACGCGCCAAGACGAGCTAATAACGGCTCGATGCGACTTAGACATGGCGAAGCGCTATCGCGAAACTTATTTCGACTTCGCTCGCCACCGGGTACCGAGGTTTTACACCTTAATCTCCTCTCGGACAGGCGTTGGTGCACCCGTCGATCCCGAATACTATGGTAATCCTCCCGCTCTTAACGGCCGTTAAACGTGGAGATTAGGCGGCCAGAGCCATTTTCTGAATCGGTGTAATGCCGCCGACGGCCTTATTTGGCCGTTGGTGATTGTATGTCCATAGCCACCGCGTTGCGAAGTCTAGGCATTAGAGACTGAATCAAACAGGTGGTGTGCCAGCCAGCCATAGCGAACCGTGCGGTTATACCGTTCGATATAGGCGTTCGGCGCCGTGCCTGGCTGGTAAGCATCCGGTCAGGACCGTGTTGACGGACCGGCCAAGATAATTGACGCTGCTGATCTATTAAAGCGTCACGTTCCAGGGAAGCAATTCGTCGACGCGATTGACCGGATGGTCGGCGATCACCGTCAAGACGTGGCGAAGATAGGCCTCGGGATCGATCCCGTTCAATTTGGCCGTGCCCAGCAAGCTACACATCGTGGCCGCGCGTTCCCCGCCGGCATCCGAGCCCAGGAATAGGTAGTTCTTGCGACCCAGGCTTACGCCGCGCAAGGCGCGCTCTGCTGCATTGTTGTCAATCTCGATGTGCCCGTCCTCAAGGTAGCGGTTCAGTGCCTGCCACTGGTTCATGGCATAGCCGATCGCGTCGGCCGTATCCGATTTGCGCGAGACGGTCGGCAACTGCTCACGCAACCACGTGTGCAAGGCGGTCACGATGGGCTTGGCGTGTTCTTGACGTGCGGCTCGCCTCACCTCGGGCGGGCTACCGCGGATTTCTGCCTCGACCTTGTAAAGTGCGCCGACTCTCTCGAGCACATGCCTCGTGATGGGCGTTTCTTCCTTGGCATGGATGTCATAGAACTTGCGCCGGGCGTGCGCCCAGCATCCTGCCTCAAGGACTCTTCCCGTTTTATATATCTTGTCGTAACCTCCAAACGCATCGGCTTGCAAGATGCCGCTGTAGTCTTTCAAGTGCGTTTGCGGATGGATCCCCTGGCGATTGGGCGAGTAGCGGAACCAGACCGCCGGCGCTGCGGCGTCGCCACTGGGGCGATCGTCTCGGGCATAGACCCACAGCCGCGCTTGGCGCGTCTTGCCGGTACCTGGAGCCAGCACATTGATCGGCGTGTCGTCCGTATGCAGCTTGGTGGCCTGCAAGACATAGCGTTGCAACGTATCGATCAAGGGCCGCAGCAAGTGGTGCACGGCGCCCACCCAATCGCCCATCGTGCTTTCGCTAAACTCCACGTTCTCGCGACCCAGAATCTGGCATTGCCGATACAGCGGTTGATGATCCAGGTATTTGCTGACCATCACGTGGCTCAGAAGACCGGGACCGGCGAAGCTGCGCGCAATCGGTCGACTCGGCGCCGGAGCCTGCTCGATGCGGTCGCAACAACGGCAGCTCAAACGCGGGCGCACATGGCGCACCACGCGCAGGCTGGACGGGATGTACTCCAGTACTTCGCTGACATCTTCCCCAAGGCGCTGCCAGGCGCCGCCGCAGTCGGGGCACGCCGAGGCTTGGGGTAAATGCTCTTGAATGTCACGCGGCAGGTGTTCAGGCAGGGGCCGGCGCACTGACGCCTTGCGAGGCGCCGGCTCGACCGATTCGGCCTTTTGTACTCGCTCGCCTTGGTTGATGTGGAGCTCTTCGAGTTCCAGTTCGAGCTGATCGATCTGACGCAGCAGTTTTTCCGACTTCTGGCCGAACATCTGACGCTTCAGCTTAAATAGCAACAGCATCAACCGCTGGATTTCCTGCTTGTCGAAGTGCTTTTCCTGGCGCAACAGGTCGCGCTCGAGGCGAAGCGCTTGATGCGATTTTTGCAGTGCTTCGGTCTTGTCCAACTGCGCCAACAACAACGCCTTCAGGGCGTCGACATTGTTGGGAAGTTGGGCACGGTTAAGCATGGCCGTTATTTTACCAAACGTACAGTGCCAATCTGGCCGCAAACCCAATAAATATGCGCCTTTCGGCGCATATTTGTACGACTAGATTTGCGTCGGCTTGTGGGTGCGCGCCGGGCGTCGCCAGTCGATGCCCTCGAGCAGCATAGAGAGCTGCGCAGGCGTCGAATGCACGGACCCGGACTGGGCGTTGGGCCACACGAAGTGACCGTGTTCGAGACGCTTTGCCAGCAGGCACATACCGTCGCCGCTCCACCACAGCACCTTGAGGCGATCGCCCTTGCGGCCCCGAAACACGAACACGTGGCCACTGAAGGGGTCCTCGTGCAACTTACCGTGCACGATGGCCGCAAGCCCGTCGAACCCGCGGCGCATGTCGGTAGCGCCCGCAGCCAGCCGCCAGGAGGCGAATCTCTTCTTCAACGTGGTGGCGCAGCGCTATGAGCGCACCAGCATCATCGTCACCAGCAATCTGCCCTTCAGCCAATGGTCGTCATGCTTTGCTGAGGACCAAACGCTTACCGCCGCCTTGCTCGACCGGTTGCTGCACCACGCCCATATCGTGCAAATCGCTGGCGAGAGCTACCGGCTCAAAGACAAGCGTAAGGCAGGAAATATCAAGGTAAGAAGCTAAGTTTATGGACGCCGGGGTGGGTCAGTTTTACTCCGACGATTCCGACGAAAGTGGGTCAGTTTTCAACCGGCGTTGACACATACGGTTTCCCCCTTTCCTCGACTTCAAAGCCGTCGCCCGAGTAGAACCTTATAGCTTGGTCGATAGCTGCTCGTTCAACTGCCGCTCGCTTTTCCGGATCGGCCATGTAAGAAGAGGAGCTTACTTCCAACTCTTGAGTTGGGCGGCTTTCCGGCTCAGTGAACCGTAGCGGCCCTTATGGCTCTCGTAAAGAGCGCGAATACGCGATTTCAAGACAGCATGCCGATCATCGGCCTGCTGTGCTTTCACTTGATAGTAAAAGGTGGTTCGCGACAGCCCAGCCACCTTCAGTAGCGTCGCCAAATCGTGACCTTGCCTCAGTTCAAGCACTACCCGCGCTTTGTCTGCGCAGCCTGCTTTTTGGCCTGAAGCAAAGCCCTTAATTTTTTTAGGCACGCCACCTCCGCGCGCAGATATTCGTTCTCTTTTCGCAATTGCTCCAGCGTGCGCGTACCCTGGGAGTGGGGCGGCAATGGCTTGGGTGACTTAGAGGCTGGCATCTTCTTCGGGCGTCCTCGGGGTTTCGGCTCCAACGCCGGTAGACCGCCTTCATGATACAAGCGTTCCCACGCCGTTACGACACCATGACCGCTGCGCAAGTCAAACAGTGTCGCCACTTGGCGGCGGGAAAGGTCCCCTTGCCACATCCGACGCAGCACTGACAGCTTGAATTGTGCATCATAGTGGCTGAACTTCTTGCGCAGGCCCGCTTCGCCGTGTTGCCGATACTGCTCTACCCAGCGGCGCACTGGCCCCTCGTCCAGCCCGTAGCCACCTGGGAAGTCGGGCTTACGTGGCTTTGCCAATGGCCGAATTTGAGGCGAAACAATTGTAGGTGAAATGTGTTGGGATTGTTCAACATCTCGAACTCTGATTCGACGCTGATATAAAGGATGTCAACGATAATGAACTTCAGCTTCCTGCCCGATATGGGCAGAACGAGGGAAGCTTGTGGCGGGAGCGATGCTGAGAAATTGAGCGCTCAAACAGCCATCTTTTTGATAAGTCATACAAACGGACCTCGTCCGGACGCTTATTTAGACAATCCTCAAATCGCTTGGTCCAGCGAAGTTATCGAAGCCGATATGCGGGGCCAAGTATTGACCCAGTGTGCAGAGATGATCTCGGCGAGCTTTTCGCCTTCGCGTGCGACTAGCGCTCTAATCATGTCTTCATGCTCTTGCCAGGCGCAGGCCCAATTCTCATCGGTGAGGTTGCCAAGAAAGCGAATCCGCTGCGTGCGTGTTCGGAGTATGCCGTACAGCATTTCCAATGTGTCGTTGTGTGCGGCCGCGATTATGGCCATATGGACCGAGTGATTCACCTTGAAGTATTCGATACGTTCGCGGCGATTGAAATGCTGCCGCATCTGTTCGTGCAATGCATGAATCTCGTCTATTTCAGCATCACTAGCCTCACAAGCTAGGCGTCCGGCATATCCCTCAAGCAAGCCGATAAGTGTAAGCATATCCTGCGCATCTTTAACCGTGAAAGACGTGACCACGGCGCCTCGAAGTGGCAATAGATTCACCAGTCCCTCAGAAGCCAACACTTTCAGCGCCTCTCGCAACGGAGTGCGCGATATTCCGAGTGCTTTTGCGATCTGCAGCTCAGGGACACGTTCACCTGGCTTGATGCGCCCAGTGACGATCATGTCGCGCACCTTCACTATGACTTGCTCATGTAACGAAGGACGTGCGATCAATTGGTCTGTTAGGTCTGGTGTTGTGGTCATCATAATGTCCGTTGCTAAGTGCGGGTCAAAGCATCCACACGCGTTTAACGATATATCAAGCGATTGAATACCCTTGACAGGAACTGGTCCGGTGTTTAAAGTTTGATCCGTCCGTCATTTGTAATTCGTAATTACAGATTATGGATCCGGAAGGTCCCTGGGAGTTGGAGACTTTAGGCTTCCAAGACGTACTCAAATAATACAATACGAACAGGACTCTAATAGATATGACTATCCTAAAACTCGGTGCTTTCATTGTGGCCGCGATACTGCCAGTATTCACTGGCCAAGCCAATGCCGAGAGCGCGGCGGAAGCCTATCCCAATGCCCCCATCCGTCTTATCGTGCCTTGGCCACCGGGAGGCGGATCGGACAACCTGATGCGTGTCCTTTCCCCAAAATTATCCGACGCACTTGGACAGAGCGTCGTTATTGAAAACCGACCCGGCGCGGCTGGAAACATCGGTGCGGCCGCAGGTGCTCGGGCGCCCGCCGATGGCTACACACTCATCGCGGCCTATTCCGGCACCCATGTGATCAATCCTGCCGTCTACGAAAATGTGGGGTTTAGAGAGACCGATTTTGACCCTGTCATTTTAATCGCCTCGGTACCGATGATGGTCGTCGTCAATTCGGAGTTGCCTGTCCACACCATGAAGGATCTGGTGAAACTCGAGAAGCAGAGCGGTAGCAAAATGTTCTATGGGTCCAGTGGCACCGGCACATTAACGCATCTCGCGGCTGAGATGTTCAATCAAGTGGCAGGTACGCATTTCAAGCACATTCCCTACAAAGGAGGCAGTCAATCGGTTATCGATCTGCTAGCGGGCCGCATTGATGTCATCTTCGCCGATCCCGCTTCTGTTATTGCTCACATTAGGTCTGGCAAGCTACGCCCGCTCGCCATTACCAGTATGCAACGGGCGCAGATCATGCCTGACTTGGTAACGATTGCTGAATCGGGCTACCCGAACTACGACGTCCGCTCTTGGAACGGAATCCTAGTCCCAGCGGGTACGCCGCAAGCCATCGTCCAACGCCTAAACAGTGAAATGGACAAGATCATCCATGATCCGGCCATGATGGTCAAACTGAAAGACGGCGGTTATGAGGTAGTAGGCGGATCGCCGGAATCATTCGGCAAATATATCCGCGTCGAGATCGACAAATGGGCCCCCGTTGTGAAAGCCGCCAACATCACCGTTAATTGAGAACAGAGGGAGTAAAGATGTTAATAGGAGTAGATATTGGAGGCACGTTCACCGATATTGTGTGTGCCGATCCTCATTCGAAAAGGATCCATCTGACTAAGGTTTTGACAAACTACCAGGATTTGACCGGAGGGATTATCGAAGGCTTGGAAAAAACGTTGAGCATCGCGGATCGTAAGCCCGATTCCATTGAGCGGTTGGTGCTCGGAACGACGATAGGCACAAATGTCGTCGTGCAACGACGCGGTGCCAAGATGAGCATCTTTGCGACCAAAGGATTTGAAGATACGCTAGAGATTGGGCGGCTCAACCGCCGATCCATGTATGACCTGCTTATCGATGTACAAACTCCCGTGTTCCTGTCGCCCAGGCGTTTGCGCGTCGGGGTTCCTGAGCGCCTAGATGCATGCGGTAGCGTAGTCAAACCATTGGATGAGGACTTCGTGGCCGACGCGGTTCGCGAGCTGAAGGAAACCCAGGGGATCGAATCGATTGCGGTGTCTTATCTCTTCTCTTATGTAAACAACGCACACGAGTTGCGTACGCGTGAAATCATCAAAGACATCTATCCCGATATGTATGTGTCGTTGTCATCGGAAATCAATCCGATGTACCGGGAATACGAACGCACTGTCGTCACCGCCTTCGATGCCTATATGAGGCCAGCGGTAGAGCGTGGAATCCTAGCCATGGAAGCGCGCTTGCGTGAGTTCGGCATAGGAGGGGAAATCCATGTGATGCAGTCGCGTGGCGGTGTAACCAGCAGCAGCAACGCAGCCGCCCATCCAGTAAATCTGTTTCTGTCAGGCCCAGCGGGCGGCGTTATCGGCGGTGCCCGACTCGCGGCTTCCTCGAACTTTCGCGATCTGGTCACCTTCGATATCGGTGGTACGAGCTGTGATGTGGCCGTCATTGAAGATGGCACTCCTGCTATTCGCAGTTCCGGCGAAATCGCAGATTTCCCCATCCGCGTGCCCATGGTGGACATCAACACGATCGGTGCGGGCGGTGGCAGTATTCTTCGGGTCGACGCTTCAGGGGCTCTCAAGGTCGGCCCGGGAAGCGCCGGCTCGGAGCCGGGTCCGATATGCTATCGGCGCGGCGGTACTGAACTTACCATCACTGATGCCAGCGTGGCGTTAGGATATATCAATCCGCATCGATTCGCCGGTGGCACCTTCGACCTCGACGTGGAAGGTGCGAAAGCTGCGCTCGAACGAATGGGTCTGCAGCTCGGTCTAACGGGCATCGAAACTGCGTTGGGTGCACACCGGATTATGAACGTGCAAATGGCAGAACAGATGCGGACGCTCACTATCAAGCGCGGCCACGACCCCAGAAGTTTCTACCTTATGGCCTTTGGTGGCGCTGGGCCGTTACATGCTGGCGCGCTATCTTCAATGCTCGGCATGAAGGGCTGTCTAATTCCACAGACACCAGGGGTGTTGTCAGCTTACGGTATGCTCAATGCAGATATCGAAGTCGAACTGGCGGAAAACTTCCTGCAACGCGCGGACTCGGTCGACGCGGTGCAGCTTCAACAAGCACTGGGGGCCCTGAAAGAGCAGTGCATAGCGTCGATGCAAAGGGACGGCATTTCGCGTGAGCGAATTGGTACCCGCTATAGCGCCGATCTGCGCTACATGGGACAGTCTTACGAAATCACCATTCCGATTCCAAACGAAGCAGTCGGCACGGGGATCGGCAAGCTCGCCGACGCATTTCGAGAGATTTACCTTCGAATGTATGGACATTCGAACCAGACTCCGATCGAGATCGTTAACATACGTTGCGTGACGTACGATAAAGTCGAGTCGCTGGATAGTTATTGTCTTCAGTCTGTCGGCGAACTCCGCCCAGTCAAGCCCAGCCTCCGTGAGGTCTGGTTTCTCGGGGAGCGCCAGCCTTTGGCTACGCCGATTTATTCACGTGCATCAATGTGCATCGGGGATTCCGTTACCGGCCCTGCCATCATCGAGCAGCCGGATACGACAACTCTTGTTTACCCCGGGCAGTCAGCGCGCATCGACAAAACCCGCAATTTGATCCTTACCGGTATCTCGGAGGCGTACGCGCTATGATCCACACGAACATCGATCCCATCACACTCGAAGTTTTGAGCCACAGGTTGTCGGCTATTGCTGACAATATGGAGACGACACTGATCCGATGCGCCTATTCGTCCATTGTCAAAGAAGCGGGTGACTGCTCGGTCGCGCTCTTCGATATCGACGGCAACACCATCGCTCAGGGCTTGGCCTTGCCGGTGCACCTAGGCAGCATGCCACCCGGCGTTCGCAGCATGATGCAGAAGTATCCGCCACGAAGCCTGAAGGAAGGCGATGTACTAATAATGAATGATCCGTATAGTGGCGGCCAGCACAACCCGGATATCCTTGTTCTTACGCCCGTGATCTACCGCGGCGAGATCGTTGCACTGGCCGCCGCTCTCGCTCACCATCAAGATGTCGGCGGCCGTACCGCCGGCTCCAATCCAACTGACGCCACCGACGTGTTCGAGGAAGGCTTATGTATTCCGCCGCTCAAGTTTTTTGAACAGGGGAAAATGTCGGAAATGGTCGAAACCTTGCTGCGCGCTAATGTGCGACGCCCCGATCTGCTATTTGGTGATTTAAGCGCCCAGATCGCATGCTGCCGCGGCGGCGCAGCAGAACTGATCGAATTGTTCGACAAGTACGGCTGCCAGTTGATGACCGATGCTATGGCGTCGCTGCTGGATCGCGCGGAAATACATACCCGCAGTTATATTGAGAAGATACCGGATGGTAGCTACACCTTTACAGACTGGCTCGATAACGACGGCCTGGATCTGGATAAGCGGATCAATATCACGGCCGCGGTTCATATTGCCGGCTCGGACATTCACGTTGATTTTACCGGCACCAGTCCACAGGTGCGCGGCCCATTCAATGCCGTGCCGGCTGCCGCGTTGTCGGCGGTGCGTTACGTCGTGAGAGCGCTGACCGCTCCGGATATCGACAACAATGAAGGCTGCTTCCGGATGATCCGATTGACCATCCCAGAGCGTTCGCTGCTCAATCCTGAGCGGCCAGCGCCGGTCAATAGCAGAGCCGTTGCATTACGGCGCGTAGTCGACACCGTTATGGGCGCGATGGCCCAAGCGTTGCCTGGCCACGTGCCGGCCGCCAACAATGGCCATCCTCTAAATGCGCTTTTTGGTGGCGTGGATCCCGGTACGGGTAAGGTCTTTGTCCTGACGGAAAACGGCACTGGCGGCATGGGCGGGCGGCCAAACAAGGATGGCATTGACTGTATTTGCACCGACACCTCGAACTCGATGAATATTCCCGCCGAAGTGGTCGAAAGTACGGTGCCCATGCGCATCAACTATTTTAGAATCCGGTGCGATTCTGGCGGAGCCGGACGCTATCGTGGCGGCTGCGGATTCGAGAAAGAATACGAGTGTTTGATCGACCGTGTAACGGTATCGCATCGCGGCGAGCGTCATTTCACACAGCCTTGGGGCATCGAAGGGGGCCAGCCGGGCGCGGCGTCGCGGTCGGTCATCATACGTGCCAATGGCGAGCAGGAGGTGGTGCCGTCGAAGATGGTTTTCGAAATGCACTTACATGACAGACTGGTACTGTTGACGAGCGGCGGAGGTGGCTACGGTAAGCCTTTGGATCGTCCGGTTGGAGAGGTGCTCGCAGACGTCCTCGACAGTAAAGTCAGCGTTGAAGAGGCTGCCAGCCGTTACGGTGTGGTTATCCGCAGCGGGAAGATAGATGCGGCCGCGACCGAGGAATTACGGATTTAGGACTTAAGAACTCCGGCATCAGGATGGAAACGGTGCCGAGCGGTGTTCTGCTGAGGCCGTAGCCATTTCAATGAAGCAATCCATCGCCATATGATAAGGAAAAAAATGAAACCCATTAAAACCGTCACGCCGACCGGATGCATCGGCAATCGCGGCATCAATCGGGAAGCGTTCATACGGGTTCTCGACGAAGAGCGGCCGGACGTTGTCGCTGCAGATGCTGGCTCTCTTGACTGCGGTCCTTGGTATCTGGGTGCGGGCAAGGCGCATAGTCCGTTGAAGAATATAACCTGGGATTTGGATCTACTGCTGACCGAATGTGTGCCGCGGAAAATCCCGGTCATCATCGGCTCAGCCGGCGGCTCGGGCGCGAATGCCCATGTGCAGCTCACCGTGGACCTGATCCACGAAATTGCGAAGAAACGCGGGTTGAATTTTCGCCTAGCCGTCATCCGATCCGAAGTCAATAAAAGCTATTTGGCGCAACGCGCAAGTGCGGAACGGATCACCGGCATCGACGGCCTAGAACCATTGACGCCGACCGATGTGGAAAGCTGTTCTACCATCGTCGGTATGATGGGGGTCGAGCCTCTGATGAAAGCCCTGAATGCCGGTGCGGAAGTCATCATCGCCGGACGCGCCGCCGACAATGCTGTGATTGGTTCGTTCGCGGTCTGGCGCGGCGCAGACAAAGGTCTGGCGCTCCACATGGGCGACATCATGGAGTGCGGCGATACGGCGCTCATTGAAACGCAGAAGCTGCTGCGTGGCCTTGGTCCTAATCGCATCCCAATCATCGGTACAATTGGCGAGGGTTACTTCCAACTCAAGGCCGGCCACCCGAGCTTAGCTTGCACGCCACAATCTGCGGCCGCACATAGCCTATACGAACGCTCGAGCATGTATTCTAGCGCCCAGCCGGGCGGCGTGCTGGACACCAGTGGCGCGCTCTATGAACAGGTCGATCCGGTTACCACTCGAGTGACTGGCACTAAATTCATTTCGACCAATCCGTATACTGTGTTGCTTGAAGGCGCGCGTCGAGTGGGCTATCGCTCAGTCACCATCTTGGGCGTTCGTAGTCCTAGAATGATCGAGCAGATTGATCAGATTCTCGAGCAACTGCGTGAAAGCGTCATTGCACTTTTTAAAGACGAGGGAAAAATTAAGATTCATTTCCATGTTTACGGCAAGAACGCCGTGCTTGGAGGTCACGAATTTTCGAACAACGTCTCACATGAGCTGGGGGTGGTAGCCGATGTTGTTGCCGATACGCAAGCGCTAGCGCATCAAGTAGCCGACGATATCTGGCTGCGTCTGAGTTTTTGGCGCTACGAGGGCCGACAAACAACAGCGGGAAACTGCGCGGTGCTGTTTTCTCCCAATGTTATCGACGGCGGCGAAACGTTTGATCTGAAAATCTATCATCAACTTCCGGTTGATGACCCGTGTGCACTGTTCCCGGTTGAAATCCTGAACGTATGACGACAAACTATAAACATTGAGCAGAAGGAAGCCACCATGGCAAGAATTTATCTGGATAAATTATGCAATGTCCTGCGCACCAAAAACGCCGGGCCGTTCCGGTACACACTCGACATTATGTTCAGGGACCCGCGCGACTACCGCGCGGTAATCGACAGCCGGTTGCTAACCCGCGAAATCATTGCAGCCGCGTATGCGACCACGACCGAGAACATCACCAACTTTGAGTCCTTCGACAACATTTCGGCCTTCAAGGCCACCATCAAGCGAAAAATCGCTTCGGGATCGCCGGGCGATAGCGATTGTTATGGCATGAATCAAGAAGGACCGATGCTACAGATCTCGTTTCCTGAAGAAGCATTTCTTCATCGGCTGCTCGCTTGATGTGCTTTTCGCCGAACATTACCACTAAGCCGAGAATCAAGGGCTTGCTCCGCAGTTCGTACACTTGGGAAAGCGGAAATTAAGGCTTCGGCTACGTCACTCTGATGCTCGAGATCATCGATAACTTCGGCCAGTCGGTCAGCTTGGGCTTTGCTTGCTCCCACGCCCCTGGCCAGGGAGGTTCGGAACTTCTCTAGCATTTCGGCGTTGCTCATAGGGTCTTCTGGACTGCCTTTTATCGTCTTGCCGAAGACTTCCAACGTGCGACCATCGACGAATGTCAAACGAATTCTTGCCGGCGCGATTTCAGTCTGGCCAATGGCTGGATCGGCTTTCACGCGTATCTTTCTAGCCAACTTGGCGACGGCCGGATCGACAATAGCGTTATGAGCATAGCTATCCAGATCGAACCTGCCGTCGGTCAAGGCGCGCGCGAAGCCATATGAGACGTTGAACTGGGCGTGGGCAACGGAGGCGCGATCGACGTCATAAGGCTCCCCAATGGTGAGCCAGTTAACTTCGCCGAGACCGATATCGATCGACTCGATGGCACTAGCTTGCACTCCCTCGTGATGCAGGCTTATTCCTAATCCAATCGAGGTATGGCTGCAGCGGCAACCCGGATAAGGCTTGAAACTGAAGTCCTCGATACGCCAATGGTCTCCAAGCCCATCAGCGAGAAATTCAGGCCGTACTTCGTTGCGCTCGTAAAGCGCAAAAAGACCAGCATTTCCTTCTAGAGGTTGACGTGCACCGCTGATTCCGTCGGCGGCCAAGAAGGCGCTGACTACGGCATTACGGGCGGCAAATCCGGCCCCAAGCCGCTTACTCAACACACCTTCGCGCGCGCTTTGAGCCGAGCCGCTGGCCTGGTGAAAAGCTAAGCCCAAGGCGTTGCACGAGCTTTCGTCGTCAAGAGCCAAGAGACGGCCTGCTGCGATCGCCCCCGACATAGTGCCTAATACCATAGTCGGATGCCATCCTCTACCCAAACTGTTATAGCACGCCAAACCGAGGCGCGCATGCAATTCGGCACCGATCGCCAGCGCTAGTAAAAACTGGTCACCCGAAACAGCACCGATATCCTCAGCCGTGGCGAGCAGGGCCGGAAATACAACGCAACTGGTATGCACACGGGCCATATCATGGAAGTCGTCAAAGTCCAGCGCATGTGCGGCTGAACCGTTCGCTAGCGCTGCGCTTGGTGGCGAGTAACGTTGCATGCCGATGAGGCCGGTCGTTGAACCGTCATGTTCCCAACGCATCAAGCGCCGGTTCAACTCTGGAATACCTGTCGCTTGGGCCGCTCCGGCAATGTTTCCCAGTGTGTCGAGCAGCATGCGCTTGAGTGTGCTCACGACGGAAGCTGGCAGATCTTCATAACGCCATGCATTGATCGCGGCACAGAGTTGCAAACTAAAGTTGCCGGGAAGAACGAGTGGTTTTAAGAAACCAATGGGATCAGCAGTACGCATCTTAAGTTTCATCCGTGCAAATTAAATGCCATTAGGATACTGCATGCCGGTTTGCAGCACCTTTGACCTATCGGATGAGGACGCGGTGTGGGGTTAGGTGGAAAATCCCTATTGGCAAGTCTTTACGGGGGAAACGAATTTGCAGATCGAGCCGCCGATTGATCCCTCCAGCCTGCCGCGCTGGCGTCAACGCTTGGGCCAAGAAGGCATCGAGGAGATGCTGGCTGCGACGATTACCGCGGGCCAACGCAGTGGCGCGGTGCGCAAGAGCAGCCTGACGACGGTGATTGTGGACACCACTGTCATGCCCAAGGCTGTGGCCCATCCGGTAATCACCCCATACATGGACGCTCCCAGTTCGCCAAGCCCTCAATTCGTAATGGTTTAAGGTAAAGATTCCACCCGTACATTCGGACTTTTGCTGAGGAGTAAGCCTCTGTCCCTGATGGAATGTGCTGGTTGGTGCCCCAAACGTTTTTACGCGCTTACTGCGCTGGGGGGATTCCGGGCTTTGCCAACCACGGCCTAACCTGTTTGCCATCATCATTGATTGCTTAAGCAATCGGTGAACTTTTACTGTTATCAATATATGTTGCTGTTTTTTTCCCGAGCCGAGCCGATTACGCCAGTGCGTAGTCGGCTCGGAACTCCCTATCATGCGCCAGCAACGCCCAGACAATACGGGCATTTCTGTTTGCTAGCGCTACCGTAGCCACATTTTGTGACGTCGCGCGAGGATCCGGTCCAGCCATGAATTTGCAGTGGGTGGTTTTTGCCCCGCACACCGAATAATCGCCCGGCCGCCGTGGATCAACAATGTGCGGAGATAGGTATCGCCTCGCTTACTGATTCCTGCAAATTTGTCTTACCAGCTGTTGAGTGTTGTTTAGGCATAAGCCCCAGCCGCGCTGCCAACTGCCGCCCATTGGCGAAGCTCTTTGCGTCGCCGATTGAAGCGATCAGTGCGCTGGCAGTAATAGGCCCAATGCCAGGCACTTTTTCCAATTTTCGAGAAAGCTCATTGGATCGGTGCCAAACATACATGTGCCGTTCCAGCTCGTTCACTTGTCGGTCTAGATCCTTTATGTGCTCCAACAATCGCAGTATCAACTCCCGAAACACGCCGGGCAAATCGTCACTTGCTTGATCGAGCAGAAGCGGTACACGTTGGTACATGAAATTGATCCCCACAGGCACGACCAACCCGAACTCTCTGAGCAAACCGCGAACTTGATTCGCCTGCGCCGTACGAGCTTTAATGAGACCTTGTCTAGCACGATGCACTGCCAAAATGGCTTGCTGTTCGACGTTTTTGATCGAATAAAACGCATCGTGGGCCGCTGTACTGCCTCGCATATTGCTTCGGCGTCGGCGACATCATGCTTGTTAGTCTTTACATACGGTTTTACAAATTGCGGAGCCGTCAGCTTGATGGTATGGCAAAAATCCAACAGCTTACGTGCCCCAGTAATGCGCGCTGCCGCATGCCTCCATGCCGATAAGGCAAGGTGCCAAGTTTGCAAAGAACGGCGCCATCTGCGCGCGCCTCAGCTGCTTTCTTAAAATTGCTTTGCCTCGTTCGTCGATACCGTGGTTTTGAAACACCTCCTTGGCGAGATCAATGCCAATTGTCATAATCGTCGTAAGCGTCATATGAATACCGCCTAGTCAGGGCCGTCGAGAAAGTCCAAAGTGGTGCCCGCCATAAGTAGTGGGGATCACAATGTCTACAAGTGAAGTGCGGGTTTCAAATCGCAAGGGTCGGCTCAACTATCCGCGCGCCTATAAGCGTGAGGTAGCGCTGGCGGCCTGTGCGCCCGGTGTTTCGGTCTCTAAAGTGGCGTTGGCCCATGGTCTGAACACCAATATGGTTTTCAAATGGCGCCGGGAGTTGCGTGCCGGATTGCTGGGCGGCACCGACGATTGCACGCTAGTGCCGGTGGCGTTGCCGGCGGCTCCAATAGCCACTACAAGCGCCTGCGATCAGCGCGAGCCGAAACCGGTCGATAATGCGCCGGTGACGGACAGCCGGATCGAGATCGAACTGAATGGGGCACGCGTGCGGGTGCACGGCAAGGTGGATCCGATCCAGTTGCGCCTGGTCTTGCGTTGCCTGATGCCGGTATGATCGCGCCACCCTCCGGTACACGCATCTGGCTTGCGGCAGGCGTGACGGATATGCGTCGCGGCATGAATGGGCTGGCTGCGTTGGTTCAAACCACGCTGGAGCAGGACCCATTCTCGGGCCACGTCTTTATCTTCCGTGGCAGGCGTGGCGATCTGGTGAAGCTGCTGTGGTGGAGCGGCGACGGGATGAACTTGTACGCTAAGCGCCTGGAACGTGGTCGCTTCGTCTGGCCGCAGGCTCAGAACGGCAGCGTACATCTGAGCGGCGCACAACTGTCCGTGCTGCTCGAGGGTAAGGAAGGCTGTATTGAGGTTGCGCCTCCTGGTGCGGCCGAGCAAGAACTCATTAAGACTTCCATTCGTACTGCCGGCAGTTCCATGTCGTTCTTTGATGGAACATGGAGCTATCGTGATCAACGATATGGAAACATATCAATCTCAGGAGAAGGAGAGGCCGATAAAAAATATAAGAAGCAGCTCAGAAAGAAAGTAGCTCTTAAAGACCATAGGTCATCACATTGCGCTATAGAACTCGGTCGAGTATGCGACGGCTGGTCTTGTTCAGCACCGACACGTCGCAGATCAAGTACTTGGAAAAGTCCCCGAAGAGCACAGCCTTGGCATCGATGGCCAAAAAACTCAAGAGTTGCGGGGTTACGCAAAGCTCAGCCTGACGCTTTACAGGAGCTGGAAGGGTAATCGCAGCTTGATCGGAACAATGGGACCCGGCTTTATCGAGCCCAAGCTCAGTGGAGGGGCGCGTCGATTTGCGTTGGCGCGCATTCTCGCCCTGTGTCGGAGTTTAAGAAGAAAAATAAAGGGACTCTGAAAGAGCCCTATAGGCACCGCCGGCGATGGCCGCCCGCTATTTTGTGGCGTTATCAGGAATCAAAGGAAATAGGTCTTCTTTCTTACATGATAATTGCTATTATCATGTAAGAATTCTTGGGAGTTTTGAGGGGTTTCGCAAATTCGGGGTATAGGTAAGGTATTGATTTCATTGTTAAAAACGGCTTGACAGCACGAACTTCGGTTCGATAGCATGGCGGTTCTCGTCATAAGAGCAAAAAGGCCCATTAATGGAAAAAACTTATCTCGACATTCCGAACGCACACCTTGAGTATGCGAAGCGTTTTGGCGCTACTTTTGATTCCAAAGAGAAGAGGTACTTCGTAACGGGCGAGGTGCCGGCGGAACTCTACAGTTACGTACCCAAAGAGCCACGGCACAGAGACTTTGTTGCCGAAGTTGCCAAGCAATGTGCGCACTGCGGGTTCGCAATGGAATTGCGAGAGCGCCGCGACGCCCGTTCGGTGTATTACATCTGTAGTTCGTGTCTGCGTTCATCCTCGGTTTAGCTTGTGAGTGCGCCGCATGAAGGGAAAACACGAAATTACGTAGTCGGTACGGGAGTGCTCTCGCAACGCTTCTGCGTCGTTCATCAGATGACTCTCAGTACTATGCTTGCCACCGAAGAAATTAACGAAGCCATCGGCCGGGTCCGTTCGAGAATAAGGTGCGAGCCATGAAAAAAACTGTGCCCGACGATTTCCCGCGTCGAACGCTCAGCGCGAGCCTTTCGGGTGCCATGCCAAAGCTTGCTGTTCGACTCATGCCAGATGGCACGTATTCAAACAAGGCAACAGATGCCGAGCATCAACAAGCATACGAAAACGCCGAAGAACTGGCTCAGCATCTGAAAGATTATGTGCTTCGCAAGCACGGCGAGAATCCGGACTGGTCGCGAGAGTTCAACCTAGCCCGTACCAGGAGAGGAGTCGAGGCGAAAATGCACTCCGGTCAATGGGATCTTGAGGCACCGGAACTGGATTGGGTCATGAAGCGCCTCGTCGAGTTGCTCGCTTAAGGCCAGACCCTGTTTGATGGGTGTTCGCGTTCAATGCGGTTGAGGTCTCAGTCGCGTGTTAGCGAATCAGCTGCAACTTTTTATTCTCTGCCCAGAAAAACGGCAACGATCGGCACTGTGCCTAGCCTATAGCTTCCCAATGCCTTTCCGCCTTACTATCGGATCGGTCAGCACTATGGTCGCCCTTGTACTCAATAGGAAGGGATAGTGTCCAAAAAAGCGGCCAACGACAGAAAGCAGGGGCACTTGAGCAAGATGCTCGATACCATAGTCGCCAGAAAATTTTATGGAGGGTTCATTGATGAAAAAAGAAGACCCTGAAGCAGCCGATCATACGCCGTGCCCGCCTGCGGGTTATACAAGCTGGCTTGACTATGCGCTCGATTGTATAGACATGCGGTCGATAGAAATTGAGTCGCTTTTCAACGGAGGGCCAGCTATTGATCGCGACGCTATTCGATCGGCAGCGCGCCAAGAGCTGGATAATTTACGCGAAAAAGCTGCAAGACTTGAGATCTTACTTGGGGGAAGCTCAGTAAGCGTGTGCGCACATAAGGTTGACGGAGGGAACTGATTCACACATGTCGACGGGAGCATCCGTTAACAGAAGCGGAAGAGCGCATAATGGGTGCATTCAGGATCGTTCGAAGCGGCTAAGGGGAACTGTATTGAACCTGCCACTGATTAAGCAATTCCGAGAGCCGGACACGCCTTTTTTATCGCCAGCTACGGTCGGAAACTTTTTTGGTTTGCAAGTGCAAGACCTTGCCGCGGCCGCCGGCGTACATCGGAACACTCCTATCTCACGCCCTCACGCTCCCCGGCTCCAAACCTACCTGCGGGATCTGCTGCGGGTGCTGGTGGTGGCTACGGAACTCACAGGGGACTCCAAACGCGCGGCTTTCTTGCTGCGCAACGAGCCCCTGCGCGCTTTTGGCTACCAGACGGCTGACAGCCTAATCCAAAAAGGGCGCGCCGATGATGTAGTCGCCTATCTTGAATCCTTCTCGAGCGGTGCCGCCGGATGAGCTTGGAATCGATCGAAAAGTGCCATTTAAGATTTTCCAACGTGTGATTGCAAATAGGCGGGGCGATAGCTATGGCCTTGGCCCGACGCTCTTCGCGCGATTAACCTAAGGGCTTGCGACACGCTTCAGCGCTTTAGGGCTTGGGTTTTTAGCGGCACGGTCATACAATGTAACTGTTAGTAATCAGTCAACGTCATATGCGGTGAAATGACATGGCGATACTGGTGTCGTTTGCGGTCATGGTTGCGTCGGCGTTCGCTGGAGGATGCCTGCTGCCGTGTTCGGCGTGGCGCAGTTCTTTCTTGTGCTTCTGTACCTGGATAGCCGTCACTAGTCCTCGAGCAGGACCCGGCCAGGTCTGAAGGCTTCGTTCTCTTCCCGTCCTCCGCGTACCTCGCTCCACTAACGTATAGGTTCAGTTTTGCCACGACTGCACTGACGCCGGGCATCATGGCGTCATCCGACCCTGCCGATGCTACCTGTACCTGTACCTGTTACTGATACCCGGGTAGGCGCGACGTGACCCTCTTACACGACTTAGCTATTTTGATCACTCAACATGACTACTGAAACGATTCACGCTCCAAAGGCTTTGCGCTACCGGCCCGGCGAAATCAATGTTGCCGCCGAAGATCCGTTTGAGAACGACAGGCTGGGGCGTGAGCCTTTCATAAAGGCGACTAGCGACCTTTTAAAAGCGATTCAAGAACCGTTCGTGATTGCCTTAAATGGACCGTGGGGCAGCGGCAAAACAACAACGCTTCGAATGCTTGAGCCCTACTTGGCTACGGCCGGTGTTACCACTGTGCGTTTTAACGCATGGGAGGTTGATTACGCGACCGATCCTCTGATTCCGTTAGTGGCAGAGCTGCACGATCGACTTCTGAGTATTAAGGGTTACGGCCCCAGTTTTGACCATGCTAAGGTCGACCGCTTAAAGGCCCTCGGCAGCGTGATTGCCAAGCATGGAGCTATTGCCGCGGTGAAGATTGCGACGGCGGGGTTTTTTGATCTAGGTGCGGCCGCCGAAGGGATTGCAAAGGCCACTGGTGAGGCAGCTGAAGAAGCAAGCGAAGCTTTTGCCGTCGACCTTATCGATGTGTTTAAACAGGAAAGGCAAGCCGCACAGCAATTTCGGAGCTTACTACTTGAATTGACTGCCTGCGTCCGAGTACCGTCCAGTGATGGAATAGAACCACCGCCGCTGGTGTTAATCATTGACGAACTTGACCGCTGTAGGCCGACATTTGCGGTTGCGATGTTGGAACGAATTAAGCATTTCTTCGATGTGCCGGGGCTGGTGTTCGTTCTCGCCTTGGACCTCAAGCAACTGAATGCAAGCATACGCAAGGTTTATGGTACGGAATTTGATGCTACCGAGTATTTGCGCCGTTTCGTCGACCTAGAGCTACGACTGCCGCGCGCGAGCGTAAGTGATATGGTCGAGGCGATGCTGAGCGATTGCGGAGCTGACACGTTCTTCGACGCCCGCAAAGGTCATCCTGAGCTGCGAAAAGATCGCGAATGGATCGTGGAAGTCATAAAGAGTCTTGCTCTGTACTTCGAACTAACGCCACGGCTAGTTCAGCGAATGATCTCTAGATTGATGCTCGTGGTGCGTCAGACCAGCGCTGACCATTATCTTGATCCCATAATCGTCGTCTTCTTGATCTTCCTGCGCTTCCACGACGAGGGACTATTGAGAGATCTCATAGCCGGACGCGCGCATGCCAGTCATGTGATGGAGAAACTGCGTACGGTTAGGCCCCAGGGTCAACTTTTCTATGACTCCCATGTAGGAATGCTGATTGAAGCCTACCTGTTATACGCCCATTATGACGAACACACCTACGTAGCGGAATTTGTAGAACGAGTGCAGGAGCTTGACGGGCAGAACGTCGATGCGGCAAGCCGACGGATGTTGGAGGTTGCGCGTCGATATGAAGGTGTCCGTAGCGCCTCCGTCTGGCGGGGCCGGATTGACTTGCGACGGATCGATGAGCGCATCACCCTTGTAGCGACCGACCTTAAGGCGGAGGGATAACATGACATGCCCACACTTCGTTCAGGCGGGGGAAATGTTGAAGTTCCGTCGGGGATACTGCCAGCAGTAAAGTAGGGCCGCAACCACTCCAGAACACAGGATCAGAGATTGGCTAAACGGCAGTCGGCTAGTGGGAAGATATAGCGATGTTCTATGCTTGGGTAGACGGCGAGAAACGTGCCCCGATCGCGAAAGGAGAGCGGACGGCGTGCCGCGACTGTGGTGGTCTGCTTACTTCGGTTATGCCTGTCCAGAACATGCCCCACTGGCGGCACAAAGCCGGCGATTGTGATTCTTGGAGTGAGCCAGAAGGTTCGTGGCATCTGGCTTGGAAAGAACTTTTCGATATATCGTGCCGCGAGATCGCTCTGCGGGATCCCTTTTCGGGGGAACTGCACCGAGCAGACGTACTGGTCGGTGCGGGTACCCCGCAGGCGACCGTTCTTGAACTGCAACACTCTCCGATCAGTGAGGATGAACGCAAGGCGCGCGAAGCTTTTTATCGGCGCGCGCATCGAATGTTCTGGCTAGTCCACATCCACAGCGAAGGTTCCTTCCTTGGAGAGTATTTCGGCATGTCGCTCGACTTCAAGTCGCGCCTCATTGATCTCGACGGTAAGGCATTCGCTGTCATGAATTGGATGGGATCCAACAAGCAATTCATCGAGAAGTGGAAGCGCGCTACCGCGCATGTTTTTTTCCATGCCGGCCCGCATATCTACTACCTTGCCAGTCCAGGTGTGTCTACTCGTTTAGGAGGTCCCTTCCAGCGAGGGGAATTCGCTCTTTGCCAATTGAGCCGCGATGACTTTTTACGTGCCGTTCGCTGGGAAGACGGTGCTACCTCCAATACAACTGTCGGCTAAAAAACCGTTCGAGCAGAGGGAGACCTAACAGGACTTGGGCGGTCATCCCTGCGTTGAAACCTCGGGTTCCCCGCCGGAAACGTCTTCAACATGTGTCCAATTAGCGCCGCCGCACCAACTGCTGAACCGTAAGCCTGCGAGATGCATCGCCGCATGTGGCGTGAGCCGTACCAATGCATCGTCGCCCAATTCAGCACTGCAATGAACGGATTGCGGCCAGTATCAGCGCCGACATCTAATCGGCTCTACCCGCTAGACGGCGGGTTATACCTGTGTTACTTTTGTTGGTATAACTCGAGACCGCCATGCAATTCTATGCGAAACAGCCCATCGCGACTCAAACGGCCTTCGCCCAACTTCAGCAAACCGCCGTACAGACATTCGGAGCGCATGCTCAACGCGCTGTCCGGGGAAACTTCTCAGTCCGCCGGGTGAAAAAAAGGCCGTATTGGTACTTTCGATTCACTGATGCAATAGAAAAGCGAGTTCAGCAGGTTTACTTGGGGCCCGAAACATCCGAATTGTGTGCCCTCGCTGATGCGTATCGCATCGCCCGGGAGAGGGCCGACACTATTGACAAAACGACACGGCGCCATGCGCGAATCGCTGCAGCAGCCGGGGTGGCGTTGACGCCCACTTATTACCTGAAACGAATCAGACAGCTGGCGGAGTACGGTTTCTTTCACGATGGTGCCATCTTGTTGGGCGAGCACGCATTGACTGCCTTCTCGAACTTGCTAGGCGTTCGCTGGTTGAACCAAGCAGGAACGGAACCTCAAGGCCAGCATCCGTCTTGTATCGCGGCACAAGCAACGATTGGTCTTCCCGCCGCCCGCGCAAACACTCCGGCTAGCGCCATAGAGCGGTTGCGTTTAGGCTTTCAACCGCTGGAAAGCCATACGGGGCAACCCGACGGCTGGCGTCAGCTTGACCACCGCAGTTACGGGATCGACTTCATGACCCCAGAGACCGGTCAAAATATGCAGTCGATCAGTGCATCATGGTACGGGCTTGAGCCTAAGCCGCAGACGTTCATGGAGGTTCTTTTTGAAGAGGCAAGCCCATGTGTGCTGTTGGACCAGACGAGCGCAGTCGTCGTTAATTTGCCTTGCCCAGCGCGTTACGCCATCCACGAGCTTCTGCTCTACGGCGAGTGCCAAACTCGATGGCCTCCTGAAGCAGCGCTCAAACGAAATACTCATCTTCATCGCGCGGCAGCCCTCATCGCAGCGCTGTCGCAAGGTCGACAGCTAGAGTTAATAGATGCGTGGAAGGGGGTGCTCTCCCGCGGTCGGGTCTGGAGTGAAGCTCTCGACGTTGGTGCATTAGCGCTGAGGCAACAATATCCAAAATCCGCCTGGATAAGGCTCTACTGCCCGCGGCCGCCCTTCCTCGGAGGCGCTGGCTCTGATCATTTTCCGTCAGGATGTAGCATGAGCAACGTGCTTACATCCGGATAATTGGGACCTTCCCGAAGCGAGCTGCGTGCTCCGATTCATGCAGTGCCGTCGGCCGCGCCTAACGACTCTCATAGAGATGAATTGCGCTGATCTCGATGGCAGGTGGCGAGTTATCGCCTTCACAATCGTTTACTGTGGGTATTTCGAGGGACCCAATGAAGCAGGCCTTGGTGCCGAGCAATCGGCATAGTGTTTGGGGAAATGCGCTTGCTGGAGAGGCAAAACGGGATAGATTTCACGAGATGATGGAAGGTGACGCGCCGATAAGTGCGTTTTTCGGGCACGCGGTAACGTTAGCTGTCGATTCACAACAGCCTTGAGTCCTGTTCGGACCACTCATGGGCCGGCGAATAATTAATGAGGAAACTATGCCAACAGCCCATTGGAGAGAAGAAAAGGCAGGGCGGGTTGTGGAGGCAATATGCCGAACACTGGCATCCCCGCAAACGCCTCAAACCACACGTGATTCGCTCGCTCCAGCGCTTTGGGATGCCTTGAAGCTGCTGGCTGATGCGATTGCAGAGCGCCTTAGCGATGGGACGACAAAGATGGTCTCCCGCCCTAGTGAGTCTATTTTGTAGTCAGCCTGAAAAGTGTTCAGACTGGATTTCATTTATGTCTGAGTCTGATTTTTCAGTTGAAGACTATTGGAAGAAGTAAGCCTCGACAGCGAGCTTGTCAACGGCAATTGAATCTTGACCCCTTAAATGCCGAAATCGGCAATCGAATAATGACCCCTACTTTTGCTTGGGATTATGGGCCCGCAGCAGTCCCGAGCGACGCTTTTCCCGCAAGCGGTAACTCTCGCCTCTGATTTGCACGATGTGTGCATGATGTAAAAGCCTGTCCAGCATCGCAGACACCAACGCGTCATTCCCGCCGAACACGTCGCCCCATTGGCCGAAGGGCAAGTTCGAGGTGATGATGACCGAACCGGCCTCATAGCGTTTAGCGATCACCTGGAAGAACAGGTTGGCCTGATCGCCGGTCATGGGCAAGTAGCCAATCTCATCGACAATTAGCAGGCTGGGTCCCTGGATGGAGCGTCGCAGGAACGGCTTGTAACGTCCTTGACGCTGCGCTGTTTCCAGTTGCAGCAGCAGATCGGCCGCACTGATGAACTTAACCTTCAGTCCCGCTTGCGTTGCCAAGTATCCCAAGGCGATGGCCAGATGCGTTTTACCTACGCCGCTGGGACCGAGCAGCATGATGTTCTCGCGCCGTTCAATGAACGCCAATGAGGCCAGCTGCAAGATGACATCCTTGGGCGCGCCTGTAGCGACGGCAAAGTCGAACGAGTCCAAGGTCTTGATGGCAGGGAAACCGGCCATCCGTGTCATGGTTTGCTGGCTGCGAGCACGACGTGCTTGGCATTCTGCACGCAGAACTGCTTCCAGAAAGTCGGCATAGGGTTGTTCTGTTTCTGCGGCAGATTGCGCCAGGCTTGGCCAGTCCGTTGCGATGGCCGCCAACTTCAGTTGTTCGCATAGACTATGAATGCGCTCCGGAGCAAAGGTCATAGTCTCTCCGTCAGGCATGCATCATAGATGGAGAGGTCGTGATGCAAGGGCACGCGATCCAGTCGTATGTGCGGGAGCGAACTGCGAGACACCGGCACACTTGGCTTGGGCTGACCCCATGGCGACTGGAGCCGTTGCAACTTCTCTTGTTCAGCTTGCCACAGGTCAACGGGCCTTGCCTGCAAGCCTCGATGTTCACGACAATTGGCCGTATCTAAGAGCCAGCGGCGCACGGCATCGTTTGCGCCGGGCGCATCAACATCCAGACCCGCCGGCTTTAGCATCGAGGCGTAGGGCACGTAAAAGCTGTGGCGCAGGTAGTGAATGAAGCGTTCTACCTTGCCCTTGGTTTGCGCGCGATAAGGCGCACACAACTTCGGAATGAAACCGTGATGCTTGGCAAAGTCCCATAACCCTGGGTGAAAGCGGTGCTGGTTCTGGCCATAGGCGTCTCGCGTCAGCACAACGGTCTTCATGTTGTCGTAGAGCACGTGACGCGGCACACCGCCGAAATAGTCGAACGCGGCCTCATGGCAATCGGCTAACGTCTTAAATTGTTCGTCCTGCACGAAGCGCACAAAGCTCATTCTGCTGTAGCCCAGAACCGCAACGAATGCCGATAGCCTGTGGCTGCCGCGCCGGAACACCGCCCAATCGACTTGCATCTGGCGGCCAGGTTCGGTCTCGAAGCGAACGACCGGCGCTGCCGTGGCTGCTGGCTTTAACTGGCTGACATACTGCCGAACCATGCGTTCACCGCCGGTGTAGCCCAGCGCCTGGATCTCACGGTACAGGACTGCGGCGGGAATCCAGTCCGGCGACGCATGCTGTAGTCGAGACTGAATGTAGTCTTCAAACGCCGATAATTTACCCGGCTTGGCTGCACGGGTTGCGTACCGAGGTGCTACGTCCGGTTCACGCACATACTTGCGAACCGTGTTCCTCGCTAGCCCTGTGCGTCGAACGATCTCTTTAATGCCAAGTCCCTGCTTGGCCAGTATTTGTACTTCCATCGATGCTTCCTGTGACAACATTCTGCGGTTCCCTTAGGTTCGGATGCCGCAGAGGTTAATACACAGGGGTCAAAATTCATTTGCCGATCGGGGGTCATTATTACAGTGCCGACGACAAGCTGATCAGTGGCTCTATTCTAGAATCGTAGAGAAGCGAAGCAGGCTTTCTATAAAGCGTGAATTGAATCACCTGCTGTTGTTTATTAGAGCTGGTATCCAGTCCAGGAGCAACAGTTTGCTGTGCGAATGCGCCTCGGCGTCACCAAGTTGGTGGCTGCTATGCGACCAGTAGCTGACTGCTAGCCGACAACGAACAGATGGTCATGTGGCTATGCCTTATCCAAGCACCCAAACGTAGGCCGTTCTCACCTATAGCAAACGCCGCACGTAAATAGATATCAATGCAAGCCGGTCAGTCAGCGGCGGTAATGATCTATTACGGCTGGCTTAGCACCGGCTGTGGTACTGGCCGGTCTAAGTACACATCTTGGAGGCAATTGCAAATTGCAAATGGCGGTGGTATGGAAAAACGGAGCAGGCCACTACCTCGCGCCGGCTGTCGGGGTCGGTAAGAAAATCCTTGAGGAAGGACGTCGAGCAGGCTAGTTGTCAAATCAAAGCGATGCTGGACAGTGACCCCAACGCCAATCGGTAATCAACCCTCAAACTCGCTAAGCAGAATACACTATGGAAATGGTATCGGCTAGCATGGCGGGCCGTTCCGACCCTTTTACCTCAATTGTGTTTAGAAAGGTCAAACGCGCCCCTCCTTCCACGGGCTCATAGGCTTTAAGACTGCGATGGAGGCGTATGCGCGAACCCACGGGAATCGGGGCTGTGAATCTGACCCGGTCTGCACCGTAATTGATACCGTGTTTACGCCGACGAATAGAAAAAATTTTCGCTCCCAAATGAATTACTAATGACAATGTCAACATGCCATGTACGATCGTTCTCCCGTCCGGAAGCTGAGTCGCCGCCTTTTGGACATCAACGTGAATCCAATTCATATCGCGCGTGAGTTTGGCGAAATCATCGACCATTTGCTGATCTATCAGAAACCAGTCACTTGTGCCCAGTGATTTCCCGACCAACGACTCGGCGTCCTTAACCGTTTCCACCTCTAACATCCGGATTTCTCCTATCTAACGGCGAACCTGGATACCTTCTTTTTCGCGATCCCAGATCCGTCCAATGTCCGCTTGAACCGAGCTACGCAGCACATGCTTCTGTACTTTTCCTGTCCCGGTGGTGGGAAACTGATCAGAGAAACTGATAAAGCGCGGAACCATGTAATACGCCATGTTGTCGGAACAAAACCTAACGATATCGCGCTCAGTCAATGAGGAACATCTGCGGATCACACTGACTGCCACTTCATCGTCTGCACCTCCAGCATCAACCGGGTAGACCACCGCATTCACAATAAGCGGGTGAGTGCAAATTATCTGCTCCACTTCAAACGCGGAAATGTTCTCGCCGCGACGTCTGATTGCATCCTTCTTTCTATCAGTAAAAAACAAATATCCATCTTCATCGAGGTATCCGATGTCGCCTGTATGGAACCAGTTATTTCGATTAGCCTTTAGAGTTTCTGCGGGCATGTTGTAATAACCCGTTGATGCGAGCCACGGTATATCGACACGAGCCAGAATCTCACCGATGCTGTTAGGTGGAAGAGGTATGTCGTTGTCATCCACTATGCGAACTGCGTAATGGCGCCGCGCACGGCCCGAAGAACCCATTTTCGACGGCGCATCAGCCGGCGTATAAGCTGCGACCATACCATGGTCGGAAAGACCATATCCACTGGTGATCTTAAGTCCAAAACGCTGCTCGAATTCAAGCGCATATTTTGGAACAGGGACCGCGCTGACCATCCTAAGGGTGGTTTTATCTCTCTCGGACGGCGACTGGCACCATAGGAAATTACAGAGTGACCCAAGTAAATTTGTGACCGTGGCTTGGCATTCTTCAATATCAGCCAAGAAGCCAGACGATGAGAACCTTGAGGTCATGCCTACTGACATCCCCGTAAGCAGGGCACCGAATGTTGCAGTCATCAAGCCTGCCACGTGAAAAAGAGGAAGGCATACGTACAACACATCACTCTCTACATACCCGTGGTGCTCCGCGTTGCTAAGCCCGAAGTTCAAGGCAGCAGCCTGTGAAAGCATGTTCCCTTTTGACGGCCCGGTCGTTCCCGATGTGTAGGCAAGAAACGCTAAATCCCAAGGCCGGGCGTCGGACACAAATATAGGGTTAACCGCACTTTCCGCCAAACTTTCCAAGCTTAATGCACCGGAGGGCAAATCGGCCGCCTCCGCGCCACACAGCACAATATGCGAGAGTCTCTGCACCACTTCAGGATCGACAGCGTCAAGCCGATTCAACAGTTCAGCGTCTACAATTATTGCAGCGCTGTCGGACTGATTAAGGTAGTAGGTAAGCAACGCCCCCTTAGAGGCAGTGTTGATTGGGACAGCAACCAGGCCCGCCCTAGCCAAGGCAATAACACTGAACAAATGCAAGGGGCTATTCCCCATTAGCACAGCGACATGCTTACCTTTTGTCCACCCCAAGTCCTGGAAGCTCACCGCAAGCCGACTCGTAATTGTCTCGAGATCACGGTAGGACCACCGCTCCATGGTTGGAATCCAATGAAGAAAGGTTTTGCCCTCGAATTTGTCGGCTTGTTTCCGAACAATATAATCCATGTAAAGATTTTCGAGCTGATATCCTAGTTCAGTCAGTACAGGTGTACATGTTTTCAATTCAGTCATAGAAAAAAGCAGTATCAATTGAGTTAACTTCAACAGCGCACGCTGATGAGCCAATAAGAGCATTTCCGTAGCCCTTACGAAAGATCTCTATTCTTTCCTACACCTCTGACATTAAACGCGGAAAGGCCCGTCTGGCGCATTTCCATCCAATTTTCATCGTTTCGAAAGGGGGTAGGAGCCACCACCTTACCCTGAGCATTCTTGTACCAATTGCTCATTCCCCCATGCGACCAAATCATCCGAGAGTGCGCATCTTGGACACGACGGTTATATTCATCGTGTCTCTCTTGTTTCACCTCCATCTCGAAACGGCCGCTTTGCTGCCTAAGTGCTTTACCAATTAGACCCACTACGAAATGGGCCTGCGACTCGAGCAATGCAACAGCGCTTCCCCCATGTCCTAACGCTGTATTCGGACCTGCAAGGACAAAAAAGTTTGGAAAGTTTGGAATAGCGACGCCCAAATACGCTTCAGGCCCTGTCTTACCCCAGACATCGCGAATGGAAGTCCCATCCTTTCCTACCAAATTCAACGATGAGAGCATGTTCACCACATCGAACCCAGTAGAGACAATTAATACGTCAAGCTCGTGTCGCTTCCGGTCTTTCGTAATTACGGCGTTGCCATCGACCTCTCGTATCCCACTGGTAACTAGATGAACGTTGGGCTTGGCGACGGTCCGGAACCAGCCATTATCCATAAGCATCCGCTTACCGAAAGGCGGATATTCGGGGAGAACATCCGGAAGTAAATCCTGACGATCACCAAGCTCTTGCTCAATATATTCTGTGAAGTATTGACGGTGCCTGTCATTGACCCTGTTGATTGATCTCTCTTGGTGCGGCCAATCTGGGTCAATCTGCAGTGACGAGTGGATCCGGTCATTGAAGATCCACGAGAGACGTTGGCGGTACCACGGTTGGTAGTATGGAACCTCCCGTAGTAAAAACTGCACATCCTCTGGTACCTTCTTCTTGAACTTCTCAAACGGGGCAGCCCATTGCTTAGACCGTTGGAAGATCGTGAGCGACTGAACCGAATCGGCGATAGCGGGTACGATCTGCATTGCCGTGGCGCCCGTTCCGATAATGCCCACCCGCTTGTCAGAAAGATCAAGGTCCGCAGGCCAACGTGCTGTATGAAACACCACTCCATTAAACGCCTGAATACCTTGGATATCGGGCAGCTTCGGTACATTCAGGAGACCTACTGCACTGATCAATATATCCGCTTCTATAGTGCTCAGTTCTCCTGTTCGTTCGCGTAGCGTGACGGACCAACGTGTACGCGTAGCGTCATAATCGGCTGATTCAACGGTCGTGTTGAAGCGGATCTGCGACCTGAGATCGTACTCGTCGGCAACCCCTTCAAAGTAGGATTGAATTTCTCCCTGGAGCGCAAAGTATTGGCTCCAGTCCTTTTTTGCAAATGAGTAGGAATAAATATGATTAGGCGTATCCACACCACACGCCGGGTATCTGTTTTCGTACCATGTGCCACCGACTTCAGGATTCTTCTCAATAATGACATGCTCGATGCCGGCGCCGCGCAGGCGAATCGACATGGCCATTCCGGCGACGCCTGCCCCGATCACTACTACCGAAAATTTCTCTGGGATCAGTGATTCGAATGCCGAACGCTGATCTATTGCAAATTCGGGATCTAGACCCAACCAAGCCGAAATCATAGGACCATAGTTGGCCGGCACATTCTCACCAACGGAGGTCGCCAGCATCCGAACGAGCAAGTCCTCGTTGGGAGCGGGCATGTGTGGATCCACCCCTCCCTTCCAACGCAGAATCGCGTCATAGGCCGCGTCTCGAATTTCCTGTTGAACGACTTCCGACAGTCCTCCTGGATCGTTGTCGTCCAGGCCACGCACCGCTGAACATTGATAACGCTCCGATAACCACTGCTGATTACCGGTCAGATGTAGAAGCACCATCAGGAGGGTTGGTATGTTGGACTGTTGCAAAGCGCGCTGAAGCTGTCGCGCCCAATCCCCATTCGCCTCGCACGTCGCAAAATCGTCAACCATCGTCTCAATATCGCTCATTACTATGTGTTTCCTAAAGTGCTTGTAGCGACTTTAAAAGCCGTAGCTTGAATAGTCAGGCCACGCCCTAGGGCGCCTTACTCTTTACAGGCTGGTGAAATACTAGAGGCACCGCGTCTCCAGCGCGTTCACGCTGAATGCGTGTAAAGTACTCCTGCGGAATGTCTTTAGGATTCTTGTAGTACAGATGTACGCAGGGGTCGTCGTCCTTTTCTGGCGGAATGTTGATCCGAATGGGATAGCCTCGCTTTTCAGTAGGCAGAATCTCCCACATGACAGCACAGTGCGTGCAGTAATAAGGAACATCCTCTTTCCCCCACGTCCAATCGTGGGCCTGCTCAGCGCGCTCAACCTTCTTCGTCCGCCGAAGTTGCCCTCCACTGCCGCATGGACTACAGGTCACGACAAAGCGATCCTTTTCCTCACTTACCGCACTATGTCCAAAATGACCGCGCTGGAACTCCACAGCGCGTTCCAGTGACTCTTCGAGACCTGGCGTCGTCTCAAGCCAACGCGTGATGACGGGCTCATAACGTTTGCGCAAAACCTTCTCCACTTCGGCATCACCTGCGACCTGCGCAACACGCGTGAGAGCGTCATCTGCGAAGGAACACATACTGTCATGCATCATCTTCGCCTCTGAACAACCGTAGTCAATGCCCGCCAACGCATCTTCCACTCGTCCTTCGCGTATTGCCGCCCGAACCGCATCCCAAGTTGATACACCGAGTTCACGCGGGTTGTCGCGCCTGATATCGCGATTGAGCACTTCCGATTGTTCGATTTTCATTGGAATCTCCTTGATGCGGACACAATCAGTTTTCCTTCGGTACATTAGCGAGCGCTTTGGCAGCCTGCTCAGACACAGAAGCAATGAGCTTGCGCAGGTCCTCTGGTCCCGCGAACTCCGGCTGTAGGTCGAACTTTTCGAGCAGTGCTGTATAGCCCGGCTCCCGCATCGCGGTTTCAAGCGCGTTGTATAGCTTCATCACGATGTGCTGTGGCATATGGGCCGGCCCTACGATTGAGTAAATACTAGGTGCCACGATGTCATACCCCAAGTCCACGAGTGTGGGAACTTCTGGATACTCGGGTAACCGTTGCGCGCTATACATTGCCAGGAGACGTGCTCGACCAGATTTGACGAAAGGCTTCCATTCGGTCGTTTGTGAAGTACCTGTGACATGCCCTCCCATCATTTGAGTTACGGCCGGCACGCCCCCCCCGGTCGGGATATGGATAATGTCGAGCTTGGCTTGTTCCGCCAACTGCAACATCACAAGATGTTGAGGTGATCCAACGCCGGCTGTACTGTAGGTGACTTTTCCAGGGTTCGATGCAGCGTAAGAGATAACGTCTGCCATCGTTTCAAACTTTGAATCGGCTTTTACGGCAAAGCCGTATACAGCGCTCGAAATCTTCGCAATTGGCGTGAAGTCCTTGATTGGGTCGAAAGAAAGCTCCTTCATGTGCGAGGTAATAACCGGCCCCGTGGCGAGAAAGCCAATCGTGTAGCCGTCGGGTTCAGCCTCCTTAAGTTCCATCAAGGACACCACACCACCGGCCCCCGCTTTATTGCGTACGATCACGGGCTGGCCAAGTTGCTTCGATACAGAGTTCGCAAGGTAGCGAATAGAAACATCACTCGTTCCACCCGCAGCGTAGCCAACGATCATGGTAATAGGCCGACTCGGGAACGAATCATTTGCAGAAGATGCCAGGGCAGGCGATAGGGCACATAGCACGGAAATCGCTGCTTTCAAAATAAAGGGTTTCATTCTTTGTCTCCTAATTTTTTTATAAAGGACTTAAAAGGTGTCAGCACGGGTTGCGCTGACTAAAACGGCGATCAAACACTCCTTCGGCGATGCGATTCTTGAGGATCTCCACTGACCCGCCAGCGATCATCCATCCCCTTGTGCGACGCAGGCAATATTCCACAAGTGTTTCCTCCGTGTAGCCCATCGCTCCCATCATTTGCATAGCATCGCTCGCAACCTCAAAACCGGCAATATTTGCCTGAGCCTTGGCGACAGCAGTCTCGTATGCAGAAGGAAGGCCCCCATCCGCATTTGTTGCCGCTCGATACAGCAACAGTTGGGCGGCCTCAAGCTTCATAGCCATCTCGGCAAATTTCCATTGCACACCTTGGAAATCGCATAATGCCTTTCCGAACTGGCGCCGCACCATCACGTGCTCACGGGCCTGATTAAATGCATAACGGCCCAACGCCAGGGAACGGGACGCATTACCGATTCGCTCAACATTGAATCCCGATATCTGTTTTTTGAAACCGCCTTCACCAAGAAGGACGTTTTCATCCGCAATAAAGCAGTCGTCGAAGTAAAGCTGACACCACTGCTCTCCCCCCATGAAGTTCGATGGCTTGCCAATCGTAAATCCGTGCGCGCCACGCTCGACAAGCACAGAACCGATGCCATTGACGCCCGGCCCAAAACGCACGTAAACCAAGAAAATAGAAGCATCAGGGCTGTTGGTTGAGAAAACCTTAGATCCTTTAAGCAAGTAGCCACCTGCTGTCTTCTGAGCCGTGGTCTTGAGCTCCGTCACTGCGGAACCAGCTTCCGGCTCCGACATGCACAGGGCGATCACGATTCTTCCTGCCAAAAGGTCCGGTAAGTACTTTGCCTTCTGCGTAGGCGTCGCGTACTCCACAAAGGTACGAATCGGTCCAAAGTTGCCTGCCTGGAGTACGTCCGCACTCTTGGGGCAGACTAAAGCGGTTTCTTGAATTGCAATCACTGCATCCATCAATGTCCCGCCTTGCCCTCCGTCCTCCGGCTTCATGGCGATTCCCATAAGACCATTGCGCCCGAACAGTTGCGCAACGTCATACGGAAAACCAGGGTTATGCGCACGCTCCAGGGCACCGGCACTGAGCTCCGTTTCTGCCAGACGTCGCACTGAATCGGCAAATGCGTGCTGCTCTTCGTTAAATTGAAAATCCATAACGCTCTTCTATAAAAGTCCCTGTTGACTATTGCAGCACTGCCTGCCCTCGATCGGCGTCTAGCGGATCACTGCACGCAATTTTGTTTGCTTGTTTTTCTAGACGCGTTCCAGAATGACGGCCACACCTTGCCCCACACCAATGCACATCGCACAAAGCGCATATCTGCTTTTCCGCCGGTGCAGCTCTCGTGACGCCGTAAGCGCAAGCCGCGCACCACTCATACCCAACGGATGACCGAGCGATATAGCGCCACCATTCGGATTGACATGCGGCGCATCGTCGGTGAGCTCCAGGCTACGGAGCACCGCAAGTGCCTGCGCCGCGAAAGCTTCATTCAGTTCGATCAGATCCATATCCTGAAGACGCAAATTTGCCGCAGCCAGCGCTTTATGCGTTGCGGACACAGGTCCGATGCCCATGATGCGAGGCTCGACACCCGAAACAGCCATCGCGACGACACGAGTCAATGGCTGGAGCCCGTGCTTCATTGCTGCACGCTCGGAGGACATAAGCAAAGCACAAGCACCGTCGTTGATACCCGATGCATTGCCCGCTGTCACCGTGCCCGCGGCGTTCACAATTGGTTTCAGTGCAGCCAGTTTCTCCATCGAAGTGGATCTGGGATGTTCGTCACGTTCGACTTTTACGTGCCCACCTCTTTTTTGAGGAACCAACACAGGTACGATCTCCTGCCCCAACAGGCCCATCTCGATGGCCGCGGCGGTTCGTTCTTGGCTCCGGAGCGCAAAGGCGTCCTGATCGGACCTGTCAATGTTGAATTCCTTTGCCAGGTTCTCGGCGGTCTCAACCATACTCTGCGTTCCGTACATCTCCTCCATTCGGGGATTGATGAAACGCCAACCATTGGTCGTGTCGTAAATCTCGGGAGTACGACTAAAAGGAAACTCACTCTTTCCGACTACATAAGGCGCGCGCGTCATGCTTTGCACACCCCCTGCGATGATCAGGTCCGCCTCGCCCAGTCGTATGGCGCGAGCCGCACTACCTATGGCGTCCAAGCCGGAGCCGCAGAGGCGATTGATCGTACTTCCAGGAACACAGGTGGGCAGTCCAGCAAGCAGGAGCGCCATACGGCCGACATTGCGGTTATCTTCACCGGCCTGATTCGCGTCTCCGAGGACTACATCATCGACTGCGGACCAATCGACGCCAGGATTACGAGTCATCAGTTCTGCGATCGGCGTAGCCGCCAAGTCGTCGGCACGTACTTGAGCGAGCGCCCCACCGTATCGACCGATGGGTGTGCGAACCCCGTCACAAATAAAGGCATGCTGCATTTAATTTCCTTTTTGGAACGTATTGTGTTCAGGGCTCACGCACGGCTGATGCCTGCTTTCTTACGGCGCTCAAGCCACCAACCAAGTTGGGGCGCAAGGAGGCTGTACTCATTCTCAATCCCCAACTCCCGTGCAGCGTGAACCGGCCAATTTGGCGTCTCAAGCAACTCACGCGCCATTGCGATCAAATCAGCTTGTCCTCGCTTCAGGATTTCCTCCGCCTGATGCGCATCAACGATGAGGCCGACAGCGGCTGTCATTACATGAGCGTCATGTCGAATGCGTTCAGCAAGCGGAACCTGGAAGCCCGGACGCCGCGCGGCAGCGTTCGCGGTTGGGGACCTCAACCCAATGCCCCCAGAAGAACAATCAACTACATCTACCCCTGCTTTGATCAACAATGCAGACAGACGGACAGAATCATCGAGTGACCAACCACCCTCGTCCTCAGCGGAGATCCTGAAAAACAGCGGGCGGTCTGGTGGCCACTGCTCACGAATCGCAGCACAGACCTCCAACGCAAAACGCGTCCTATTCTCGAACGATCCGCCATACTTATCGGTGCGCGTATTCGCTGCGGGCGAAAGAAACTGATGCACCAGATAACCATGCGCTCCGTGAATCTCGATGATGTCAAAACCAGCATCTTTGGCACGCCTAGCTGCCTGACCAAATGCGCTTATAACGGTATGTATGTCTACCAGCGTCATCTTGCGGGGCGTCGGCCAATTCGCATGTGCGGGGATAGCGCTCGGGGCAATTACCTCCCAATGCGCTTCGCCTTCCACAGGTATGGTCCTATCGAGAGGGCCAAAGCCTTCCCACGGTCTTAGTACACCGGCTTTGCGTCCCGAATGATTTAGTTGAATGCCGGACAATGCACCCTGTGAACGAATGAAGCCGGTCAGGCGACGCAAGTTCGGGATATGCTCGTCCTTCCATATACCTGCATCTCCAACTGAGCCACGACCGCGACGCTCAACCTTTGTAGCCTCCATGAATACGATGCCTGCGCCGCCCATCGCCAACCTTGCCAAATTGGCAAAGTGCCAGTCTGTTATCTGCCCGTCCCTGGCACAATACTGCACCATCGGCGAGACCATAATCCGATTTTTCGCTGTCAGACCACGCAGATGCAGCGGGCTGAATAACAGCGGTGACGGCCCCTTTATTTCAGTTAACGACCGCACGTTAACCTCTCCGCGTCTCAGGTCCGCCAGAAACGTAAAGCACCTGGCCGGAGATAAATGAGGAGGTCTCACTTGCAAAGAAAGCGACCGCATGCGCCACATCTTCTGGCTTGCCAGCGCGGCCCACGGCGATCGATTTCGCCCGTTCGGCTTTGTACTCCTCTGGATCTTTGCCAAGACGCCGAGCTGTCAAACGCGTCATTTCGGTATCAATAAAACCTGGCGCCACGCAATTGACGGTGACGTTATAACGCCCGAGCTCAAGAGCAAGCGCACGCGTAAACCCCTGCAATCCGGCCTTAGCGGTGGAATAGTTGGTCTGCCCGCGAGTGCCCAAAGCCGAGGTTGAAGAGAGGTTAATGATCCTTCCCCATTTACGCTTGACCATTTCACGCTGCGCCGCTCGTGCGCACAGAAAGGCGCCTTTCAGGTGTACCAACGAAACAAGATCCCAATCAGCGTCGTCCATATTGTGAATCAGATTGTCGCGAGTTACCCCAGCATTATTTACTAGGATGTCAATTGAGCCCATGCTCCGAATAGTCCGTTCAACCATGGCCTCAACAGCTTCCGGTTCGCGGACATCGCACTGAATACCCAAGGCGGGGGTGCCATAGGTAGCAGATAGCCAGTTTGCTGTCTCCGCTACGGCTTCTTTGTGTAGGTCGCACAACACCACGGACGCGCCTTGCGCCGCCAGTTGCTCGCCAATGACGGCCCCGATGCCTCGCGCCCCTCCGGTCACCAATGCAACCCTACCCTTATGATTCTCGTCCTCAGCCTTCATTTCGCTCCCGATCTCATCGTGATGACGCAACGCTTGAAATTGCCTTTATTGCAGGGGCAAATACTCGCAGATGCGGGAACGCGTGACAACTTCAGAAAACGAATGTCTGGATGTGTTTTATGCATGGCTGCCGTGAGGTTTAATCCTCAGTCGGCAGTTCGTTGTTGAAGCCGAGCTGGCGCTGAAGCCAAAAAATGAACGCCCGGGTACGGAAATTGGGTTCTACATTACGAGGCCAGACCACGTAGTAGCTCAAGGTCCGAGCAAGTGGCGGATCGAACAGGGGTATCAGCTTTTTCTTGCGGAACTCCTGCTCCAACAGTTGCGGCTGACCAATCGCTACACCTAACCCTTCGATAGCGGCCTGGTACGTCAACACTGAACTGGGAAACTCAATACCAGTCCCTACGACCTCAGACTGTCCTTTGAACTCGAGCCAATCGCGCCAATCATTACGTCTATAGCGAGAGTGCAGAAGCTGGAATTGAAGAATATCCTTAATCTGCACGGGTCTCTTGCCGAGCTTATCTAGCAGCCGGGGGCTACAAACGGGCTGTAACTCGTCAGCAAACAGCCTAATAAAATGACTCTCTGCTTCCTCGTCGGGCAACAACCGAACGGCAATATCGACTCCCTGACCAACATAGTCGGGTTCCTTAACCGTTGCCGTAATACGGAGTTGAATCGAGGGATATTCAGCCCTGAAATCGTCAAGTCTGGTCCCCAGCCACTTGACGGCAAAGGTGGGATACACGCTGACATGCAAGTTCCGCGCGCCGTCTTTCATTAGTAACCGATTAGTACTGACGGCAATAGTCGCAAACGCAGTCTCTATATCGGAGAAATAGTCTCGACCCGCTCTTGTTAGAGAGACCCCTGCACGATCACGGTGAAACAGGCGAACATCAAGGTAGACCTCGAGTGTACCGATTTGGCGACTCACGGCAGACTGAGTGACGTTTAATTCTTCTGCTGCCTTCGTAAAACTGCCGAGCCGCGCAGCCACCTCAAAGACATGCAAAGGATTGAGCGGGGGTATAGAACGAGCCATACGGTTGCCTCAATAAATCGGTTGGGAAACAGACCGGTGGTAGTCAACGACGATATCCGTTTTCTTCGCGCTGCGGGACTCCATTTTAGATAGCCCACCGCGTCGTCCTTGGCGAATTCCGCCATAGCTCATCGATAGAAACGGGATCGAACAACAAGCGCGAACCGATCTTAAGGTCGGAAGATCGTCACCAGCAAAGTGTTGATTGTAAATAGTCTTTTCCGCCATTCCGAGCAACTCAGGCTGCAAGCGAGAGTGGGGTAGACGGCAGCGCTGGTGGCGTCACGGCTCCGCCGCTGCTCCATGAACTTTCACTGGCCCGCTCCGACGTGCGGATCGACTTGAGAGATATGCATCACGATGAGGTGGTCGCGGCCATGGACAGCTGCGACATCGACTTGGGCATCGGCTCAATACGCCAGCGTACTCCCGCCACGCTGTCGCGCAAGCTGCTGTTCGGCAGCCCCATCGTGCTCGTCGTCCCGCGCGGCCACCCGTTCGCGCATAAGGATGAGGTAACCTGGGAAGAGTTGAAGGGCCAGACCTCCGTGTTTCACAGCAATAAATCCCTGCTGCAGTTGGAGGCTGATTACTGTGGGTATTTTGCGGGACCGGGTGAAGCAAGCGCGCAGGGGCCGAGAAAGGTCATAGTATTTGCGGAAATGCGCGTGCTGGAGAGGCAAAACGGGATAGATTTCACGAAATGATGGAAGGTGACGCGCCGACATCTGGGCTTTCCGGGCACGCAGAAACGTCACCGTGGGTGTTTTGAGGGACCTAGTAATCCATCTACCTGTGCAAAGGTGATAGGATTTGTGCGGAATCGCAGCCGCAGTCGCGCGGACGAATTAGCGGTTTAGGAAGATTCCGCGATTTAGGTATGGTTTGTCGTCCGGGAGGCCGATATTCGGGTGCCTTTCGACCCATTCTAGGGTCACCTTAACGGCGACGAGAGGAATCCGCACAAATCCTATCACCTTTGAAGGGAGAGGCACTCGTCGGGACGGCCGACCAAGCACGACGTGACCAGCCTTTAGATTGGTATGCCCTGCTCGATACGTCCGAGCCTTCTGCGCACTTCTTCGGCGCCTAGTTCGGTATCGAGCAGCGACATCGGCGTCACACTGCCTAGCGCCAGATTGGGGCTCTTAAGCCACGCTAACGCATTATCGAGGGATTCGAATACCTCGTCCGCCCTTTGCACGATATTTGCTTGGCGCAATAGACGAGAAGATTCCGTCACTGTCAAATGCGCGCTACGTTGGCGTTTGCGCAAGGTGGCGGTCGATATACCTAGGATGTTTGCGAGCTCCGTTCGCGAAAAGCCAAGCCGCTCGGCGATCTCGACCGCACAGGCAGGCGGGAGCCCTTTTCGCACCAGCGGTATCCAGTCGGCCAGCGTATCCGGAGCACGCCGGAATACGCGAACTCCGCCTAAGAGGTCAGCGGCTGCCAGAGCCGCGTACGCGTTCTTCATACTCGAACTCCGCTCAGAATTTGTCCGGTGTAGGTTCGAGCTGGCCAGCAAGGCAGATATCATCCGCTGCGTCGAATTTCTTGGCCAACCGAGATCTCCCAAGGAAACTCTATTTTGTCCTTTGTCGCTCCGCCCGGCAATCAGCCGCGCTCATCACTTTCTCGCTTAGCAGCGCGAACGCGCAGCAAAGTAGTACCGCCCTCCGTAAGTACTACTTTATTGCGCAAATCACGGGGTGCGAGGGTTGCAGTAATGTCACGGGCTGATTGACTGAACTTGCCGGAGTCCTCCCAGTGTCAGGCCGCGACTTTCCTTGCTGTTTCTGCGCCGCGGATGGCGTGGACCAGCTCTTCTTCCGAAGGGTTGTAGTAACGCATGGCCATTTGTATGCTTCTCCAGCCCATCACCTTCGCCAGCGTTGTCGCTGGCATACAAGGCGCGAATCTGGACGCCGCCTCGTGGCGCATGTCATGAAATCGCAAGTCCGCAATCGCCGCACGCTTGCAGATGCGCGAAAACATTTTGGTGAGCGAGTCGGGGTGGTTTAGCTCGGAAAACACTTTTCCGCCGATCGCGCGGTGCATCGCGCGCAGCGTCTCTTCGGCCTTCAGGGTCAACGGTACGCTCCGGCTATCGTCGTTTTTAGTTGTGCCAGCGTGAAGGCGAATCACTTTGCGGCTAAAGTCGACCTGGGACCAGTCCAGCTTAGCCAGTTCTCCGCGCCGCATTCCGGTTTCGATCGCTAGGACGATGCACGGCACCGCCTCCGTTGAATATTGGGCGGCCTCCGACAGTAGCGCCGCTTCCTCTTCGGCGCTAGGCCGACGCTCTCGCCATTTTCCCGGAGACAATGTTCTGAAGGTCGAGGCGAGAAGATTGTCATCCACAGGCCACCCCCAGTCGTGCCGTGCGCTGCTGAATACAGCTGCGATCACCATCAGATCCCGCCGCACCGTCGTCGGTTTCACTTCTTTGAGTCGCTCCCGGCGATAAAGGGCGAAATCGGCGCCTTTAAGACTTGCTAGCGTACGGGCTGACAGCGGATGCTGAAGCCACGTCATAATCCGTGCGCGTAAGCTCACATGGCTTTTCTTGTCCGAAACTTCCTCATCGAGATACCTTTCAAGCGCTTCGGACAGGGTAGTACGTTCAAGTTCCGAGCGATCTGTGAAGATCCCTCGTCGCATTTCGGACTCGATTGTCGCCGCCCAGTCGAGCGCGTCTTGCTTGCGCTCGAAGGTCTTTGTTTGCTCGGGGTAGCCCTTGCGGCGGACTTTTGCGCGGTACTGAAAGTCGCCGCGCTTGGTGATAGTTGCCATAACCTAATTTCTCCATAAAATTAGGTATAGCGAACTCAGTGGCCCATAATTGGCCCAAAAACCCTTATTTCTACAATTTCTTGGGCTTGGGATCCTTGGAGACCCGCATGAATACTGGTGCCGGTTAGAAGAGTCGAACTCCTGACCTTCGCATTACAAGTGCGCTGCTCTACCAACTGAGCTAAACCGGCGAACGCGTCATTCTACTAGAAAATCGGCATCGCGTTTCGGGCTTCACGAACGACTGTCTTAAGCCCTCGCGATTACTTTACGATCGTCAACCTGGGCGGTTTCGGATCGTCGTCCGACGACGTTTCTGCCCGCGCCGGAGCGGCCGCGGCGCTATTGTCGGTGACGACCTTGGGGCCTTCCGCCTTGTCAGCGGCTTCGCCGCCCGGGTAGGGGTCTGACGCCATGACATCGAATCCCATGCCCGCACCGGTCTCGCGCGCGTAGATGGCCGAGACGGCCGCCACGGGAACGAAGATCTGCTCAGTGACGCCGCCAAAGCGGGTCTGGAACTCGATATATTCATTGCCGAGCACCAGCCGGTTTGTGGCAAGCGTGCCGATATTCAGCGTGATCTGGCCGTCGTGGACATGTGCTGGCGGCACGACGGTGTTGGCATCCACGGTTACTACGATATGAGGGGTGTAGCCGTTATCGGTGCACCACTCGTGCAGCGCGCGAATCAGGTACGGTTTCGTCGATGATTCTTGCATGATTCCTAGCGGCGCATGACCTTTTCAGAGGGGGTCAGCGCTTCGATGTAGGCCGGGCGTGAAAAGATGCGCTCGGCGTATTTCTGGATGGGGGCTGCGTTCTTGGGCAGCTCGATACCGTAGTGGTCCAGGCGCCACAGCAGCGGGGCGACGGCCACGTCGAGCATCGAAAATTCCTCGCCCAGCATGTACTTGTTTTTTAACAGCAAGGGCGCCAGTTGTGCAAGACGGTCGCGAATGTTCTGGCGAGCGAAATCCTGGGCCTTGGTGTCGGTGGAGCCGCGGTCTTCCAGTGCCGAGACGTGGACGAACAGCTCTTTCTCAAAGTTGTACAGGAACAGCCGCGTGCGCGCGCGCATGACGGGGTCTGCGGGCATCAGCTGGGGATGCGGGAAGCGCTCGTCGATGTACTCGTTGATGATATTGGACTCGTACAGGACCAGGTCGCGCTCGACCAGGATGGGGACCTGGCCATAGGGGTTCATGACCGCGATGTCTTCGGGCTTGTTGTACAGGTCGATATCGCGGATTTCGAAATCCATGCCTTTTTCGAAAAGCACAAAGCGGCAGCGTTGGGAGAACGGGCAGGTCGTTCCAGAGTAGAGCACCATCATGTCGCGGGTTCCAGTCGTAGAAATGAAAACAAGAGCGCGCGCGTTAGCGCGGCTCCGAGAAGTGACCGGCGCATCAGCGTGCGCCTATGCCGGTGCCGGCAGGCGGGAGCGCGGCGGCTCCGGCCCTGCCGGGGCGGCCTGGTTTTTATTTGACGTGCTTCCAGTATGTCGCATTGAGACGCCATGCGACAAGCAGGAATAAGGCGAGGAAGAGAAGCACCCAGACGCCCATTTCCTTGCGCTGAAGCTGCATGGGTTCGGCCATCCAGCCGAGGAAGTTGCTGAGGTCTGCCACGTTGTTGTCGAAGGTGGCCTGCAAGCGCGGGTCAGCCGGCGTCAGGATGGCCTTGTCGACGGGCGAGCCATCATAGTCCTTGAGGACTTCTTTCTTGATCTCGGAATAACCTTGGCCGTCGTACTTGGCGACGGTGCGTTCCCACTGTGACGAGCCGTCGGCTTGTGCGGCGCTGTGGATGGTCGTGCGCTCGAGCGAGCGCTCGCCCTGCAGTTGCCACAACGCATTTGGCATGCCGACGCTGGGGAAGACCAGGTTGTTCCAGCCGGTGGCCTTGGAGGTGTCGCGGTAGAACGTGCGCAGGAACGTGTAGACGTAGTCTACGCCGGAGGGCCCCATGGTCGTCGACTTGGCGCGGGCGATGACCGACAGGTCGGGGGGCGCTGCGCCGAACCATTTCTTGGCGTCTTCGGGCGTCATGGCGATATGCATGAGATCGCCGACTTTGTCCGACGTGAACAGCAGGTTCTTCTTGATCTGGTCGTCGGTAAGGCCGATTTCGGTCAGCTTGTTATAGCGCATCGAATTGGCGCTATGACAGCCCAGGCAGTAATTGACGAACAGCTTGGCGCCGTTCTGCAATGAAGCCATGTCGTTAATACGATTCGGCGCGTGCTCCAGCTTGTAACCACCCTCGGCCGCGAACGCGATCGCGCAAGTCAGTGATAACGCAATGGTGCCTAGCAACTTTTTAATCATGATCATTCCGTAACGTGTTGGTGGCCTTAGTGAGCGTGGAAGGTGACGCGGTCCGGTACCTGCTTGAAGGTACCGATGCGACTCCAGACCGGCATCACCAGGAAGAAGGCCAGGTAGATCACGGTCCCGATCTGGCTCATCAGGTTGAAGGTAGGATTAGGCGCTTGCGTGCCCAGGTAGCCCAACACCAGGAAGTTGACAATGAAAATCGCGTACAGATACTTGTGCCAGGTAGGGCGGTAGCGAATCGACTTGACGGGCGAGTGATCCAGCCACGGCAGGAAGAACAGGATGACGACGGCGCCGCCCATGGCGACCACACCCCAGAACTTGGCGTCGATCGTGCGCAGCAGGACGGCGACCAGCAGGAGGATGACCGGCACGGCTATGCGCCACACGCCTTTCAGGTTGCCCTTGATGAACAGGACGATGGCTGCAAGTACCGCGGCCCCGGCCAGCACCCAGGTGAAGTCGGCCGTCGTGGCGCGCAGCATCGAGTAGAAGGGCGTGAAGTACCACACCGGCGCAATGTGCGGAGGCGTCTTCAGCGGGTCGGCGGGAATGAAGTTGTTGTACTCCAGGAAGTACCCGCCCATTTCAGGGCCGAAGAAAATAATGGCTGCAAAAACGATCAGGAAGCCCGCTACCCCGACCAGGTCGTGCACCGAGTAGTAGGGGTGGAATGGAATGCCGTCCATCGGGCGGCCATAGCGATCCTTGGGTCCTTGTTTGATTTCGACGCCGTCCGGGTTGTTCGAGCCCACTTCATGCAACGCGATGATGTGCGCGACGACCAGGCCGATGAGCACCAGCGGGATGGCGATGACGTGGAAGGCAAAGAAGCGGTTCAGCGTGGCATCTGAAACGACGTAGTCGCCGCGGATCCAGATGGCCAGTTCAGGGCCGATGAAAGGAATGGCCGAGAACAGGTTCACGATGACCTGGGCGCCCCAGTAGGACATTTGGCCCCAGGGAAGCAGGTAGCCGAAGAAGGCTTCGCCCATGAGCGACAGGAAAATGGCAACGCCGAAGATCCAGACCAGTTCGCGCGGCTTGCGGTACGAGCCGTAGAAAAGGCCGCGCAGCATGTGCAGGTACACGACCACGAAGAACATGGAGGCGCCGGTCGAGTGCATGTAGCGGATGAGCCAGCCCCATGGCACTTCGCGCATGATGTATTCGACGGATTCGAACGCGAGCTTGGCATCGGGCTTGTAGTTCATGACCAGGAAGATTCCGGTCACGATCTGGATGACCAGCACCAGCATGGCCAGCGACCCAAAGAAATACCAAAAATTGAAATTCTTGGGCGCATAGTATTCCGACATATGCTCTTTGACCATGGAAGTAAGCGGGAAACGCTTATCTATCCAGCCCAAAAGTCCTGTCGTATCGACGGTTTTCTCGCCAGCCATGAAACGGCTCCTTTTTCTATCTTACGAGGCGTATAACAAGTTCAGTTCGCCGGTGTGCCCGTGGGCGCCCGGTGGTGCATCAGGCCTTGGTGTTTTCATCAACACCGATGGTGATGTGCGTACCATCGGCGGAGAAAGTGTAGGGCGGCACTTCAAGATTGTCGGGCGCGGGCTTGTTGCTGAAGACCCGGCCGGCGAGGTCGAACGTGGACCCGTGGCAAGGGCAGAAGAAGCCGCCTTCCCAGTCGGCGGGCAGGCCGGGCTGAGGGCCGGTCGCGAACGCAGGCGTGGGCGAGCAGCCCAGGTGAGTACAGATGCCGACACAAACGAAGAGCTCGGGCTTGCGCGAGCGGTACTCGTTCTTGGCGTATTCAGGCGTGAAGCCGGGTCGGTCGGAATTGGGATCGGCCAGCAGCGGGTCGTTGTCTTTCAGGCCGGCCAGCTGTGCAGTGGTGCGATGCATGATCCACACCGGCTTGCCGCGCCATTCGACGGTGCGCATTTCGCCCGGGGCGATCGACGCAACCTCGACCTCGACCGGGGCGCCGGCAGCGCGCGCTTTTTCGGATGGAGCAAATGACGCGACAAACGGAACCGCTGTCGCCACGCCAGCCACACCCCCTACCGCACAGGCCGACGCTACCCACGTGCGGCGAGATGGATCGGGCGGAAGATTGGGATCAACAGCCCCGGAATCATCGAGCTGTGTCGTAATCTGACTCATTCTTGTATCCTTTTTCATGCCTTGCGCGGGCATACCAATTACTATTTTGAGCTGTGTACTATCTTATCAACCGCGTATTATAGCGTTAGCCCGCCCATGGGTGCATTCACAGGGGGACAAAACATGAGCAAAGCACGCGGTTTCCTTCAAGAGTTCCAGCAGTTCGCCGTCAAGGGCAACATGATCGATCTGGCCGTCGGCGTCATTATCGGCGCGGCGTTCAGCAAGATCATCGACTCATTGGTCAAAGACATTATCATGCCGATCGTCGCGTTCATTGTCGGCGGCGAAGTGGATTTCACCAATCAGTTTCTGGTTTTGCGCGCCCCTGAGAATTATACGGGTCCGCAAACCTACGACGCGCTGACCAAGGCCGGCGCCGTGGTGCTGTCGTGGGGCAACTTCTTGACCATCCTCATCAACTTCATCCTCCTGGCCTTCGTGGTGTTCTGCCTGGTCAAGGCGGTGAACGCAGCGCGCAAGCGTGTCGCGCGCGAAGAAGAAGTGGCGGCGGCCGAAGAAGCCGCGCCGCCCCCCGAGGACGTGGCCCTGCTGCGCGAAATCCGCGACCTGCTGAAGAAGTAGGCTCAGATCGGGTTGTCGATGTCCACGAATTCGACCTCGACCCCGAACTCGGCCGCAATGGCTTGGCCCAGCGCCTGAATGCCATAGCGTTCGGTGGCATGATGCCCGGCGCCGATGAAGCCGGTGCCGCTTTCGTGGGCCAGGTGGAAGACCGGCTCCGACGCCTCGCCCGTTACATAAACGTCCACGCCTTCGCGTATCGCGGCGTCCATCATTCCCTGTGCGCCGCCCGTACACCAGGCAACGCGTTCGACCCGTTGTTGTGTATTGCCCACAATAACGGGCTCACGTTGTAAGGCGTTGCAAATAGTGTTGCCGAGTTCGCCGAGGGTCAGCCCGGGTTGGCAACGCCCCAGCCAGACCAGTCCATCGGGGCCGCACTGCAGCGGATTTCCGTCGGCATCGCGGTCGGGCTCGAAGCCCAGGATGCGGGCCAATTGAGCGTTGTTTCCTAGGGTGGGGTGGGCGTCGAGCGGCAGGTGGTAGGCCAACAGATTCAGCTCGTGCGCGAGCGCGAGCGCCATCCGCTTGCGCTTGGTTCCGGTGACGCAGAGGTCTTCGTTCTTCCAGAACCAGCCATGATGCACGAGGATTGCATCGGCTTTTCTGTCGATCGCCGCCTGGAGCAATGCCTGCGAAGCCGTAACTCCGGTGATAATGTGACGGATGGAAGGTTTGCCCTCTACCTGCAGGCCGTTCGGACAATAATCCTTGAAGCGGCGCGCCTGCAAAGTGGCATCGATCCAGCCAGCCAGTTGTTGTGTAGAAACCTGATTCATTGATCGCCTTTTTCCCTAAATCTCTATGCGTCGATTGTGGTTGCTATTTGCCCAAACGGTCACCGTGTGTCTGGGTATTTTATTCATCGTGGCAACCTTGCGCCCGGACTGGATGAATGCATCGCCGCCGCGCACGGCGGCCCCCGAACCCGTTGCGGGCCCCACGGGGCCTGCAGGTCCCGTGGTGTCGTATGCCGCTGCCGTGGCTGCCGCCACACCATCGGTGGTCAACGTATATACCTCCAAGCATGTAAACGTGCCGGTGGTTCCTTTGCCGAACGACCCCGAACTGGAGCGCCTGTTTCGCGATATCCCCGGCTTCAGCCGGCGCAAGCAATCCACCAACCTGGGTTCGGGCGTCATTGTGCGCAGCGATGGCTACATCCTGACGAACTACCACGTCATCGAAGCGGCGGACGCCATCGAAGTCGCGTTGAGCGATGGTCGCCAGGCGCGCGCAAAGCTGGCCGGCGCAGACCCTGAAAGCGACCTTGCGGTGCTGAAGATCGACCTGCCCGACCTGCAGGCCATTACCTTCAACGGAGACCATCAGGTGCGAACGGGGGACGTCGTCCTGGCCATCGGCAACCCGTTCGGCGTGGGCCAGACGACCACCATGGGCATTGTGTCGGCCTTGGGCCGCAATCGGCTGGGCATCAACATCTACGAGAATTTCATCCAGACCGATGCGGCCATCAATCCGGGTAATTCCGGCGGTGCGCTGATCGATACCTCGGGCCGGCTGGTGGGTATCAATACCGCGATCTATTCGGAAACCGGCGGGTCCCTGGGCATCGGGTTCGCGATACCGGCGCGTGCAGCGCACACCATTCTGGACCAGATCATCAAGACGGGTACGGTGACGCGGGGATGGCTGGGGATCGAGCCTCAGGACATCACGCCGGACCTTGCCCGGGCTTTTCATTTGAAGCAGCAAGAGGGCGTGATCATCGCCAGCGTACTGCGTGATGGTCCTGCATGGCGCGCCGGGATCCGGGTGGGCGACATTATCCTGAAGCTGAATGACGAGCCAGTGACGGATTCCATTGGGTTCCTGAACCAGATTGCGCCGCTCCCGCCGCGCAAGGCCATCACCTTGCAGATCGTGCGCGACGGGAAGAAGCGCGACGTGACGGTGCAGGTCGGTACACGCCCGCGCATTCGCAAACCGTGATGGCGTGAAGAAGGCGCGTTGCTGCCACAATGCACTGCCCGGCCGCGTGGCCGGGTTGGTCAGTCGTTGTGCGGGGCGATCTCGTCCGAATCCAGATTGGCCTCGGCTTCGGCTTCTTTCTTCTTGATCATGCTGGCGACCAGCACGCCGACTTCAAAAAGAACGCATAGCGGCACGGCCAGCATGAATTGGCTGACGACGTCGGGCGGCGTGACCACCGCGGCAACGATAAAGGCGCCGACCACGACGTAGCCGCGTGCCGAGCGCAGTTTCTCGACGCTGACGATGCCCGTCTTGACCATGAGGATGACCGCGATGGGCACTTCGAACGTGATGCCGAAGGCCACGAACATCGTCATGACGAAGCCAAGATAGGCCTCGATGTCAGGCGCGGGCGTGATGGATTCCGGCGCAAAATTTGCGATGAAGTGAAACACCGTGCCGAAGACGAAGTAATAGCAAAACGCCATGCCCAGCAAAAACAGCAGTGTGCTGGTGGCGATAAGCGGCAGCGCGAGCTGCTGTTCGTGGCGATACAGCCCGGGCGCGACGAAGGCCCACGCCTGGTACAGCACGATGGGCAGCGCCAGCACGAAGGCTGCCAGCATGGTGACCTTGATGGGCACCATGAAAGGGGTGATGACGCCCGTGGCGATCATGCGCGTGCCTTCGGGCAGCGACGCCAGCATGGGCGCGGCCAGCACGTCGTAAATGGCGGATGGACCCGGATAGATTGCCAGCACGATGAACACCACCAAAACGGCAATGACGGCGCGCATGAGGCGTGTTCGCAGCTCGACCAGATGCGAAATGAAGGTGTCCTGCGTAGTGTCTTGAGTCACGGCCGTGTCCCCGGAACTGGCGTCGTTGTGGCAGCCGCATCGGCCGCCGGATCGGCTTGCTGTGCCGGCGCTGCGGGTGCAGCAGCCGGGGCCGGCTTGACGACCTCGGGCTCGTAGGCCTGTGCCCCGGGCGGCTCGGCCAGGGGTTCGTGTTCATACTCGACAGCGGGGGTCGCCTGTGCATCGTGCGCCGCGGCGGCGACCGGCGTCTGGGCGGCCTGGGTGTCTTGTTGTGTGGGCGGGCCGGCCTCTGCCTTGGCGGAATGCACCAGGGCATCCACCGATGCCGACGCCTCGTTCAACGCCTGCTGTGCCTCGTCCAGCGGCTTGCGCAAGCTGTCGGTGGCGTCCTGCATTGACGACTTCACCGACTGCGCCGCATCCTGCATTTGATTCTTCAGGTCGTTGAGGTCGCCGAGGTCCATTTCACGCTGGATGTCAGTCTTGACGTCGCTGACATAGCGCTGCGCGCGGCCGACCAGGTGCCCGATGGTGCGAGCCACCTTGGGCAGCCGTTCGGGCCCGATGACGATCAGCGCAACAACGCCAATCAGCATGAGTTCACTAAAACCGACGTCAAACATGAGTTACGGATTCACTTGAAGAAAAGAAAGCGGGTGCGGCAAGGATTGCCGGGATCAGACGTCGGTTCTTTCCTTCGCTTGCACGTCGATGGTGTCGTCGGCCTTGACGCGCTGTTGCGTTACGGCATCGGGTGCCTTGGCGTCATCGGCGCTGGCTTCCTTCATGCCTTTCTTGAAGCCCTTGACGGCCCCGCCGAGATCTTCACCCATAT
>Ga0182739_1000207_pt1 | contig 102389 bp, 95 predicted proteins | sample eDN5th30CBELigBY_FD_128873 | JGI IMG/M metagenome (GOLD analysis project Ga0182739, IMG submission 128873) | Enriched backyard soil microbial communities from Emeryville, California, USA - eDNA 5th pass 30_C BE-Lig BY (version 2) (version 2) | ecosystem: Environmental > Terrestrial > Soil >...
CGGTGAAGCCGGCCTCTGCGGCTTCGGCAAGGCAGCCTTCCAGCGAGATGTCGCTGCTGATTTCCGGCAGGTCGTCGTTCCACCATGCAATGGGGGCAATGCCAAGTCTGGCTTTCATGTTCGCCTCGGTTGTGTTGGTTTGCAATAAATATTGCGAATTTGGGGCATGGTTCCGGCCGGCACCCTTGGCCCGATACGCCGTAAGCCGGCCGGATGCGTTTGCTCCGGTCCGGCTGGGGTAGAAAGGATGAGGCCACCGGAGCAGGACGTATGCACCGGTGGCGAATGGGTTGTTGCCGATCAGTCGGCGTTCTTGTCGAGGAAGTCGTTCATGTTGGCCGGGGTGATGAGCTGGAAGGGAATGTAGGTTTTCTGCTCGAACGGCTGCTTGCGAACAATTTTGAGGGCGGTGTCGACGGCGCCAGCGCCTTGGCCGAAGGCGTCCTGGAAGACGGTCACTTCGATTTCGCCGGCCTTCATTGCGGCGAGCACGTCCTGCGAGCCGTCGATGCCACCGATGACGACGGTATCGAGGTCGCGGCCCGCGGCCTTCAACGCCTGAAGTGCGCCCATGGCCATTTCGTCCGCGTTGGCGATGACCGCGTCGAACTCGACGCCGGCGGTGATCCAGTTGGTCATCAGGTCCTGCGCCTGCGTGCGCTGCCAGTTGGCGGTCTGCTCCTCGACGATCGTCATGCCCTTGCATTCATCTGTCGCGATGACGTCCTTGATGTCCTGCGTCCGCTGGCGCGCGGCCTGGTTGGACAGCTCTCCCATGATGACCACGGCCTTGCCCTTGCCACCGAGAAGGCGGCAGATTTCCTTCGTCTGCAGCGTACCGGACTCGACCTCGTTGGAGGCGACAAATGCCTGATTGGCCGGCAGGGTGTCGACGTTGACGGGCTGTCGGTTGACGTAGACGAGTGGGATGCCGGCATCTTCCGCAAGCTTGGTCAGCGCGACCGTGGCATCCGTATCGACCGGATTGACGATGATGGCATCGACACCGGCTGCGACGAAATTCTGGATCTGGTTCTGCTGCTTGGACACGTCGTTCTGCGCGTCCTCGATCTGTAGCGTGACGTTGTCGAGGCCCGCGACGTATTTCTGCATGCCGTTGCGGATAACGGTCAGGAAGTTGTCGTCGTAAAGCGCCATCGAAACGCCGATGGTTTCAGCATGGGCGGTGCCCAGCATCATGACCGACACGGCAGCGGCAAGTATCGATTTCTTCATTTCATCCTCCCAGAAAAAAAGTGGCAGCCCTTTCGCGCGGATGCCTAACAGCAAGAGATGCGTCGGTTTGGATCTCCTCCGAGCCCTGCAAATCTCGCGAAGCAATAAATAGTGCTAAAAATATAAATACACAATAAAAATTTCACGGATGTCGCCTGACCGCATGCGGCCTCGTTGGTGCAATATTTATTGTATAAGCGCGCTGGTCGTCAACGTTGATTGCGTCGATGCGAGAGGAAGAGGCTTCCAACTCACGATTTGCGCCATGTGGCGATCTGTCATGGACATCGTGCATACTTCGGTTCCATAAATTGCGATACGCTGCACCAATGATCCGTCTATTCTAAGTGACCGAAGACTCGGTCACTTAGAGCGATTAGCAAGCCAGGTCGGGGGTTAAGATCCCTTCAAGAGCCGTACTGAGGGCCAATTCCAGGTGATTTTTTCTGCAGCAGAGGTCAATAAGCTCTCTCGCGGCAACGGCAATGCATGGGGGCGGGCGAAGGCTTCGGATACCGAGAAAAAATGAATTTTGCTCCGGTCCGCTTGCGTACCAACCGCGGACTTTCGTCGTCCTGGTCTACATAACGCCGAAGCGTTCGAAGGCCTCCACGGTGCTCATGTCGGCCTCGATGGCAAGGCGGACCTTGTTCTCCGTTTCGGCTTTCTCCAGCGCAAGCCTGATCGCCTCCTTCTCCGCCTCACGCGGGATGGCGAGGACGCCGTCGCGGTCGCCGAAGAGGATATCGCCGGTGCGAATGCGGATGCCGCCGATCTCGATCGGGATGCCCTAGTCGACCATCTTGCCGCGCGAGCCCTGGTCCTGCGCGTAGGAGCCGTAGCAGAAGGTCGGAAAGTCGCGGGCGAGGATGCCGCTCGTGTCGCGGCAGTAGCCGTCGCAGATGGCGCCGGCGGCCTTGAGCTTGAGCGCGCGCGTCGACATGAGTTCGCCCCAGGCGGCATAATGCGGCGAGGCGCCGGAGCAGACGTAGATCTCGTTGGGCTTCAGGCTGTCGAGAGCGTGGAACATCAGGCCGAAGGGCCTGATGCAGAGCGGCGAATGTCGCGTATGAGAGATTCGCCTTGCCTTGCAGCGATCTCAGATATTCTCCGGAAGATAGAGGTCGAAGGGCAGGAACGTTTCGCCGGGCACAATCTTTTTCGGCTTGGACATGGCGGTGATCATCAGCGTGACGAGCTCGCTGCACAGCGCCGGCAGCGGGGTATGGATGGCCATGGTCACGATGTCTTCCGACAGGGCGTTCCGCGACTCGGGCGTCAGTTCGTTGACGATCAGCTGCAGTTTCCCGACAAAGCCTTCCTCCCTGATCGCGGAGATCGCGCCCTCCATCCCCCCGCCCGCGATGTAGAGGCCGACGAGGTCCGGGTGCTCGTTCAGGAGGTTGACGGTGGTTTCGTGGGTGATCTCGCTTGTCTCAAGATTGACGAACGTGTCGAGCACGGTGAAGCCGGGGGCGTGTTCCCGGAAATAGGACTGGAAGCCGACCTCGCGCATTTCGTGGCCCGTGAAGCGATGGCTGCCGACGAAGATCGCGACTTTCCCCGGCCTTTTGGCGCCCCTTGCGATCATCCAGGCGGCTGTGCGGCCGGCCTTGCGGTTGTTCAGGCCGACATAGCCGTCGCGCAGTCCCGATGCGATGTCGGACAAGAGCGAGAAGACCGGTATACCTCTCTTCCTGATCTCGTCGACGGCGATCGAAAGTCCCGAATAGTCCGGTGATACGATAGCGACGGCGTCGCTCATCTGCGCGGTCCGGTGGAGCGCGTCGATGGTGGCGGACTGGGTCTGCGTCTCGGTGAAAGCGATATGGGGAACGAGGCGGGCGGTGTGATTGCTGTTGCAGGCAGCTTTTAGCTCCTGCGCGAAGGTCTGGTAGAAATATTGCTGCGGGCGCTGCAGCACGAAGCCCAGCCGGTATTGCGGCAGGTCCTGGAACACCCGCTGACGCAGGAGGCCGATAGCATGGTAGCCGATGGCATTGGCGGCGTCGTAGACGCGCCGCGCCGTCTCTTCTCGGACCCGGTGGCGGCCGTTGAGGACGCGGTCGACCGTGGCGACGCTCACGCCCGCGGCTCTGGCGAGGTCCGAAATGGTCGGCCGCGTTGCCAATTCTGCCTCTCGACGTTCAGGGAAGGAAGTGACATGGGCCGGCGCCGCCGGCCCATGCCTTTCGGGGCGCTTGGGAGATTGCCCGGTCAGTTCAGCCCCGCCTCCGTCACGCGGAACTTCACCTTGTCGAGGTTCGACTTGTCGATGATCGCCGGCCCGGTCACGATGTCGGAGTCCGGCAGCATGCCGTAGTCGAGATAGGTCCGCGTGATGACGGCGGGCAGGTAGCCCTGCAGGTACATCAGTTGATCGACGCCGGCGACGGCCTCACCGGTGCCGATGGCGTCCAGCAGCGCCGTCGAGACGTCGAAGGAGACGTTCGTGATCGACTTGCTGAGGTTCTCGCGGCGCTCGACATCCAGCAGGGTCTCGAAGCAGAACGGCCCGGCATTCATGCAGAAGACGGCGTCGGTATCGGGATTGGCGAGGAAATAGTTCGAGAGCGAGGCGGCCGTCTGGGAGACGTCCGAGCCGATGGCGAGAACCTCCGCCTTGGCGCCAGCCTTGGCGAGCGTATCGGTGAAGCCCTTGGCCATGGCCTCGAGACCGACATGGCCGGGCGCATGGTTCGGCACGATGCCGCGCTTGGGATGTGGGTTGACCTTCAGCACCTGCTCGGCCGCCGCGACGCCGGACTGGTAGAGATCCGCACCGATGCCGATGAGATAGGGCAGCCGGTCCGGCTTCGCTGCCGGGTCGAGCGTGTTGATCGCGATCACCGGAATGCCGGCTTCCGTAGCCTTCTCGATCGTCGGGCGCATGGCGGTCGGGTCCGTCGCCGTGATGACCAGCATGTCCGGCTTTTCGGTGATGGCGGTTTCCATGCGATTGATCGTCGTCTCGACGGAGAACTTGTCGTCCTGCGTCCACTTGACCTGGAGACAGTTGTCCTCCGCGCCCTGCTCGGCGCCACGCTTGACGGTCGCCCAGACCGGATCGGCGACGGCATGGGTCGCGTAGTAGATAAGGTAGGGCTTCCTGCCCTCGCAGCGATCCGCCGCAAGGGCGGCGGTCGCGGCAAGGCAGCCTGCCAATGCGGTACCCGCGATGAGCGCGGACGTCTTCAACGAATTGACCATGATCTCTCTCCTCCCTGGTCGCTTCAAACCGCGAGCCGCACGCCGGCCCGCATTCCCGTATTGATGAGATTGGCAAGTTCGGCCTCGGAGACGTCCTCCTTGGCGGCCGTCTCGGCCACCTTGCCGTGGTAGAGCACTGTGAACCGGTCGCAGACCTCGTAGGCATGGGCGATGTTGTGGGTGATCAGCACCACCGCGACGCCCTGGCGCCGCGCCTCCCGCACATAGGAGAGCACCTTGGCCGTCTCCTTCAGGCTGAGGGCGGCCGTCGGCTCGTCGAGGATCAGCAGCTTCGACTGGAAGTGCACGGCCCTTGCGATGGCGATGGACTGGCGCTCGCCGCCGGAAAGGCGCGCCACCGTCAGGTCGACATCCGTGATGTGAATGCCGAGCTGGGACAGCGACTTGCGGGCGATCTCGCGCATTTCCCGCTTCTTCAGCATCAGGAAGCCGGGAAGCCTGACGGCGACCTCCTCCTCGCGGCCGAGGAAGAAATTGCGATAGATGCTCATGAGCGGAATGATGCCGAGGTCCTGATAGACGACGGAAATGCCTTTCGCCATGGCCGTGCGCGGACTGTCGAGCACGGTCGCCTCGCCGTTCCAGACGATCTGGCCGGCGGTCGGCTGGTGCACGCCGGCAAAGACCTTGATGAGGGTGGACTTGCCCGCGCCGTTATCGCCGAGAAGGCCGAGTACCTCGCCGGGGCGGATGTCCATGTTGATGCCCCGCAGCGAATGGACGCGGCCGAAGGACTTGGAGACTTCACGCAGCTCCAGAAGCGGCGTTTCGTTGGAAACCGGCATCTCAGACCCCATTCCTGATTCTGACGCGTTGATTGACCACGGCGGCGACGATGAGGAGCAGGCCGATGCCCGCTTGGTACCAGTAGGCGGAGATGCCCATGAGGAGCAGGCCCTGCTGGATCATGCCGATGATGAGGACCCCGAGACAGGCGCCGACGATGCTGCCGTAGCCGCCGTTGAGGGAGGCGCCGCCGACAACGACGGCAAGCACGGCTTCAAGCTCCATGCCCTGGCCGCGCAGCGCATCGACGCTGGAGAAGCGGGCGACGGAAACGAAGCCGGCGAGACAGGCCATCATGGAGGTGAGCGCGAAGGCGATGACCTGCACCTTTTCGGCCGGAACGCCCATGCCGCGCGCCGCTTCCGCCGAGCCGCCGGCTGCGAACAGCCAGTTGCCGAAGCGGGTGGAGGTCAGCACGAAGGCGAAGATCGCGACGAGGCCGATGAACCAGAAGAACGGTCCGGGAATGCCGAGGAACATGAAGTCGAAGGCGCGCAGGAACGGATCGGGCGCCTTGAGGCGGATAGGAAAGCCCTGCGTGATGGCCAGCAGCACGCCGCGATAGAACATCAGTCCGCCGAGCGTGATGATCAGCGAATGGATGCCGAGCCGCGTAACCAGAAGCCCGTGGACGGTGCCGATGCAGAGCCCGACCACCAAGATCATAGGCAGGACGAGCGGGGAGGGCACGCCGGCATTGATGGCGAGGATCACGAGGCCGGCGGAAAGGCCGTAGACCGAGCCGACCGACAGGTCGAACTGGCCGGCGATCATCAGCGTTGCCACGCCCACCGCGATGATGCCGAGCGTCGCGGAGCTCAGAAGCAGGTTCGAAGCCACCCGGTCGGAAAAGAAATGCGGCGCAAAGACTGAGAAGAAAAGGTAGACGCCGACGGCGGCGATGACCACGCCGGACTCCGGCCGCAGCATCAGCTTGTCGACGAACGATTTTTCCGGGCGCTTGGCCGTGATGGCGGCGCCCTCCTTATCGTCCGCGGTCGTGGGAATGGCATTGGTTTGCACGGTGAAAGCTCCTCCATCATCTGTGCGTGAGCCGCATCGCTCAAATGCGTCAAAATGTCTCCTCATGTGAGACATTCCGTTCGAGCTTGTATTTCGTCAATCTGAAATTTCATGGCGGAGGGATTTCCTATCAAGGATGATGGTTCTTGCCATGGCAGCGACCCGGCGCTATGCAGAAATGAGTTGTTTTGAGGCGAATGGAGACAGGGTCCCATGCGGCGCGTGCCGATCAAGGACATCATCAGCGCCACCGGCCTCTCGCGGGCGACGATCGACCGGGCGCTCAACGGACGCGGCAGCATCCACCCCAAGACGCAGAAGGCGATCGAGGAGGCGATGACCCGGCTGGGCAGCATGCCGGAGACCCTGACGCCCCGGCCGGACGCCGGCGAGGAGATCGACATCGTCTATCGCCTGGGCAAGGGGCTTGCGGAGCAGTTCGCGACCACCGCCGCCCGCGGCAGGCTCGGCCTCAACCTCATCGACATGAATCAGAAGTCGGATGACGAGGTCTATGCGACTGTCGAGCGAGCATGCAGGAATCCGGAACGCCCACTGATCCTGACGGCCAAGCGCAGCCCGCATCTGCATGCTCTCCTGCTGCGTGCGCGGCGCGAAGGCAAGCGGATCGTAGCGCTGGTCTCGGATCTGCCGATCGATACGCGCGACGCCTTCATCGGGATAGACAACCGCATGGCTGGCCAGACGGCGGCGTTCATGATCGGCAACATGCTCCGCGAACGGCCCGCGCCTGTCGTCGGCGTCGTGCTCGGCGATCACGCCTTCACCTGCCACGAGGACCGGGAGATCGGTTTCCGCTCGAATCTCAGGGCTTTCTTCCCGACGGTCCGGCTGACGGACGCCGTGAAAGGCGAGGATTCGCCGGAGCAGACGAAGGCGGCGGTCGGCCGTCTCCTTGGGGAAAACCCCGATATCGCGGCGATCTACAATGTCGGCGGCGGAAACCAGGGCATGGTCGCAGCGCTGCAGGAGGCGGATCTGTGCGGCAGGGTGTTCGTCATGACGCACGAGGCCAATTCCGTGACCGTCCCGCTCATGCGCGACGACGCCATTCACCTCGTCATCTCCCAGCGCCCCGAGGATCTGCTCGGCAAGGCCATCAAGGCGGCGCGCAACGAACTGACGGTGGACGAGGCGAGCCTCGCCGACTTCGCCCTCTACACCAAATTCAACCTGCCGCTTTATTCGACGCTCTCGACCTGAGGGCATAGCGCCAGCATACGCTGCTGGAAGCGCCGGCTCTGGGCAGCTTGCCGCGCCGCATGGGCCTGATAGGCCGCCTTCATCTGCCTGAACCCTTCGAAGCCGAGCGCTGCCGCGAGGCGATGGAAGGCCGATTGCGGGACATCGCATTGCCGCGCGAGGGATAGGGTCGTGCCGAAGGCGACATCCGCGGGATGCTCGAAGGTCCAGTGGGCGAGTGCCGCCAGCTTGCCGGGCAGGGAGAGGTGGCCTGCCGCGATCTCGCCCTTGATGTGATCGATACTCGGCCGATCCATTTCCACCCTCCCGATCGCATGAATTGCAGACGGCTTGCGCTCCTTTGCAGGAGCCATCATGTCGGCATTGATGTATTTGATGTAAAGCGCGTCAATGTGATTTCTTATGAGGCATTTCATCTTGCGTGCTTTGCCTCACTGTGGTGTTGATGAGCGCACTGGTTGGCCGCATCGCGGCCTTCGCCTCACGATCGGGACGAGACAATGGACGATCTGCAATTCGGCAAGCGCGACAAACGCGGCCACTGGAAGCCGAGCGAACCGCTCACCAATCCGCCGGTCTTCGTGTTCCCGCCGCAGCCGGTAGCCTTCCTCAAATGGCTGCCGAGCTACTTCCTGCCGTGGAACGTGGTGTTCATGGCGACGGCCGCGCTGTTCTGGTATTTCCTGACGCCGAACATGGAGACGATGAAGACGCTGGCACCGGGCTGGATCCTGGCGATCTTCGCCCGCAACCTTCTCGCCGTCTTCCTGTTCTACGGCGCGTTCGAGCTACTGCTCTATATAAGGCGCCGGCAAGCGGGCCGCTTCAAGTATAATCCCGCCTTCCCAGGCGATACGAAGAGCGACGTCTTCTGGTTCAAGTCGCAGAACGTCGACAACATCATCCGCAGCTTCGGCTCCGGCGTGCCGATCTGGACGGCCTTCGAGGTGGGCGTCCTGTGGGCCTTCGCCAATGGCTATGCACCGATGGCGAGCTTCGCCACCAATCCGTGGTGGCTTGCCACCATTGTGCTGCTGACGCCGGCCTTCCACGAGCTGCACTTCTATCTGGTGCACCGGGCAATCCATTCGCCGGTCCTCTACAAATATGTCCATTCAGTCCATCATAATTCGGTCAATCCGAGTCCGTGGTCCTCGCTCTCCATGCATCCGGTGGAGCACCTGTTGTATTTCTCCGGCGTACTCATCCACCTCGTCATCCACTCTCACCCGCTCGTCGCGCTCTATCACCTGCATCTTGCCGGCTTCGGCGCAGTGGTCGGCCATGTCGGCTTCGACAAGATCGAGACGGGCGAGGAGAACGCTGTCGATACGCATGCCTTCGCCCACTACCTCCATCACAAGTATTTCGAGGTGAACTATGCCGACGGACTGATCCCGCTCGATCGCTGGTTCGGCACCTGGCACGACGGCACGAAGGCCGGTGACGAGGCGATGGATGCGCGCTGGAAGAAGAAGATGCGGCGCATGAACGAAAAGAAAGCCCCCGAAGAAGGAAATGAGGCATGACCCGTCCCCTCACCGTTGCCGACCTGCGCGCCCTGAAAGGCGTGCGCCAGATCCTCACCATGCATGTCGACAGCGCCGCCGAAGCCGCAGCGGCCGCCGAGGCCGGCATCGAGATGTTCACCAGTGAGGTCGATGCGGAACTGCCGAAGCTGCGTGCGGCCGCGCCCGATGTCTTCATCCAGGCCGGCTACGCGCAGGGCGTCATCTGCGACGAGGCCAGCGCCATCCGCGAGGGGTTCCGCGCGATGGAGCTAGGGGCGAGCTGTCTCTATTTCGCAGGCTCCCTGCGCCTCGTCGAGGCCATGGCGAAGGAGGGCATTCCCGTCAGCGGCCATGTCGGCCTCGTGCCGCGCTGGGCGACATGGACGAACTACCGCTCCGTCGGCAAGACACCGGCGGAGGCTGCCGCCATCTACCGCCAGGTCAAGGACTATGAGCAGGCCGGCGCCTTCGCCGTGGAGATGGAGGTGGTTCCCGTCGCGATTGCCGAGTGGATCACCCGCTCGACCCCGCTGCTCACCCTCGGCATGGGCTGCGGCGCGGTGTGCGATGCGCAATATCTCTTCTCCTGCGACGTGCTCGGCACGGGCACCAGCCGCATGCCGCGCCACGGCAAACGCTACGCGGACCTCGCCTCCGAGGAAGCCCGTCTGCAACGTCTGCGCGTCGAAGCCTTCCGCGCCTTCGCCGAAGACGTTCGCGCGGGCGGCTATCCGGAGAAACGGCATGAAGTTCACGTTGAGGACGATGTGCTCGCTGCGGCGAAGGCGCTAGTCAGTTAGCAGAGGGAGTCAAGCTCTGAGGTTGGACGGAGACTAGGCGGGTTATCCGCCGCTCATTGCCTTAAATCCGTCAGGCGTGATTTATCTTGCCGATGAAATCCCGCACCCTGGCGTTTTCGTTGTTTTCGAAGAACTGCTCCGGCGTGCCGGCAAAGGAGATGGCGCCGGCATCCATGAAGACGATGCTGTCCGCCACCTTACGGGCAAAGCCCATTTCATGCGTGACGCAGACCATCGTCATGCCCTCGCGGGCAAGCTCGATCATCGTGTCGAGAACCTCGTTCACCATCTCCGGGTCGAGTGCTGAGGTCGGCTCGTCGAACAGCATGATCTTCGGCATCATGCAGAGCGCGCGCGCTATGGCGACGCGCTGCTGCTGCCCGCCGGAAAGCTGGCCGGGGAACTTGCCGGCCTGCTCGGGAATCCGGACCTTCTCCAGGATCCGCATCGCGGTCTCCTGCGCGGCTGCCTTCGGCACCTTCTTCACCAGCATGGGGGCGAGCGTGCAGTTGTCCAGCACCGTCAGGTGCGGGAACAGGTTGAACTGCTGGAACACCATGCCGGCATTCTCGCGCACCTTCTCGACACCCTTCATGTCCGGCCGTAGCGGGACACCGTCGACGACGATGTCCCCTTTCTGAAACTCCTCTAGCCCGTTGATGCAACGGATGAGGGTCGACTTTCCGGAGCCGGACGGGCCGCAGACGACGACGCGGCGGCCGGCCTCGACGGTGAGCGAGACGCTCTTCAGGGCATGGTGAGAACCATACCACTTGTTCACATCCCGGATCGACACGGCGAGGTTCGGTTCGCAGGCATCGGCGATATTGGCAGTGAGGCCCATATTCTTCTCCTTCGGAAACGCAGCCGGCCGACTCAGAATGAGGGCAGGTTGGGCAGCGGCAGGTGGATGTACTTCTCGTGCAGCGCCGCCAGCTTGCCGTTGGTCTTGTAGGTGTAGATGAACGTATTGATCCACTGCAGCAGGTCGAACGAGCCGCGGCGGACGGCCATGCCGTAATGCGATTCACCGAGATCGAACTTGCTCTCGTACTTCTCCGAGCCAGCCGTCTCGTTCATCTTGGCGGGCAGGAGCCAACCCTCGGCGATCGCGTCAACCTGTCCCGACAGGAGGCCCTGGACGCAGCCAGCCACGTCGTCGAACTGCACGATGGTCGTGCCCTCGGGGGCGACGGCGTTCAGTGGCGTCTCGGCCGCGCCGCCACGGATAACGCCGACCTTCAGGCCCGCCAGATCGGCCGGCCCTTTCACGTCGCGCGTCTTTTCCGTGATGATCTGGAACTTCACGCCCGAATAGGGGATCGAGAACATGACCTGGGCGGCGCGCTGCGGGGTGATGGCCAGCGTCGACAGGGTGATGTCCGCCTTGTTGGTCAGGAGCACGGGAATGCGGTTGGCGGTGTTGACCGGGACGATCTCGGCCGTCACGCCGAGCGCTTCCGCCATCTGCTTGGCGAGCTCCACCTCGAAGCCGTCCGGTTCCATATTCTCGTTGATCGTGCCGAACGGCGCATAGGTCGTGTCGATGGCGACGAGCAGCTTGCCGCGCTGCGTGATGTCCTCGATCGATTGCGCATTGGCGGTGCCGAGCGTGGCGAATGCGGCGGTGAGCGCCACGGCCGTGATCCCGATGAGTTTTGCGATGGTCATTCCATTACCTCCCTGGTTGGATTTACGCTGCAACAGCTTGCAGATTGGGGTTGACGGCGGCGTCGCCGGTGCGGCCTTTTGCGGCCAGGCGACGTTCGAGGTGGCGGCTCCACAGAGAGAGCGGCCAGCAAAGGACGAAGTAGATCAGCATCACGATCGAATAGACGAGCAGTGGGCGCAGCGTGACGTTGTTGACCATCTGGCTGGCGCGGATCAGCTCCGCGAAGCCGACGATCGAGGCGAGCGACGTGCTCTTGATGACCTGCACGAGGAAGCCGACGGTCGGGGCGAGCGCGATACGCACCGCCTGCGGCAGGATGATGCGGCTCATGCTCTGGGAATAGCTCAGCGCCAGCGCCTTGGCCGCGTCGCTCTGGCCCTTCGGCACGGCGCGGATGCAGCCCTGCCAGATCTCGCCGAGGAAGGCGCCGGTGTAGAAGATCAGCGCGATGCTGGCGGAGGTCCAGGCGCTCAGCTCCAGCCCCAGGATGCTGAGGCCGAAATAGAAGATGAAGAGCTGCATCAGGAGCGGTGTCGCTTGGAACAGCCGCATGACAGCCAGGGTGCCGCCGCGGGCGAGCCTGCTGGCCGGCTGGACGCGGGCCAGGGCGAAGACGAAGCCGAGCAGCGTGCCGCCGGCAAAGGCGACCAGCGAGAGGGCGACGGTCCACCGGGCCGCCTCGATGAGATGACGTGGTTGATGCCGAACTGGTGCATGTCAGCGCGCCTCCCGAGCGTTCTGGAAAGGAAAGGCAAGGCGTCCGAGGAGATCGAGGGCGCCTTGCAGGGCGAGCGCCATGACGAGGTAGATCGCCGTGACCACGAAGTAGACTTCGAAGGGCCGGAAGGTGGCGGACTGGATGACCGCGGCAATCGAGCTCAGGTCGTTGGCGGAAATGGTCGAGATGATCGCGCTGCCGAGCATGACGAGGACGCATTGCGCGGCAAGCGCCGGATAGATCGTGGCCAGCGCCGGCTTCAGGATGATGCGGAAGAAGATCTGCCCGGCTCTCAGGCCGAGCGCCTTGCCCGCCTCCGTCTGGCCGCGCGGGATACTCTCGACGCCGGAGCGGATGATCTCGGCCGCGTAGGCGGCAAAATTGAACGACAGTGCGACGACCGCGGCCACGTTGGCGTTCAGCTTGAGGCCGAGCGAGGGCAGGCCGAAGAAGATCAGGAAGAGCTGCGCCAAAAGCGGCGTGTTGCGTACGATCTCGATATAAGCGCCCCATATCCTCTGTGTCCACCGACTGCCGTTGGTCAGCTGGTAGGCGCCGAAGGCAGCGATGACGACGCCGATCACCAGCGAGATGACGGTGATGACGAAGGTCAGCCAGGCGCCGTAGGCAAGCCTGTCGCTGTTCGCCAGAACGGCATTGAAATCGAATGTGTATGTCATGCGGTGTTCCTCCCTGCCCGCACCGTCGAAAGGACCCGAATCCTTTCCGCTGGCCGCTTATGTCGCGCGCGGGGCGTAGAAGTTGTTGTGGAGCGGGCTCATCACGATCTGATTGAAGCACATGCCGGACGGGGCGCCGGCAACATAGCCGATGATGTCGCCGATATCCTTCGCCCGCAGCATTTTCGCCCTGGCCTCCGGCGGCGGCGGATTGGTGCGGGTGTCGAGCACCTCGGTATCGGCCTCCGCCGGCATGAGGCAGGTGGCGCGGATGCCGTTTTGACCTTCCTCGATATTGATCGTCTCGCACAGTGCGGGCAGCGCATGCTTGGTGGCCGAATAGGCGGCGCCCGCCACCGGCTCCATCCGCCATCCCGCCCAAGAGGAGATCACCACCACCGTGCCGGCGCCGCGTGCGCGCATGCCGGGCAGGACCGCCTGCACGCAATGCAGCGCGCCGTTCAGGTTGATGTCGACGATGCGGTCCCAGTCGCTGCCGTTCAGCTCCGCCAAGCGCCGGCGGGGGACGTTCGTTCCCGAACTGTAGATCAGGATGTCGACCGGCCCGATCTTTACGGCGGCGGCATCGATCCGGTCGCGCTCCAGCACGTCCAGCGGGATCGCCGTGCCGCTGCCGCCGGCCGTTTCGATCCGCCGCAGCGTCCTTTCGAGCGCATCGGCGCGGCGACCGGAAACCGCGACATGCGCGCCGAGCACCGCCAGGCTTTCCGCCGCCGCGGCGCCGAGGCCGCTACCGCCGCCGAGAATCCAGGCGGTCTTACCGGAAAGAATCTTGCTATCGGTCATCGGTCTTTCTCCTCACTCGGCCCAGTCGCGCAGGTCCGGCATCGCGTCGACGTTGATGCGCAAGCCGATACCGGGCTCGGTCGGCATTTGCGGGGCGCCGTCAATCACGTCCGGCTCGCCGAGGAAGAGCGGCTTCACGCGCTGGCCTTCGCCCCAGAAGGAGGGGTTGGTCAGGTGCTCGATCCAGGCGCAGTTCGGCTGCGAGAGCACGCCGTGCAGCGTTGCGGCGGAATAGACATGCGGTGTCACCTCGATGCCCGCGCCGGAGGCCATCTGGGCGATGCGGCGGAACTCGGTCAGCCCGCCGACCCGGTGCACGTCTGGCTGCAGCACGTCTGCCGCGCGCGCGTCGAGGAGCTGCTGGAAGCCGTAGCGCGAGAACTCGTGCTCGCCGATGGCGATCGGCACGAAATGCTGCTCGCGCAGCATGGCATGGCCGGAAATGTCGTCGGGGATCAGCGGCTCCTCGACCCAGCGCAGCGAGAACGGACGCAGCTCGCGGATCATCTCCAGCGCGAAGGGCCGGTTCCAGCCCATATAGGCGTCGGTCATGAGGTCGACGCCGTCGCCGATCTCCTCGCGTACGGCGGCGATGTAGCGCAGGTTCTTCACCAGACCCTCGCGCCCGTCCGCCGGGCCGTAAGGGAAGTTCGCCTTGATGGCCTGGTAGCCGCGCTCGACATAGTCGCGCGCCATGCGCTTGACTTCCTTGAGGTCGTCGTCGGGCTGGACCTTGCTGGCATAGGCGCGGATCTGTTTCTGGTGATGGCCGCCGAGCAGGCGGTAGACCGGCTGGCCGGCCTGCTTGCCGAGCGCGTCCCAGAGCGCGATGTCGATGGCGCTCATGGCCAGGAGCGCCGCGCCCTTGCGGCCGTAGACGATGGAGGCGCGGAACATCTGCTCCCAGACGGCCTCGGTCGCCCAGGCGTCCAGGCCGGTCGCGATGCGGGCGAGATGACTGTTGACCATGAGCGTGGCGACGCCGATGCCGTCCTCGGCATAGCCGAGGCCCGTCGTGCCGTCCTCCAGCGTGACGCGCACGACGACGATGCCCTGCGGCCAGGTGTACCAGGACCAGCCTTCGCCGCGGCGGGCGAATTCGTTCATCGGGCTCGGCCCGCGGACGCTCTTCTGCTGCTGCCAGAAATTGCCCCACATGGACTGGGCGACGTGGCGGGCTTCGACTTTGACGATCTGCATCGGGTGCTTTCCTTGTCTGCGCGGCGTGTCGGGCGGGATGGGCTAGGCGAAGTCCAGCATCACCTTGCAGCACTCGGCCGGCGTGGTTTCGAGAAGGTCGAAGGCCTCGCGGACCTTCGTGAAGGGGAAATCGTGGCTGATGAACTGGGCCGGGTGGATCTGCCCGCGCGCCATCCAGTCGATGACCTTTGGGAACTGCCGGTTGTTGAGGCGCGAGGCGAAGATCGACAGCTCCTTCGCATTGAGCTTGCGCTGCGGGACATGGCTCGGGTCCGGCGAAAAGCCCATCAGGCCGATGCGCGCGGCGGGGGAGGCAAGGTCGATCGCCTCTTCGAGGATGGAGGGATGGCAGGCGGCGTCGATGATCAGCGTCGGCGCGAGACCCTTTTCTGCCAATATGTCCGGCAGTCTGGCGTTGGACGTATCGATGGCGAGGTCGGCGCCGGCGGCGCGCGCCCAGCCGAGCCGTGCCTCGATACGGTCCACCACGACCAGCGTCTCGACCCGGTAGACGCCCTTCAGCGCCTGGATGACGGTCATGCCGATCGGGCCGGCGCCATAGACTAGCGCCACTTCGAAGGGTTCGACGCCGGTGCGCGACAGCATGTTCGCGGCAATCGAGAAGGGCTCGACGGTCGCGGCGGCGCGGTCGTCGACCGTATCGGGGACCGGATGGGCAAGCTCGGCCGGCACGCAGCAATATTCGCTGAAGCCGCCGTCGAGGTGAACGCCGACGACCCGGAGGTTGGCGCAGACATTGGGGCGGCCGACGCGGCACTGGTAGCAATGGCCGCAGCTGATGACCGGCGTGACGGCGACGCGCTGGCCGACGCGGTCCGCCGCAACACCGGGGCCGACCGCGTCGATGGCGCCGGCGAATTCATGGCCGATGACCCGCGGGTAGCGCACGAAGGGATGCGTGCCGTGATAGATGTGGATGTCCGAGCCGCAGATTCCGGCATGGCGGACCCGCACGCGGACCTGGCCCGCGGCGGGATCGGGAACCGGCTTCTCGACCAGCGTGAGCCGGCCTGGGCCTTCAACGAGTATGCTCTTCATCTGCTCCGGTCCCGATCGATTGCGCCGGCCGATACGATGCGCGCGGCAATCCCGGCTGCGGCAAGGTGGCGGCGCAGGTGAGACGGTCCCGGCAATGCAATCGGCGGCGATGGTTCCTCTGCGATGCGCGGCCGTACCTCCCGCCCGCATCGGTTCGATAGGAAGCTATCGCAAACGTATCCTATATGCAACCAATATATCGGTTGATTTTTATTTTGCAGCGCTTCATTCAGAAGATGCGCACCCTCACGCCGCTGGGTGGCCTCGAGGGGAAGGGCGAACGATGGCGAGCACGAAGACGGCAACCGCCTATGAGGCGATCAAGATCAAGATCATCGAGGGGGAGCTCCAGCCGCTCGGCGATATCAGCGAGGATTCCCTGCAGAAGGAGCTCGGGCTCAGCCGGACGCCGATCCGCGAGGCGTGCCAGCGGCTCAGCAAGGAGGGCTTCATCTATATCTATCCCAGCAAGGGGATGATCGTCGCGGAGGTGACGGCCGACCTGATCCGCGACATCTATGAGATGCGTCTGCTGAACGAGCCGTTCATCGCCGCGCAGTCCTGCCGCCAGAATTCGAGCAAGGACTGGATCAGAGCCCTGCGCGAAAAACTCGCCAGCCCGCCATCCGGCCTATCGGAGGAGGCGAAGCGGCGATATTTCATCGATATCGACCGGACGCTGCACGATGGTTTCCTGAAGGACTGCAAGAACCGGTTCCTGCTGAGCGCCATGGCGATCGTCCTCGACCACAACCATCGCATCCGCATCAAGGTCTCGCATCCCTATCACGGCGAGGACCGCTCCGTCATCGAGCATATCGGCATCATCGACGCCTATCTCGCCCGCGATGAGGCGGAGGTGGAGCACCAGATGCGCCATCACATTGAAGAGTCGAGGAAGATCACCTTTAATAACTTTTTCTGACCGAATATGGCCCGGCGAAGACGCTTTATAACCGCTGGAAACGCTGGGGCGACAAAGGCATCTTTATCCAGATGATGGAAAGGCTGGCTGTGCCTGAAGCTGCAGAGCACAAGACGATCATGATCGACGCGACCTATCTCAAGGCCACCGCACGGCTTCCAACCTGCGGGTAAAAAGGGGGGCGCGGGCCGCTTGATCGGTCGCACGAAAGGCGGCATGAACACCGGGCTTCATGCCGTAACGGATGCGAATGGTCGCCCGATCAGTTTCTTCATAACGGCCGATCAGGTCAGCGATTGCACCGGTGCTGCCGCCTTGCTTGATGAGCTTCCCAAGGTCGAATGGCTGTTGGCCGACCGTGGCTATGATGCCGACTGGTGTCGTGACGCTTTGCAGGCGAAAGGGATCACTCCCTGCATTCCGGGTCGGAAATCCCGCAACAAGACCATCAAATTCGACAAACGCCGCTACAAACGGCGCAACCGGATCGAGATCATGTTCGGGCGTCTCAAAGATTGGCGGCGTGTCGCGACGCGCTCTGACAGGTGCCCAATGGCCTTCTTCTCCGCCATCGCTCTCGCTGCAACCGCTATCTTCTGGCTCTGATCAACGAGTCCTAAGCCTGATGGCAACGTGGGTCTATCCAACGCCAACAAACATATCCAGCGAAAACTGTTGCCGGCGCAGCAACGTCAGACGATGCCGGTGCTGACATCGTAAACAATTGATTGATCATAAGTTTCCGCGATCACGTATTGGTGAGTCCGATTGACGGTTCGGCGCGGTTCAATCTAGGATGAATTTTCGTTGCAGAAAACAATCTGTAAGCGTATCGCGTCATTCGTTGAAGCTGATTCTGGTGTATATTGTTTAGTCAACTAGTCTTCCTAAAGCTTTTTTCGCTTCTAATGGTGGTCGCGCTTCTTGGCGGTGCGATTCACACATATCTGCGGTCATATGACGAGGCGACAGATGAGGATCGCGCGCACGGTGTGCACACGAGAATTGGTAATTATACACGATTTGAGCCCATCGGCATGTTTCCGATCTCGCTAGTGCTCGCTTCGAAGAAATGGCCAAATCGTGCCGTTTGCTTAGCGGATTCTAAGGAAAATGTTCTTCGCTGGGCCGATTTTCACGACAGCCTAGAAGTTGAGATCTGCCTCAGCAGAGTATTTAATAGTATCTCCGAAGATGAGGAAGTCGTGAAAAGCCTTAGCGCTAACGGATTTGAAGGCGCTGAATCCAGGCCGCCAATAGTCGGTCGCTCCAATAGTTCCATTACAAGGATCATCGCAAGGTGCATTAGGGAAAGCGACCCATGTGGCAAAACTATCGAGAATTTTTGGAATTTTCCGTTTGAGATACATTCGTACTCGTTAACAATATCTAGGGTCTCCCCCGGGGTCATGGACATAAATGTAACAAAAATCGCAAAGTGAGGGCGTCATGACGATTTATCTTGCCGGGAACTGGATATCGGCAATTGGCTTTACTGGGTTTGGCCATCTCCAGCTCGTTAAGGATGGAAAGGAGATTGAGGTTCAAGCGCAGCAACCTTGGAACACGCTCGGCTTTTGGCAGTTCCCTGGGGAGCAGACACATTATGTTCCGGAAGGCTCAACTATCGGCGATCCCGCGACCCATTCTAGCAGCGCACTAATTCTGGAGGATGGCATTTCAGAGTCAGGTGTCTGATCGATATTTCTCCAAGCAAATGATATTATATCCACTTATACGCTCCCCTATGACTTGTTCTTCAACAGCAACAGCTTCGCAAACACACTTTTGACGCTTATTGGTCACTCTGCAGAAGAATTTGTAGCATCCCTGGGAGGTATCGAAGGTCAATCTCGGGAGGCTCCGTCAGACGTACGTGAGATGATCTCAAAGGCATGGTCGGCCCATCGTCGCTGCGAGGAGCGATCGATTACTTTGAACCAGGCAAAACCCGATCGACGGCACTCTATGCGATAACGGCATTTGTATGAAGGGGATGCGAAATCACGTACACACCTCGCCCTTCAACGGCGGAAGCTGCCTGTAACGCGTTAGAACCGGTGCCAGCGCCTCGACGGCGGGTGTCCTCAGGATCGGCGCATGCTTGCCCAGCCAGGATAAGTCGGAGTAACCGGTTCCTCGGCTCCTCCTCCGCATCCACCATCCTCATGACAAGGGGAGATTGCTGGACCTCTCAACCGCTTGTTCGCGGTTTTTTGATCGCTTTAGCCGTACGGTTTTGCGCTCCCCTCGGCCTATTCGTTAGTGGACCGGCCGCGTCTTGCCACCCGATCTTTCGCTAATGCCACGGTAGTCGTTGGCAACCTCCTGAGGGGAATTCGAGGTTAAAGACTTTCCCCGGATTGATCGTGCGGCCCATGGCAAGATCAAATGGGGCCGCCGGTTCTGGTCTCTTCAAGAGCTTGCATCGGTAATGTCTTCAAGTGATCTCACCATAAGCAATGCCGACCCTGTGACGAGCAACTCCTGCGGTGAGATTGGGTCCGGCTTACCAGGAAGCGCCTCGGTCCCGTCATTCCCAATCTGGGCGCCGAACCGAAAGTCGTTGTGGTGCGTAGTATTTCAATACCAGAAGAAGCTCTGTCCCTCGGAAGCTCGTGAGCCGATTGAATGCTTTTGTGAGGAGCAGGGTCCGCACCGACAGCATCTTTGAACGATCATTTTCTCGTAAAGCCGAGCTCGCGGGAAATATCCTCCGCGCAAGAGGTCACGAGCGGCACGAGGGCCGTCAGACGCTGGCGCGTCATATACGGTAGGGTGCTGGCAATGCTGAGCCCGGCGACGATCTCGCCCCGCGCTCCCCGGACCGGCGCTGCAACACAGCAGATCGATGCCTCGTTCTCTTCGACTTCCATCGTATAGCCGCGGGCACGATATTCCCGCATGGCCGCGACATATTCCTCCCATGGCAGGAAGCCGGGCGGGGGCATCTCATCGGATAGAATGGCGATCTGCGCGAGCGCGTAGAGCCGGTTCCATTCCTTTTCAGGCAGGTCGAGCATCTGCGCCTTGCCGGTTCCGGTGATGGCGATCGGCTTTCGAAGGCCAACTCGGGAACGCATTTCAAGGCCTTTGTTTCCCGAGATCTTGTCGACATACATGATCTCGTCGCCGTCGCGGACGCTCAGATGGATGGTGTCGCCCGTCTGCTGCGAGAGGCGTTCGAGCAGGGGGCGGGCGACGCTGGTCAGCGGCATCTGCGCCAGGGCCGCAGATCCGAGCTCGATCAACCTTGCGCCGAGCACATAGCCGCGCCCGTCCACATGTCGCACGAAGCCGCTGCGCTGGAGGAAGGAGACAAGCCGGTGCGTGGTGCTGCGACTGGTGCCTAGGACGCGGCCGATGGAGGCGAGGTCCCCATTGCCGTCGGCCACGGCGTCGAGCACCGAAAATGCGCGCGCGAGCGATTGTGTTCCCTGCACGATTTCTTCGCTTTTCTCCATGTGGTCCTCCGGTCAGATTTGGAAAGAGTATGCATAATGTGAGATAAATCAACTCTCTAAGGCGACAATTTCATAGTATTTCCCATAATGTGGGATGTTGTCTCGTATATTGAACAACTAGAGCCGCGATGCTATAAGCCCGCCCAACGCTCGGGAGGGGTGGACACGTGGCGGCCGCGTACGACGCGACAGCGTGGGCGGCCTTCCAGCCGCGGGCAGACGTGGAGGATAACCGGCCGATGGCCTATGAATTCGATTTCAGTTTCCTGTCGGACTATTGGCCCGAGCTTCTGCGCGGGCTCTGGCTGACGATCAGGATGTCGGTGCTCACGATCGCGCTCGGCTTCCTGCTCGGCACGGTGCTCGCCGTCGGCAGGACCGCGCACAGCGTCTGGATACGGCGGGTCTGCGGCGTCTACGTGGAGGTGATCCGCAACACGCCGCTCCTCATCCAGATGTTTCTCATCTATTTTGGCCTCGCCTCGCTCGGCCTGAAGCTGAGCGCGAATGTCTGCGCGATCCTGTCGATCGTCATCAATATCAGCGCCTATACCTGCGAGATCATGCGGGCCGGCATCGAATCGATCCGCAAGGGCCAGTTGGAGGCGGCGCAGTGTCTCGGCCTGTCGCGGCTGCAGACACTTGCCATGATCGTGCTGCCGCCGGCGACCGAGCGCGTCTATCCGGCGCTCACCAGCCAGTTCATCCTGATCATGCTGACGACCAGCGTCGTCTCGCAGATCTCGGCCGAGGAACTGACCTCTATCGCCGCGCGCATCGACTCGATCACCTTCCGCTCCTTCGAAATCTATTTCGTCGTGGCGGTGCTCTACATCCTGCTCGCGGTGGCCGTGCGCGGCGCCTTCTGGCTCATCGCCCGGCTGGTGTTCCCTCGCCTTCGCCGTCTCGGCACGCCGCTCTGAGGAGACAGATATGTTGACGACCTTCCAGATACATGCCCTTCTCGTCGGGGCGCTTTGGACCGTGGGGCTTGCCCTCGTCGCCTTCGCCGGCGGCGGCGTCATCGGCCTCTTCGTCGCCGTCACGCGCGTTTCGCGCCACCGGATCGTGCGCAATCTCTCCTTCCTATACGTTCAGATCGTGCAGGGCACGCCGCTGCTCATCCAGATGATGCTGGCTTACTTCGGCCTGTCGCTGCTCGGCTACGACCTGCCGCCGTTCGCTGCCGCCTGCCTGGCGATCGTCGTCTATGCCAGCGCCTATTTCGGGGAGATCTGGCGGGGCGGCATCCTGTCCGTGCCGAAGACCCAGTGGGAGGCGGCCGAATGTCTCGCGCTCTCCGATGCGCAGCGCTTCTGGCTCATCATCGTGCCGCAGGCGCTTCGCCTCTCCACGCCGCCGACGGTCGGCTTCATGGTGCAGGTGGTCAAGAACACCTCGCTCGCCTCGGTCATCGGGGTCGCCGACCTCACCTATACCAGCAAGCTCATCAACAATTCGACGTTCCAGCCCTTCCAGGTCTTCGTGCTCGTCGCCGCCCTTTACTTCGTCATGTGCTTCCCGCTCGCCTGGTGGAGCCGAAAGCTGGAGGATCGCCTCAATGTCTCCAATCGTTAAGCTGAACAACGTGTCGAAGTCGTTCGGCGCGTTGCAGGTCCTCGACGGCATCTCCTTCGACGTCCAGCCGGGCAGCGTCGTGGCCCTGATCGGCCGGAGCGGCTCCGGCAAGAGCACGGCCCTGCGCTGCATGAATGGTCTCGAGACCATCGACAGCGGCGAGATCGACATCTGTTCGCACAGGCTCGGCACGAAGGTCGAAAAGCGCCTGCTGCGCGAACTGCATCTCGACGTCGGGATGGTGTTCCAGAGCTACAACCTCTTTCCGCACCTGACCGTCGGGCAGAACGTCATGCTCGCGCCGCGCTGGGTCAAGAGGTCGGCGAAAGGTGAGGCGCGCGACCGCGCCATGGAGGTCCTTTCGCGCGTCGGTCTTGAGGAGAAATTCCATTCCTATCCCGAGCAGCTTTCCGGCGGCCAGCAGCAGCGCGTGGCGATCGCCCGTTCTCTCGCCATGCAGCCCAAGGTGATGCTGTTCGACGAGGTGACGTCGGCACTTGATCCGGAACTGACAGGCGAGGTGCTGCGTGTCATGGAAAATCTCGCCCGCGAGGGCATGACCATGGTGCTCGTCACTCATGAAATGTCCTTTGCCCGCCGCGTCGCCGACACGGTGATCTTCATGCACAAGGGCCGCATCCACGAACAGGGGCCGGGCGCCATGCTTGAAGCGCCGTCCACCCCCGAACTCGCGCAATTCGTCGGTAGCGGCCTCTAGGCAGCAGGCCAGCCGGCTTTCGACCATCATCCCAAACCCGGAGGAAAAAATGGGTATCTCGAAATACATGACGTCTCTCATCGCGCTTGCCGCCCTCGGCGTCAGCGCCGTGACGGCCAGCGCTGACCAACTCGCCGACATCAAGGCTGCAAAAACCATCACGATCGGTGTCGACCTCGGCCAGGCGCCCTTTGGCATGGTCGACGGTGAGATGAAGCAGGTCGGTTCCGACGTCGCGACCGCGGAGCTTCTCGCCAAGGACCTCGGCGTGGAGCTGAAGATCGTTTCCGTCGCGCCGGCCAACCGCATTCCCTACCTGATGACGAAGAAGGTGGATGCCGTCATCGCCAGCTTCTCGATCACCGACGAGCGCAGGAAGACGATCGACTTCTCCAATCCCTATGCCGTGATCCAGTCGGCTGTCGCCACCACCGGCGGTCTGAAGGTCTCCGCGCTCAAGGATCTCGAAGGCAAGGAAGTTGCCGTCACGCGCGGCTCGACCAACGACCAGATCATCACCAAGGCCGCCGAGGACGAGGGGCTGAACATCACCGTCGTGCGCTACGACGACAATGCCACCGCCACGAACGCCGTCGTTTCCGGCCAGCAGGACGTCTATGTCGTCGCACCCTCGCTGCTCGTTCCGGTCAATGCCGCTAACCCGGACAAGAAGATCGAGCCGCAACTGACGCTCAAGACCTTCCCGCTCGGTATCGGCCTGCGCAAGAACGAGCCCGAATTCAAGGCCTGGCTCGACCAGTGGGTCACGGACAACCTCGCCAGCGGCAAGCTGCGCGAGGTCTACAAGACCTATCACGGCGTCGCCCTGCCTGACGACATGGCCTCGTTCAACTAACCGTTCGGTCCCGGCCCTTAAACGGGTCGGGACCATCCCCGCATCGTTTCCGGAAAATTCCATGTCCATCTCGACCATCATCCGCCTGCGTCCCGAAGACGACGTCGTGATCGCCGCCAAGGCCATCCCCGCCGGCACCGTTCTGTCCGATCTCGGCATTGCCACGCTTCAGGATATCCCCGCGGGGCACAAGGTCGCGGTGCGCGACCTGAAGGCCGGATCGCCGGTGCGCAAGTACAACCAGATCATCGGGGCGGCGAGCGCGGATATTCCGGCAGGAGCCCATATCCACGTCCACAATCTTGTCATGATGGAGGTGGAGCACGATTTCGCGATCGGTAGCGCGGCCGAGCCGGTCGAGATGGCCGCCGAGCCCGCGACCTTCATGGGCATCCGTCGTGCCGATGGCCGCGTGGCGACGCGCAACTATATCGGCATCCTGACGAGCGTGAACTGTTCTGCCCGCGTGGCGCGCGCCATCGCCGATCATTTCCGGCGCGACCTGCGTCCCGAGGTGCTTGCGGATTTTCCGAATGTCGACGGTGTGGTAGCGCTCACCCATGGCATTGGTTGCGGCGTCGACACGCGCAGCGAAGGCATGGCGATGGTGCGCCGAACGCTTGCCGGCTACGCCGTGCACCCGAATTTCGGCGCCGTGCTGATGATCGGCCTCGGCTGCGAGGCCAACCAGATTTCCGACATCCTTGCCGAGCGTGGCCTTGCCGCCGGCGCGGGCCTGCGTACCTTCACCATCCAGGAGCAGGGCGGCACCGCCAAGACCATTCAGCACGGCATCGAGCAGATCAAGGCGATGCTGCCAGCGATTAATGACATCAAACGCGAGCCGCTGTCTGCCTCGCACATCGTCGTCGGTCTGCAATGCGGCGGCTCGGACGGCTATTCCGGCATCACAGCCAACCCGGCGCTGGGCGCGGCCGTCGACCTCCTGGTGAAGAACGGCGGCACGGCCATCCTTTCCGAGACGCCGGAGGTCTACGGCGCGGAGCACCTCCTCACGCGCCGCGCTTGCAGCGAGGAGGTTGGCCGAAAGCTGATCGATCGTATCGAATGGTGGAAGGAATATTGTGCCCGCAACGGGGCGGAGATGAACAACAATCCGTCGGCCGGCAACAAGGCCGGCGGGCTGACCACCATCCTGGAAAAGTCCCTCGGCGCGGTCGCCAAGGGCGGCACCACGCCGCTCAACGGGGTCTATCAATATGCCGAGCCGGTCACCGCGAGCGGCTTCGTCTTCATGGATTCCCCCGGCTTCGACCCGATCTCGGCCACCGGTCAGGTGGCCTCGGGGGCAAACCTGATCTGCTTCACCACCGGCCGCGGTTCCGCCTTCGGCTGCATGCCTTCGCCCTCCCTCAAGCTTGCGACCAACACCGCGACCTGGAACCGCCAGGAAGAGGATATGGACATCAACTGCGGCACGATCATCGACGGCACCGCGACCATCGAAGGGCTTGGACAGGAGATATTCCAGATGATCCTCGACTGTGCGTCAGGCAAGCCGTCGAAGAGCGAGCTCTTCGGCTACGGTCAGGACGAGTTCGTTCCCTGGCAGGTCAGCGTCGTCACGTGAAGCGGGAAAGATGGTGATGAGCGGCATCGCTTGCGGAATGCCCGGCTCCTTCTGACCCCATGACACCGATCGCCTCGCGGATGCGCCGGCTGATGGCGAATTGCTTGGCCGATGTCGCGTGCCAAGTAGAATGTCGGAGGCGCGAGCTTCAGCGTGGGAGCCGCGAAAGCGAAGAACTTCGCCGATTGTAAAGCTGCCTTTTTTCAGAACCTCCTCCATCTTCGCCCCAGTCGGAACTACGCCTCCAGCATTCAAGAACTCAATGCGGTAATCGCAGAGTAATGCTTTCTCTTGGATCGTCTGCACGGGACCGCTGCGCGTGGCCACTTCCTAGTCCACCGCCTTCATCAGGCCCGGGACGCCTCGGCCAGCCCCACCTTGTGCAGAGCCGGACTTTGCGTTTTTATGCGCGACAATCTTTCTGCGCATGACCAAATGAGCGCACCTGGAGCCTCGAACATTTGAAAAAGCCACAAAAGAACTTTGTCGTTGAGTACAAGGGTGTACGTCGAAAACCGGTGCCGCAATCCAATTCGATCTGGGGCGGCGTCGATTTGCGCCAGTTCGCCGAGCACGACGGCAACGTAGAGGCCCTTCCGCTTGGCGGGTCTCCCTCAGGTTCGGATGCAGCGGGAGACGAGCCACCGCGCGCACCCGCGTTGACAGCAGATCTTCAGCAAAAGCCAACACCAAACTTTCCTCCGGAGGAACAAATGGCCGACGAAACAAGCGTGACCGAACCGACGTCCACCGAAGCCGAAACTGCTCTGCCGAAGACGCCGGAGCCTAGGAAGCGTGGCCCGCGTGCCAAGAGCGCAGCGTCGGAAACTGCACCTTCGGATGCTTCGGTCGAAGCACCGGCCGTCAAGAAAGCCCGGGTGAAGAGGGGTAGCAAAAGCGTCGCAGCGGAGATGAAGCCATCAGTTCGCCGAGGCGGACGCAAAGCCAAGGCTGCTGTCGATAAGGTTGTCGATTCCGCCCAGCAGGTTGTCTTGCCTGTCACCGCTGCCGGTGAGGAAATGGAGGATCTGCTCCAGCTCGAGCAGGAAAATCGGCGACTGCGGAAGCTGCTTGCGGAAAAGCTCCGCACGGAGAACGCGGATCTTCGCAAACGTCTCGGCCTTGACTGAACTGATGTCGGAGGATTGGTCGGCTGCCAGGCCGGCCTTTCGCTTCAGCGCGATGTTGCTCGGCGGCTGCACGGGGATCTCCGTTTCCCGGTGGGTTCCCGGAGCGTACGTCAAGATGGGAATTGAGAAGCGATGGTAAAGTCGCCCTGGAAACTTCTCACCGGATTGCTGTCTCGGGGCATGACTGCGGATCAACGTCATGTTGACCAGGCCAGCCCCATCGGGATTCTCGACGATGCCGGTGCGCTTGGAGCCCATTCCACCGCGTCTGAAACATCGAACGAAGGCGAGCTTGCACCTGGGCGAGAATCATCGGCGGCATCGCAAGCTGGCAAGATCGAAACCGGGGGTCGTCAGGAGCCACCGCCGGCAATCGCGGCAGACGTCGCTTACGTGACGCCAGCCGGTGAAGTCCCTGCTTTGGCCCCGGATCGCGCTACAGGCACCGTGGCCGCCGAACGTCGAAATTCTCAGCGCAAGGCATCGCCGAAAATCCATCGGAAAACCAGAGCGAAAGTGCCGGATCACGCCAGGGATGCGGAACTGGACGTTGCTTTGGCGAAGCAGGCCGGGCCAATCCAGGCAAACCCCATGGCGGCGCTGGACAGCGAGATCAGGGAGCTGCGGTCCCGACTGGCAGTGAAGCTCCGGCTTCAAAATGATCAACTGAGGCAAATGCTCAAGCGATTTGAACCGCAGTGATCCTTCTGTCGATGCGCGCCCTCGCGTGGCGCGAAGACGTTTGTGCTGATGAAGCCGGCGAATGTGAACGCGAAGCGCGATAAACTCCACCATGGATTAAGAGAGCGAAAAGCTGGGCCGAACGATCAAGCGGGATGTTGTCGCCCGCTGGTTGGGTAGCAAGAGATACCCAGGGTGTCCCCATTGTTGGCGCCTATTCGAGGTCGAGGTGGAGCGCCGCGTATGGGATGTCGTCGAGGGCAGATCACATATCGAGGTCTCGCTCGACCTTGGAGACGTCTTCGCCGAACCGAATGAACGCCTGGCCGATTGGCGAGCACCGGCAAGGCCAGGTCGCAATCGAGTGGTGAGCAGTCGCCAGCGGCCATCAGCACGAATGACGTCCACACGGACAAAGCGATCATTGGTTTCCGGCGCGATTAATGCTGCTTTATTGTGTCCGCAGTGGCCGATGATGTTTTCCGATTTCGCTCGGGGCGTATCCGAAGTGACGCGAGAAGGCGCGCGACAAGGCTGAGGCGCTGCCGAAGCCGACGCGTCCGGCAGCCACCTTGACACTGTACCCCTTGGACAACATAAGCTGCGCCAATGTGAGGCGCCATCTCGCCAGATAGGCAAGCGGGGGACGCCCCACGGTTTCGGCAAACTCACTCATAAACCGGCTTCGGCTCATGCCGGAAAGCTCCGCCAGCTCCTTAACGCGCCACGGGCGGGTGGGATCGTCGTGCATGGAAACGAGGCAGGCATGAAGTTCCGGATGCGCAAGGCCTGCTAGAAGACCTGCGGTGACCGTTCCCTCGGCAATGGCGCGCCGGATCGCATAGATGACGAGGATCTCGCTCAGCCGCTTGCCGATAAATCCGCTGCCGCATCGCGAGAAGGATCGCTCGGTCATAAAGAGTTCCGAGAGCGCAGCGAGTTGCGGTTCCGCGGCAAGCTCAAAGACGATCTCTTGCGGAAGCGCATCGACCAGCGGGTTACAATGACCGCCGAAATCGAGACTGGCGGTCGCAAGGGGCTTCATGGTGCCGAGAGCCCCTCCCGTGCGCGGACGATAGAAAATGTGTGTCGGATGTTCCGCATCCGGGATCGCCGCGATGAGCAGGTTCGCGGATTCAATCGTATCGCTCGGGTGTGCTTCGGGCGGAAATGCCTGGAGAAAAGCAAACAACCGGTCATGCTTTTGCTTCGTTTCGGGATTTTCAGTCATGAAAATTTCCTCTTGGGTGTTTTAAAATCTCCTATCATTTCCTGAAGCGGAAAATCACCTCGTGCAGGGAAGGAAAATATCGCCGTGGAGCAGAGTTCACATTCAAAATTCGATGCGTCCCGGGCAGAGGAATACGCCCGCCAGGCGCGGATCGCGCTTGCCGGTTATGACGCCTGCCATGAGCTCTCGGCCTGCATCCTGGCTGCCGCACATCCGGAGCGCCAAGATGCAAAAGTGCTGGTCGTCGGCGCTGGCGGCACAGGGGGAGAAGTGCTCGCAGCAGCGGGTCTCGAGCCCGGCTGGAGCTTTGTCGCAGTCGATCCATCCACGCCGATGCTTGACCTTGCCAGAGCGCAGATCGAGGCGGCTGGTCTTCGCTCACGAGTGACCTTTGTCTATGGCGACCTCTTGGCCGTTCCGCCCGAAACCACTTTCGATGCGGCGCTCGTGATAGGTGTCCTGCATCATATTCCGGACGACGCCGGCAAGGAAACGCTCCTGGGCGAAATCGCTATGCGTTTGCGACCAGGAGCGTCTCTGATCCTTGCCGGGAACTACAGAAATTATGCTTCTGAACCATTATTGCTGGCGGCGTGGGCGAACCGCTGGCGCATGGGCGGGGCGGACAAAGATGAGGTTCAGCGAAAGCTCAACAAGATTATGAGCGGCGCTGCTCCGCCGGAATCGGAAGAACAGGTGGGAAACCTCCTCGCTGAAGCTGGCTTCGAAACGCCAAGCAAATTCTTTTCCAGCCTTTTCTGGGGAGCTTGGCATACGCGGCGCGTGAACGGCTGAAGGAGGGGGGCGCCGAAGCTGTGTAATGTCCATCTTGGGTCGGAGAATGGCCGAGAAGGCGCGAAAGCTCTCTGCCACGCATGATTCAAATTCCGCGCTTGTGACGGACGAGCAATTCTTCACTATCGGTTCGTAATTCGCCTCTAGGGCCAACAAATCGATTCAGCGTCTACCGGTGACGTCGAGCTCGGCCTTCTTTGCCAAGCGATCATCCGGATTTTGCAGCGGACAATCTTTCAGTGAAAGACAGCCGCATCCGATGCAACCGGAAATTTGGTCCCGCAACTGCAAAAGACTTTCTATCCGTTCATCGAGCATAAACCGTCAATTGTCTGAGAGACGTAACCAGTCGGTTTTTCCGGGAACCTGATCTTGTGGCAGGCTCTTTAATGCATCTGATGGCGACACGCCGCAAGACGGCGCGAGAACAACGCCGCTGGTTCTCGTTTGTGCGCCATCCCGCGATCAGGTCTTTGGCCCTGTAGAAATGCACTGTTGAGACGGCGATGCCGCTGCGGCGGGCAAATGTCTTCGACTGTCAGGCTGTTCTTGGTGTTCTGTTTTTCCATTGCCATCTCTCTTCCTTGCAATAGCCCCTCCGCGGGAACGGAATCCACCAGCGGAGGGGCATGATGCCCTATCGCCTCGTCGCGATACCGGCTGTGAGGATACCGGCAAGGGTAAGAAGCGAGATACCGAGGATGACGTAACGGGCAGCGCCGACGACGGCCTCGCCACCAGCGGTCATCAGTGTTCCCGAGAGGGCCGAGGTGACGGAGAACGCGATGAGTTGCGTGGTGGTGATGGCCGCGGCGGCCTTTCCTCCTTCGGCGGGATCGCGCGTCGCGCTCATGGCCGCAACGCCGAGCAGCGGCCATGCTAGTCCGATGCCAGCGCCGGCTATGGCCAGAACCCCAGCCCAGATCGCGACCATGGCAATATCGGCGCCCTGGACCTGCAACAGTCCGTAGGCGACGAGGCCGCCGGTTAGGAGGAGTGGGCCCAGACGGATGGCACGCCGCCTGCCGGCCTCCGACGAAATCGAAACGACGAACAGTTGCGCAATGACCCAGGCGAGTGAAAGGACCGCGCCGAGAAGACCGGCCACAAGCGGTTGAAGTCCGGCGATCTTCTGCGCGAACAGCGGAATGAATGTCTCGACCATCACACCGGCGCTGAGTGTGGCAACCGTGAGGTAGACCCATTTCAGCGAATTGCCGCGCCGATATGTGACGTGCGGCAGGATCGTATCGCGGGTGCGGCGCTCTACAATGACGAACAGCGCCAGAAGCACCAGTCCCACTCCGATCATGGCGAATGTAGGCCATCCGATCGGAACGACCGAGCTGAGACTTATCGCGACGATTGCCAGGATGAGGGGGACAAGTGAAGCCACGGGCACGGTCGTGCGATGTCCAGATCCGGCCATGCCGCCAAAGGAACGCTGCGCAAGAACCGCGAAGGCGAGTGCGGCAAGCGCGAGAGCGCCATAGGACCAGCGCCACAGACCAAGCTCGGCAAAAACGCCTCCGAGCGTCGGACCGAACAGCGTGCCGATGCCCCACATTGCCGACACGGCGCCGGTCGCGCGCGCCCAGTGACGTTCGGGCAGGGCCGACCGAATTACCGCATAGCCGAGACCTGCCAGCAGGCCCCCGCCAAGGCCCTGAACGACACGGCCCAGAATCAGCAATTCCATACTTGGGCTTGCGGCATTACCCGCTGCCCCGACCGCAAATGCGATGAGGCCAAGAACATAGGCCGTCCCAGGCCCTTTCCAGTCCAGGACGCGGCTGACGAAGAGCGAGGCGACGATGGCGGCGACGACGAAAGACGTCGTTACCCATGCATAATAATGTTGACCGCCGATCTCCGCAACAATCGAGGGCATCAGCGCTGCCGTAAAGTAAAGGTTCATAGCGTAAAGGAGAACGCCGCTGGCAAGAACGGTGAGGATGGCAAGATGGCGGGCCACCAGAAGATCGGCCCATGTGTTGTTGCCCGATTCTGCGCGCTCTTCTGCACCCGCCTGCATGGTTGGCTGTGTCATGTGGTAGCTCCCGAGGAAATGCTTCAGGCGCCTTGGCTGCGCGCGGGCAGGTTAAAGACTGCCACGAGAAGGGAAACGGCAAGGACAACTGCCGGCGCTGTGGAATGGTCGTAGTCACCATGGACAAGTGTGGTCAGGGTCGCCGCCGCCATGACGATGGCGCCCAGAGTTGCACCGTAAAGACGGGTCCCGTGTCCGATCAGGAGCAGCGCCGCGCAAAGCTCTAAGAGAGCGGTCAGGTAATGGAACCAGCCTGGATAGCCCCAACGGGCATAAGCGGCGGCGTAATCGGCAGATAGGAACGTATTTCCGCAGGCACCGAACAGGAAGAACGCCGTGAGCAACCACGCCACAACGGCTTTGTACGACAGGACGGTTTTATTCATGATACCCCTTCAAGGAGATGCGGCCGCCTCGATCCGATTGAACTGGACGCGCGGCATCATCTATAATAGATTGAACGACAACTCTAATTATTCGAAATTTTGACAGGTCGTCAAGATAGGTAGATCGATCGCTCTATTTAGGAGGGCATATGGGCCGCGTACGTGTACCGGAGCAGCATGAAGGAAAGAGGAAGGAGATATTGGAGGCAGCCCATCGCTGCTTTTTGCGATATGGGCTGCAGGGTGCCTCGATCTCGATGATCTGCAAGGAAGCGGGGATGAGTCCGGGCCACCTCTATCACTACTTCCCCAGCAAGGATGCGATCGTCGAGCAGATGGCAGACGAATATCTTTCGACGCTGCACACCTATTTTGGTCGACAGGAGACAGGGGATGTGGCGACGGTGCTGCTGTCGGAAATCTGGAGTATGTCGAGCTGGGACGACACGGCGCATTGCCGCATTCTATTCGAGCTCCTGGCTGAAGCCGGCCGCAACGATCGCGTCCGCGACATTCTTGCCCATAACACCGCAGGAGTGAGGAGACTGCTTGCGCAAACCCTGAGGGCAGGTCAGTCAAAAGGCAAGGTCGATCGCCATCTGGACCCTGAACACACCGCCGCGATGTTGATTGCCATAGTCGATGCCGTCCCTATGCTACCGCTGATGGTGCCGGGCATCGGCTTCGATGAGAGCAGAAAGCTCATGACCGCGATGGTCAGGCGATTTCTTGAGCCGAAGGCGGCCGAGCAGTCATAAGTATAAGACCGCGTCATTTAGCAGCACGTTCCGGCCCTCGCATCAATCTATCTATCAACACGCCGCCGTCCATGATCGGAGTGCGGCTCCGTCGCGTCGGTCAGACAGGCGCTCAGGATTCGCCTATGCCTGGGCGGCCATCCACCGGACGATTGGAAAAAAGGGCGCTGGTTGTGTTCGCCGAACTGATCGTTTCATTGGAACTCACATCGTCTCTCTCCGCGGACTGGACGCTGCAGCGGTGATGGAAGCGCTGCACAATCTGCCGTTCGTGTCCCCAAATATCGATGTGGCGGCGTATGCGGATATCAGATTAGCGGCGTGGTCGTGACAGGAGGTTCCTCGCTGTGTTCCAGGATGCGGTCGATTAGACCCCATTCAAGCGCTTCTTCCGCTGTCATGAAACGGTCACGGTCCATCGCGCGCTCGAATTCCTCATAGGAGCGTCCGCAATGCTCGGCGTAAAGACGTGTCATCCGCTGTTTGGTCTTCAGGATTTCCTCGGCATGGATGAGCATGTCCGACGCCTGCCCCTGGAAACCGCCGGACGGCTGATGGACGAGTATGCTGGCATTGGGCAAGGCGGCGCGCTGGCCGGGTTCGCCCGCCATCAGCAGGAACGATCCCATCGAGCGAGCGGTGCCCATGCACAGCGTATGCACGGGTGCGCGGATGTATCGCATGGTGTCATACATGGCGAGGCCGCTGGTCACGACCCCGCCTGGCGAATTGATATAGAGATTGATCGGCTTCTTCGGGTTTTCCGCCTCCAAGAACAGCATCTGCGCACACACCAGTGCCGAAACGGCATCGTTCACCTCGCCGTTGAGGAAGATGATGCGCTCGCGCAGAAGGCGGGAGTAGATGTCGAACGACCGTTCCCCTCTGCTGGATTGTTCTATGACCATGGGGACGAGTTGCATCGCTTCGCGCATCGGCGAACTCCATTTTCCGGAATTTGTCGGAGATTCCGCCGCGTCAAGCGGCGAGCATGAAGGGTAGGCTGTTGTTGTTGGCCGCTGTTGTGGCCATCCGGTCGAACCTTACGCCCGTTAGTTCGTGGATGATGCGCAAGCTGGTTCCGCCGGCCGCGTTCGGGGCGATCCTGAACGTCACGGTGCTTTCAAGAAATGGCGGCGCACTGTCGCGCATCCTGTAGCGGATTTCCTCGCCGGGCGTGACGGAGTCCGCTTCGGGATCGGCCAGTGCCTCCTTCGGTAGCCAGTGTTCCCGAAACTCCGGAATGCTGATCGCCCGCCAGACCTTTTGCGGCGGCTCGTCGAGCTCATATTCGAGTTCGATGCCATTTTTCTGCTCTTCGGTCTTTCCACGGTTCATTGGTCCATATCCTTCAGCAATACCTTGAGAGCCTCGACGCGCCGAGGCCAGTAGGCGCGATACTTCGCCAGCCATTCAGCGATGAGGGTGAGCCCTTCCGGATCGACCTCATAGTTCACGAAACGCCCCTGACGTTCCTCTCGCACCAGTTTCGCGCTCCGAAGGACCGAGAGATGCTGAGACATCGCCGGCTGGCTGATCTCCATGCCCTCGCGCAGGGCACTGGCATTCATGCCGCCTTCTGCCAGCTTCTCGTAGATCGCGCGGCGGGTCGGGTCGGCCAAGGCTCGGAATATGTCGTTCTCGATCATGCCGTCACATAAGCGTACACTTATGCGATTCGCAAGGCTAATCGGAGTCGATCGGTCATTTTTTTGGGCGCGATCATTGCGATCTGTGCGCTTTTGCGTCTTCGCGCGCCCCGCGTGCCGTGTCAGCATTTAACGGTACGGTCGCCGATTCGATCCCGCTCGAGAGCAAAATCAATGTGGCAATCACTTCTCGCGCCATTTCTAGAGCCATCGCGCGATTCCTGCGGCCCTGCCGAAAGGTTTAGCTCCAGCCATCTCATACGCCTCCACGATGGGCTTGAAGTCGGGGCGGAGTAGGACGAACTGTCCTTCGCGCAGCTCCCGTTCGATGAGGGTTGGGCTTGCCTGTCGTCCGACATTCAATCTTCCGCGTCCGGATCAATGTACCAGGTCGTGATGGTCTTGCTGACTTGGCTAATGATAACTCTGCTGTGATCGACTCGTAACAGCCTTTTAGGTCACTGTGAGCGGCGCGGTTACTCTAACCTTTCGATTTTTCCGCAACGATTGCGTAACGGTGCTGAAGCCCACGTGCCACGCCTTTGAAGAAACTGAGATTTACTGCCTGCGCGTCGTGAACTCGCCGAAGGTTCGTGTCGATTGTCACTGGCGAGAAGCCAGCCTCTTCGATGAGGCGTGCCACGGGCTCGGCCCGCGCACCGCCGGAAAAATAGACACGCGACAGGATGCTCTCATGCGTGCCGGCCATGATCGCCGGCGCGTGTGGGGCCTGCGGCTTGACGAGGCCGGTTCGCTCGAGGAGGGTGGCAAGGCGCTTGACCAGCCGCTCGGCAAGGCCCGCATTGACGAAATCGCCGTCAATGACCAGCAGCTTGCCGCCCGGTTTGAGGACCCGTAGCCACTCGCGGAAACAGGTTTCGGGATCGACCAGCGTCCAGACGAGATGGCGGGTGACGATCACGTCGTAGCTGTCGTCTGCCTCGAGCGTGTTCTCCGCATCGCCGAGATGGAAGCGGATGGAGCGGCCGCGTGAGGCCGCCTTGGCGCGCGCCCGTTCCAGCATGGCTTCCGACCAGTCGATGCCGGTGACGCGATAGCCCAGATCATCCATTAGATGGGAGATCACGCCCGTGCCGCTGGCAAGGTCGAGCGCCTTGCGGCCGGCGCCCCAGCCAAGATGCCGCTCGATGAGTTCATGCCAGGCAGCCCGTTCCTCTTCGGAGAAAATTTCATGGCCGGGCGACTGGTCGAAAGTCGCCGCGCGGGCGGACCAGTAAGCCTTGATCTCATCACGCAACGTGAAGTTGGCGCCATCCGCCATTGGGTCGCTCTGCATGCTGTTGCCCTCGTTTCCAGATTCGAACGCTTCTAAAAGATAAAACTTGACTATGAAAGTCGCCTAATAATACCTGCCGGAAGTTTTCACTGGAGATGAAACCCATGCGTCTTTCAGGCAAGTCGGCAATATTCGCCCTCGGCCTTCTCCTGTCCACCGCGCTTCCGACTATGGCCGAGCCGATCGTCGTGAAGGACGTGACGGGCCGCGACGTTGAAGTCGATGTGCCGGTCAAGCACGTCATCCTCGGCGAAGGCCGACAGATTTACTTCCTCGCCGCCCTCGACAAGGAAAACCCGTTTCAGCATGTCGTCGGCTGGCGCGACGACCTGCCGAAGGCCGATCCGGAATCCTACGCCGCCTATCTCGCGAAATATCCGGAAATCGCCAAGCTGCCGACCTTCGGCGGCATGAAGGAGGGCACGTTCGACATCGAGCAGGCGGTAGCCCTGAAGCCCGACGTCATCCTGATGAATGTCGACGCCAAGACCGCGACGGAAGAGGCCGGCTATATCGAGAAGCTCGCCAAGGTCGGCATTCCGCTCGTCTATGTCGACTTCCGCGAAAAGCCGATGGAGAACACCGAGCCGAGCATGCGCGTCATGGGCACGCTGATGGGCAAGGAGAAGCTCGCGGAGGACTTCATCGCCTTCCGAGCCGATGCCATCAGGAAGGTCACGGATGTCCTGGAGAAGAGCAATCCCGCAAAGCCGGTCGTCTTCATGGAGCGGGCAGGGGGATATTCCGACGATTGCTGCATGTCCTTCGGCAACGAGAACTTCGGCAAGATGGTCGAGCTCGCCGGTGGCACGAACATGGCCAAGGACATCATTCCCGGCACGTTCGGCGCGGTCAATCCGGAGCAGATCATCGCCTCCAATCCTGACCAGGTCATCATCACCGGTGGCATGTGGGAAGGCTATGTTCCCGGCGGCAACTGGGTCGGCGTCGGTTATGGCGCGGATGCCGCGGAGGCGCACCGGAAGCTGGAAAACCTGACGAAGCGCCCGGCCTTTACCGGCATCAAGGCGGTCAAGGACGGCAATATCCACGCGATCTGGCACCAGTTCTACAACAATCCCTATCAGTTCGTCGCGATCCAGCAGATCGCCAAGTGGCTGCACCCCGACCTCTTCAAGGACCTCGACCCGGAAGCGACCTTCAAGGAGCTGCATGCCCGTTTCCTGCCGCTCGATTACAAGCCGGGATATTTCGTCTCGCTGAAGGGCGAATGACGATGAGCGCTGCGGCGATCGAAACGAAGGTGAGGGCGCGCGATCAGTATCGCGCCCTTGCCTTTCGGCGCATTCTCATCCTGAGCGGCCTTGCCGTCGCGCTGGCGGCCAGCATCGCCGTCGACATGGCGCTGGGGCCGGCGAACTACAGTCTCTCGCAGGTGCTTTCCGCGCTCTTCTCGCCTGAAGCGGTGGGTGATCAACTGCGTGTCGTCATCTGGGACATCCGCATGCCGATCGCGCTGATGGCCGTGACGGTCGGGGCGTCGCTTTCTGTCGCCGGGGCGCAGATGCAGACGATCCTGTCGAACCCGCTCGCCAGCCCCTTCACCCTCGGTATTTCGGCCGCCGCCAGCTTCGGCGCGGCGCTGGGGCTTGTCGGCGGCGTCGCGATCTTTCCGGGCGCGGTTCAGTACATGGTGCCGATCAATGCCTTCGTCATGGCCATGGTGGCGGCGCTGTTCATTCATTTCGCCTCGACGTTGCGCGGCGTCACCGTCGAAACGATCGTGCTGCTCGGCATCGCGCTGGTCTTCACCTTCAACGCGGCCCTGTCTCTGCTCGAATATCTCGCCTCCGAACAGGCGCTGGCGGCGGTCGTGTTCTGGACGATGGGCAGCCTGACCAAGGCGACCTGGGGCAAGGTTTTCGTCACCGCCGCCATCCTGGTCGTGACGCTGCCGCTCTTCATCCGCAATGCCTGGGCGCTGACGGCTCTGCGGCTCGGCGACGACAAGGCGGCGAGCATGGGAGTGAATGTGCGGCGGCTTCGTCTTCATACGATGCTGGTCGTCAGCCTACTGGCCGCCATTCCCGTTTCCTTCGTCGGCACGATCGGCTTCGTCGGGCTGGTCGGCCCGCATATCGCCCGCATGGTCGTCGGCGAGGACCAGCGCTTCTTCCTGCCGGGCGCGGTTATCTGCGGCGCGCTGCTGCTCTCGGCGACCTCGGTCGTCAGCAAGGTTCTGATCCCCGGTGCCATCCTGCCGATTGGCGTCATCACCGCGCTTGTCGGCGTGCCTTTCTTCTTCGTCCTGATTTTCTCGAACCGGAGGCGGGCATGGTAAGCCTGGTGCTGAAGGACCTCGGCGCCAGCTATGGCCGCACGACGGTTTTGTCCAAGGTAGCGATCGAGCTTCTGACGCCCGGCGCGACCACGGCCGTGATCGGGCCGAACGCCGCGGGGAAATCGACGCTCTTCAAGCGCATCGCCGGCCTGATCTCTGGTCCCGGCGTCGTCCAGCTTTCCGACGCGACGCGCGGCGATCGGGCGATCTGCTATATGCCGCAGGATGCCGGCTCGAATGCCGTGCTGACGGTCTACGAGTCGCTGCTGCTTGCCGCCAAACAGGGCGGAAGTTGGCGTGTGCAAGACGACGAACTGTTCGAGATCGACGCGATCCTGAAGGCGTTGCGCATCGAAGATCTTGCGTTTCGTGGCCTAGACGCCCTTTCAGGCGGTCAGAGGCAGCTTGTCTCCCTCGGTCAGGCGCTGGTGCGCAAGCCGGAGGTCCTGTTGATGGACGAGCCGACCTCCGCGCTCGACCTGCATCGCCAGATCGACGTCCTGGAATTTGTCGCCGGCCTTGCCGCTCGCACCGGCATGATCGTGCTGATCGCGCTGCACGATCTCAATCATGCGCTCCGCTACTGTACCAACACGATCGTCATCGCCGATGGCGAAATGGCCTCGAGCGGTGCGACGGCGGACGTGATCACTCCGGCGATGCTGCGGGATATTTATCGTGTCGACGCCCGAATCGAAGCCTGCTCGCGCGGGCGCCCCATGGTCATCGTCGACGGCGCGCTGTGACAATGTCGAGGAGATCGGTCTGCCTGGGAAGCATACCCATCCCTGCGATCTGCTCGTCGCTTGCATCAGAACAATGAATGCCAACCTGCAGAATTGGGCGTGAACGATCGCGGTTGCAAGCTCGCCAACCCGTTGGGTAGAAGTCGATTTTCGATATCGCAGTTTCATTCTGACGGCCAATCACTCTTTTGGAATGGAACTATGCCAGCGCCTGATGCCGTTATCGCGTGCGGCAGACTTGTTAAGTGGATCGAGGGTCGAGAAATATGGCGACGGGACTGATTGCGCTTCTTGATGACGTGGCGGCGCTTGCAAAGCTTGCGGCCGCTTCGCTCGACGATGTCGTTGCACAGACAGCGAAGGCCAGCGCGAAGGCCGCTGGCGTCGTCATTGACGATGCTGCGGTCACACCCACGTATGTTGTCGGTCTTTCACCAAGCCGCGAACTGCCGATCATCTGGCGTATCGCTATAGGCTCCCTACGAAACAAATTGCTGTTTCTTCTGCCCCTTTGCCTCCTGCTCGGATATTTCGCGCCGTGGGCCATAACGCCCTTGCTTATGCTGGGCGGCATCTATCTCTGCTTCGAAGGCGCAGAGAAGCTTTACGAGGCGGTCAATCCGCACGCCCACGTTGAGGCGATTGTCGGGGTCGCCCCGATAGATCCTGCGGTACTCGAACAGCATAAAGTATCTGGAGCCATACGCACTGACTTCATCCTCTCGGCGGAGATCATGGCGCTGACGCTGGCAGGTGTTTCTTCATTAAACGTATATACGCAAGGGGCGGTCCTGGTTTCCGTTGGCATCCTCATCACTGTCGCCGTCTATGGTGTCGTCGCCTTCATCGTCAAAGCAGACGATATCGGCTTGCACCTTGCCGAAAGGCGATCCGCGGCCCCGCGCGTGATCGGTCGGCTTCTCGTTAAAGGCGTCCCTGTCTTCCTTCGCGTCCTTGCAACAATAGGCACAGCCGCGATGCTGTGGGTCGGCGGCAGTATCGTGATTCATGGGCTCGCGGAGTTAGGCGTTCACGGCCCAGAATATCTTGTCGAGGAAGCATCGCATCTCGGCGCAAGCGTCGGTGGCCCGTTGTCCGCAGTTGCGGAATGGGCAGCGACTGCGGTGACACAGGCCGTTGCCGGGATTCTCCTCGGAGCGGTCGCGATCATCGTCGTCGCTTTCAGTCGCATGGTTTTGTTGCGCTTCGGATATGTGACGGGACGTCATCAACCTTGATCCGCTCAAGTGTATCTAGCCGGTTGGGTTGATGTCTGATGCGAACTCGGCGCGGCGGCCTGTTTATGGATCCTGTGCAACCTTACGATGTTTATAGTCGCCTCTGTGGATAGCCCTTTCGAGGCTGCTGGGCTGAATTGATCAATCGCTGGTCTAGCCACCGAGTGTATGTAGGTGCAGTGAGTTCGAATTCCTTCAAGAGCAAAACAGAATCAGTTCAATCCGCCACCTCAATCTCACCTTGGAGAAATATCGACGCGGAGCCGCTGAGAGCCACGCGATCGGCCAACATCTTACAGTAGACCGTTCCCCCTCGAGGCGACAATTGACGACCTGTAAGAGCTTCTTTTCCGAGGCGCTTTGACCAATATGGCGCCAAGCAGCAATGGGCGACGCCCGAGACAGGGTCTTCTGGTACTCCGTTCGCCGGCGCAAAAAATCTCGATACGAAGTCATACTTGGTATCCCGCGCGGTGACGATGACCGCAGGTAGCGGGAGCCCAGCGACTGCCGCAAAATCGGGACGTAGATTTCGCACTTCTTCGGGCGACTCGAATACGGCTAGATAGTGCTTGGCTGCCCACACCTCTTTTGGTTTTGCGCCCAAAGCGTCGGCGAGCCCTTCAATTCTGCTCAGGCCTTGTGGGATAAGCGCCGGCATCTCAATCTCGAGCCGCTCTGCGACTCGACGAACGCGCATAATGGATGTTGCTGAATTGAATGTCGCTATATTGGCTGATTTGAATATCTTTTCCAAGACCAGATGCCCAGCGGCCAATGTGGCATGACCGATCATGTCCACCTCTCGAGTCGGGGTGAACCAGCGGACGTCAAAGCTCACTTGCGTGCCATCAGAAGCAGTTTCGCTCGGTACAAAGAAGACCGTCTCGGATAAATTGATCTCTGAAGCTATCCGCTGCATGATGTCGGTTGGTAGCCAAGATTCCAAGGGGCAGACGCCCGCTGGGTTCCCTTGCATAGGGCGATCGGCGAACGCGTCGATAATGTAGAGCGGAAGTTTCATATATTTCTCCGGTTATCGCTGCACGGAAGATCTTCTGACGTGTTCAGCCCATGCGCTCGGAGGCGTAGGAGCCGGGCGAGGGCGGGAAGACGATGGTCTTGTTGCCGTTGAGAAAGACCCGGCGGTGGATATGAGCATGGATTGCCCGCGCGAGCACCTGGCTCTCCACGTCGCGGCCGAGGCTGACATAGTCCTCCGGGCTCTGCGCATGGGTGACGCGGATGATGTCCTGCTCGATGATCGGCCCCTCGTCGAGGTCGGCGGTGACGTAGTGCGAGGTCGCGCCGATCAGCTTCACGCCGCGCTCGAAGGCCTGCTTGTAGGGGTTCGCGCCCTTGAAGGACGGCAGGAACGAGTGGTGGATGTTGATGATGCGGCCTGACATCTCCCGGCACATCTCGTCCGACAGCACCTGCATGTAGCGCGCCAGCACGACCAGCTCCGCGCCCGCCTCGCGCACGATGCGCACCTGCTCGGCCTCGGCCTGCGGCTTGTTGTCCTTCGTGACCCTGATGCAGTGGAACGGGATGTCGTGGTTCACCACCACCTTTTGGTAATCCATGTGGTTGGAGATCACCGCGACGATATCGACGGCCAGTGCCCCGATGCGCCAGCGGTAGAGCAGGTCGTTCAGGCAGTGGCCGAAGCGGCTCACCATGATCACGACCTTCATCTTCTCGCTCTCGTCATGGAAGGCGGTGGTCATACCGAGGCTTTCGGCGACCGGCGCGAAACCCTTGCGCAGCGCGGCGAGCCCGCATCCCGTCTCGCTGACGAAGCTCACGCGCATGAAGAAGCGGCCGGTCTCCGCATCGTCGAACTGGGCGCTGTCGGTGATGTTGCAGCCGTTCTCGGCAAGGTAGCCGGCGATCGCCGCGACGATGCCGCGCCTGGACTGGCAGGTCACGGTGAGGGTGTATTTGGTCATGGGGTGCTCCGCTCGGAAGGGGTGTCGGTTCAGGCGAGGCCGTGCGCGCGGCGGCATGCCGTCAGGGTGTTGGCCAGAAGGCAGGCTATGGTCATCGGGCCGACGCCGCCAGGAACCGGCGTGAGCGCGCCCGCGACCTCGGCGGCGGCGGCGTCCACGTCGCCCACCAGCCGGGATTTTCCGTTGCGCTCGACGCGGTTGATGCCGACGTCGATGACCGTCGCGCCCGGCTTAATCCAGTCGCGTTTCACCATGCCGGGCCGTCCGACGGCGGCGATCAGGATATCGGCGCGGCGGCAGAGATCGGCGAGGTCCTTCGTCCGGCTATGGGCGATGGTCACGGTGCAATCCTCGGCCAGCAGAAGTTGTGCCATCGGCTTGCCGACGATGTTGGAGCGCCCCACGACGACGGCGTTCAGCCCGGAAAGCGAGCCGTGGCGGTCGCGCAGCAGCATGAGGCAGCCGAGCGGCGTGCAGGGCACCATCGCCTTCTGCCCCGTGCCGAGCAGGCCGACATTGGAGATGTGGAAGCCGTCGACATCCTTGGCGGGCGCGATGGCGTCGATCACCGCCGCCGCATCCATATGGCCGGGAAGCGGAAGCTGCACGAGGATGCCATGCACCGCCGGGTCCGCGTTCAGCCGCTCGATAAGCGCGACCAACTCCGCCTGCGACGCGGTTTCCGGCAGCCTGTGCTCGAAGCTCGCCATGCCCGCCGCTCGCGTCTGCGTACCCTTGCTGCGCACATAGACCTCGCTCGCCGGGTCCTGCCCGACTAGAACCACGGCGAGGCCGGGGATGAGACCGTGCGCCGCCTTGAGTTCCGCGACCTCGCGGGCGATTTTTTCGCGCAACGTCCCGGCGAAGGCCTTGCCGTCGATGACCGCCGCGCTCATGCGCCCGGCTCCGCAAGGCGCGCGGCGGCGGTCTCCAGCGCATGCCAGAGCGTGCCGGCGGCCGAGCGCATGCCGATCACGGCAAGCCGGTCCGCCGCGCGGCGGATGACGAAGACGCTCATGTGCTCAAGGCCGGTGCGGGTGGCGGTGCCGGGGCCGAAGCGGGAGGGATCGAGGTTCACGAGCTTGGCCATCAGCGCGAGGATCGGCGCTTCGCCGGCGGCGGAGCGGACCTCGAAGGCAACGAAGCCGTCGGTCTGCTCGGCCACCGAGCATCCCGGGCAGGCGGCGGACACCTCGGCGGCGAAGTCGCTTTCCGCGCGACCGCGGCCTTCGACCAACCATTGGCCGGGGCCGGTCCAGAGCGCGGCGGCATTGTCATTGTTCGCCCAGCGGCCGGGACCGGGCAGGCCGAGACCGAAGGGGGCCGGCTCGGCGCTGCCACGCCGTAGCGCCAGCGAGGCGAGTGCGAGGCCGGTGTTTTCCTCAAGCGTCAGCGCGCCGTGCTTCACGGTGCGGGCGGTCGCGCCGGCGAGCGCTGTGATGGGTTTCAGGTCAGGCACGGAGGCGTTCTCCCTCGGGATCGACGAAATGGGGCGACACGACACGCAGGCGGACGGACTGGCCCTGCAACGGATTGGCGGCGACGATCACCTCGCCGAGCCGTTCGGCGCCGTTCGCGAGGAAGCCGAGGCCGATGGCCGAGCCGACATGGGGCGAGAAGCAGGCGGAGGTGATCCAGCCCTGGTCGGTCGCGGTGTTCTGCGCCGCATCGGCTGCGAAGAGGTGTGAGCCGGCGACGACGGGCTCGGCCGGATCGACCGGCTGGAGGCCGACGAGGCTGCGCGTTTCCGCGACAAGGCCCTCGCGCCGGGTCATGACGATTCCGATCGCATCCTTCTTGGCCGAGACCATGCGGCCCATGCCGAGCATCTGCGCGGTGGTCTGGCCGTTCAGCTCGTTGCCGGCGGCATGGCCCTTCTCGATGCGCATCACGCCGAGCGCCTCGGTGCCGTAGGGGATGGCGCCCAGGTCGGCGCCCTTCTCGATCAGCCGCGCCATCAGCGCATTGCCGTAGCGGGCGGGAACGGCGATCTCGTAGGCAAGCTCGCCGGAGAAGGAGATGCGGAAGAGCCGGGCCCTCAAGCCCCCACAGACCGTCAGGCCGGCGCAGGCCATGAAGGGGAAGGCCGCGTTGGAGAGGTCGAAGCCGTCCACCACCCGCTCCAGCAGCCGGCGGGCGTTCGGCCCGGCGACGGAAACTTGAGCCCAGGCATCCGTGGTCGAGATGAGCTGTACGTCGAGTTCCGGCCAGAGGCACTGGCGGGCGAATTCCATGTGGCGGTAGACCGGGCCGGCCTGCGCCGTCGTGGTGGTCACGACATAGTGGTCCTCGGCCAGCCGCGCGCAGGTGCCGTCGTCATAGGCGTGGCCGTCCTCGCGCAGCATCAGGCCATAGCGCACCATGCCGACCTTCAGGCTCTTCATGGCGTTGCAGTAGAGCCGGTCGAGGAATTCCGCCGCGTCCGCGCCCTGCACGTCGACCTTGCCGAGCGTGGTGACGTCACAGATGCCGACGCCCTTGCGGGTGGCGATGACCTCGCGGTCGACCGTCTCGCGCCAATGGGTCTCGCCGGGTCTGGGGAAATATTGCGCGCGCATCCACTGCCCGACCTCGACGAACACCGCGCCTTGCGCTTTCGCCCATTCGTGGCTCGGGGTGAGGCGGCGGGGGCGGAAATGCTGGCCCGTATCGCCGCCGCCAAGCACCGACAGCGAGACCGGCGTATAGGGGGGCCGGAAGATCGTCGTGCCGGTCTCAGGGATTGGCTTGCCGGTCAACTCCGCCATCACCGCGAGCGCCGTGACATTCGCCGTCTTGCCTTGGTCGGTCGCCATGCCGAGCGTCGTCCAACGCTTCAGGTGCTCGACGGGGTGCATGTTCTCCTGATGCGCCAGGCGAATATCCTTGACGGTGACGTCGTTCTGGAAGTCGACCCAGGCGCGGCCCTTGCCCGGCACATGCCAGAGCGCTTCCATCTTCGCCCCTTGGTCACGGCTGCGCGGCAGCGACGGCATTGCCGCCCTAATATTTAAAGCGCGGAGCGCCGCCACGCCGGCTTCCGCGCCGGAGGCCATGGCCGCCGCCGTGCCGCCCTTGCCGGCCGCCGCACCGGCGACGGTCATGCCGTCCGGCAAGTTGTCGCCGGGCAGAAAGGTTTGCCGTGCCTCGTCCCAGACGGGGCGGCCGCGATGGTGCGAGGCGAGATGGACGTTCGGGTTCCAGCCGCCGGAGACGGCGAGGCCGCCGCAGGCGATCCATTCCTTCGTATTGCCGTGCGTCACCTCGATTGCGGAAAGGCCGAGCCGGCCCTTGCTGTCGGAGACGGCCGCGCCGGCGATCAGGCGGTAGTCGCCGGTCGCTTTGGCATCGGCGCGTGAATCTACCACGGCGGCGATCCGTACACCCTTCGCCAGCAGGTCGCGGGCGGTGCGGTGGCCGTCGTCGCCATTGGTGAAGACCGCGACCATTTCGGCGGGGCTTGCCGCCCAGCGATTGGCATAGGCGCGCACCGCGCCGGCCAGCATAATGCCGGGGCGGTCGTTGTTGCGGAAGGGAATGTGCCGCTCAGTCGCGCCGGCCGCCAGCACGGTGCGTTTCGCGGTGATGCGCCACAGCGTCTGGCGCACCCTTTTGCCTGGTTCGGCAAGGTGGTCGCTCACCCGCTCGACCGCGCCGTAGACCCCATGGTCGAAGGCGCCGAAGACGGTGGTGCGGCGCAGGATATTGAGATTAGGCAGGGTCGCAAACTCGGCCTCGACCTTGGCGATCCAGTCCGACGCTGGGGCGTAATCCAATGTCTCGCTCTCGGCGAGAAGCCGGCCGCCGAGACGATTGTCCTCGTCGGCGAGGATGACCCGGGCGCCCGCACGCGCCGCGGTCAGGGCAGCGGCGAGGCCCGCGCTGCCGCCGCCGATCACCAGCAAGTCGCAGTGCAGAAAGCCCTTATCGTAGGCGTCGGGATCAGCCTCGCCGGACAGGCTTCCAAGGCCGGCCGCGCGGCGGATGGCCGGCTCGTAGAATTTCTCCCAGAGCGCGCGGGGCCACATGAAGGTCTTGTAGTAGAAGCCGGCGGTCAGGAAATCGGAAAAGTAATCATTCACCGCCAGCGCGTCGAAGGCGAGTGAGGGCCAGCGGTTCTGGCTGCGGGCTTCCAGCCCGTCGAAGAGCTCGACGACGGTGGCGCGGGTGTTCGGCTCGTGCCGCGAGTCCGTGCGCAGCTCGATCAGCGCGTTCGGCTCTTCGGAGCCGGCGGTGAAGACACCGCGCGGGCGGTGGTACTTGAAGCTGCGGCCGACGAGGCGAATGCCGTTCGCCATGAGCGCTGAGGCGAGCGTGTCGCCGGGATGGCCCTCGTACGGCTTGCCATCGAAGGTGAAGCGCAGCGTCCGGCTGCGGTCGATCAGTCCGCCCTTGAGCCTCATGCCGCACCTGCCTTGGTGCTGAGCGCCACGTCGCGGGCGAGTTCCGTGCTGAGGATCTCGTGGGTCACGGTGTTGCGGGTGACGATGAGCCAGCTCCGGTCGCCCTGTTCGTGGAACCAGAGTTCGCGGTGCAGGCCGGCGGGGTTGTCGCGCAGGTAGACGTAAGTGTTGAAGGCCTCGGCCGCGCCTTCGGCCATGCCGTCCGGCCGGTTGAGGAGCGCGGCGTCGCCGAGATAGGTGAATTCCTGCGCGTCGCGGGGCCCGAGAAGGGGATGGGGGATCAGCATCGGGAAGAAACCTCAGTGCAGGTTCGGTTGGGCGCCCATGCCCTTTTCGTCGATGACGTAACCGCGCTGGAAGCGGTCCAGTCGGTAGGCGCGGGCGGTGTCGTGCGGGGTGTCAGTTGCGAGCAGATGCGCGAAGGCGTAGCCGGAGGCCGGTGTCGCCTTGAAGCCGCCATAACACCAGCCGGCATTCAGGTAGAGGCCCTCGACCGGCGTGCGGTCGATGATCGGCGAACCGTCCATGGACATGTCCATGATGCCGCCCCAGATGCGCAGCAGGCGGGCGCGGCCGATCATCGGCATCAGTGCCATGCCGCCCTCGGCGACATCTTCCACGACCGGCAGGTTGCCGCGCTGGGCATAGGAATTGTAGCCGTCGATATCGCCGCCGAAGACGAGGCCGCCTTTGTCGGACTGGCTGACGTAGAAATGGCCCGCGCCGAAGGTGATGACGCCCGGAATGGTCGGCTTCAGCCCCTCGGAGACGAAGGCTTGCAGCACATGGCTTTCGATGGGCAAGCGCATGCCGGCCCGCTCCATCACACGGCTCGTGGAGCCGGCGACCGCGACGCCCACCTTGCCCGCGCCGATATAGCCACGCGAGGTCTCCAGACCGTTGATGCGGCCGTTCTCGATGCGGAAGCCGGTGACTTCGCAGTTCTGGATCAGGTCGACGCCGGCAAGGTCTGCCCCGCGCGCATAGCCCCAGGCGACGCCGTCATGGCGCGCGGTGCCGGCGCGGCGTTGCAGCAGGCCGCCCTTGATGGGGAACCGGGCATTGTCGAAATTGAGGAAGGGGATCATCGCCCGCACCTGCTCGCGGTCGAGCAGTTCGGCGTCCGCGCCGGCCAGCAGCATGGCGTTGCCGCGCCGGCGATAGGCGTCGCGCTGCGCGTCCGTATGGATCAGGTTGACGATACCGCGCTGGCTGACCATGGCGTTGAAGTTGAACTCCTGCTCCAGCCCCTCCCAGAGCTTCATCGAGAATTCATAGAAGGGCTCGTTACCGGGCAGCAGATAGTTCGAGCGGATGATCGTCGTGTTGCGGCCGATGTTGCCGGAGCCGAGCCAGCTCTTCTCCAGAACGGCGATCTTCGCCTTCCTGAACGTGTTGGCGAGGTAATAGGCCGTGGCGAGCCCGTGCCCGCCGCCGCCGACGATGACATAGTCGTAGGCCGGTTGCGGATCGGGGTTGCGCCACAGCGGGCGCCAGCCGCGATGGCCGGTCAGGGCTTCCTTCAATATTCGCAAGGCCGAGTAGCGCACGGGCGATGATCCTCGAATGGCAGGGTGTCGCCGACTGTTGTAGCGTGGCGCGGCGTGAAGCATTTGCACGGAGCGGACATTTTCTTGTCCTTGCGTGCCGTCGCTGCTAGAAGGGCCGGGCCATGAAGATCGGTTTCATCCTCACACCCGGCTATGCCCTGATGTCGCTGGCGAGCGCGGTGGAGCCGCTGCGCGCGGCGAACCACTTGGCGGGCAGGACGCTCTATCCCTGCTCGTTCCATTCGGTGGCCGGCGGCTTTGCGGCCTCCACCTCCGGCGGCGGGTTCGAGACGCTGCCGCTGTCGCGGGCGCAGGAGAGCGGACTCGATCTCGCCTTCGTCGTGGCGGGAGGCAATCCCATGCTCTACGAGGACCCGGTGCTGGTGCGCGGGCTCCGGGCGCTGACGCAGCGCGGCGTGCGGCTCGGCGGGATTTCCGGCGGCGCGGCGATCCTCGCCAAGGCGGGGCTGATGGCGGGGCGGCGCTTCACGGTGCACTGGGCGCATATCGACGCGCTGATCGAATATGCGCCGGACCTTTTGATCGAGCGGGCGCTCTACGTCATCGACCGTGACCGTTATTCCTGCGCCGGCGGCGTTGCGGCCATGGACATGATGGGCGCGCTGATCGCCCGCGAGCACGGCGTGGCCTTCGCGCGTGAGGTCAGCGACTGGTTCATCCATCCGCGCCTGCGCACGGCCGACGAGCCGCAGCAGGCCGGAGCCGGCCAGCGCTTCAACCTGCATCACCCAACGCTGGAGGCGGCGGTGGAACTGATGGCGAGCCATCTCGCCGATCCGCTCTCCCCCGCCCAGCTCGCCGCGCTGACGGGCATGAGCGTGCGCCAGCTCCACCGGCTGTTCGCCGGCCAGTTCGGCGTGTCGATGATGGTGTTCTACCGCGACCTGCGGCTTGCCAAGGCGGACGAGCTCCTGCAGCAGAGCGCGCTCTCGCTGCTGGAGATCGCCATGCTGACCGGCTTTTCCAGCGCCGCCCATTTCACTCGCTGCTTTACGGAGAAATACGGCTTGCCGCCGAGCCGCAAGCGGCGGGCGGGGCACTCCGTCCGCAATAGTGGCAACTCCTAAAGTGCCAAGACCTATACACAGCTTGAGCGTGATTGATGGGGAATAATAAAAATTGCGCCGCAAATCAGCGAAATATTCTTGCCTGCAAAAGGAAAAATGGTAATGATGTATATAGCTGATCACGGCTCTACCAAAAAAAGGGGAATGTCATGTCGTTGAAATCGGTGCTTCAGACCTGCGTATTCGGAACCTTCGTCGCCGCGATGGCTGCGCCTGCAATGTCGCAGGATGCGTCAATCACGGTCGCCTCCTTCGGCGGTCACTATGGTGACACCCAGAAGAAGGCCTATCTCGCCCCTTTCCAGCAGGAGACCGGTGTCAAGGCCAATATGGTCGACTATAATGGCGGGCTCGGAGAGCTGCGCGCCCAGGTCGAAACCAACAACGTCACCTGGGACGTCGTCGATATGGAAATGCAGGATCTCGTGCGCGCCTGCGACGACGGTCTGCTCGAATCCGTGAGCGACGTCGAATTGCCGAAGGCGGCCGATGGCAGCGATGGCAAGGCTGACTTCATCGACGGTACGCTAAACGACTGCGGCGTCGGCACCATCGTCTGGTCGATGATCATCGCCTACAACAACGACATGTTCCCGGGCGAGAAGCCGTCGACGATGGCGGACTTCTTCGACGTTAAGCGCTTTCCCGGCAAGCGTGGCCTCATGAAGAAGCCTCAGGCCTTCCTCGAATGGGCGCTGATCGCTGACGGCGTAGACGCCAACGAGGTTTACAAAGTGCTCGCGACGCCTGAAGGCCTTGAGCGCGCGCTCGCCAAGCTCGATACGATCCGTGACCACATCGTTTGGTGGGATGCGCATGCTCAGGCTCCTCAGCTCCTGGCAGACAAGGAGGTCGCGATGACGATGGCTGCCAATGGCCGTATCGACTCCGCCGCGGTAGGTGCTGACAAGCCCTTCACGATGATCTGGGACCGTCAAATCTGGGTGCAGGAATTCTGGGCAATTCCGAAGGGTTCGAAGAATATCGATTCCGCGAAAAAGTTCATCTCGTTCGCTTCCCGTCCGGATCGCATGGCGGAACAAGCCGGCATGATCTCGTATGGGCCGGTCCGCAAGTCGGCGGCTGCGCTCGTCAGCGAGGAAACGCGTGCGCACATGCCGACTGAAGCGTCCAACTTCAAGACGGCCGTCCACAATGATGTCGAGTTCTGGGCGGACCACGGCGATGCGATCAACGAGCGCTTCCTTGTCTGGCTGAACAAATAAGCATCCGCATATAATTCATAACCATCTGGAGACTTTTACGATGCTTGAAGAAGCACGAGCGAGAACACGCGCCCTGCAGGATCGCCTGCGTAGCGAGGGGGTCGATCTTGCGATCTTTACCGACGAGAGTTCGATTGCATATCTCGCCGGGTTCTGGGGCTATCTTTCTGTCGAATTCGGCCGCCCGACCTTCCTCCTCGTCCGTCCGGATGAGGAGCCTACTGTCATCACGCCGCTCATGGAGCACGAGATGGTGGCCAAGATGACCTGGGTCGAAGACGTCCGTGGCTGGGAGGATTCTGGCGCCAACCGCTGGGAAAACGTTCTTCGCGACGCGATTGGCAAGGCCCCTGGTGCGCTGTGGGTCGAGACCAATTTTATTCCGGCGATCGTCCGCAACTTCCTCGACGAGGAATACAGGGGCACGCCGCTCAGGAACGTTTCCCGGGTTCTCGGTGAAATGCGGATGATCAAGTCTCCCGCTGAGATCGAGGTCATGAAACAGGCCGGACAGATCGCCGGCGCCATGATGGCGGCCGCGCATCAGTCGCTCGAAGTCGGCGCGCCCGAATACGAATCCGCTTTGGCGGTCATCGCCGCCGGCACCCGCAAAGCTGCGGGATTCCTGACGGCGAAAGGGTGGGAGGCGTTCGTCTCTCCGCTGATCCACAATCTGCAGATTATGCAGTCGGGCGCAGATACGTCGATGGTCCATCGCCGGTCGAGCACGAAGCTGCTGGAGAAGGGCGATCCCGTCTACTTCTGCTTCTGTAACATGGCGCAGTTCAAGCAATATAAGCTCGGCTTCGACAGGATGTTCTTCGTGAAGGAGGCGACCGACGAGGCGATCAAGGTCCAGCAAGCGGCTATTGATGCGCAGCAGGCCGCATTGCGCTCGATCCGGGCCGGTGTCACGGCGGAGAGTGTCGCGCAGGCGGCCAATGACTGCTACGCGGCGGCAGGATATACCACAGGCTATCGCACCGGTCGCTCGATCGGCGTCGCCTATCTCGAAGCTCCGGAACTGAAGGCCGGCGATACGACGGTGTTGCAGCCCGGCATGACTTTCGCCGTTGATGGCGGCATCAGCCTCGACGGGCGTCTCGGCGGCCGCATCGGAGATTCGATCGTCGTCACCGAAACAGGCTTTGATTATCTGACCGACTACCCGCGGAAGATTCTGTACTCGTAATCCGGCATAGAGATGAAACAGAACCTCAAAGTTGCCATCTACCAGAGCGACGCTCAGGCGAATTGTTCGCCTGAGGCGCGGCTCGCGGATCTCGAGCGGGCGCTTGCCAATAGTGCCCACTCTGCGGATCTGGTTGTATGTCCGGAGCTCTTTCTCTCCGGCTATCGGGCGGGGGAGCGGCATCGCGTGCTCGCCGAGCCCGCCAGCGGGCTTTTTTCAGATGCTGTTACCGTGCTTGCGGAAAGGCATCGTTGTTGCATTGTCTACGGTTATCCCGAGTTGGCGGATGGCCTGGTGTTCAATTCGGCCGCAGCCATCGGAGCCGATGGGAAGCTTCTCGCGAACCATCGCAAGACACTTCTGCCGAATGCATACGAACGGACGTGGTTTACGCCAGGAGATCATTTCACCACGTTTTTCGTCGGTGACTGGAAGGTCGCACTCATCATTTGCTATGAGGTCGAGTTTCCGGAAATTCTGCGCGAGACTGCGCAGCAGGGTGCTGACCTCGTTGTAGTGCCAACGGCGCTGACGAAGAATTGGGGCGTCGTGGCTCACCAGGTGGTACCGACGCGGGCATTTGAGAACGGGGTCTATCTCGCCTACGCCAATCACGCAGGTGAAGAACACGATCTTTCGTATCTCGGGGCGAGCTGCATCGTCGGTCCGCATGGAAACGATCTCGCACGCGCAGGTGCGTCTGAAGAGTTGATCATCGCTGAGTTGGACGCGCGATCTTTGCAAGAAGCGCGCGCCGTTCTTCCCTACCTAACGGATTGCAGACGGATCACTCAGTTGCGCTTGTCCGCGTAACAGAAATATGCTGATCGGCGCGCCCGCAGGGGCGCGTCGGGGAACGACAAGAATGCGCCCGAAGAGGCGCAAACGGATGACCTGCACGGTCGCCTATATTCGCGAAAGCGCCAGAGCCGGCTCGTCGAGAACGAGCGTTAAGCGAGCGGATGCAAATGCCGCTGCGTATTGGCTCCAATGTACTGGAGGAAGTCTTGATCACTGATAGCAATGCCGAGACGCGCCAAAGCGCAGCGGGACCGTCAGCACAGGCCGGCGATGCGATTGTCCGCTTCGTGAATGTTCAGAAAACATATGATGCCGAGCGACTTATTGTCCGCGACCTCAATCTGGATATCGCTCGTGGTGAGTTTCTGACGCTTCTCGGGCCATCGGGATCTGGCAAGACGACGACCCTTATGATGCTTGCGGGCTTCGAGCCGGCGACGCATGGCGAGATCATGTTGAACGGCAAGTCGATCAACCGTGTGCCTCCGGACAAACGCGGGATTGGCATGGTGTTTCAGAACTATGCCCTGTTTCCACATATGTCCGTCGCGGAGAACCTCGCATTTCCGCTGCAGGTGCGTTCAATCTCGAAAGCGGAAATTGAGGACCGGGTCAACAAGGCGCTTGACATGGTGGAACTCGCCGGCTTCGGTTCGCGTCGGCCGGCACAACTCTCCGGGGGGCAGCAGCAGCGCGTGGCAGTCGCGCGTGCGCTCATCTTTGAGCCTGAACTCGTCTTGATGGATGAGCCGCTCGGCGCGCTCGACAAGCGTCTGCGCGAGCAGATGCAATACGAGATCAAGTCGCTGCATGATCGGCTCGGGGTCACGGTCGTCTACGTGACGCATGACCAGGGCGAGGCGCTGACGATGTCCGATCGGGTCGCGGTCTTCAATGATGGCGAAATCCAGCAGCTCTCGACACCGTCCGAATTGTACGAGAAACCCGGCACGGCATTCGTCGCTGACTTCATCGGCGAGAACAACAGCCTCACCGGCGTGGTGGATCTACGGGACGAGACTGGAACCTGCACGATCACGCTTCCGAACGGGCAGGGCGTGAAGGGTGTTGCAATCGGCGGACTGCGTACGGGAGACGCGGCTACGCTCTCCATCCGACCGGAGCGTATTCGTCTCGACCCGGCGGCCGAGGGTGACAAGATTTCGGCCCTCGAGGCAACCGTAGACGACCTGATTTACCATGGGGATCACGTCCGACTCCGCCTGGCGGTGACAGGACAGAGTCCTTTGGTCGTCAAGGTGCCGAATGACGGTCAGAGTGCGCTGTTGAGGAAGGGCGCCACAACTCGGATCGGTTGGCTCGCGGAAAACTGCCGCGCCTTCAAGCAGCAAGGTGGACGCCATGGATGAGGCTGTTCTCTCCCCAGGTGAGCGAGCTTTGCTGAAGAAGCAACTGGCATCGGCCCTCCGCCGCCAGAAGCTGCGGGCATTCCTGCTGGTGGTGCCGCTTCTGATCTTCGTGCTCGCCACGTTCATATATCCGATTGCGGGAATGCTGGTACGGAGCGCTTACAGTCCGGAATTCGGAAATGAAATGCCGCGGACCGCGCACGTGCTCGCCTCATGGACGGGGCCAGCGCTGCCAGACGAAGCGGCCTTCGAGGCATTGGTGCTCGATATTAAGGATAGCCAGTCTCGGCAGACGACGGGCCGCATCGCGAACATCGTCAACGCGGAAATGCCGGGCGCGCGCAGCCTCATTATGAAGGTAGGTCGCGGTGTGGGTGACCTGCACGCGCCATATCGCGAGTCTTTGGTTCAAATGGATGACGGCTGGTCCAAACCGGGCGTCTGGCAGACACTTCAGAGCCTTTCGGCTCAATATACCGGACGCTTCTACTTGGCTGCGCTCGATCTGCAGACCGATCCACAAGGCGCCATCGTCGCACAGCCCAAGGACAAGCGCATCTATGTGCCGCTGTTCCTGCGCACCTTCGCGATCGGCGCCCTCGTCACCCTCTGCTGCTTGCTGCTGGGCTTTCCTGTCGCCTACTGGTTGTCGGTCTTGCCTATGCGCTATGCGAACCTGCTGATGATCCTCGTTCTGCTGCCGTTCTGGACGTCGCTTCTCGTCCGCACCACGGCGTGGATCGTGCTACTCCAGAGCCAGGGTGTCATAAACTCGTTCCTGGTCTGGACGGGCGCGATCGATGACGGCAACCGTTTGCCGCTAATCTTCAACAGCACCGGTACGATCATCGCCATGACCCACATCCTTCTGCCGTTCATGATCCTCCCGCTCTATTCGGTCATGAAGACTGTTCCGCCCTCCTACATGCGCGCAGCGCGGTCACTCGGTGCAAACCAGGTCACGGCATTTGTGCGCATCTACCTTCCGCAGACGAAGCCTGGGGTTGCTGCTGGTTGCCTGCTCGTCTTCATCCTGTCGCTCGGCTACTACATCACGCCGGCCCTGGTCGGCGGCGAGAGCGGCACGCTGATCTCCAACATCATCGCCTATCACATACAGAAATCGCTCAACTGGAGCCTAGCTGCAGCCTTGTCCACGTTGCTGCTGGTGAGCGTTCTCCTGCTGTATTGGGCATACAATCGACTGGCTAAGGTCGATGGTTTCAAGCTGGGCTGAGGAGAAGAATTCATGTCCCTGCCGGTTTATGCGCGTCCTTGGGAACGTCTCTGGTATTACGCATTCAGAATGGTCTGCATTCTCATCCTCCTTTTCCTGGTGATCCCGGTTCTGGTGATCATTCCGCTGTCCTTCAACGCCGACCCGTACTTCACCTTCACCGAAGGAATGCTGAGGCTCGATCCTCAGGCATTTTCGCTGCGGTGGTATCGCGACGTTTTCCAGAACGGCATGGTCAACCCCGATAGTCCGATGATGAGCTGGACGTGGCTGACGGACGTCTGGCAGAACAGTCAGTGGATTCATTCGGCCAAGAACAGCTTCCTCATCGCGCTCGGCGCCACGGCGCTCTCGACGGTGCTTGGAACGCTGGCGGCACTGGGCCTTTCGCAGGCTACCATGCCGGCAAGCAGGTTCATCACGGCATTGCTCATTTCCCCGATCATCGTGCCGATCATCGTGACCTCCGCGAGCATCTATTTCCTATTCGCCAGCCTTGGGCTGACCAACACCTATATCGGCGTCGTATTAGCGCATACCGTGCTCGGTACACCGTTTGTCGTCATCACGGTGACGGCCGCGATGGCGGGTTTCGACCGCAGTCTTATCCGAGCGGGCCAGATGCTCGGTGCGCGGCCGCACACCGTCTTCTTCAAGATCATCATGCCGCTGATCATGCCGGGGGTCATTTCGGGTGCGCTCTTCGCGTTCGGCACGTCGTTCGACGAGGTGGTGGCGGTGATCTTCCTCGCCGACTACGACCAGCGCACCATACCGCGCCAGATGTGGGCGGGTATCCGGGAGCAGATCTCCCCATCGATCCTCGCGGTGGCGAGCATTCTCGTCTGCCTTTCGATCCTGCTCCTGACCGTCGTCGAATTGCTGCGCAGACGCGGCGAACGTCTGCGAGGACTGACGCCGGCATAAAGCGACCGTTCTGGAACGACGGATGAAGTGGAGTGTTTATGAAGCCGACAATAGGCGTTATCGGGACGGGCGATTTTGCAACCTACCTGATCGGCGCCCTGCGAAAGGGCGGCCATGATGGGCGTATCCTGCTTTCGCCCTACAGCCACAAGAAAGCCGAGGCACTTGCCGAGCGGCATACCTGCGAAGTGGCTGCCGACGAAGAGCGCATGCTTGCGGAGTCTGACTGGATCGTGCTGGCGGTGCGGCCCGAACAGTTGGACGCCGCGCTGGCGAATCTTTCGCTGCTGCCCCGGCATGTGGTGATCTCGGCCGTCGCCGGCACAACGATCGCGCGGCTGCGCGCGAAGCTTGGAGAGGATACGCCGGTGGTGCGCATCATGCCCTCCAGCTATATCGATACCGTGAGTGGCGGCGTCATCCCGATCTACCCGTCCTCCACCGAGGTCGAGGCCGTTCTGCGCACGGGCGGGACAGTGGTGACATTCGACAGGGAGGAACAGTTCGAGCTCTCGCTGGCCGGTGCCTGCCTTTCCGGTTGGATATACCGTTTTGTCGGCACGCTTGAGGACTGGTTCGTGGAGCGGGGGCTGTCACAGGAGCACGCACGGCTCATAGTCGCGGGCAATATCGCCGGCGCGGCCGGCTATGCCATGGCGCTTCCGGCTGCGAGCCTGGCGAAGATTTCTGACGGGATTGCGACCGAGGGCACCTTCACGAAGGCGGGGCTTGATCACCTGCTCGACCGCGAGGCGGCTTTGCTCTGGCGGCAAGCGCTTGATATTGTCTACGCCAGATTGAGCGCTTAAAATGGAAGTGCATTTTATGGCGAAAAAGGATTCCGGTGAAAACGCTTGCCGGAACGGCGGAACAACCGGAATACGAGATGAATTCTTCCAGCGATGTTGAACCAAAGAAGGCTTCAGCCTCGTATATTCACGATTTGCTGCGGGATCGGATTTGCTCGTTGGAGTATAGACCCGGGCATATGCTTCGGGAGAATGATGTTTCTGCAGAATTCAGTGTCAGTCGAACGCCTGTCCGAGAGGCTTTTCAAAGACTGTCCCTTGCCGGTCTGGTAGAAATTCGCAACGGGATAGGCACGTTTGTCACGCAGTTCGATTCCGAGCAGATCGAGTCGGTTTTCCAATTCCGCTCCGAAATGGCAGCGCTCATCGGACGAATGCAGACGCGAGACGCCACGGATGACGACATTAAGATCCTCGAAGCCCTTCTTGAGCGCGCTCGAAAATTGAAAGACCGGTTCGATGTTGACGAACATTGGAAGATTAATCACGAGCTCCATTTCGCCATAAGTAGCTTGGTCCTCAATCCGGCTTTTCTTGAGGTTTGGCACAATCTCTATTTTCAGGCTGCGAGAGCGTGGTATGACGTGTCGCGATTGATCTCTGCCGATGCGATCCGATTGCTATGTTCGGAAATCACGGAACTTTTGACGGCTCTGACCGAAAACGATCGTGCCGCAATCGGAAGTATCAGGCGCAACTACATCAACTATTTTCGACGTCGGATCGTAGATGTAGCATAGTTCGGCGGCTAAAATGACCTCTCAACGGACGTCGCCCTCATCTGCGACACTGTAAGTAGCTACCCGCGACAAGCCATACGAGATGTGGTTGCGTTGCACGAACCCGACGGCGCGAAGGTCGCGAGCGCGGAGGGCGCAACACAGTTCATCGACCTCGTTCTTCAGAAAGAGGACTTCTTCATCCCACATGCGATCGATGAAAATGTACCAGGCGCGAGACGCCTGATGGTACAGGCGGTCGTGGACCTCCCGCATGGCAGAGTTGTTGATCAGCGCGTTTACGGCCAAATGCAGGATGTGGTTTACCTGCCAAAATTGCTCGGTATCTCTTTTCCGAAGAAGGGCTTCGATGCGTGGTACCAGTGGCTCTATCGCCTGGAGGGCTTCGTCGGAACGGTCTACGGCGCCGAAGTCACCAATCATCTCGCTGAGCCGCAGGCGAAACGCATAAACATCCTTGAACTCGCGAAAATCGACGCCGGTAACGGTTGTACCGACGCCGTTCTTCGTCTCGACGAGCCCTTCATAGTCGAGGCGCTGGAGCGCCTGACGAACTGGCGTGCGGCTGACATTGAATTCGGCCGCTAGTTCCGCCTCGACGAGCAGTTCACCAGGCCGATAGGTGAGCAGGCAGATTCGGTCGCGAAGAACGCGGTGAATCTCCATTGCCTGCCCACGTATGGGTGGGCGAGGAGCCTTCGGTTTCGCTCCGCCAATTTGCTCGAACATCAGAAGTCCTTGAATAGCCGGCCGTATCGGTTGTGCTTGTCCCGCACCCCGGCAAGCCGCATGCAGTCCCACATCATGGCCTGGTTGCTTGTGACGACAGGCTTGCTGGTTTCCTGCTCCAGCGCTTCGATGATATCGACGGAACGAAGCGCGCCGCAACTGATGAATATGGCTTCAGCTTCGGGCCGATCAACCTGTTTTGCGAATTCAAGGATGTAGTCTGGCGTTACGCGAACCATGTCTTCGTCGTTTTCGATGGATAGCCCTTCGATATGGAGTACGTCGAAGCCCCGCTCCTCCATGTAACGGCGTTCGATTTCGTTCACCGGGTCAACGTAGGGCGTGGCGACTACGATCTTTTTTGTGTTCAAGGCCTCCAGGCCGCGCATCACTCCAGAAATGATGGATGTGGGCTTAGCACCAGGGGCGCCGCGGTTGAGTTCTGCAAACACGCGGTCTTCTCCAATCACCACGCTTCCAGAGGTGCAGGCGTAGCAGATTGTATCCAACTGTACATCAGGGGTGATGAGTGCGGCGGCATCACCAATACCGGAAACCATGCTCGCCAACGTGTCGACGTCGATGCGGTTCGCCATCGGAGCACGCTGGAAATGTACGCCCACACCGTCAGGCGCCAGCTTGAACATGTCTTCCTCGATCGTTTGTTCCATCGCGAGGAGGACAAAACCTAGTTTTGCCTTGTGGTGCCGACCGGCGTCGAAGCGGATGCCGCCGCGCCCTACATGATCTTCAATCGTACCAGTGCGTGTCATTCATTCCTCCACCTTTCTGTAAAGCTGTACATAGCTAACCTAAGGAGAGCAAGAGCACACGACAAAAGTTTGGAAAAAATGAGAAAAATGTCCCGGAAACATAACAATTGGTGGAATGCTGCATACAGCATAGCGTTTCTGAAGGGAGAAGGGCGAATGCGCAAGGAATCTATCTCGATCTTTGCCGGCCGCTGCTGTGTTGCTGCCGTGGAGTTGTGGCACGCGCCTCTTCAAAGCGAAGCTCGCCGCTCGAACTGCATCCGAGGTGTGAATGTTCGGGTGGAGTAGATGGAACAACAAACTATTGCCGTGGTTTTCGTCGCGACGCAGCTGGTGGTGCCACTTGCGCCGGCAATGCCAGATGGATCGAGATCGACGATGGCGGCTGACAAGCTCTCAACCTCTGAAAAGAAGCGGAGTTTCAAGCAGACGAAGGAACCGAGCGGATCGGTGGAGTTCAACCCGTCGAACCGGCGCGCTTCTCATCCAGAAACACGACGCCACGCGTCTTCATTACGATCTCCACCTCGACCTCGACGGCCTGTTCAAATCCTGGGCGATGACCAAGGGGTCGTCGCTCGATCCAAGCGACAAGCGGTTGGCGGTCGAGGTGGAAGATCACCCGCTTGACTACGGCGGCTTCGAAGGCACGATCTCGAAGGGCCAATATGGCGGCGACACGGTGATGCTGCGGGACCGAGGCTATTGGGAGCCGGAGGGCAATAAGTCACCGGAGGAGGCGCTTTAAATTCATGCTGCACGGTAAGCGTCTGCAGGGCAGTTTCGTACTGGTTCGGATGCGTCACGACCGCGACGGCGGCAAGCGCACCAGCTGGCTGCTGATCAGCACCATGACGACCATTCCGTCGAGGAGAACGGCGCGGCTGGCGAGGACGATCACAATTAGATCGCCGCACTTTTGAAAATCGGTAGCAGAATTACGGATTCGTATCCTCCCAGACCTGAGCGGAAATCTCCATCCTGATTCGCTTAAAAAAACTGCCCGATGCGCACACCGGGCAGTTGATAATTGGTCGAGTACGTGACGGAAATTATCGCGAAGCGTATTCCGCCTCGTTGGCTTTCGTCACCAGCTCGAACGGTACCCAGTAGACCGGCTCGACGGCCTCGCCCTTCACCATCTTGGTGACGGCTTCGACGGCCTTTTCGCCTTGCCCCTTAGCATTGTGGAAGACGGTGATATCGAGGTTTCCTTCGGCCATCTGGTGGAGCGCTTCGCCCGTTCCGTCGATGCCGGCGAAGACGATGGGCTTCGGGTTGGCGCCGGCGGCGATCGTTGCGAGGATGGCCCCGATCGCCATTTCGTCGTTGTTGGCGATGACCCCGTCCACATGCTCGCCCGAGGAAAGGATGTTGGTCATGATGTCGCTCGCCTGCTGGCGCTGATAGTTTGCACTCGGCTTCTGAATGACTTCGATATCCGGGTATTTCGCCAGCACCTGATCGATTCCGCCCGTCCGGACAGTTGTGGTGTTCACGGCGAGCTCGCCCTGGAAAATCACGACGCGGCCCTTGCCGTTGAGCTGCTTGGCGAACTCCTCGGCCTGCATGACGCCGGAGGTCCGCTCGTCGGAGCCGACATAGATGACGTTCTGCGGCAGGTCCTGATCCGGCTTGCGGGCGACATAGATCAGCGGGATGCCGGCGGCTTGTGCCGCGGCCGTCATCGGCTGCGTTGCGGACGTGTCGACGGGCGAGACGATGAGGGCCTTCACGCCGGAAGCGATGAGGTTGTTCACCTGGTCGGCCTGCTTGCTGACGTCGCCCTGGGCGTCTTCCGCCTGGACGCCGAAGCCGGCCTTCTCGGCATTGGACGTGATGCTGTTTCGCAGATTGGTGAGCCAGACGTCGTCGAAATAGGGCATCGACACGCCTATATCGTCGGCGCGTGCTGCAAGGGTGGAACAGAACAGTGTCGCGGCGGTCGCGGCGGCGAAGGCCACCTTGTGCAGATTTAGCATTTCTCCTCCTTCGGCAGGTCTCCTCGCCTGCCAATTGTCAAAACAGGATCAGCTAAAGCGCGATCGATCGGAAAAGCAATCAGTCTGATATTTTTCGTCTCAGTCCGTATCCATTCTGCTGTAGGACTATATCAGGATGTGTCAGAAGATGCTTTCGGCAGTCGAGGTGACGAACGGTAGGATGATTTCTGCGCGTCCGCGATCGGTTCGGTCGGTGTCGGCCGCTTCCAGCATAGCGGCAACGAGCCTTTCTGCGAGATCAGCCAGGGGGTGGCTGAGTGCGACCGCAAGGCTACCTTCCATGAGGGCCTGGCGCGTTTCGTCGTTCAGCTCGCAACTGATGAGGTGAGGTGTCTTCCCGTCAGCCTCCCGGATGGCCCTGACGGCTCCCCTGATGCCCCCGCCCGTCACATAGATCGCGGTCAGGTTCGGATGCCGGCGCAGCAGGTCCGAGGTCGCATCATAAGCGCCAAGGTCGGTCTCGTGGGTGGTAACCGCCTCAAGGACCTTCAGGGACCGCGCGTGTTCGCGCAGATAAGAGCGGAATCCCATTTCCCGCTGCTCCTGGCACACGTGCCGGTGTGTTCCCATGAGGATCGCGACCTCGTTTCCCTTGCGCTGCAGGTTGTCGGCGAACCAGGCCGCGGCCCTGCCGAATTTGCGGTTATCCAGCCCGACATATCCAGCCCGGCCGCTTGAGCTGATGTCGGAGACGGCGGTGAACACGGCAACGCCTCTGTCCGCCAGTTCATCGACAGCGCGGTTGACGAGCGGGTGATCGGCGGAGGTGATGGCAATGGCGTCGAACGTCTCGCCGAGTTTTCTTAGGGTATTGGCGATGATGAGAGGGTCGAGATCCTCGATATGCTCGACATGGGCGACGACGCGACTGTCCGCGCGGGCGCCGCTCGCCTCCCGGAAGCGCATGCCGAGTTCCTTGTGAAAAGGCATGCTCTCCTGCTGGACGATCATTCCGAGACGCTTGACCGGGAGGTCCCCCTTAAGGTGGCTACGGATGGTCGCCGTGCCGTAGAAGCCGATATTTTCCGCGATGGCGAGGACGTGCTGCATCATGTCGCCACGGACCTGTCGTCCGGACAGCACGCGGTTGACGGTCGATACGCTGACGCCGGCTTCCCTGGCCAGATCGGCGATTGTGACACGCTTCATCTTGAAACTTTCTGAAACAAATAGTTCGGCTGTTTGGCATGTGCTGAGCCGAAAAGTATCACGCTGGTTGCCCTCCTGGCAATGCGCTGCGAATATTGACCGACATCAATTGGAGGAGTGACGCCATGCTGTTCAAAAAGCGGCCTGAAAAATACGAGCTCTCGAAGGCCTTCGACGCCAATTCCGACCTTGAGGTCGCCGATCCCCAGGAGGGGGAATGGTGGACCTTCGACATCAAGCGGAAGGACCTGAAGCTGCTGATGAAGCGCGAGGATCGCCGCCCCCTGATCAACTATCTCACATGGTTGGCGCTCCTCGCCGCCTCAGGCGTACTGGCCTACCAGACGCTCGGCACCTGGTGGTCGATCGGCGCCTTCCTGCTCTATGGCACCATCTATAGCTCTAGCGACCCGCGCTCCCACGATCTGGGGCACGGCGCGACGTTCAAGTCCCGCCGGCTCAACGCGATCTTCTGCAATCTCTGCCTCTTCATGACGATGAAGGAGCCGGTCGACTGGCGCTGGCGGCATACCCGCCACCACACCGACACGATCCATGTTGGCCTCGATCCCGAAATCCTGGTGACGCGGCCCGCCGATCTCCTTAAGGTAGCGGCCGACTTCTTCTTCCTGGTGCAGGCCAAGGGTGAGCTCAAGGGAATTGTCCTGCATTCCCTCGGCATCGTCACCAGCGACGCCAGGTTCTATGTGCCGCGCAGCGAATGGCGCAAGATGTTCTGGTCGAGCCGGTTCTATCTCGCCTGCATGCTCGGCACCGTCGGCTATTGCGTCGCGGCGCAGACCATCGTGCCGCTGCTCTTCATCTGGGGGCCGCGTTTCTATGCCAACGGGTTCTATTTCTTCGGCTTCCTGACGCAGCATGCCGGCCTTGCGGAAGATTCCTACGACCATCGCCAGAACACCCGCACGTTCCGGATGAACCCGTTTGCCGAGTTCCTATACGCCAACCTCAATTTCCACATCGAGCATCACGTCTATCCCTCGATCCCCTACTATAACCTGCCCGTGCTGCACGGCATGGTGAAGGAGCAGCTACCCCATACTTATCGCAGTCTCTTCGAGGTCATGCGCGAGGTTCTGCCGGCGCTCTGGCGTCAGGCGCACGACCCTGGCTACTTCGTCGTCCGCACGGTGCCGGGCCGAGCCCACCGCGAGGAGAATACATTGTTCCCGAGCGGCGTCGCGCCGGCCGAATGAGAAAGGAAGGAGGACGTCCATGTCCGGAAATTGGATCAGGGTCTGCGCCGCCGACGAGATCGATGAAGAGGACGTCGTGCGCTTCGACGCGGGCGGTCGTACCTACGCCGTCTACCGCAGCGCGGACGACGACTATTTCGCGACCGACGGCCTGTGCACGCACGAGCGCGTCCACCTCGCCGACGGGCTCGTCATGGGCGACATCATCGAATGTCCCAAGCACAACGGCCGCTTCAACTACAAGACGGGCGAGGTGAAGGGCGCGCCGGTCTGCATCAATCTCAAGACCTATCCGGCAAAGGTCATCGACGGCGACGTCTATATTGCCGTCGGCGACTAGGAGGGGCGGGTGATCTTCAGGGAACATGTGCGCTGGGAGATGCTGCGGCCGGAGGAATTCCTCGCCCGGCAGAATGCAAGGCCCGTCGTCTATCTGCCGATGGGCCTGTGCGAGCCGCATGGCCATGTGGCGCCGTTCGGGCTCGACACGATCAAGGCGGACTGGCTCTGCGACATGGCGGCGGAGCAGTTCGGCGGCATCGTCGCACCCACGATGGCCTATCATGTCCACGAGGTGGGCTATCATGCCCCCTGGCTGCGCGAGGTGATGGGCGGGGTCAATCCGCGGCTGGCGGCCCTGCCGGCCCATCTCCTTCTTGAGACGCTGTTCTACCAGTTCCGCGCCTTCCGCAATGCCGGCTTTTCGGGCGTGGTCGTCGTCAGCGGCCATCACGGAAGCCAGGAAGACCTGCGTATGGTGGCCGGGGCCTTCTCCGCCGCCTTCCCGATTGACCACTTCGTGCGGACGGATCCGGAGCTGGTGACGGGCGCCTTCACGGGAGACCATGCCGGCCGTTACGAGCTTTCGCAGCTGCTGCATATCCGTCCGGACCTCGTCGCCATGGACCGCGCCGGTCGCGTCCGCACCGACCCCCTCGGCCGGTTCGCGCAGAACCCCGACGTGGCGGAGGCGAGCGCCGGGGAGGGCAGGGCGATCCTCGATCTGTCGCTGAGGGCGATCGGCGATGCGGTGGAGGCCTTTGGCCTCCGCCCCTCCGGTGAATTCGTTTCGATGGAGGCGGCCGGGCAGGTTTGGGATGCCGTCGCCGCGCGGCGAGCTGACTGGGCGACGGCGGGTTGATCCGCCTCCCGCGACGGTCAGGGGGCGGGAGCCGGGTTCGCGCTGGTCGATTTCCGGACGATCAGTTCCGGAACGACGAGGCTGTGCGTCGCGGACGTCTTCTTTCCGGCGATGCTCTCCGACAGGGAGAAGAGCGCCTGCGAGGCGAGCTGGTGCACGGGCTGCCGCACGGTCGTCAACTCGATGGTCGCCGTCGCCGAGAAAGGCATGTCGTCATAGCCGACGAGAGATGTCGGCAGGCACGCGGTACCCGTTCCGGAAGAGGTAATTGAGCACGCCGATCGCCGTCATGTCGTTGGCGGCTGCGCCGGGCAAAGAACGTCGCGCAGCCGGACCAGCCGGCATCGATCGAATAGTCGCCGCGCACGATGAGCGGCGTCAGGCCGTGCGCCTGCATGGCCGCGACATAGCCCTCACGCGGCGCCCGGCGCCTGTGCCGTCGATGCAGGCGATCCGCCCGTGGCCGACTCCTCAGCCGGGCCGTGCCATCTGTCGCAGAAGGCCAGGGAAAGCGGCCCTTCTCCAGGACCTTGTAGTAGAGGCAAAATCCCTGACCATCCCAAAACAGCAACTTGATGCGATCACCACGGCGGCCCCGGAATGCGAAGATCGAACCGGACACGGGCTTCTGGCGAAGCGACGATTGCACCAGCGCCATCAGGCCATCGATCCCCTTGCCTATGCCCGGTCTGCAGTCTCTAAAGTGACGCTGCCGAGACAATTCTCTGGAGCCGATCCACAGATTATCCTTGAGCAAAGTCGAGCAAGTGGGTGTGCTGCTCTTCGGTTAGCGGTCGGATTTTTTTGCCGTCTAACATAAGAAACAGTTTAGCCGTTTCCTCCAGTTCTTCGGTTGCATATTGTGCTTCACGCAGCGTCTTTCCGGCGACGACCGGGCCGTGATTAGCGAGCAGGATGGCATGGTTATCCCTTGCCTTGAGCGAGACCGCTTCTGCCAGTGCATGATCGCCCGGCGGGTAGTAGGGAACGAGCGGCAACCGTCCGACCCGCATCACGTAGTAGGCCGTGAGCGGCGGCAGCAGATCCTCAGGGTCCAGCCCGTCCAGAATACTAGCGGCGACGGCATGGGTGGAATGAAGATGGACCACTGCCGCGGCCCCTTTGCGCGCGCAATACACGCACTGATGTAGGAAGGCTTCCTTGGTGGGTCTATCCCCGCCAACATGTACGCCGTTGGCGGAAAACTTCGACAGGCGCGCGGGATCGAGTGTGCCGAGCGATGCATTGGTCGGCGTCATTAGCGTTTCGCCGGTCGACAGACGGGCGCTGATGTTGCCGGTCGAGCCGAAGGTGAAAAGCCGGTCGAACAGCGATTTCCCCACTTGGACAATTTCGTCGCGCAGGCGGGTTTCTTCGGAAAGGAGTGCGGTCATGAAAGAAGGTTCCAAGCTTTGGAGAAGAAGTCGATGGTACCGAAATTGCCGGACTTGAGGGCAAGCGCCACTGGCTTTGCGTTGCCGAAGCTTAATGTCCAGGGGACACCGGGATCGATCTCCGGCCCAATCAACAGCGCGGAGACGCCCAGTGCTTTGACAACGGCCCCCGAGGTTTCTCCGCCAGCCACCACGAACTGGCTGAACCCGCGCGAGCGTAAGGCCATCGCCACATCACCGAGGAAGCGTTCGATCAATGCGCCGGCCTTTTCACGGCCAAGCCTGTTCTGGGTGAACCGCACGACATCCGGGTCAGCGCTGGAATAGATGAGTGGAATGGCGGCGTGTTGGGCGACTGCCCAATTAATTGCATTTTCCGGCGTCAGGGTGCCCGAGGCGATGTCCAGGGGGACGATTTGGAAGGTGGGAGTGCCATTTGCGATTGTCGCTTCTATCTGCTCGCGTGTTGCCTGGGAGCAGGAGCCCGCCAACATGACGGCGCGGCCCGCAGGGGCGGCGAACGATGCAGTCTTCTTGCGCGTCGCGAGCACGCCTGCGCGGCGGAAATTCTCCGGCAGGCCGAGTGCAATGCCGGAGCCACCCGTCACTAGTCCGACGTCGGCAAGAGCCTCGCCGATTGTCCTCAAGTCGTCGTCGCAAATGGCGTCAACCACTAGAATGCGGGTGCCGGCTACCACCGCTCTTGCAAAGGCTTCCCTGATCGCCGCGCTTCCACGCATCACGACGTCCCGGTTGATGAGATCGACCGGCAGGTGCGTCTGGGCCTGCATCAGCCGGACTAAGTTCGAATCCGTCATCGGGGTCAGAGGGTGGTCCTTCATCGAACTTTCCGAAAGAAGCACGTTGCCGACAAAGAGGTTGCCGCGATAAACCGTGCGACCATTCGTAGGAAAAGCTGGGCAGACAACTGTGAACGGTTCGCCCAGCGCCGCAAGCAGTGCGTCTGTGACGGGGCCGATGTTTCCCTCTGGAGTGGAATCGAACGTCGAGCAGTACTTGAAGATAACTTGCCGTACATTGGACGTGCGAAGGCATGCAAGCGCGGCAAGTGACTGGCTCACCGCCTCGTCAGCCGGAAGGGTGCGCGACTTTAGAGCAAGTACCACTGCCTCGGCATCGCCGAAATCGAACCCCTCTTGCGGAACGCCAACTACTTGAACGGTTCGCATCCCCTCCCGTGAGAGAGTGAGGGCAAGATCGGTGGCACCAGTCAGGTCGTCGGCAATGGCTCCGAGGAGCATGTCATTCTCCACTGCATATTGGTTGCGCGGTGCGTTCAGCCGTCGAGGCCCGGATAGACCGCGTAGAAATCTGGCTGCGCGCATGCCATTTTCGGATTGCCGCCGAATGCCGGCTTTTCGTACCATGGCTTTCCGTAGCTCTTCAGGCTTGCCTGAATGGTATCAACATAAGGCAAGCCTCCCTCGCGGAGTTTTGCGCGAAACCCGGCAAGGTCCGGATAGGCTTCCGTCGAACTCCACCAGATGGCGCGACCCGCGAGGTAGCCACTAGCACCGGCGCGGAAGGCGTAGGTCAGAATCCGCCGGAAGGGCTCCATCCCGGCTCCTGCAGATAGCATGACCCAAGGCCGGTCCAACCGTTTGTCGATCTGGTCGAACCAAGCCTGTGTTTGACGCATCTCCTCACTGTCATCTTCCGGTGCGACAATGACCTTTGCCGGAATTGGCGATTCCAGCTTGAAGATATCAATGCCGTACCGTTCCTTTCGGAACTCCTCGACGGTTTCGATGACCATCTCTGGTCGCTTGTTTTTATCTTCGGAATAGGAATCCGTGTTACCTTCGGCGCCGAGCGGATAGACAAGTGGCTCCAGAAGGAAGGCGATGTCGTGCTTGCGGCACTCGCGCCCGACCATCTCGACAAAATCCTGCTGGTGACGAAGCACATCCGGTGAGGCATCGGGGCGATACCACAGCATCACCTTGACGCCATCAGCACCGAGTCGCTTGATTTTCTCGACCGACCAGTCGGGATAAGCAAATGTCTTGCGGCCGCCGGATGTTTCCTCGCAAGCCCATTGCTCGAGCGTGATAAGCAGGCCCTTGCCGGGATCGAGCGCCCCATGCCCATAGGGATACGCATAACCGGGATCGAGCAGCATGGCTGAAGCGCCACCGGAAAGTTCCTCGATCAGGACTTTTTTGAATTCCCCGACTTTCTCGTAGGGAGCCGTCGAAAGGCCAAGTCTTTCGGAAACAAGCGCTTCCACGCCCGGACGCTGATCGACGGCGACCATCTTGAAGAAGCCATCCTTGTCGGCGAGGCGACGCATGCACCAAAATTTTCCTGCGGAAAGTTCCATCTTCGTCCTCAATCACTTTGGGTCGGCCGAACATCGCGGCTGCGCGGCACCCGTTAGAGCCAATTTCTCTTATAGACAGTTTTTTTTATTTGTGTAGGCTATAGAAAATATTTTTCAAATATGAGGTGTGTTATGGCTGCTGCGGAGCCTCGTCTGCGTATCATCTTCGTCCATACGGTTGCGGGGTTGGTCGAGAAATTCAAAAGTCTCACCGAGAACGAATTTCCCGGTATCGAGTTTCTGCATGTCGTCAACGAAAGCCTGCTCCATGACCTCCTGAAATCGGGGCCGTCTCCTGCCAATACACGCCGCATCGTGCAGCAGGCGGTGCTGGCGGCGGAAGCTGATGCGCGTCTTGTCGTCTTCACCTGTTCTTCGACATCACCGGCGATCGATATCGCACGCACGATGGTTGATGTTCCTATTGTCAAAGTCGACGACCCAATGGCGCAGAAGGCCGCGTCTATCGGTGGGCGGATCGCAATTGTCTGCACGACACAAAGCACAATCGCGCCAAGTCGGGCACTTGTGGAGGCGCACGCCCGTTCGCTCGACCAGCCGGTCGAGGTGGAGGTTCGGCTGGTCGAAGGCGCGTTCGACGCGCTTCGCGCTGGCCGCCGTGACGAGCATGATGGCCTGGTGACTGCGGCGGCAGGCGAGTTGGCCGCGCGTGCCGACGTCCTTGTCCTTGCGCAGGCCTCGCTTGCACATCTTCAGGCGTCGTTATCGGAGGGGCTGGCTATTCCTGTCCTCTCCAGCCCACCCCTTCTTCTTGAGGAGTTACAACGCCGGATAGGGGAGATGCGCCAGTGAACGACGTCAATTTCGTGCACGAGGCCAGTGCGCTTTCGGACTGGCTCTACGGAGCCGCCATGCCGCTCTGGCTGGCGCACGGTATTGACTGGGAGCGTCGGGCGTTTCACGAATCGCTCGACCCTGAAAGCCTTGTCTGCGGGGTTGATTTTCGCCGACTCTATGTTACGGCGCGGCAGATTTACGTCTTCGCGCAGGGGGAGAAGGCCGGTGTGGCACGCGCTTCCAGGGCCGTTACGCTCGGCCTCGATTTTTTGGAGAACCGCGCCCGCCAAGCCGATGGCGGTTACGCGTGGCGCTTTGCCATCGATAACGCGGTGACCAACCCGGCCCGCGATCTCTACGATCTGGCATTCGTTCTTTTCGGCTTCGCCAATGCGAACCGGCCTGAGCGCTGTCATGCCGCCGCGCTGCAGTTGATGGACTTCATCGATCGCGTTCTGAAAGATCCATCTGGAGGGTGGCAGGAAGCCGATCCGCCGCGGCTTCCCCGTCGGCAGAACCCGCATATGCATCTTCTTGAGGCGGCACTTGCAGCCTATGAAGCATTTGGCGATTCAGTCTTCCTGGAAGTGGCCGATGCGGTTGTCGGATTGGCGATCGCGCATTTTATCGACGAAGACAAAGGTCTGTGTGAATATTTCGATAGCCGGCTGACGCCAATGACGGACGGAGCAGGCCATTACGTCACGGAACCGGGGCATCATTACGAATGGGCCTGGCTGCTGGCCCGGTACGGAAAATTGCGGAAGGTGACGGCGGAAGCCGCTAGGCGCCTACAGAGTGCCGCAACCAGCCTCATTCGCCTTGCCGACCGGAACGGACTTTCCAGCGCGGCAAATGCCGCCATCGATGAAGTGATGAGCGATGGCACGATCGTCAGTGGGAAAGCCAAACTCTGGCCACAAACCGAGCGCCTGAAGGCGAGGCTCGCGTGGCCTGGATCGGCCAGCGCACCGCTATCCTCGGCCGTCGAGGGGCTTCGGGCCTATATCGACGGCATGTCACCCGGCTGCTGGCGGGAGCAAAGAGATGAAGACGGAAACTTCATTCCGCAGCCCATGCAGGCAAGTTCCCTGTATCATCTGACATGCGCCATTCTGGAAGCCAAGGCGCACGCTTGATCCCGCCGTTATGGCGCCTTCGGCGTTTGTCCACGCGCGGCAGCCTCCGCGACGGCGATGATCAGCGCCTGCGACAGGCAAACCTGCGCGACGATCGAGCGAAAGCCGAGAAAGTCGACGTCTCTGACTTCCAGAACGGCGGAAGCCCCCCTGGCTATCGGGCTGAGGGGGCCGTCCGTGATCGCCACGACTGGCGTGCCGACGGCAATGGCGTGATCGACGGTTTCCACTGTTTCAGGCGAGTAGGGATGCATACTGATGGCTATGAGCACATCGGCCGGTTTCATAATCTTCACATCGTCGGCCAAGGTGCCGCCGGCGCCGGATAGCAGGCGGGCGTTTCGGCCGCTTCGCGTAAAGGCATAGGAGAGATAAATGGCAAGAGCATGGGAACGGCGCTGGCCGATCACATGAAGATGCTCCGTTCCATTTATCAAATCCACGGCTTTGCGGAAGGCTTCGTAATCCAGGCTTTCGGCCAGATGCCCCAGCGAACTGCGATTGATGTCGATGAATTGGGTTGGAATGTCCTGCTGCGCGCGGGACGTCTCGCTGCCGACTTTCCGCATAAGGCGGATGCGTTCGCCGTAGCTTGGTGCCTGTCGCGCAAGTGCGCCCTGAAATACCTTCTGGAATTCGGAGAAGCCAGAAAAGCCGAAGGCCTGCGACAGGCGTACGAATACTGATGGCTGGACATTCGCCCGTTTTGCGAGCTCCGTGATGGTTTCCAGCGCCACCTCGTTGGGGTGTTCAAGCGTATATCGAGCCGCTAGTTGCAGGCGATTGCTCAACTGATCGTAACGGTCAAGGATTTCCTTGTGGAGCTCCTCCATCTGGATTTCTTTCGGCATGTGCGTCACCTCCGGAGAATATGAAAAAAGATTTTCAAAAATGTTGCAATAGAATTTTCTTTCTGAAATTATGATGTCGGTTCTGGATCCTGTGGGAGGGGTCGCAGTCGCAATCGGTTCTGAAGGCGTGGCGCAGGCATGGACTACATATTCCAATTTGGGGCAATTCTGGACAGTCTGCCGCGCCTATTGGCGGGTGCGAAACTAACCGTGATGCTCACTGTTGCAACGATGCTTGGCGGTGTCGTCATCGGTATTCTCGGTGCCATAGGCCGAATGTTCGGGCCGCCTCCGATCCGCGCGGCTTTGACGGTGTATGTCGAGACCATTCGAAACACGCCATTCCTTATTCAGCTTTTCCTGATCTATTTCGGACTGCCATCCCTCGGCATCGTCCTGTCTCCGACCTGGGCCGCCCTGATCGGGATGACGGTCAATTGCGGGGCCTATGCCATCGAGATCATTCGCTCCGGTATCGTTTCCATACCGCCAGGTCATTTGGAAGCAGGCCGGGCGCTGGCGTTCCGCACCCGCGACATTATCCGTCACATCGTGCTTTTTCCAGCCATGCGTGTGGCCTTGCCGGCGTTGGGAAGTCAGTTTGTTCTCGTGATGCTCGGCTCCAGCGTCGTCTCGACCATCGCAACGGAGGAACTGACCGCGGTAGGCCATCTGCTAGAAACGGAAACTTTCCGTCCCTTCGAAGTCTACATCGTCGTCACGATCCTCTATGTCGCCATCGCTTTCGCGATGAAAGCGATGTTCGCGGGGATCGGACATTTTTACTTCAACCGGCGAGGTGGTCTGTGATGCGGGAATTCAGCACCGTTGAAATGATCTACATTCTGTCGGCAGCACGCTGGACGATCACACTGTCGCTCATCGCGTTTATCGGCGGCGGTATCCTTGGGCTCTTCGTCGCTTTGGCGCGTGTTTCGCCCTCGCGGGCGGTTCGCGTGATCACCGCGGGCTACATCCAGGTATTCCAGTGCATCCCGCTGCTCATGCTGCTGTTCCTGATCTTTTTCGGCCTTGCCATGACCGGTTACAGCCGCAATCAGTATTTTGCCGTGTCGGTTGCGCTCTCGCTCTATGCTGGCGCCTATCTCGGAGAGATTTGGCGCGGTGCGATCCAAGCGGTTCCGCGTGGTCAGTGGGAAGGTTCTCTCGCGCTCGGCTTCAGCTACTTCGAACAGTTCCGCTATGTGATCTTTCCCCAATCGGTACGGATTGCAATCCCGCCGACCGTCGGCTTTCTCGTGCAGATCATCAAGAACACGTCGCTGGCTTCCATTATCGGCTTCACGGAGCTGACCCAGGCGGCGCAGTTCGTAAACAATCTCACCTACGCGCCTTTCAAGGTCTATCCCTTTGCCGGCGCCATCTATTTCTCAATGTGCTTTCCGCTGTACCTGCTCAGCCGCTATCTGGAGCGTCGTCTCGATGTCCATAGTCCAAATTCAATCCATCACTAAACGCTTCGGAGCCGTCACTGTCCTTGAAGACGTCTCTCTCAAGGTAGACGATGGCGAGGTTGTCGCCATTATCGGTCGAAGCGGGTCCGGCAAGAGCACGATGCTCCGCTGTATCAACGGTCTGGAGCCTATCCAGGGCGGTGTCATTCAGGCGGCCGGACACACGGTGACGCAGGCGCCCGCGGCCTTGCGCGCCCTGCGGCAGGACGTCGGCATGATCTTTCAAAGCTTCAATCTTTTCCCGCATCTGACCGCGCTGGAGAATGTCGCCCTGCCGCAAGTCGTCGTAAAGCGCAGCAGCAAGGAGGAGGCGCGGGCGGTTGCCGCCAAGCTGCTGGAGCGCGTCGGGCTGACCCATCGCGTGAACGCCTATCCCGCCGCGTTGTCGGGCGGGCAGCAACAGCGCGTGGCTATTGCTCGAGCACTTGCGCTCAACCCGAAAATATTGCTCTGCGATGAGATTACCTCGGCTCTCGATCCGGAAATGGTCGGGGAGGTTCTCGATGTCGTGCGGGATCTCGCAGTGAAGGGCATGACGATGCTGCTCGTCACGCATGAAATGCGTTTCGCCCGCGACGCGGCAACCCGCATCGTCTTCATGCATGCCGGAAAGGTCCATGAGGAGGGACCGCCGGATGTCATTTTCAGTCGACCGGTGACGCCTGAGCTTCGCCAGTTCATCAAAACGATCGGCATGGACTGAAATCAGCCGATCGGCAGACCATAAATCCAGAGGAGGATCGCATGCGTATTTTCAAACTCGCTTCGGCCGCACTTATATTCCTGGGCCTGAGCAATGCCGGTGTGTTTGCCCAGTCGGTGGACGACATCAAGACACGGGGCACCGTCCGGATTGCCATCGATACCAACAACCCGCCTTGGGGCATGATGGATGCATCCATGCAGCCCGATGGCAATGACGTATCCGTGGCAAAACTGCTTGCCAAGCACATGGGCGTCGAGCTGGAAATCGTGCCAGTCACCTCACAGAACCGCATTCCCTATGTTCTTTCGGGGCAGGCCGACCTGGTGATTTCCTCGCTAACGATCACACCGGAGCGCGCGCAGCAGATCTGGTTCTCGGTCCCCTATGCCATGCAGGAAAGCGTCGTCATGGCGCGCAAGGATGCAAAGATCGAAAGCTTTGAAGATCTCGCCGGCAAGAAGGTGTCAATCGTTCGTGGTGCTATTCAGGAGCCTCTGCTCGTCGCAAAGGTACCGACAGTTGAAATGATGCGCTACGATTCCGATGCCAGCACGATCCAGGCCGTGACTAGCGGCCAGGTCGACGCCGGGGCCGTCGGCTTCCTGACACCGGCTGCGGTCAACAAGACTCAAGGCGCCGATAACTATGAGAAGAAGCTAAGCCTCGGCCAGCAGCATTTCGGTATCGGCATGAAGCGCGGCAATATCGATCTGCTTCAATGGGTCAACACATTCATCTATTATGTGCGCCAGAATGGCGAGCTGGCAACCTCCTTCGAGCACTATGCGGAGCAGCCCTTGCCGGAATTGCCCTCCTTCTAACATCATTCCGGCGCTCCGAAGCCTTCGGGGCGCCAATCTGTCATATTTGGAGAGACATATGGCGTCGGTAGCGTGTTTGGGGATGGCTGTATGGGATCGTATCTTCAGTGTTCCTGCTCTTCCTAAAGGGCCGATCAAACTCTATGCAAGTCGGTTTGTGGAGACTGGCGGTGGGCCTGCGGCGACCGCGAGTGTCGCAATCGCGCGGCTCGGCGGTTCTCCCCGTCTCATCGGGCGCGTGGGAAATGATACCGTCGGACAACTGGTCATCGATGAACTGGTCCACGAAGGCGTCAACGTCTCGGGTCTCGTCCGGCTGGAGGGCGCCCGTTCCGCCTGGTCAAGCGTGTCGGTGGATACGCAGGGCGAACGCCTGATCCTGAATTTTCCGGGAGAGGGCCTTAATGTGGAGCCTGCCTGGATAAACGAGACGCTACTTCGCGGATGTGGCGCGCTGCTGATCGATATGGGATGGCGGCGTGGAGCGATGGCGGCAATCCGGATCGCTCGATCCCTGAACATTCCCGTAGTGCTGGATGCGGATTTCAGTCCGGATCCCGAAACGCGGGAATTGATCGCCAATGCCGATCACGTCCTGTTTTCTCAGGCATCTCTGCGACAGATGACCAAAACTGATGATATGCCGCTGGCCCTGCGGCAGGCGGTATCGCTTGCCGCGAATGCCCAGGTCATTGGCGTCACCGTGGGCGGGGAAGGATGCCTGCTTTTGGAAAACGATACATTGACAGCCGTGCAGGGCTTGAAGGTCGACGTAGTGGACACGCTCGGCGCCGGCGATGTCTTCCACGGCGCGTATGCGCTGGCTATCGCCGAGAATGCCTCGGTTGCAGCAGCGGCTCGCTTTGCCAACGCCGCCGCCGCTTTGAAATGCACCCGCCATGGTGGTCGCGCGGGTTCTCCTGTACGTCACGAGGTGGAGGCTGCTTTAGGAAGGTAAGACAAAACCTGACGCGGACAGGAGTGTTTATCGATGATATTTATCGGTGCCAGCGATGTTCGTAGACGCGTGCACAAAAGGCCGCCGGGTCAATGAGCGCCCAATCCTGTGCACTTGGGTGCGCATGAGCAGTCTGCGGTTCATATCCCTTCAAGAGCCCAAAATTGCCAGCCTTTCCCGCTCCTCCGCTGTGAAGGTCTCGAGGAGGTAAGCGCCCTCGTCCAGTCCCTCGACGCTCTCGCTGAGAAAAAGCGCCTGGTAAAGTCTGAAAGAATGTCGCAGCTCCCGGCCTCCGGAGTCAAAGACCAAAGCGCTCCATCAGGAAATCGGGACGCACGTCATAGCTGTCGGCGATGGAAGCGAGGCCGGAGTCCGCCGTATCCGCAAGGATGCCAGTTCGGACAAGGCAGGACGACAGGCCGGCGCCGGCAGCGCCGGCAATGTCGTGCTCCAGACTGTCGCCGATGCAGACGATGCGCTCCGCCGGAACAGCCTTCAGCAGCGCCCTCGCTTGCCGGTAGACCGCCGGATACGGCTTGCCGAACCAGCGGACGGGACCGCCGAGTTCCTCGTAGGCAAGCGCGATGCTGCCTGCGCCTGGCGCAATACCTCCGCTCTTCGCTAGCTTGTGACGATCAGGATTGGTGCAATAGCAGGGCACCCCGCGCCGTGCGGCCGGTTCGAGAAGCGTGCGGTAGTCCGCAAGCAGTATGCGCTCGGCTTCGCTGCCGGAAATGATCACGACATCGGCCAGCGCCGCATCCTCGACGCTCTCGAAACCCAGGCGGTCGGCTAGATTGCGGTCACCGCCGCTGGAAATGGTCAGGCAACGCGTGCGGCCGGAGCGGTTGGCGGTTTCCACGGCGAGAATATCGTGGGCCACGTCACCGGAGGTCAGGAAGCGGTCGAAGCCGGCACGATCGAAGCCGAGCTTGATCAGTCGCTCCGCATTGTAGTCGCCGCTGCGGCCGGAATTTGAAAGGATGACGATCGCCTTTCCCAGCGCCTTCAGATGGAGCAGCGCTTCGTTAGCACCGGGATAGGCAAGGTCGTCATCCCTGAGCACGCCGAACTGGTCGACGAGAAAACCATCGTAGCGCTCTACCAGCGCAGCAAGGGTCGTGTATGGCGCGATGCTCATGGCCAGCGGGCCTTTCCGGCAAGAACCAGCGAGGCGGTGCCGACGGCGGCCTCTGCCGAGCGCGACGGGAGGAAGGGAACGCCGAGCGCTTTTTCACGCATCCGTGTCCAGGCCGGGTTGGCGGCGCCGCCACCCACCGTGCGGACGGATCGAACCGGGGGGCCGCCCAGATCGGCAAGGCGGTCATAGCCCGATTTTTCGATTGCCGTCATGCCTTCGAGAAGCGCCTGGAAGAACACGAGATCGTCCGTTGGGCGCGGTTCCAGCAGAGGCGAATATGCGGGGTCGTTTGTCGGGAATCGCTCGCCGGGCTTGAGGAGCGGATAATAGAAAAGGCCTGTCGGCTCATCCGGCCGAAGCAGCGGCGTCATTGCCTTCAAACGCGCGCCATCGAAGAAATGGCGGATAACGGCACCACCCGAGTTGGAGGCCCCGCCGGCAAGCCAGAAATCGAGGATGCGGTGCGAATAGATGCCATAGTCGGCCGCGTCGATCGGCCGGGCCGAAGCAACCTTGACGACGAGTGTCGAGCCGAGCGCCGTGACGCCGTCGCCAACGGCCGAGGCTCCCGTCGCCAGGAAGGAAGCGCAGCCGTCGGTCGTGCCGGCATGGTAGCGGCAGCCGAACGGCAGACCGAGCGCCCGCCCTGCGGCGCCGGTAACCGACAACGGTGCCCCGGCGCGCCGGACAGCGGGCAGAAGGGCAATGTCCATGCCGCAGGCCTCCAGCCAGTCCGGCCAGGTCTCCGCGGTCAGGTCGTAACCGGTCTTCAATGCGTTGTTCTCATCACTCGCCCGCTCCGCAAGGCCGAGCTGCATGAGGATCCAGTCGGCCTGATGCAGGACGGCCTTCACGCCGGGCTGGCGTGAGATATGGATGGCGCGCGCCAGCGCAGATGTCGATCCGCGTGCCGGATTGTCCGGCGGTGCGCGCTGCGCGATGCGCTCGACGACAGCGCTGTCGGGACAGGGGTCGTTGTACATCAGGACATCGCCGACCGGCGCACCTGCCGCATCGACTGCAAGCACCGTGCCGGACGTGCCGTCGACCGCGATGCCCTCGACCGAGTCGAAGGAAAGATGTGAGGACAATTCGGCAAGGCATGCCTCGACCCCCCGCCGCCAGACGGCCGGCGAGCGCGCGGCCGCCGCATCCGGAAAGGGAAAGGCGGCCATGCCGAGCGGCGAGCCATCCGTGGCGAGCGCCGCGGCCCGCACTCCCGATGTGCCGAGATCGATGCCGAGGGCGATGGCGCTCCGTGCCGCGACGCTCATGCCTGGCGGCTCGCCTTGCGGTCGAGCGCCTGTCGATATTGCTCTGCCTCCCAATGGGTCAGCTCGTGCTCCTGCGCCGGATCGAGATAGGCGACTGCAGCGCCCTCCGGAACACGGGAAACCACTTCGGCGAGGCAGCGCGCCATGACGCGGCCGCCCTCGGTGAGCTCATTGGCCAGGAGTACGCCCTTCCCCGGCGCCAGCAGCATCTTGGGAACCTGGAGGTTCCGTGACCGGCGGTCCGCCGTATAGGCTCCCGCCGTCTGGCCTTCGGCCAGCACGCCGATTTCCGTGCCGAGAAAAATGACATGGTCGGGATAGAGCGAGCCGCGGGTCGCGATGGCGACGCTTATCGGGCTGAGCGCGGTCTTGTGGCTGCCGGCATCCTTCGCGGGGTGGAAATCGCTCCCGCCCGCCAGCATCTGCAATTCCATCGGATCGGCCGCCGTAGCCGGACGCTCCTCCACCGTCAGCGCCGCCGTCACCCGGGCAATGCGTTCGCGCACCTCATCTACCGTCTCACCCGTGACGATGACGCCGTGGTTGAACAGAACCAGCACATCCGGGCGGCTTGCGGCGACACGGTCGATCTCGCGGGCAAGCGGCGTGCCGGGACGACGGTAGGGAATGGCCGCCCAGGTCAGATCCGGCAGGCGCGCCATTCGTTCTGCAATCACCGCTTCACGGTTCTCCAGCACGGAAAGGGCGATAGCGTTCACACAATGATAGTGCGCGACGACGGCCTGCGGCAGGGCGGCATGAAAACTCGTCTCGATCGACGGACGAAGCCCCGAGGCATTCAGATCTGCGAAGACGAAGTCGGTGGCTTTTTCTGCGCGCGGATCGCCCGCCTTCAGCGCCTCCACAAGTGGAGCGACCTCCACCGGCACCATGATGTCACGCTCGCCGGCATGCGCAAGCCACATACCTGACGCCTTCACCCACATCACGCCATCGCGCTTGAAGGAGGTGTTGCCACCGGCTCCCTGCGTTTTCAGGATGTCGCTGCCGACAGCCTTGGAAAGCGCAAGAAATGCCTCGAAGGCGGCGTTGTCGCCCGACGGAATACCTGAAGCCATGCCGGCCTCCTCCTCTCACCAGCTCGCGCCTGCCCACGGGTTTCCCCATGTGAGCAAACTTTTTCTCAATCGTATTTATTTGATCGAAAATCGTCAACTATGAAGATTCTACGTCAAACATCTTGCTATTCTCCAATCTCTGTGACTATCTTTACTCATCGACGAGGGAGACGTCGGGAGGATCCGTCTTGAACGATACCGAGCGCCACAAGGCCATCATCGATCTGCTGCGCGAGACGCCTTTTGCGTCCGTACGCGATCTGCAGGAGCGCCTTGGCGCCTCCCCCGCCACCATTCGCCGCGACATCGACAAGTTGCATGAACTCGGCCGCGCCCGGAAAGTCTACGGTGGCATTTCCGCCGGAGAGGCCGGTGGCAGCGCCAGGCTCTCGGCCCGCCCCTACGACGAGAACCGCGACATTGCCGTCGAGGCCAAGCGGGCGATTGCAGCGAAAGCCGCCGAACTGGTGCGCGATGGTGACGCCATCATCGTGCATGCCGGCTCGACCTGCTACCAACTCGGCACGCTGCTGGCACGGCGCAATGTGCGGCTGTGGACCAATTCCATGCCGCTTGCCGCCCATCTGAGCGAGCACGGCACCTGCCAGCTGTCGCTCGCCGGCGGCGAACTCTACCGCGAGCCCGGTATCATTCACGATCCGGCGGCCGGCGCGCCGGGCTTCTTCGCTTCGCGCTTCTTTCTGGGCACCCAAGGCATCAGCAGCAAGGGGCTGCTCGAATCCCATCCGCTGCTCGTCAAGGTCATCGGCGAGCTCGCGGCCTGCGCCGACGAGATCGTGCTTCTGGCCGACAGCCGGAAATTCTCCATCCAGCCGCGCAACATCGCCTTGCCGCTCTCGCGTATCGGCACCATCATCACGGATGACGGCCTGACCGATGCCTCCGCCAAGATGCTGGAAGAGGCAGGCGTCACCATCACGATCGCGACCGTGGGAGGGGAAAATTGAGCCCGTCCCCCATCGCCGTGTTCGATCTCGGCAAGACCAATTCGAAACTCTTCGTGCTCTCGGCTGACGGCAAGGTTATCGATGAATCGCGCACCCGCCCCATCTGGAAGCGGTTAGGCGATCTGAGTGTTCTCGACGACGCGGCGCTCTTCGCATGGATGGAGGGTGAGCTCGCCCGCGTGGTATCCAACCATGGCGTCGACCGGATCACCTTCTCGGGCCATGGGTGCACCTTCGCGCTTGTCGCCGGCGACGCCCTTGTTCATCCCGTGCTCGATTACGAGCAGGAACCTCCGTCGGACATTGCCGGCCGCATCGATGCGCTCGTGCCGGATTTCGGCGAAACCTTTTCGCCGCCCTTGCCGCTCGGCTTCAACTATGGCCGCCACCTTCTCTGGCTGAACGAGCGCGATCCCGCGCTCTTCGGGAAGGCCGATACCATTCTGGCCTATCCGCAGTTCTGGAGCTGGAAGTTTTCAGGCTGCACGGTGTCCGAGGTTTCCTATCTCGGCTGCCATTCCCATCTGTGGGCGCCGCTTGCCGATGATTTCAGCAGCCTTGTCGATAGGATGGGCTGGCGCGGCAAGATGCCCGCGTTTGCGCGGGCCGGAAGCCTGATCGGCACGCACCGCGTATCGCTCGACGACGGGCGCAGCGTGGAAATCGCCGTCCATAATGGCGTGCACGACAGCAATGCGGCACTCTATTTCTATCGCTCGCTGGGTTTTTCCGATTTCACGCTGGTCTCGACCGGAACCTGGGTGATCGTCTTCAACCCTGCAAGCCCGCTCGAGCGGCTCGATCCCGCGCGCGACATGCTGGCCAATGTCACGGTCGATCACCAGCCGGTCGCCACCATCCGCTTCATGGGAGGCCGGGAATATGATGTCGCGAGCGGCGGCTGGGCCAGACCGGTTTCGGTGGAGGCCGTGGCCGCGGTGATTGCCAAGGGCGCCTTCGCGCTGCCCTCCTTTGCCGCGGGCGGCCCCATGCAGGGTCATGCCGGACGTTTCAGCGGCCCTGTTGTCGACGGAGAGGAGCGTGCCGCCGCCGCCCTGCTCTATGTCGCGCTGATGACCGATCTGTCGCTCGACCTCATCGGTTCGCAAAATACCATAGTCATCGATGGCGGCCTGGTAAAAACCGGCCTTTATGCCGCCATCCTCGCCGTCTTGAGGCCGGGCCAGACGGTTCATACCAGCGCCAATCCGGAAGGAAGCGCCTTCGGCGCTGCTGCCCTCGTCTTCGACGCTTCGGGCAGCAATCCCTTCGTCAACGACTGCGCGGTGGCCGCGCCCGCTGCCATCGCCGGTATCGAGGCTTACAGGCAGGACTGGCGTCGGCAGGTCGAGGTGATGACGCGGGGCGAGATCAGGGAGAAGCGTGCATGACCGGACAGGCCACGACTCCCCTTCTTGAAATGCGCGACATCAGCAAGACCTTTGGTGCATCCAGGGCATTGTCGCATGTCAGCCTCACGGTGCATTCCGGCGAAGTCCATGCCCTGATGGGCGAGAACGGCGCCGGCAAGTCGACGCTGATGAAGATCCTGTCCGGCGCTTACACCGCCGATCCCGGCGGCTCCGTGCTGATCGATGGCGAGCCGGTCACGCTCGGCGATCCCTTGAAGGCCAAGGCCCATGGCATTGCCGTCATTTATCAGGAGCTTTCGCTCGCGCCGAACCTCACGGTGGCGCAGAACATGTTCCTGGGCAACAAGCCGTCGCGTTTCGGCCTTGCCGATCACGCCGAGATGCGCCGACGGGCCGAGCCGATCCTCAAGCAGCTTGGCATCGGCTTCGATGCTACTCGCCGGGTTGCCGAACTCTCGCTCGGCGAGCGGCAGATGGTGGAGATCGCGCGCGCATTAACCACCAATGCGCGCATCATCGTCATGGACGAGCCGACGACATCGCTCACCACGCGCGAGACCGATCGGCTGTTCGACGTCATCGCCCGCCTGAAGGCCGACGGCATCGCCGTCATCTATATCAGCCACCGCATGGAGGAGATCTACCAGCTCTCCGACCGTGTCAGCGTGCTGCGCGACGGTGCCTATATCGGCACGCTGGAGCGCGACGGCCTCTCGGCCGGCAAGCTGGTCTCGATGATGGTCGGCCGCGACCTTTCGTCCTTCTACAAAAAGGAGCACCGGCAGGTGGAAGGCGTGCGCACCGCCGTTCTCTCCGTCACCAATGTCGGTGACGGCCAGCGCGTGCATGATTGCACTTTCGATGTGCGGGCGGGCGAAGTGCTGGGCATTGCCGGCCTTGTCGGCTCGGGCCGCACTGAACTCGCCCGTCTCGTCTACGGTGCCGACCGCCGCACCTCGGGTGAGATCAGGCTGAACGGCGAGACGCTGGCGATTGCCTCGCCGAGGGATGCGCTCGATGCCGGCATCGCCTACTTGACCGAGGACCGCAAGGCACTCGGCCTCTTCCTCGACATGTCGATCAGCGACAACATCAATATCGGCGTCATCGTTGAGGATGCCAAGGCGGGCGGCGCTCTGAACTTCGCCAAAGCGAGAGAGCGGGCCATCGGCGCCGTCAAGGCGCTATCGATCCGCACGGCCGGCACGCAGATCAATGTCGGCGCGCTCTCGGGTGGCAACCAGCAGAAGGCGCTGCTGGCCCGCCTGCTGGAAACCAGGCCGAAGGCGATCATTCTCGACGAGCCGACGCGCGGTGTCGATGTCGGCGCGAAATCCGAAATCTACCGCATCATCGACGACCTTGCCCAGAGCGGCATCGCCGTCGTCGTGATCTCCAGCGATCTGCCGGAAATTCTCGGCATTGCCGACCGCGTTCTGGTCATGCGCGAGGGGCGCATCGCCGGCGAGGTGAGCCAGCCGATCGAACAGGAAGCCATCATGGCGCTGGCAACAGGCACTGCCGGCGCGGCGGCGTGACGAAACAGAGAAACGGGACGAAACCATGGCTGCAAGCGAAACCGAACAGGCCCGAATGGACAAGCTGAAGCTGCGCTCGACGCTGACTGCGCTCGGCATGCTGCCCGTGCTCGTGCTGCTCGCAATCGGCTTCCATCTGCTTTCCGGCCGCTTTCTGTCGGTCAACAACCTGTCGATCGTCATGCAGCAAGCCTCGATCAATACGGTGCTGGCTGCGGGCATGACCTTTGTCATCCTGACGGGAGGCATCGACCTGTCGGTCGGCTCAATTCTCGCCGCCTCGGCCATGATCGCCGTCATCGTCTCGCTGGTGCCGGATCTCGGCATGCTCGGCGTTCCTGCCGCCATCCTTGCCGGCCTTGCCTGCGGCTTTCTCAACGGCGCGATCATCGCCTGGCTCAAACTTCCGCCCTTCATCGTCACGCTCGGCTCGCTCACTGCCATCCGCGGCGTTGCCCGCCTGCTCGGCAACGACACGACCGTCTTCAATGCGGATCTGCCGTTCGATTTCATCGGCAACGGTACGCTGTTCGGCATACCGTGGCTCGCCATCATCGCGATCGCGACGATCATCGTCTCCTGGTTCATCCTCAAGCGCACGGTGCTCGGCACCTGGATTTATGCCGTCGGAGGCAATTCCGAGGCCGCGCGTCTCACCGGCATCAAGGTGCCGCTGGTGCTGCTCTTCGTATATTCGATATCGGGCCTGCTTTCCGGTCTCGGCGGCGCCATGTCGGCCGCCCGCCTCTATGCCGCAAATGGCCTGCAGCTTGGGCAGGCCTATGAGCTCGATGCCATCGCGGCCGTCATTCTCGGCGGCACCTCGTTCGTCGGCGGCGTCGGCTCCATCTGGGGCACGCTGATCGGCGCGCTCATCATCGCCGTGCTCTCCAACGGCCTCATTCTCGTGGGGGTCTCGGACATCTGGCAATACATCATCAAGGGCCTCGTCATCATCGTCGCCGTTGGCCTCGATCGGTACAGGCTGAAAGGACTTAGCCGGACATAAAGTCCGGTTGAACGAACCGGTCGTTACCGGAGACAACGGCGCAAAACGCGCCACCAAAGGAGGAAAACATGCGTCTCATCTCGAAGCTCTTCATTGGCACCGCGCTCGCCGCCACGATCGCCATGCCCGCCGCCGCCAAGGACCTCAACAAGATCGGCATCTCGGTCGGCCTGCTCGGCAATCCGTTCTTCGTCGCAACCATCAAGGGTATCGAGGACCGCGCCAAGGAAATCAATCCGAACGTCGAAGTCATCTCCGTCTCGGCAGACTACGACCTGAACAAGCAGGTCTCGCAGGTCGACAGCTTCATCGCCGCCGGCGTCGACATCATCATGCTGAACGCCGTCGATGCCAAGGCCATCGCACCCGCCGTGAAGAAGGCGCAAGCCGCCGGCGTCGTGGTTGCCGCATTCGACGTTTCGGCTCCCGGCGCCGATGTCACCGTCATGACGAACAACGTCAAGGCTGGCGAAGAAGCCTGCAACTACATCGCCGAGAAGCTCGGCAACAAGGGCGACGTCGTCATCATCAACGGCCCGGCCTCCTCCTCGATCCTCGAGCGCGTCCAGGGGTGCAAGGACGCACTCGGCAAACATGCCGACATTAAGATCCTGTCTGACGACCAGAACGGCCAGGGCTCGCGTGATGGCGGTCTTGCCGTCATGCAGGGCCTGCTGACCCGCTTCGACAAGATCGACGCGGTCTTCGCCATCAACGACCCGACCGCGATCGGTGCGGAACTTGCCGCCAAGCAGCTGAACCGCAGCGAGTTCTTCTTCACGGCCGTTGACGGCGCGCCGGACATTGAAAAGTCGCTGGCCAGCGGCAATTCCATGATCAAGGCCTCGGCCTCGCAGGATCCCTATGTCATGGCCGGCCAGGCCTTGCAGCTTGGCGTCGAAGTGCTGAAGGGCAACAAGCCGGCCGAACCCATCGTGCTGCTCGACCCGAAGCTGATCACGGCTGAAAATGTCAAGGACTACAAGGGCTGGACCGCAGCCCGCTAAATCCTTCTCCCGGACGGCCGGGGCGCCCCGCAAGCGGCGTGCCCGGCCGATCTTCCATTTTTCCTTTCAGAAAGCGGCCGGCTATGTCGAAAATCGGTGTCCATTCCTTCGTCTGGAGCGCGGGCTCGTCCAGGAGCGATCTTGAGAAGGCGCTCGAGAGCACCCACAGGCTCGGCTACAAGCTCATCGAATTCTCCTATCTCGATCCCGAGCAGGTCGACGTGAAATGGCTGTCCGGTCGCCTCGGTGAACTCGGCCTGGATGTAGCGATAAGCATGGGCCTTCCGCCGGAGGGCGACATTTCCAGCGAGGATGCATCGGTCGTGGCGAACGGCGTCGATATTCTCTACCGCGCCGTAGCCCTGGTGCGCGACCTGGGCGGCACGAAACTGGCCGGCATCCTTAGCTCCGCCCATGGCAAGCAGGAACACAGCCTGACGCGCAAGGCCTGGGACACCAGTGTCTCCGCCCTGTCGAAGGTGGCGGACCGGGCGAAGGCCGCCGGCGTCACGCTCAATCTCGAGATCGTCAATCGCTTTGAGAGCAACATGCTGAACACCGCGGCACAAGGACTGGCCTATATCCGCGACACCGGAGCGTCCAACGTGCTCCTGCATCTCGACACGTTCCACATGAACATCGAGGAGGCCGATGTCGGCCTCGCCATTCGCCACGCGGCTGACAAGATCGGCTATGTCCATATCGGCGAAAGCCATCGCGGCTATCTCGGAACGGGCACGATCGACTTCGCAGCGATTTTCGACGCGCTTGTTGCGATCGGCTGGGACGACTACGTCACTTTCGAATCGTTCTCGACGACCATCGTCGACAGGGACCTGTCGCTCAAGACGGCGATCTGGCGCAACCTCTGGGACGACAACGTCGCGCTCGCCCGCCACGCGAACCGGTTTATCGAATTGGGCCTGGAGACGGCTCGTCGTAAGAGCGAGCTCGTGTGCCAAGCTCACCTCCCGGTCTAGCGACGCTATGCTATCGAACTGACCGGCGGGTTCCTTTCCATTCAGGAGCGATTGTTCTCGTCAGTTCGGTTTCGAACCTGTAGACCGGGGCGACGGGCCCGAAGATCTCCTCGCCTGCGATGGCGGCGTCGGTGGGCACGTTTTCGATGACGGTCGGTGGATAGAAGTAGCCGTTCCCCGAAAGCGGCTTGCCCCCTGTCGTGACGCGGGCGCCAGCGGCCACCGCTTCCGAGACGAGCCTGTCGATCTTGCGCACCGCATTCGTCGTGATCATCGGACCGCATTGCGTGTCGGGATCGTAGCCGGGGCCGACCTTCATCGCGGCCATGCGCGCGGTCAGCCCCGCGACGAAGGCGTCGTGAATGCCTGACTGGACGTAGAAGCGGTTGGCGGCCGTGCAGGCTTCGCCGGCATTGCGCATCTTGGCGACCATGGCGCCGTCGAGCGCGGCTTCGAGATCCGCGTCGTCGAAGACGAGGAAGGGCGCATTGCCGCCGAGTTCCATCGGGCAGCTGACGACCGACTTGGCGGCCTCGGCGAGAAGGGTGCGGCCGACGCCGGTCGAGCCGGTGAAGGAGAGCTTGCGCACGCGCGGGTCGGCAAGCATGGCATTGGTCACGCCACTCGGGTTCGTCGTGGTCAGGACATTGACGACGCCTGGCGGCACGCCCGCTTCCTCACCGAGACGGGCCATCGCATAGGCGGTCAGCGGCGTCTCGGAGGCCGGTTTCAGGATAACCGTGCAGCCGGCGGCGAGCGCCGGGCCGATTGATTTGTCGTGAGGGCTATGATTCAGGCTGGCGTGAAGGAGCCTGACTGATGAGTAGTTTTTTTGGCTGACGGACGAGCAAATGGCTTGTCCGTCAGCCTTCGGGCTCAAGTCTGAGAAGACCGATCTCGAACAATTCAAGCTGGCACTGGAAGACTTGAAAACGGCCATGGCCACCATCCATACCGAGGATGAAGCGGACATTCCTGCTGGAAACAGGGTCACCAAGCCACGCGCAATCAATCGTGGCTCCCTTCCGAAGCATCCCCCGTGTCGAGCGGAGAATGCTTCGCGGAAACCCTGACAAACCGGGGCAGGCTGGCTGATCCCTCTCTGTTCCGGTTTCGTCCAATGAAGCGCTCCGCAATCGGTCCGTCACAGACGTTTGTTCTCGTGCATGGTGCCAGGACGCACCAAGAATAGTGCCGACCCGGCGACGCCGCTCGAATAGCGGGTTTAGCCGTGGCCGCCTTTCGTGAGGCGAGTTCTGTTGGACAAGCATACGCGTGCTCGCGCGTCAGGCCTTCGATCCAGACGCTCGGCGCACCGCGAAGATGCGGCCCGGGGCAGTAGGCCGTTTCGGCCTTCACGGGGCAGGCCAAGCGAGAGGAAATAGCACGGACTATTACCTTTCCTTCAGGGCCAGAGCCGCTTCAACGCGGTTGCGGACCTTCAGCTTCCTTAGAATATTTGTCACGTGGAATTTCACGGTTTTTTCATGGACTCCAAGGTTTCCGCCGATCCCTCGATTGCTGAGCCCTTGCGCCAAAAGCTCAAGGACGCGTAGCTCTCGCAAGGTAAGGCGGGCGAGGGGCGCCGTTTCCGCTTTGCCGCTCAACCGGGTGAGAAGACCGAGGCTGAGGCTCGGTGTTACGAAGGTTTCGCCGGCCGCGACGCTCTTCACGGCGGCTATCAGATCGTTTGCGCTAATACCCTTCAGAACGTAGCCAGATGCACCGGCCTCTATTGCCCGCATCACGTCATGGCCGTCGTCGGAGCCGGTGAGCATCAGGACGCGCGGCGGCCTTTGCGTTGCGGTGATCGCCGCGGCGGCATCGATGCCGTTGCCCGGCATGGATATGTCGAGCAGGATGACATCCGGCTCATGGCGCTCGACCAGTTCGAGCGCCTGGCTGCCGGAATTTCCTTCCGCGATGACTGTGATTGTGGGGTCGAGCGCGAGCGATTGCGTGACGCCTGCTCTGAACAACGGATGATCGTCAACCACGATAATTCTGATCGGCGCATTCATACTTCATCTCCTCCGTTCAGGACTGTGGCCATTTCGATGACTGTGCCTTGTCGGCCATGGCGCACGGAGAACGTGCCTCCGAGGCTCTCCACGCGCTCCCGCAGCCCGAACAATCCGAGGCTGCCCTCGGACGTTTCCGGGCGTCCGGCCGTCCCCGCGCCGTCGTCGCTGACGCGCAAGACGAAAACGTCGCCTTCGTGCCGGCATTCGACGGTTTGCCCATGCCCGCCAGCATGGCGATAGGCGTTGTTGAGGCCCTCCTGCACGAAGCGGTAGGCGCACAGGCGCATTGCCTGCGAGGAGCGGGACGGCGGCGTGCCGTCGCAGATCAGGGAGACGGCGGTGCCGGTTCTTCGTTCATGCACGCGCACCACGCTTTCGACGATCTCACGCAGGGACAGCGCCTGGATCTCCGGCAACACCAACCCCCGCGCGATCGCGCGCATGTCATGCAATGCATCGCCCAGAAGGCCCTCGATCGCCGTCAGTATCGCCGCCCGCCCGTCTTTGTCCGCCGCGCGCCGGACCTGCTCGATCTTGAGTGCGGAAAGACCGATGAGTTGAACCGGGCCGTCGTGCAGCTCGGCGCCCACGTTGCGCAGGTAGCTTTCGTTCATCTCCACCAGCCGGCCCGAGGCCCGCTGGACCTTCATGCGCAACTCGCTGTTCTGGTGGGAGACGCGCTCGATCTCGGCAAGGCGGCTCTCCAGGGCGACCTGCTGCCGTCCAATCAATCTGCTGTTGCTGTAGACGACACCGGTCAAGGCGAGTGCGATCGACAGGGCCGCCCCGCTGACGACGAGCCATGTCTGCACCCGCAGCTTCAGCAGCTTGGCTTCGAGCGGTTGTGTCAGTTCATGGATTTCAACGACGGCAATGATGCGGCCGGACCCGTGCTCGCGCAGGGGAACGTAGATTTCCAGATATTTCGTCGTCCACGCCCGCGCGACATGTTCGCCGGCGGCAAGATCGGTGTATCGTGCCGAAACCTCGCCGTCGAATGCCATGGCGGCGCCTTCCGGTGGCGGAAATCGCCCGCCAATCAGATCGGATGTGGTCGAATAGGTGACGAGCCCGTCACTCCTCCAGATGTCGACATGGGCGAAGCGGTCGGCGAAGGCGCCTTCCTTCAGCGCCTCGTCCAGGCGCGCGATGGCCTGCGGGCCGAGCACTTCCCGACGCGCCAGTTGCTGGACCAGGGGGGAGAGGAGGCTGTCCAGGAAGAGAGCGGAGCTTGCCGCGGTGCTTTCCACCGTCGCGCGGGTGACGATGCCGGAGATGACGACGCCGGCAAGGAACATCGCCGCCAGCATGATGAGGCCACCCGACAGCGCAAACTGTATCGGCTGGCTCAGGCTCCGGAAGCCGTGTGCCCGATGAAAGCGTGGCGATGTGGCTGCTGCATCGACCATCGGCTTTGAAAATGCTCCTGTGGCCCTCTCGCCAAACGATCACGGATCCGCCTTGTCGGCTAGCGCCGATGGTCCAATCATCCGCTCGGACCAAAGTCGAGTAAGGTCCCCGCCTTGCGATCTGGTCCGGTTGCCCTTTCGGGGAAGCAACTCGTCAGACCATCCGTCATGGCGCGAGAGCCGAGATCAGGCGCATCATTCTCCCGAAATGCGCATCGCGCCCGCAGAAGGCGGCGCGCGTGGCCGACAAGAAGCGTCAGGGGACGCTACCAAGGGGAGAATGGTCATGGTCAATATCGTCAAGCACGACCTGCAGTTCATCTTGAAACAGATCAAGATCGCCGAAAGGCATGCCGCCGGCGAGGATCTCTACACGCTCGTCGCGGAGGCCGGCGGCGTGGACCCCAATTCTCCCGCCGCCGCGCAGATTCACCTGCTTCCCTATGGCTTGCGGACCGTCGACGGCAGCTACAATAACCTCCTGCCCGGCCGGGAGCACTGGGGCTCGGCGGACCAGCAGTTCCTGTCCCTGACCGATCCTGCGTTCGGCCAGGGGACGGGCACGTTCCCCTACGCATCCAACAACAACTACGGCCAGCCCGGCGATGTGGTCGATGCGGCGCCCCGCCTGATCTCCAATCTCGTCGTCGACCAGACGCTCGACAACCCGGCGGCCATCGTCGCCGCGCTCGAATATGCCGGCGTCGTGGGACAGGCGCAGGTCGACGCTCTGCAGGCCATTCGCGCCGCCCACGCCATCGTGAAGGAACTGCCGGTAAATTCCCAGGCCTATGGGCTGGCCAAGGGCCAACTCGACGCGCTTCTCGCGCAGAACGGCATCGAAATGGACGGCCCGACGGTCTTCCTGCCCAATGTGTCGCCGGATATCGGCGATTCCGCGCCCTTCAGCGCCCTCTTCACCCTGTTCGGACAGTTTTTCGATCATGGCCTCGATCTCGTGGCCAAGGGCGGCAACGGTGTGGTCTACATTCCGCTCTCGCCGGACGATCCGCTCTACAACCCTGCCACTCCGCATACCAACTTCATGGTCTTGACCCGTGCGACCACCGGCGAGGGTGCGCGCAACACCACGACGCCATGGGTGGATCAGAACCAGACCTATGGCTCTCACGCCTCCAAGCAGGTCTTCATGCGCGAATATGAGGAGGGGCCGGACGGTACCCCCGTTGCGTCCGGTCGCCTGCTCGAGGGAAACGGGCACGGCTTGGCGACGTGGGCGGATGTGAAGGCGCATGCCGAGGACATGCTCGGTATCAGGCTTACCGATGCGGATATCGGCAATATTCCCCTGATCGCGACCGATGAATACGGCAACTTCATCCCCGGCGCCAACGGCTATCCCCAACTGGTCGTCGGGCTCGGCGCGGACGGCATTTTCGGGACGGGTGACGATGTCCTTGTCGAGGGCGATCCGGACAATCCCGTCGATCCGACCGCCCTCGGCGCCTTCCGCACCGGCCATGCGTTCCTCGACGACATCGCCCACAACGCCGTGCCGATCTTCACGGCCGGCGGCGAGCTTGCCGAGGATGCCGACGGCGTGGCGGGCAATGCCGTCGCGAGCAGCATGGGGCATAATCTCGAATATGACGACGAGCTTCTGGATGCGCATTTCATCACCGGCGACGGGCGCGGAAACGAGAATATCGGCCTGACGACCATCCACCATATCTTCCACGGCGAACACAACCGCATGGTCGAGGAGACAAAGCAGGTCGCGCTCGAGGCCGCGGCGAATGGCGATATCGCCTTCCTCAACGAATGGCTGCTGGTGGACGTCGCCGCCGTTCCCGCCAATCTCGAAGATCTCGTCTGGGATGGCGAGCGCCTCTTCCAGGCGGCGCGCTTCGTCACCGAAATGGAATACCAGCACCTCGTTTTCGAGGAATTCGCCCGCAAGATGCAGCCGGATGTCGATGCCTTCCTGTTCGAGCCGGATGCCGACATCAATCCCGCGATCTTCTCCGAGTTCGCCAACGTGGTCTATCGCTTCGGCCACTCGATGCTCAACGAGACTGTCGATCGTATTGCTGCCGACGGGTCGACGAATCCCATGTCGCTGTTCGATGCGTTCCTCAATCCCGTCGCCTATGACGAGGGCGGGAGCCTGACCCATGCACAGGCGGCCGGTGCGGTCATTCGCGGCATGAGCGCCCAGGTCGGCAATGAGATCGACGAGTTCGTCACGAATACCCTGCGCAACCAGTTGCTCGGCATCCCGCTCGACCTGGCGACGATCAACATCGCGCGCGGCCGCGATACCGGCATGCCGACCCTTAACGAGGCGCGGGCCCAGTTCCAGGCCATGGCCCAGGGCGATAGCCAGCTGGCCCCCTATGCGAACTGGACTGACTTCGCGCTCAACCTCAAGAACCCGGCCTCCATCGTCAATTTCATCGCAGCCTACGGCACGCATGCGACGATTGCGGGCGAGACGACGGTGGACGGCAAGCGCGCGGCGGCGATGGCGATCGTGTTCGGCACGGCTGAGACGTTCTGGGACGAAAGCCTCGGCGCGAACCGGACCATCCTGCCGCCGGCTGACCGCGCGGCCTTTCTTTCCGGTACGGGCGGCTATGCCGACGGGCTCGGCGGTCTTGCCAATGTCGACCTGTGGGTGGGCGGGCTTGCCGAAAAGAAGATGGATTTCGGCGGCATGCTCGGCTCCACCTTCTCCTTCATCTTCGAACTGCAGATGGAGAACCTGCAGGACGGCGACCGCTTCTACTACCTGTCGCGCGTCCAGGGCCTCAACCTGCTCTCCGAACTGGAAGGCAATTCGCTCTCCAAGATGGCCCTGCGCACGACCGATCTCGCCGAAACGGGCACCGCGATCCCCGGCGACTTCTTCTCGCGCCCGGACCGCGTTCTCTATCTCGACGCGGCAAGGCAACTGGCCATGACGGGCCAGGGCGACCCCGTCCAGGACAATCCCTATCTGGAGGCCCTGTCTCCTCTGGTCGAGCGTCGTGATGCGGATGGCGACGGCATTGCCGAATATCTGCGTTACAATGGCGGCGAGCACGTCGTTGTCCAGGGCACCGACAATGACGATCACATCATCACCGGCGAGGGTGACGACACGATCTGGGGCGGGGCCGGCAACGACCGTCTCGAAGGCGGCTACGGCGTGGATCATATCCACGGCGGCTCGGGCGACGACATCATCACCAATGCGGGAACCGACATCGGCGCGATGGACTTCCTGCATGGCGAGGAAGGCAATGACGTCATCCATGGTGGTAGCGGGCTTTCGCTGATCTTCGGCAACGAGGGCAACGACTTCCTGATCGCCGGCCCCGACGGCAAGACCGTCATGGGCGGCGTCGGCGACGACTTCATCCTCGGCGGCGACGGAATGGATTTCCTGCTCGGCGAGGCCGGCGACGACTGGCTGGAGGGCGGCGGCCGCTTCGATACGCTGGCCGGTGAAAATTCCGAGTTGATGTTCAACTCTACCATCGTCGGCAACGACGTGCTGAACGGCCAGAGCGGGGATACGGACTATGACGCCGAGGCCGGCGACGACATCATGTTCCAGGGCGTCGGCATCCAGCGCAGCAACGGCATGTCGGGCTTCGACTGGGCGATCCACAAGGACGATCCGATGGCGGCGAATTCCGATCTCGGTATTCCCGTCTTCGCGAACCAGGAAGCCTTCATCCTGCGGGACCGCTTCGATCTGGTGGAGGGGCTTTCCGGCTGGAAATTCGACGACGTGCTGACGGGCCGCGTGGTGCCGGTCAATACAAGGGTGGAGGCGACCGGCACGGCGGCGATTCCCGGTCCGGATGCGCCCCTCTACTCCTATTCGAATGCCCTTTTGGAGCGGAACGTCGCTCTTGTCGACGGGCTGGATATGCTGGTCGCCCATCGCAAGCGCCATGTCGAGATCGGAAACGACGGCGTTGCGGAGACGATCGTCCTCGAAACGGCAGATGCCTCCGATATCCTGCTCGGCGGTGGCGGTAGCGACCGCATCAAGGGTCTTGCCGGCGACGACGTCATCGACGGCGACAAATGGCTCAACGTGCGCATCCGCATCGTCGCGGACGGTCAGGTCTACACGGCCGACGGGATGACGAAGAAGGTCTATCTCCAGACCGACATGGTGAACGGGGTGCTGCGGGCGGGCGCAACCGCGCAGTTCGGCGCGCGCTCTCTGGACATGCTGATGCTGGCCGGCGTCTTGAATCCGGGCCAATTGTCGATCGTGCGCGAGATCGTCGACGGCAATGCCGCAGGCGATATCGACACGGCCGTCTATACGGGCATTCGCGAGCATTACGCCTTCGGCGTGAACACGGACGGCAGCCTCTATGTCGACCACGCGCCGCCGGCCACGGACGAAACCGATCCGCTTGCCGAAAACATCGAGGGCGTGACCGAGCGGCCCGTTCTCGACGGCCGTGACACGGTGCGCAATATCGAGCGGCTTGAATTCACCGACCTGACGATGAACGTGATTTCCGGCACCGCCGCCGGCGAAACGCTGAACGGTAACGTTGCGGGCACGGGCCTGATCCACGATGTCCTCATGGGTTTCGAGGGCAACGATACGCTCAACGGCCTTTCCGGCAATGACGTGCTGATCGGCGGCGCCGGCAACGACACCTTGCGCGGCGGTGCCGGCGACGACATCTATGTCATGGGCCTTGCCGACGGCACGGACCGCATCGAGGAGACTTCCGGCAACGACCGGATCAGCGTGGCGACGAATGGCGAGGCGCTTTCCGCTTTCAACTTCAGCCGGGCTGCCAATGGCGATCTCGTCATCGTGCTCAACGGCCAGACGATCCGCGTGGCGGGCCAGTTCAACGATCCCGGCAATGCCGTCGAGACGATCACTTTCGACGGCGGCAGCTATCAGGGCTATGAGCTTTACGTCGCCGATGACGAGGGCGATGAGGTCATGCGCGGCAGCTACACGCTGCACACCGGGACGGGCACCACGCTGGAGGCCGCGCCGGATGTCGATACCATCCTGGTCGATCTCGGCGGTTCCCAGTCGACGACGCTGCTGGGCAATACCGGCGACGACATGCTGTTCGGCAACAACGGTGCCGATACGCTCAACGGCGGCGCCGGCGCTGATCTTCTGGTCGGCGGCTCGGGGGGCGATACCTACATCGTCGATGACATCGGTGATACGGTGGTCGAGCTGGAGAACGGCGGAACGGACACCGTCCAGACGACGGTCGCAAGCTACATGCTGGACGCGAATGTCGAGAACCTGACCTATACGGGCGGCGGTGCCTTCACGGGGGCCGGCAACAAACTCGACAACGTCATCACCGGCGGCGCCGGCAATGACAGCCTGTACGGCGAGGCCGGCAACGACCGGCTGTTCGGCGGCGACGGGGACGACTTCCTCCATGGCGGCGCCGGCGACGACGTCATCAATGCCGGCAGCGGCAACGATGCGGTCAATGGCGGTGCCGGTAACGATACGATCAATCTCGGCGCCGGCTTCAGCAGGCTGGTCTACGACGGGCTGGATTTCGGCGACGACGTCGTCACGAGCTTCGATGCCAATCCCACCGGCGGCGGCCAGGACAAGGTCGACCTGAGCGGCCTCGGCATCACCGACGCGGACTTCGACGCGCGCGTCTCCATCACGTCCGACGGCAGCAGGACCCGCATCGATATCGCCGGCGGCGGCTCGATCACGCTCAACGGCGTTCCGGGAATCGGCAATAATATGGTGAACCGCGCGGACTTCATCCTTGCCGGCGAAACGACCATTGCCGGAACCGCCAGCGGCGATGCCCTTGAGGGCACCGCAGGCGCCGACATCATTCTCGGGGGCGGTGGCGGCGACACGATCAACGGCGGCGCGGGCGACGATGTCATCGATGGCGGGACGGGGGACGACTTCCTCTTCGGCGACAGCGGCGACGACATCATCCACTGGCAGGCGCCGGATGGCGGCTGGGACGTGGTCGACGGCGGTTCGGAAGGCATTGCCGGTGATACCTTCGTCATCACCGGCGACGACGCCTACGAAATCTTCCGCTTCTATCCCGCCGAGGACGCCGAGACGGTCATTCCGGGTCTCGTGCTGCGCGGCGGCGGCACCGAGATCGTGGTGACCCGCACGGTCGTCGTGAATGGCGTCGAAGGCGTCCCGCAGGTCATCGCGGAACTGTCCGAGATCGAGGAGATCGTCATCAACGGCCACCCGGCCGGCGGCTCGGGCACCGCTGGCGGCGACCGCTTCGAACTGATCGGCGATTTCGCCGAGCAGGGCGAGGAGACCAGCCTGCGGCTGAATACGATCACCATCGTCGGCTCGGACGGTGACGATACGGTCGACATATCGCGGCTCGCGTCGGCTCATCGTGTCGTCTTCAAGACCAAGGGCGGCAACGACACGATCATCGGCACGCTGCGGCCGCAGGACGTCGTGCAACTGCCCGACGACACGACCCTGGACGATTACGACATGGTCCGGAACGTCAACGGCTCCACCACGCTCGTGGGCGATGGATATTCGCTGACCTTCTTCAGCGGCGGCGGCCTGCCGCAGTTCACCTCCGGCGGCGAAGAGGTCGGGCCGGGCAACGTCGTTCCGCCGGTGGGCGGCAATGAAAATGATGACGACGAGGACGATGGCGCCGACGACACCGTTTCCGGCGGCGGCGATGACGACCCGGCCGGCGAGACGGGGGGTGGGGACAATGGGTCTGCAGTCCTGTTCGGCACGGCGAACGGCGAGGCCATCGTCGGTGGTAACGGCCGGGAGATGATCTTTGCCGGCAACGGCGCCGACGACGTACTCGGTGGCGGCGGCAGCGACATGATCTACGGGGATGCCGGCAACGACCGTCTCTTCGGCGAAAGCGGCGACGACCTGCTCGACGGGGGCCTCGGTAACGACACGGTCTTCGGCGGCGACGGCAACGATATCTTCGTGGCGTCGGTCGGCGATGGCGACGACGTCTACTACGGCGACCATATGAATGGCGGCGACGGCAACGATACGCTCGACATGTCCGCCATCAATGCGAACATCACGGCCGATCTCGGCACCGGCTTCAATGGCCGTGGCAGCGTGGTCAGCGCCCAGTCCGGCTCCGACACGATCCGAGGCATCGAGAACATCATCACCGGATCGGGCAACGATGTCATAACGGCAAGCGCTGCCGTGAACGTGATCGACGGCGGGGCTGGCAACGACATCTTCCGCTTCCTGTCGGCGGCCGATGCGGATGGCGACACGATCATGGGCTTCCAGCCCGGCGACAGGCTGGACCTCAGCGCAATGGACGCCAATTGGACGGCATCCGGCAACCAGTCCTTCACGCTGGTCTCCGGCGCATTCTCCGGCGCGAGCGGCGAACTGCTCGTCACCCACGAGAACCGGGACGGCATCGACTACACCGTGATCGAGGGCAATACGTCCGGCGGCAACGCGGCGGACTTCAAGTTCTCGGTCAAGGGCTCGCACAACCTGACGGCCGGCGATTTCGATCTCTAGCATGCTTGGGGCCGGAGGCGCCCGGGGCGCCTCCGGCAAGCGAAATCCAGTTCAGCGGGTGATAGTCATGCGTTCCAAAGAGCCGATGTCCGCAACCAGGCGGAAGAATGCCGAGAAACTGACCGGCGGCTTTCGCGCCGTGGGCCTCTTCCTCTTCGCCATGTCCGGTGTCATCAACATCCTGGCGCTGACGGGCGCCTTCTACATGCTCCAGATCTACGACCGCGCGCTGACGAGCGCGAGCATCCCGACGCTGCTCGCCATCTCGATCCTGGCGGTCGGTCTCTATTTCTTTCAGGGCCTGTTCGACATCCTGCGTTCGCAGATCCTCGTGCGGATGGGTGCCCGTCTCGACCGGAAGATCGCGCCGCTGGCGCATCGGGTCGCCGTCGACATGCCGCGCTTCGGCTTCTCGACGGCGGAATCGCTCGAGCGCGGGCGCGACGTCGATACGGTTCGCGGCTTTCTCGGAAGCCAGGGGCCGGTCGCCCTGTTCGATCTGCCGTGGATGCCGCTTTTCCTGGCCTTCGTCTATATCCTTCACCCGCTTCTCGGCGCGCTTGCCCTCGGCGGGGCGGTGCTGCTGACGCTCCTGACCATCGTCACGGAACTGATGACGCGGAGACTGGCGAGCGCCACCCACACTGCCGTCGTGACACGCAACGCCATCGCCGATTCCAATGCCCGCAACGCCGATATTCTGAAGGCGATGGGCTTTGCCCGCCGGGCCGTCGAACGGTTCAACCGGGCCAATGAAGATCATCTTCATCTTCAGACGCGCGCCAATGACATCACCGGCACGTTCGGCGCCATTTCGCGCGTCGTGCGGATGATCCTGCAATCGGCGGTGCTGGGGCTGGGCGCTTACCTGACCATCCAAGGCCAGCTGTCCGCCGGAGCCATCATCGCCGCCTCCGTCGCCTCGGCAAGGGCGCTGGCGCCGATCGATCTTGCGATCGGCAACTGGAAGAGCGTCGTCGCCGCGAGGGCGGCTTTCCAGCGGCTGAGGGAAACGGTCGTGGCGCTGCAGTCCGCGAGCGAGCCGATGGACCTGCCGGCGCCGGAGCGCTCGCTGAAAGTCGAAGGTCTCACGGTCGCCGCGCCCGGATCGGGCCGGGTGCTGCTGAGCGACGTCAGTTTCGAGCTCCGGGCCGGGCAGGCCCTCGGCGTCATCGGCTCCAGCGGCGGCGGCAAGACCACCCTGGCGCGCGCCTTGAGCGGGATATGGCCCACGCTGCGCGGCAGCGTGCGGCTGGACGACGCGGAACTGACCCAATGGGAAGACACCCGGCTGGGTTCCTATATCGGCTACCTGCCGCAGGAGGTCTCGCTGCTCGACGCCACCATCGAGGAGAACATATCGCGCCTCGACGGCGATGCGGAGGCCCGGGCCATCGTCAAGGCGGCCGCGGCGGCGGGCGTCCATCCCATGATCGTGCGCCTGCCCGAAGGCTACAAGACGGAACTGGGTCCGCTCGGCGTGTCGCTCTCCGGCGGCCAGCGCCAGCGCATCGGCCTCGCGCGCGCCCTTTACGGCGATCCGTTCCTCGTCGTGCTCGACGAGCCCAATTCCAACCTCGACAGCGAGGGCGAGGCGGCCCTGACCGCCGCCATCGAAGGCGTGAAGGGGCGTGGCGGCATCGTCGTCGTCATCGCGCATCGCCCGAGCGCGCTAGCCGCGGTCGATATGGTGGCGGTGGTGCAGAACGGCAAGATGACGGCCTTCGGGCCGAAGGAGGACGTGCTCGGCGCCGTCATCCAGGCGACCCCGCCCGCACCGGCCGCCGCATCCGCCAGCCACACGAGAATGGAGCGCGCCGGCCTTGCTGCGCGGGTTTCGACATGATCATCGATGTAAAGGCAACGAAACAGACCTCCGTCGAACCCGATCCTTCCGAGCGCTATGTCTTGAAGGGAGCGGATAGGAAATCCAGGACACCCTTCACGCTCGGCCTGATAGTGGCGGGCCTGGTCCTCTATCTCCGCTCCTTCTTCGAGAGCAGCGCCCGGCCGGCAGAGGAGGGAAGAGAGGATCGCGAACGGGCGGAAAAGGAAGGCGAAGCGCCGTCTTCGGATACACTGCAGGATCTGGTCCTGCCGGTCGATCACGAGCTTTCGTCCCCGGACCACTATCCGCAGGAAAGCGACCTGCCGAACGACGAGCGCTTCCTGCAGGGGCTCGCCCGGCCGGAGGGCGTCACGTTCGACATGGAATTTAGGGGATGGGTCGGCGCAAAGACATTTGGCTTCGGTTCTCTTGCGGCCAATGACAACGCATTCCCCGGCTCGCTTTTCCAGGGGCCCGCCACGGGGGGCGAGCCTGCGGGAGGAGGAGGCCAGCCGGGCATTCCCGAACCGAACCCGGAAGGAGCCGGCCAGGAAGAGCCCGGAACTGACGATCCCGGCGAGAACGGGGAGACGGAGCGGGTCAACCGGGCGCCGCGTGTCACGGGGCCCGTCTATCTGCTGGATGTCACGGGATGCGCCTTGCTGGCCATCGCCCTTTCCGACTTGCTGCGCAACGCCCACGATCCGGATGGCGATCCGCTTTCCATACGGAACCTGACAGTGTCGCAGGGGACGTTGGTGGCGGCAAACGGGCATTGGCTGTTTCAGGCCGGGCCGAAACTCGAAGGGCGCGTGACGCTCACCTATGAAATCACGGATGGCGATTTCTTCGTCGAGCAGGTCGCCTATTTCAACGTCGGGCGAAACCGCATCGAAGGATCGGGGGGTGATGACATCATCCTCGGCAGTTCCTGCGGCGACGACATCGCCGGCGGCGATGGGCACGACAATATCGATGCCCGGGGCGGCGACGATGTCATCGCCGGCGGGGCGGGCGACGATCATATCGTGGCGGGCGACGGCGATGATATCGTCTTCGCCGGGCATGGCAACGACATCGTCTTCGGCGGTGCCGGCAACGACACCATTTCCGGCGGGGACGGCGACGACCGGCTTTACGGCGATGCAGGTGACGACACCCTCTTCGGGGATGGGGGAGACGACATGCTGTTCGGCGGCGCCGGCGCCGACATCCTGGACGGCGGGGACGGCGACGATCGTCTCGACGGCGGCGATGGCGACGATCTCCTGATCGACGGTCGCGGCCGTGACGGCAATTTCGGCGGTGCCGGCGACGATCGCATCGTGGCGGCCCTCGACGGGGACGACGATATCCATGACGGCGGCGAAGGGCACGATACGATCGACTATTCCCGCACGGTTTCCGGAGTGACCATCGATCTCGACGGCGGCCGGGCATCCGGCGGCGAAATCGGGGACGATACGATCGCTTCCTTTGAGGCCGCCGTCGGCGGACGCGGGGACGACCACATCACCGCGAGCACGCAGCACGCGAATATCCTGGCGGGCGGTGAGGGAGACGACGTCTTCCGCTTCCTGCCTCCGGCCGCGTCGGCGGCGGGCGGCGAACCCCCTGTCGCGACAAATCACATCATTCTCGATTTCTCCGTCGGTGACAGGATCCACATGTCGAAATATGACATCTTCGAACGCGTCCTCGACAGGCATGAGGACCAGTTCGAGGCGATCTACGGCAATGACTTCGAAGAAGATGATGTCGCCATCCGCTATCGCCACGACCGGATCGACGAACTGAGCCGGACGATCATCGAGGCGGACTTCAATCGGGACGGCATTTGGGAAACGACCGTGACGATCGACGGGGCTCGCATGCTCGTCGTCATCGAGCATGTTTGACGGGAGGCTTCAATGAGCAAGGAAACCAGCAATCCCTTTCGCATCGGTCCCCGGATTCTGGCCGGCACCACCCTCGGCTTCCTGCTGGTTGCCGGTGCGGGAGGCTGGGCTGCGACGATGCAACTGTCCGGCGCGGTCATCGCGCAGGGCCAGATCGCCGTGGACCAGCAGATCAAGGCCATCCAGCATCGCGACGGCGGCATCGTCAGCGAGATCGCCGTGCGCGAGGGCGATCTCGTGAAGGAGGGGCAGGTCCTGCTTCGCCTCGATGACGCACAGACCCGGGCCGAACTGTCCATCGTCAGGGCGCAATTGCTCGAGCTGACCGTCCGCAGGACCCGCCTTCTGGCAGAGCGCGATCTCCTGGCGGAAATCGAGTTTCCCGGCGGTCTCGATCTCGGCCATGCGGAAAGACGCCTGCTTGTCTCCGGCGAGAGGCGGCTGTTCGAGGGCAATCGCCTCAACCGGGAAAGCCGCAAGCAGCAGCTCGAGTTGGGCACTGTCCAAGTCGCGAAGGAGATCGTCGGGCTGGAAGCCCAGCGCAGCTCCAAGTCCGATGAGATCGCCCTGGTGGAGGAGCAGCGAGCAAAGCTCGAAAAGCTTGCCCGCCAGCAACTGATCGAGCGCGCGCCGCTTTATTCGGCGAACCGGGATTTCGCTCGGCTCCAGGGCGAGCAGGGTGAGATCGACGCTGCCATTGCCCGTGCGCGCAGCAAGGTGAACGAGATACGTCTGCAGATCATCGCCATCGACGAGACCGCCCGGACGGAAGCGCAGCGCGAGCTGACGGCTGTCGAGACCAAGCTGTCCGAGCTCCAGGACAGGCAAATGGCGATCTCCGACCGCCTTTCGCGCACCGAAATACGCGCGCCGCTTTCCGGCACGGTCAACGAGCTCAACATCCACACGATCGGCGGCGTCATCACGCCCGCCGAAGTTCTGGTGACCATCGTTCCCACGAATGCGCGGCTGAAGGTCGAGGTCATGTTGCAACCAACGGCCATCGATCAGGTCGAGCCCGGCAGTTCGGCACGGCTGCGCCTTACTGCGCTGAACCAGCGCACGACCCCAGAGCTTTTCGGCTTGGTATCCCACGTCTCGCCCGCTACCACGCGCGATGCCGCCAGCGGACAACTCTACTACAAGGGTGATGTTGAGATCAAAGAAGGAGAACTGGCCAAGATTGGCCAGAGCCGGCTCATTCCCGGCATGCCGGTGGAAGTCTATGTCACGACCAGCGAACGAACCGCTCTGTCCTATCTCGTCAAGCCGATTGTCGATCAGTTCAGCAAGGCGTTCCGGGAGCGCTGACCCATCCGATCGCTGGTGGTAAGGCTATTGGCGTTTGCCGCTTCGCGTGTATCCTGCCGAGGGGAAACGGGAACGGATGCCATCTGTCATGGAGGAGCACGAGAGAGGGAACGGCTGGTTTTCGGGCTTGAGCCTGTCGGGCCAGTTTCTGGCGGCGGCGGCCGTGGTTTTGTGCCTGTCGATGGCCGTGCTCGGGACCTGGATCAACCGGCAGGTCACGCGAAGCATCCTCGCGGTATCCGGTTCGGCCGGGGCCGCCTTTCTCGATGCCTTTGTCGAACCACTGATTCAGGATATCGGCCCGGACGGCCGGTTGCCGGCCGGGAGCCACAAGGCGCTTGATGCCCTGCTTTTCGATGATCAGCCCATCCGAAGAAGCATCATTTCCGTCAAAATCTGGCAGCTCGACGGTACGGTGATCTACGTCAACAAGCCGAAGGACCTAATCGGTCAGAAATACACCTCGACGGACGTCACCAAGGCAGCAAGCGGTGAAATCATCGCCGAGTTCGATGACATGACGAGTGGCGAAAGCGCTCACGAGCGACAGCTCGGTCTGCCCACGATCGAAGTCTATGCACCCTTGCATCGCAATACGACCGGAGAGGTAATCGCCGTCGGCGAGATCTACGAGAATGCCGAGATTCTCGCCGCGCAGCTCGAGCTCAGTGTGATGCGGACGTGGATTGTCGTGTGCTTCACCACCCTGGTCATGCTCGCGGTGCTCTATCTCATCGTGCGCCGTGGGAGTCGGCTGATATCGTCCCAGCGGGCAGAGCTCCAGGCACGCTTCCGGGATTCGCAACAGCTGGCGGCAACGAACGAGGATCTTCGCTTGCAGGCCGAGCGTGCCAGACTGGACGCCAATGCGGCCAATGAAGAGCTGATCGGGCGCATAGGCCTCGACCTCCACGATGGTCCGATACAGATTCTGAGCCTGTTGATGCTTCGGCTCGGTAGGCTCCGCAAAGACGGATCGGCAAGGGAAAATGCCGCCAATGCCGCAGTCATCGAGGAACTGACGGCCGGTGTCATCCATGAACTGCGCGTTCTGTCGGCGGGGCTGGTGTTGCCGGAGATCGGTGATCTTGGGGTAGGAGAGGCCATCAGGCTCGCCGCCGAGCGCCATGAGAATTTGACTGGCACCCGGGTCGACGTCGTGTTCGGCGATCTCCCGGAGCATGTCACAGGCGCCTTGAAGATCTGCATCTATCGCATCGTCCAGGAATCGTTGAGTAACGCGTTCAAGCATGCTGGCGGCGCCGGGCAGCGCGTTCGCGCTGAACTGAGAGGCGCAAATATCGGATTGCAGATATCGGATAGCGGTGGTCTTGCATCGGAGTGCAGGTCACCTGCCGGCGACGGGTCCAGGCTTGGCCTCCGCGGCATCCAGAGCCGCGTCGAAACCTTCAGCGGCACGCTCGTCATTCGATCGGACGCCGGCGGTACGGTGGTCGATGTCGAATTGCCCATCAGCAAGCTGGCTCTGATCAAAGCTGGCTTTAGGAACGTTCCCGTGCTGTGAACGGCCTCGGAATACCTTCAATTGAGGAAACCGTTGCCCTTCTGACTGCTCGCCTTTTCGGCGGCGAAACCGCCAAGTTCTTGCGCTGCGAGCACGACCTCTACCCGGTTGCGGGCATGCAACTTCTGCATCAGGAGCGTCATGTAATGTTTCACCGTTTTTTCGCTTATTTGGAGACGGTGGGCAATCTCCTTGTTTGTTCTGCCGAGCAGGAGGAGCCGGACGATCTGATCTTCGCGCACGCTCAACCTGACTGCCTGCGACGGCGGCCGGGGCATCGCCGACGCGCGAAGCGCCGAAATCACCTTACTGGCAAAGCTCGGCGTGATGAACGTCTCGCCAGCGAGCACTGTTTCGATCGCCTGCATCAATTCTTCGTCCGTGCTGCCCTTCAGCACATAGCCGATGGC
>Ga0182739_1000208_pt1 | contig 102101 bp, 98 predicted proteins | sample eDN5th30CBELigBY_FD_128873 | JGI IMG/M metagenome (GOLD analysis project Ga0182739, IMG submission 128873) | Enriched backyard soil microbial communities from Emeryville, California, USA - eDNA 5th pass 30_C BE-Lig BY (version 2) (version 2) | ecosystem: Environmental > Terrestrial > Soil >...
GAAGCCGTCGATGTCGCCGTTGAAGACGTCGTCGGGGCGCCCGACCTCGTGGTTCGTGCGCAGGTCCTTGACCATCTGGTAGGGCGCGAGCACGTACGAGCGCATCTGGTCGCCCCACGAGGCGGTGATGGTGCCGGCGAGCTCCTTCTTCTTCTTCGCCTCCTCCTCGCGCTGCAGCAGCAGGAGTCGGGACTGGAGCACCTTGAACGCGACGGCGCGGTTCTGGATCTGCGACTTCTCGTTCTGCATCGAGACGACGATGCCGGTTGGGAGGTGGGTGATCCGCACGGCGGAGTCGGTCGTGTTGACCGACTGGCCGCCGGGACCGGAGGAGCGGAAGACGTCGACGCGGATGTCGCCCTCCGGGATGTCGATCTCGGTCGCCTCCTCCATGAGCGGGATGACCTCGACGGCGGCGAACGACGTCTCGCGGCTGTGCGCGGAGTTGAACGGCGACATGCGCACGAGGCGGTGCGTGCCCGCCTCGACGGAGAGCGTGCCGAAGGCGTACGGCGCATCGACCTGGAAGGTAGCCGACTTGATGCCGGCCTCCTCCGCATAGGAGGTGTCCATGACGGTCACCGGGTACTTGTGCTGCTCGGCCCAGCGGACGTACATGCGCAGCAGCATCTCGGCGAAGTCGGAGGCGTCGACGCCGCCCGCTCCGGCGCGGATCGTGACGACCGCGGGCAGCGCGTCGTACTCGCCGTCCAGCAGCGTCTGCACCTCGAGCGCGTCGATCGTCTCCGTGAGGCTCGCGAGCTCGTCGCGCGCCTCCTGGGCCGCGCCCTCGTCCTCGGCCTCGACGGCGAGCTCGATGAGCACCTCGAGGTCGTCGAGCCGCTGCGCGACGCCCGTGACCCGCGCGTACTGCGCCTGGGCGTGCGAGAGCTTCGACGTCACCTGCTGGGCCTGCTTGGGGTCGTCCCACAGGTCGGGAGCGCCGGCGAGCTCGGAGAGCTCGTCGATCTCGGCGCGCAGGCGTTCGACGTCGACGACCGCCGCGATGTCGGCGAACGTCGCGCGGAGGGCGGCGATGTCGGCGCTGAGGTCGAGTTCCATGGCCCGAGTAGCTTACTCGGCCCGTCGACTCGCCCCCCCCGCTCGCCCGGGGTCGCGAGACCGCGGGTAGCCTCGTCGGAGTGACGGGTGCGCAGGACGGCGGCGACCGCGAGTCGACCGGACGGATGCTGCGCCGCTTCGGCGTCATGATCTACGGGCCGACGACGGTCTTCGCCCTCGGCGAGGGCGCGGTGCTCCCCCTCATCCCCATCTTCGCGGCCGAGCGCGGCGCGGATCCGGGCCTCGCCGCGTTCATCGCGGGCCTCCTCGTGATCGGCCAGCTCTGCGGCAACATTCCCGCCGGCGCCCTCGTGCCGAAGGTCGGCGAGCGCTTCACCATGGTTTTCGCCGGCGGTGTCGTGCTCGTCGGCGCGATCGGCATGGCGCTGCTCCCGGGTCTCGTCGAGCTCGGCGCGTCCGCGTTCCTCATCGGCGTCGGGGCCGCGGGCTTCGGAGTCGCGCGGCACGCGTTCATGACGACGCGGGTGCCGATCTCCTTCCGGGCGCGCGCGCTCGCCCTCCTCGGCGGCAGCTTCCGTCTCGGCATCTTCGTCGGGCCGTTTGTCGCGGCGGGGCTGCTCTTCCTCGTGCACGATCAGCACGCCGCCGTGTGGTTCCTCGCGGTGTGCGTCGTCGGCGCGACGCTCATGGTGCTGATCGGCCCGGATCCCGAGCGCGCGGTGCCGGTCGCGCATGGCGCGGCCATGGTCGAGGACACGGGCGAGGCGGTCACGGGCTCGATCCCGCGGGTCGAGCGCATCGGCGTCTTCCGCACGATGTGGCGCCACCGCTCGGTGCTCGCGCGGCTCGGCGCGTCGGCGGCCTGCCTCGCGTCGGTGCGGGCCGCGCGGCAGATCATCCTGCCGCTGTTCGGCGTCATGATCGGCCTCGACGCGGCGACGATCGCGCTCATCATCGGCATCTCGGGCGCGGTCGACTTCGCGCTCTTCTACGCGAGCGGCCAGGTCATGGACCGCTTCGGCCGGCTGTGGGCGGTGCTGCCGGCGCTCATCCTCATGGGGGTCGGCTACGTCGCGCTCGCGCTGACGGTCCCCCTGCCGCAGGACGAGATGTGGTACGCGATGTTCGCGATCGTCATCGCCGTCGGCAACGGCATCTCCAGCGGCATCCTGCTGACCCTGGGCGCCGACACCGCGCCACCGGGCGACCCCGGACCCTACCTGGGGTCGTGGCGGACGCTCACCGACGCGGGCGGCGCCGCGACGACACTGCTCGTCTCGGCCATCACGGCGCTCGTGTCGCTGCCGGCCGCCTCGCTCGCGATGGGCGTCATCGCCCTCGCCGGCTGCGCGGGCTTCATCCGCTGGATCCCGCGGTTCGTGCCGAGGGGGCCGGCATCATGAGCGAGTCCCGGGTGATCCGGATCGCCGCCGCCGTCATCCAGGACGACGCCGGGCGCATGCTCGTCGTGCGCAAGTCGGGCACGGTCGCGTTCATGCAGCCGGGCGGGAAGCTCGAGCCCGGCGAGTCCGCGGCCGAGTGCCTGTCGAGAGAACTCCATGAGGAGCTCGCGCTCGTCGTCCCGGTCGCCGAGTTGGAGCCGGTCGGCCGGTTCCGGGCCGACGCGGCGAACGAGGCTGGCTGGCGAGTGGACTGCGATGTGTTCCGGGCGAGCACCCTCCCACTCGCTGCGAGCGCTCGGGGAGCCGCAGGCGGGGGAATCGTGGTGCAGGCGGAGATCGCCGAGGCGCGCTGGTGCACGCGCGACGAACTGCTGGGACTTGCCGCGGATGGCGTTCTGGCCCCGCTCACGCGGGACAACCTGGATGCGTTCCTGCGGGACTGATCAGGAGTACATCGCGGCGACCGTGCGGCGGTCGTCGAGGAGCCACGGCCAGAGGCGGCGACGGTCGCGCACCGCGAAGCCGCGGGCGATGAACCGGTCCTTGCCGTCGAAGCGTGGCGAGTACAGCGAGCGCCCGTGCATCGCGCGCGGGTTGTCGAGGAGCAGCAGGTCCCCCGCGGCGAGCGCGTGGCCGTCGCGGTGGTCGACGTAGGTCTGGACGACCTTGTTGAGCAGCTCCTGCGCCTCGCGCGTGACGCCGTGCATGAGGTCCTGGTCGATGAGGATGTACGGGTCGTCTTCGGGGCCGGTGAGGATCGGGTAGGGGCCGCGGACCGCGTTGGGGTCGGGGATGAACGGCTTGAACGAGTCGTCGATCTGGGTCATCCAGCGCGGCTCGCGCAGCTGCTTGAGCTCCTCGTCGGTGAAGTGCTCGATGAACTTCCGCGCCGCGTAGCAGTAGGTGTACGCGTCCGCGTCGCCGCGCAGCGCGCCGAGCACGACGTAGTCCGGCCGGTACTCGCTGAAGCACTGCTCGGTGTGCGCCTCGAGCTCGACCTTGGAGGACTGCGACTGCTGCGTCATCGCGAGCTTCGGGTTCGGGACCATGTCCTGGATGAGGCGGCCGCCGTTCTCCGCCTCGTAGCCGACCATGGTGCCGAGCAGGTGCGAGATCGCACCCATCTCCTTGACGAACTCGGTGCGGCCGGCGAGGCCCTGCTGGTTGTCGAGCGGGGTGTCGACGAGGTCCTCGTCGACGTAGATGCCGCGGATGACCATGATGCCAGTGTCGCTGCCGACGTCGGAGAAGTTGAGGACGGCGCGGCGCAGCTCGACGGGGAGCTCGAAGGACGCATCGAGGGCCTGACGGCAGAACGCGTCGGCGTCCTCATTGGGCAGGGCGGTGATGCGCTGGGCGGCCTCGCGGACCTGTGCGGACTGCTCGGGGGTGAGCTGGAAGACGGTCTCCTGGAGAGCCGGACGCTCGGTCGTCGAAGCGGTGTGCTGAGCCTGTCGAACGGTCATGCGGCAAAGGTACACCTAACTTTTCTGCGTGCCCTTCAGACTCTCGATCATCGGGAGGGGCGAATACGCTGGTGTCCACGCGAGAGTGGTGTAACTGGCAGCCACGCAGGATTTAGGTTCCTGTGTCTTCGGACGTGCGGGTTCGAGTCCCGCCTCTCGCACGCGAATCGGCGGCATCCGCCTGCCGTACGCGGACCTAAGTTGACGATGCCCATGTTCGCCTCACTCGTGCGCCTGCTGGGGTGGGGTTACATCCCGATCTCGCTCATCGCGAAGCTCCCGTTCGCGATGTCGGTCGTCGCGGTCATGACGGTCGTCGCCGCGGTGCGCGGCTCGTACGCCGAGGCCGGCGCGACCGCCGGGCTCGTCGGCGTCGGCACGGCGGTCTCCGGTCCGTTGATGGGCGCGGTGGCGGATCGGTGGGGCCAGCGCCGCGTGCTGCTCGTCCTCGGCGTGACCAACGCGGCCGCGCTGCTCGGGCTCGCGTGGGCGCTGGTCGCGGCGGCGCCGACCGTCGTCGTCCTGCTCAGCGGCCTGGCGATCGGCCTCACCGCGCCGCAGGCGACGTCGATGGTGCGCTCCCGCTGGCTCATCGCGATCGAGACGGAGCTGCCGACCGCATCCCGGGGCCGGGCGGTGTCGACCGCGCTGTCCTACGAGTCGATGACGGACGAGCTCATGTTCGTCTTCGGCCCCGTCGTCGTCGGGGTCGCCGCGCTGCTGTGGGGCACCGTCTCGCCCATCCTGGGCGCCGCGGCGCTGACCGCGGTCGGCATCACCGCGTTCGCCCTGCATCGCTCCGCCGCGTACTCGCGAAGCCGCGGCGACGCGTCGGCCGGGACGACGGCGCGCGCCGTCGATCGGCCCGTCCAGGCCCCCGCCGCGCTGCTGTTTCGCACGGGGGTGCTGCTGCCCATGGCCGGCATGGTGTGCATCGGGCTGTTCTTCGGCTCGACCCTCATGGGCCTCACGGCGTTCATGGAGACCGTCGGCGATGCGGGCGCGACGGGCATCCTCTACGGCGTCATGGGCGTCGGGTCGGCGGTCTGCGCACTCGCCGTCGTGCTCCTCCCGGAGGCGTTCCGCCTGAGTGTGCGCTGGCTCGTCTTCGCGCTGCTGATCCTCGCGGGCTGCCTCCTCTTCGGCCAGGCGACGAGCCTGCCCGTCTTCATCGTGGCGCTCCTCGTGATGGGCGCGGGCGTCGGCCCCGCGCTCGTGACCCTCTTCACGATCGCCTCCGAGCAGGCGCCCCGCGGCCGGCTCACGACGGTCATGGCGATGATGACGACCGGGATCATGGCGGGGCAGTCCGCTGCCGCGGCCTTGAGCGGGACGCTGCTCGACGGCGTCGGCCTCGCCGTCGGGCTCTGGGCACCCGCGGTCGCGGCCGTGCTCCTGCTCGCCTTCGGCATCGCGTTCCAACCGGTCGCGGCGCGGCAGCGTCGATCCACACCGGCGCCCCACCCCTCCGACGCTCCGAGGTGAAGTGTGCGATTCGCGAGCCGAATCGCACGGAATCGACGCCGAATCGGTTTAGAATTGCACACTTCGGGCGCCGGGGGGGGGCTCAGCGCTCGGCGAGCATCCGCGACATCGTGTCGATCTCGGCCGACTGCACGGTGATCATCTTCGCCGCGAAGTCCCGCACGATCGGCTGCGTCGCGAGCCGCACGGCCGCCTCCGCCATCTCGATGCCGCCCTCGTGGTGCGCGATCATGAGCTCGAGAAACAGCCGCTCGGCCTCATGCCCGTCGGCCGCCTGAAGCGCCGTGAGCTGCTCGCGGGTCGCCATGCCGGGCATCACCGCATCGCCGCCGCCGTCGCCGCTCGGCGCCCCGTGGTCGTGACCGTCGGCCGCACTCATCCACAGCATCGGCACGCCGTACTGGTCGAGACCCCACTGCTGCAGCCAGCCGTACATGATGCCCGACTGCTGAGCCTGCGCCGTCGCGATGTCGTAGGAGATCGCACGCAGGTCCGCATCCTCGGTGCGCTCGCGCATGAGCATCGCCATCTCGACGGCCTGCTGGTGATGCGTCTGCATGTCGCGCAGGAAGCCGGCGTCCGCGCTCGTGGAGCCGGGCACGGTGCCGACGACGCTCGCGCGTCCGATCCAGAACATCGCGACGAGGGCGATGACGACGGCGAGCACGCCGACGACCGCGACGGGCCAGCGCGAGCGCCGGACCGCCGGGGCCCCGTCGCTCATATCAGGCGATCCGGCCGGGGGCGTCGAGCGCGCCGGTGCAGGCGGCGCCCGGCTCGGGCGCATTCGGCGACTTCCAGTAGACCTGGATGAACTGCTGGAGGCGCGGGTCGTCGACGCCGTCGAGCGCGACCTGCGCGTCCCAGGCGGAGATCACGACGGGCGAGGTGAGTCCCGGGTACGGCGAGACGATCGCGTACGTCGAAGGCGCGGCGGCGCGCAGCGCCTCGACGTCCGCCGCCGGCAGCGCGGGGTCGTAGGTGATCCAGACCGCGCCGTGCTCGAGCGCGTGCACCGCGTTCTCATTCGGCACCGGCTGCTCGTAGATGCCGCAGTTGAGCCAGGCGGAGGCGTGCGGACCGCCGGCGGGCGGGTCCTGCGGGTAGTCGACGGCGCCGGTGACGTGGGTCGCGTCGTTGGCGAAGGTCTGCACGCCCGTGATGACGACGGGCGCCGGCGGGATCGATGTCACGACGACGAGCGCGACGATCGCCGCGACCGCGACGATGCCCCCGCCGATGCCGCCCCAGATGCCGAGGCGCCGGTTGCGCTCGCGGCGCGCCTGCTCGCGCTTGAACTGCGCGACCTTCTCCTCGCGCTTCGCGGCTCGCTGCTGCTTCACCGTCTTCGGCGGGCCCCCGGCCGATCCCGACGTGCCTGTCATCGCTGTCCCCCTCGGAAGTTCCGGTTCAGATTACGGGGCGAGCGCTGGAAGAACGTCATCCCCCGGCTATGCGCGGCCCGGGCGCAGCAGCATGCGCCAGATCCACTCCGCGGCGGTGCGCACGTCGGCGCGCGGCTCCGTCTCGAGCCACACGCGCACGACGCCGAGCGCCGACCCCGCGACACCGGCCGCGACGACGTCCTCGGGGATGCCGTCGAAGGGCGAGGCGCCGCCCGCGAGCGCGACGTGGTGGCGCACGAGCGCCTCGACGCGGTCCCAGAGCCGGCCGGTCACGACGGGCGAGCCGTGCGAGCCGAGCGCCCAGCGGTAGAGCGCCGCGTGCCCGTCGACGTGCTCGAGGTATCCGACGAGGCCGGCCGGCGGCTCCTCGGTCGGCTCGATCGACACCTCGATGCTCGCCCCGGCGGCTTCGACGATGGCGTCGAGCGCGTCGGCGAGCAGGGTCTCCTTGTCGGAGTAGTGCTGGTAGAAGCTGCTGCGGTTGACTCCCGCGCGCTCGGCGATGTCGCCGACGGTGATCTCGTCGAGGGCACGCTCGATGGCGAGGTCGAGCGCGGCCTGCTGCAGCGCGCGACGGGTCCTCAAGCTCCGGGGGTCCACTCTCGCATTCTGGCAGATCGCTGTGACTGTCGGCCGAGGCTCTGCGACACCTGTCGGTTTTCCGACAGTTGTCGCTATGCTTGCGCGCGGGCTCGACGGTGCGCCTTCACACGACGAAAGGTGCCGAACGTGGCCGCATTGCTCTACCGTCTGGGACGCGCGGCAGCGCGCCGCGCCTGGATCGTCCTCGGCGCCTGGATCGCGGCACTCGGGCTCGCGGTCGGCGGGTTCCTCGCATTCGGCGGGGCGCTCACGACCAACTTCTCCATCCCCGGCACCGCGACCGATCGCGTCACCCAGCAGCTCGCCGACGCGCTCCCCGAGTACGCGGGCGCGGCAGCGACCGTCATGTTCCGCGCGGAGGACGGCGCGATCGACGCGGACCAGCAGCAGGCCATCGGCGCGCTGCTGAATGAGATCGCCGACATCGACGGCGTCGCGACCGTCGTCGACCCCTTCCAGACCGACGCGCAGCTCGCCGAGCAGACGCAGCAGCTCGCCGACGGCCGCGCCCAGCTCGAGGCCGCCGCGGCCGACCTTGCCGACGGGCAGGAGCAGCTCGACGCGGCGATCGCGCAGGCGAAGGCCGCGGGCGTCTACGACTTCGCCGAGGCGCAGCTCACCGCGCAGCAGGAGCACATCGACGCCGGCCGTGCCGAGCTCGACGAGCACCTCGCGCAGCTCGAACTCGGCGAGCGGCTCCTCGCCGCCGCCGACGGCATCCGCAGCGTCTCCGCCGACGGCGCGACCGCGCTCGGGTCCGTCCTCTTCGACGACGACTTCTTCACGCTCTCCAGCGAGCTCAAGTCCGAGGTCGCCGGCCTCCTCGACGACGCCGCCATCGACGGCATCGCGATCGACTACTCCTCCGACCTCGCCGCCTCCCTCGACGGCATCCTCGGCATCGGCGAGATCATCGGCGTGCTGCTCGCCCTCATCGTGCTGCTCGTCATGCTGCGCTCATTCCTCCCGGCGATCCTGCCGATGGTCACCTCGATCATCGGCGTCGGCGTCGGCATCGCGGCCTCGCTCGCGCTCTCCGACGTCATCCAGATGTCGAGCGTCACCCCGGCGCTCGGCGTCATGCTCGGCCTCGCCGTCGGCATCGACTACGCGCTCTTCATCGTCAACCGCCACCGCCGCCAGCTCGCGCAGGGCATGGAGCTCCACGAGTCGATCGGGCTCGCGAACGGCACCGCCGGCAGCGCCGTCGTCTTCGCCGGCATGACCGTCATCGTGGCGCTGCTCGCGCTCACCGTCACCGGCATCCCCTTCCTCGGCACGATGGGCATCGTCGCCGCGTTCTGCGTCCTCATCGCCGTCATCGCCGCCGTGACGCTCGTGCCGGCGCTCCTGCGGCTCATCGGCATGCGCGCGCTGAGCCGACGCGCCCGCAAGGCCGAGGCCGTCGCCCCCAAGGCGCCTCGCCCCATGCGCACCCGCACCGCGATTGCCTCCGTCATCGTCGGCGTCGTCGGCCTCCTCGCCGTCGCCGCACCCGTGCTCGACCTGCGCCTCGGGCTGCTCAGCGCCGCCTCCGAGCCCGTCGACTCGACCCAGTACCAGACCTACTCGACGGTCGCCTCCGAGTTCGGGCCCGGGCGCAACTCCGCGCTCGTCGTCGTCGCGACCCCCGAGGCCCCCGTCGCGGAAGAGGACCTGCTCGCGACCCAGGCCGACTTCGTCGACTTCCTCATGTCGCAGCCGCAGGTCATCGCCGCCGTCCCGATCGCCGCGACCGAGACCGGCGACCTGCTCGCGTTCCAGGTCGTCCCCGACGACGGCCCGACGAGCGAGTCGACCGAGACCCTCGTCCACGCCCTGCGCGACGCGACGCCCCCCGACGGCATCGCCGAGATCGGCGTCGCGGGCTCCGCGAGCGCCGCGATCGACATCTCCGAGAAGCTCGCGGGCGCCCTGCCCATCTACCTGGTGCTCATCGCCGGGATCGCGATTCTCCTGCTCATCCTCGTATTCCGCTCGATCCTCGTGCCGATCATGGCGGCGCTCGGCTTCATCCTGTCGCTGTTCGCCGCCCTCGGCGCCGTCACCGCGGTCTACCAGTGGGGCTGGCTCGGCACGCTCTTCGACGTCCACGATCCGGGCCCCGTCCTCAGCTTCGCGCCGATCCTCATCATCGGCATGCTGTTCGGCCTCGCGATGGACTACCAGATCTTCCTCGTCGCGGGCATGCGCGAGGCGTTCGTGCACGGCGCGCCCGCCCGCGTCGCCGTGACGGCGGGGCTTCGCAGCGGCCGCGCCGTCGTGACCGCCGCGGCGATCATCATGGCGGCCGTCTTCGGCGGCTTCATCTTCTCCCACATCGGCACGATCCGGCCGCTCGGCTTCGGACTCGCGATCGGCGTGCTGTTCGACGCGTTCGTCGTGCGCATGCTCATCACGCCCGCCGTCATCCACCTCCTCGGCAAGGCCGCCTGGTGGATGCCGAGGTGGCTCGATCGCGTTCTGCCGAACGTCGACGTCGAAGGCGCGGCGCTCGAGCGGGCGCACTCGCATAGAATCGGGTGACCGACGACAGGAGCCCTGGTGACCCTCGCCGCCGCAATCCCCGCTCCGGGGGCCCTCATCCCATGGCTCGACCCCCACGGGATCATCACCAGCGCGGGGCCCTGGGCGCTGCTGGTGGTGTGCCTCATCATCTTCGCCGAGACGGCGCTGCTCATCGGCTTCATCCTGCCGGGCGACACGCTGCTGCTCATCACGGGCGTGCTGACGTTCACCGGCACGGTGGTGCCGCCGTACACGGGCATCCAGATCCCGATCTGGGTCGTGTGTCTCTCGATCACGGTCGCCGCATTCGTCGGCGGTGAGATCGGCTACCTCATCGGGCACAAGGCGGGCCCGAAGATCTTCGAGCGCAAGGAATCCGGGCTGTTCTCGATCGAGAACGTCAAGCGCACCAACGCGTTCTTCCAGCGCTTCGGCGGACTGTCCGTCATCCTCGCCCGCTTCGTGCCCGTCGTGCGCACCGTGACGCCCGTCATGGCCGGCGTCGGCCACATGAACTACAAGAAGTACACGCTGTACAACGCGATCGGCGCGATCCTGTGGGGCACGGGGCTCACGCTCGTCGGCTACTTCATCGGCTACATTCCGTGGCTGTCCGACTTCGTCGTCGAGTACATCGACATCATCCTCATCGGCGCCGTGCTGCTGACCGTCGTGCCCACCGCGATCCACTTCTTCGTCGGCCGCGCGAAGGCGAAGCGCGCCGGCGAGCATGTGCCGACCGACGCCGAGGTCGAGGCGCTCGCCGTCGACCTCGACGACCAGCCCGGCACACCCTGGGACCGCGAGCGCGATCCCAAGGGCTGATCGGACCGAGATCGCCGGGGCGATCAGCAGCGAGTAGACCAAGACTTGGGCTTTCGGGTCGACACCGCACTATTCGGCATGCCGAATGTCGGAGCATCGCATGGGCGCCGCATCGCGTGCGCATCGGGATAGCATTTGCGCAACGCCGACCCCGCCAGGAGCCGCAGTGCACGACGAGCTCGACCCGTTCCGCTACATGGGCCACCTCATTCGCCGAGCGGAGCAGCGCCACGTCGCGGCCTGGCAGGCGCACTCCCCCGACATGACGAACGTGCAGTTCACCGCACTCGCCGTCATCCTCCGCAAGCCAGGGTCGAGCCAGCGCCAGCTCGGCGACGAGCTCGACCTCGACCGTTCGACCATCGCCGACCTCGTGCGCCGCCTCGAAGCCGGCGGACTCATCACGCGCACCGCCTCGACCGCCGACCGCCGCCGGTTCGAGCTCCACCTCACCGAGGCCGGGCGCGCCCAGCTCGAGCGCGGCCGACCAATCGCGCTCGCGATCGAGGACGAGCTCTTCGGCGAGCTCAGTCCCGAGGAGCTCAGCGCGCTCCGGCGCTACCTGATGACCATGCTGCGATTGCCGGCATGATCGCGCGGAACGCCATCGCCCGGTGGGAGACGGCGTTCTTCTCCTCCGCGGTGTACTCCGCGAGGCTGCGTCCCGAGCCATCGGGCCGGAACACCGGGTCGTAGCCGAAGCCGCCGTCCCCGACCGGTGCGAGCAGGATGTCCCCGGGGAACTCCGCGACCTCCACGAGCTCGGTCCCGTCCGGGTCGACGAACGCCGCGGCGCACACGAAGCGCGCGCTCCGGTCGCCCTTGCCCTCGAGCCGCTCCAGCAGCAGCGCGATGTTGTCGGCGTCGACGCCCGTGCCCGCGTAGCGCTTAGAGCGGATCCCCGGCTCGCCGCCGAGCGCGTCGACCGCGAGCCCCGAATCGTCGGCGAGGGCCGGGAGTCCCGTGTGCGCGACCGCCGCGCGCGCCTTGATGAGCGCGTTCTCGGCGAAGGTCGCGCCGTCCTCGACGGGGTCGGGACCGCGGGTCGGGACGAGCTCGAAGCCCGCGAGCGCGGGACCGAGGATCGCCGCGAGCTCCTCGAGCTTGTGCGGATTGTGGGTCGCGAGCACAAGGGTGCGCGTCACCCGAGCGCCTCCCGCTGCAGTTGCGCGAGCCGGGCGGTCCCGTTCGTCGCAAGCTCGAGCATCGCGTCGAGCTCCCGCTTGTCGAAGGGCGCGCCCTCCGCCGTGCCCTGCACCTCGACGAAGAGCCCGCGGCCCGTCGTCACGACATTCATGTCGGTCTCCGCCCGCGAGTCCTCGCGGTACTCCAGGTCCAGCAGCGGGACGCCGTCGACGATGCCGACGCTGACGGCGGCGACGGAGTCGAAGAGCGGCTCCGCCGACTTCGGCACGTGTCCGTTCGCCTTGCCCCACGCGATCGCATCGGCGAGGGCGACGTAGGCGCCTGTGATGGCCGCCGTCCGCGTGCCGCCGTCGGCCTGCAGCACGTCGCAGTCGATCACGATCGTGTTCTCGCCGAGCGCCTTCGTGTCGATGACGGCCCGCAGCGCGCGACCGATGAGCCGCGAGATCTCATGCGTCCGGCCGCCGACGCGGCCCTTGACCGATTCGCGGTCGCTGCGCTCGTTCGTCGCGCGCGGCAGCATCGCGTACTCCGCGGTGACCCAGCCCCTGCCCTTGCCGACGAGCCAGCGCGGCACGCCCGCCGTGAAGGACGCCGTGCACAGCACGCGGGTGCGGCCGAACGAGATGAGCGCGGAGCCCTCGGCCTGCTCGCTCCAGCCGCGCTCGATCGTCACGCGCCGAAGCTCGTCAGCCGTCCTACCGTCGATCCTGCTCATGCCCCCACCCTCTCATCTCTCAAAGTGCACGTTTGCACCCAGTGCGCCCGCTCCATCACGCACTCTGGGTGGGAACGTGCACCTTGGGCGGGGGAAAGGGGTCGACGCGCGCGATTTCGGGGCCGAGGAAGCGCTGGGCGAGCCGCTTGAAGCCGGCGGCGTCGTCGCCGGTCGCCTCGAAGTGGTGCTCGGGCGCGCTCGCGGAGGTGCGCTCGATGCCGTGCTTGACGAGGGTGCGATAGACGTCGAACGCCGTCTCCTCGGCGCTCGAGATGAGCGTCACCTCGGGCCCGACGACGTACTGGATGGCGGCCGCGATGAGGGGGTAGTGGGTGCAGCCGAGCACGAGGGTGTCGATGTCCGCGGAGCGCAGCGGCGCGAGGTACTCCTCGGCGACCGCGAGGAGCTCGGGGCCGGTCGTCACCCCCGCCTCGACGAACTCGACGAAGCGCGGGCACGCGCGGGTCGTGATCTGCAGCCCGTCGGCCGCCGCGAACGCGTCCTCGTAGGCGAGCGAGTTGACGGTCCCGGCGGTCCCGATGACGCCGACGCGGCCGCTGCGGGTCTGGCGGACCGCGGCGCGCACGGCCGGCTGGATGACCTCGATGACGGGGATCCCAGCGGCGAGCGTGAAGCGCTCGCGCGCGTCGCGGAGCATCGCCGCCGACGCGGTGTTGCAGGCGATGACGATCGCTTTGACGCCCTCGCGGACCATGCCGTCGAGGACCCCGAGCGCGAGCTCGCGCACGTCGGCGATCGGCAGCGGGCCGTAGGGGCCGTTCGCGGTGTCGCCGACGTAGCGGATGCGCTCGTTCGGCAGCTGGTCGATGATCGCCCGCGCCACCGTGAGCCCGCCGACCCCGCTGTCGAAGACCCCGATCGGCGCGTCGCTCACCCCTCCATTATCGTCGGGGTGTGTTCTCCACCGCCCTGCTCACGGACCGGTACGAGCTGACGATGCTCGACGCAGCGATCGGCGCCGGCACGCACGAGCGCGCGAGCGTCTTCGAGGTCTTCGCGCGGCACCTGCCGGCGGGCCGCCGGTACGGTGTCGTCGCGGGCACGGGCAGGCTGCTCGAGCTCATCGAGCAGTTCCGGTTCGGGGACGCCGAGCTCGCGTGGCTGCGGGAGCACGGGGTCGTGCGGCCGGAGACGATCGACTGGCTCGCGTCATACCGCTTCCGCGGCACGATGACGGGCTACCGCGAGGGCGAGCTCTACTTCCCCGGCTCGCCGATCCTCCAGGTCGACGCGACGTTCGCCGACGCGGTCATCCTCGAGACGCTCATCCTCTCGGTGCTCAACCACGACTCGGCGATCGCCTCGGCCGCGAGCCGGATGGTGAGCGCCGCGGAGGGCCGACCGCTCGCGGAGATGGGCTCGCGCCGCACGAGCGAGCACGCTGCGGTCGCCGCGGCCCGCGCCGCCTACCTCACGGGCTTCGCGGCGACCTCGAACCTCGAGGCGGGCCGCACCTGGGGCATCCCGACGATGGGCACCGCCGCGCACTCGTTCACGCTGCTGCACGACACCGAGGAGGAGGCGTTCGCGGCGCAGGTCGCGGCGCTCGGGCCGGACACGACACTGCTCGTCGACACGTACGACATCGAGCGCGGCGTCGAGACCGCGGTCCGCGTCGCCGGTCCACGCCTCGGTGCCGTGCGCATCGACTCTGGCGATCTGCCCGTCGTCGTCGCGCAGGTGCGCGCGCAGCTCGACTCGCTCGGCGCGACGGGGACGCGGATCACGGTCACGAACGACCTCGACGAGTACGCGATCGCAGCCCTGCGGGGCGCGCCGGTCGACTCCTACGGGGTCGGCACCGCGGTCGTGACGGGCTCGGGGCACCCCGCGGCCGGCATGGTCTTCAAGCTCGTGGCGCGCCAAGGCGTGGACGGGCAGTGGCTCTCGGTCGCGAAGCACTCGAGTGGCAAGGTCAACGTCGGGGGACGCAAGATCCCTGTGCGCCGCATCGTCGACGGCGTCGCGGTCGAGGAGGCGATCTTCGTCGAGGAGGCCGCCGGTGCGGGCCGCCGACTCGATACGACGCTCGTGGACGCGGGTGTGCCGCTCACCGAGCACCTCGGCGCGGCCGGGGTCGTGGCGGCTCGCGATCGGCACCGCGCGTCGATCGCCGAGCTCCCCATCGATGCGCTGCGGCTCAGCCGCGGCGAGCCGGCGATCCCGACCCGCTACCTCTGAGACTCGTGCTCGTCAGGTCTGCGCGGCGGGCATGCGTGCCATGCGCGCGAGTGCCCCTGCAGCTGACCAGCGAGTGTCAGCGGCGGAGCTTCTCGTAGGCGTCCTTGCACTCGGGGCAGATGGGGAACTTCTCGGGGTCGCGCGAGGGCACCCAGAGCTTGCCGCACAGCGCCCGGATCGGCTTGCCGGTCACGGCGGACTGCACGATCTTGTCCTTCGGCGCGTAGTGCGAGAAGCGATCGTGATCGCCGTCCTCGGTCAGCTCGCCGTTGAGGAGCTTCTCGAGCTCCCGATCCATCACGTCCGTGCCGCCGCCGGTGTGCTCGGTGTCTGCCATGCCCGGGATTCTACGGCGCGAGCTGCTCAGTTCTGCTGGGTGAAGGCGAGGATCTCGGGCGCGCGGCGCGAGACGACGAGCGCGCCGAGCTCGGTGCCCGCGACGAGGACGATGATCCCGGATCCGAACGCGATCCAGAGCGCCGGGACGAGGAACGCCGGGTCGAGCGTCGCGACGACGATCATCGACGCGATCGCGGGGATGCCGAGGACGAGCGCGATGAGCATCGACACGGCCTGCTTCGCGGGCTCGCCGCCGCGCAGCGCCTGCGGCTGCGCGAACGGGCCGTCTCCCGGCGCGACGGTGGGGTACGGCGCGATCGCCGAGGCGGCGCTGCCGACGCCGAGACCGGTGAGCAGGAGGCAGGATCCGAGCGCGATGAGCGGGAGCACGATCGGCGGATAGGCGATGAGCCAACCCGTCAGGAACGAGCCGCCGACGACGACGACCGCGCCGATGATGAGCGGGGCGACGATGCGTCCCCAGCGGTCGGCTCGCCCGCCGACCCCCGTGACGACGTGGAGCCAGAACGCGGTGCCGTCGGCCGCGATGTCGTTGTGCACCGACCAGCCGATGATGAGGGCGACGAGCGGCACGCACAGCCAGGCCACGACGATGACGGGGATGCCCGCGATCCAGAACGAGAGCGCGATGATGATCGGGATGATCGGGAGGATGAGCAGCGGGACGGCGTAGCGGGAGTCGCGCATCCAGTACACGATGCTGCGCGCCGCGATCGCGCCCCCGGGCACGGCGGGCAGGGCCTCGAAGACGCCGAGGCCGGTGGCCCGCCTGACCGCCTGCGCGCGGGGGACGGTGCCGCTCGCGCGGCGCACGATCCAGTACCAGAGGGCGCCGAGCGCGGCGGCGATGGCGACGGAGACGGCGATGCGCGCCCAGGCGAGGCCGGTCTCGCCCGACGCGGCGGCGCCCGCGGCGCCCCAGACGACGCCGAGCGGCGTCCAGACGAGCACCTCGGTCGCGCGGCGCAGGACTGTGACGCCGTCGACGGACCAGTCGAGCGCGACGAGTGCCGTGGCGAGCGGTGCGGCGACGACGACGCCGGCGAGGACGAGCAGCACGGCGACGTTGCGCCAGACGATGCCGCGCCCGGCGACCGCGGAGGCGACCTGTGCGCCGAGGACGCAGATGGCGAGCGTCACGATGCCGGCGATGATGGCGAGCGCGACGGCGGCGCCCGACTCCCGCCACGCGGCGATCTGAATCGCGAGGAGGATGACGAGCAGGAGGACGGGCACACTGATGAGCCGCGCGCACGCGAGACCGACGGCGAGCCGCCCAGCGCCGATCTCGAATGGCGCGAAGGCACGGGGCGGGATGGGGTCGTCGACTCGGAACGCGAACGGCAGCAGCCAGAATCCGGCGATGACCGCCGAGCCGAGCACGACGAATGCGGCGCTGCGCAGCTCGGGGGTCGTCCCTTCGACGGCGACACCGAAGCCCGCGAGCCCGACGATCGCGACGATCACGAGCACCGCCGCGATGACGACCGCCGCGCCCTCGCCCGCGGACCGTGGCCGCAGCACGAGGTTCGCGAGGGACTGGAGCCTCAGCCGGAGAAGCGATGCAACCATGTGAGATCCGCGATCGATTCCTCGTCGGCGCCGGCGAGGTCGATGAAGCGCTCCTCGAGGCTTCGGTCGCCCCGCACCTCGTCGACGGTGCCGCCCGCGATGAGGCGCCCGTCGACGATGACGGCGACGTGGTCGCAGATGCGCTGCACGAGCTCCATCGAGTGACTCGACAGCAGCACGGTGCCGCCCGCGGCCGCGAAGTCGCGAAGGATCTGGGCGACCGTCATCGCGGAGACGGGGTCGACGGACTCGAACGGCTCGTCGAGGACGAGCAGCCGCGGGGCGTGCACGAGGGCCGCGGCGAGCGCGATCTTCTTGAGCATGCCCGAGGAGTAGTCGGTGATGAGGCGGCCCATCGCATGCTCGACCTTGAACGCCTCGGCGAGCTCCGTGGTGCGCTGTCTCGCGGTGCGCCGGTCGAGGCCGTGGAGCACGCCCGTGTAGTAGAGCAGCTGGCCGCCGGTGAGCCGGTCGAAGGTGTGCAGCCGGTCGGGCAGGACGCCGATCTGGCGCTTGGCGCGGCGCGGGTGCTTCCAGACGTCGGTGCCCGCGACGAGGACGCGGCCGCTCGTCGGGCGCAGCAGCCCCGTGATCATGGAGAGCGTCGTCGTCTTGCCGGCGCCGTTGGGACCCACGATGCCGGTGAACGTGCCCGGGTCGAGCGAGAGGGTCACCCCGTCGACGGCGACCTGCTCCCCGAAGGTCTTGGTGAGCGATTCGAGCACGAGCACGGCCTCGCCTGTCGATGCCGCGGACGGCGCGTCCTCGACGGCGCTCGCCTCGACGGCGCTCGCCTCGACGACGCTCTCACTGACGCTCTCACTGACGACGATGGCGTCCTCGGCGACGTCTTCCGCGGGCGCCGCCTCCTCGACGACCGGCTCCTCGACGACCTGCTGTTCCGCGGGGGCCGTCTCCTCGATCATCGGCTCCTCGATCATCGGCTCCTCGACGATCGGCTCCTCGACGATCGGCTCGGGCACGGTCGGCGCGGCGGCCGGCTTGCGTGGCGCGGCGGGCTTGCGCGGCGCGGCCGGCTTGCGGGGTGTCGCGGGCTTCTTCGCCGCGCTCGGCTTCGCGGTGCTCGCCGGCTTCGCGGCGCTCGCCGACTTGGTGGCCGCCCTCGCGGCCGGCTTGGCGCCATCGGCCCGCGGGGTCGTGGCTCGCGCGCTCGGCTTGCGTGCCGCGGTGGACTTCGCGGCGGCCTTCGCCGCGCCTGAGGCGGGGCGTGACACGCGCGGCGCGGCGGCCTCCTGGTCGGGGATCGACGAGGGGGCCTGCTCCTGGGCTTCGGGCCCGGCCGCCGACTCGTCGCTCATCCCAGGGAGTCTAGCGATCTCGATCGTCGCATTCTCCGGGCGAACGCCAGGGTTACGTTTTCGCAACGACGGCGGGTGCCGAGGCGCGCGTCCAGGCGGCCTCGGCTACCGTCGGCGATGCAAGCGCGGCGGCAGTGTCATCTCCTGCCGCCGCGCTCACTCACTGCGGCAGGTCGTTGAGGTCGCCGAGCGTCACCTCGACGGTGCGCGGCTGGCCGTCGCGCACGTAGCCCACCTCCACGACGTCGCCGATCGCGTACGTGCGCACCTGCGCCGTGAGGTCGTTGCGCGAGGTAATGGGGACGCCGCCGAAGCTGACGATGATGTCCCCGACCCGGATGCCCGCGTCGCTCGCGCCACTGCCGTCGACGACTGACTGGACGCTCGCGCCGACGATCCCGGCGTCGGCCTGGTTGGGATCGGAGGCGACGTTGGTGACGGTGACGCCCATGAGCCCGTGGGTCGCGACGCCGTTGGCGATGAGCTCCCCGGCGATCCGCTGGACCGTGTTCGACGGGATCGCGAAGCCGACGCCGACGTTGCCGCCGGTGCTGCCGGCGATCGCGACGTTGATGCCGATGAGCCGACCCGACGCGTCGAGCAGCGCACCGCCCGAGTTGCCGGGGTTGATCGCGGTGTCGGTCTGGATGACCGGCAGCTGGATGGTGCCCTGGGTCGGCGTGGTCGTGACGCCGGGCAGGTCGAAGCGGAACTGGTCGAACGGGTTCGTCGAGTCGTCGTCGGAGCTCGCCGCGTCGCCTTCGGGGGCGGCGCTCGACTGCACCTGGATGCTCCGGTCGAGCGCGCTGACGATGCCGCTCGTGACGGTGCCCGCGTAGCCGAGCGGCGAGCCGATCGCGATGGTCACGTCGCCGACGTTGAGCTCGGAGGAGTCGGCGAACGCGATCGGGACGAGCTCGGGCGCGTCCTGCACCTGGATGACCGCGAGGTCGAGGAGCGGGTCGGTGCCGATGAGCTTCGCGTCGTAGACCCGGCCCGCGCTCGTGGTGACGCGGATGACGGGGTCCGCGGTCGCGCCGCCAAGCGTGACGACGTGGGTGTTGGTGACGATGTAGCCGTCGTCGTCGAGCACGACGCCGGAGCCGGTGCCGCTGCCGACGCCCTGCGCGGACACCGCGAGCGTCACGACCGAGTCGATCGCGTTCGCGGCGACGGCGGTGATGACGTTGACGTCGTCGAGATCGTTGACGGTGATCATCTGCGGGGAGGCGGGTGCGGCGCCCTGCACCGACCCGCTCGCGTTCTGCGCGACGAGGTAGCCGCCGATCCCGCCGGCCGCAGCGCCGAAGACGGCGCCGGCGGCGAGGCCGCCGACGACGGGCAGCCAGCCCATGCGCCGCGGGCGCTCGGGCGCCGGGAGGTAGACGCGCATCGGCTCGGGGGCCGCGGGCGGCTCCGGAGCGGCGGGGGGCTCGGGCGCAGCGGGCGCTGCCGGTGCGGCGGGGGGCTCGGGCGCAGCCTGCGGCTGGTCGTTCTCGATGTCGCTCATGGTTTCCTCTCGACACCGGAACGATCCGGCGCGAACCTGGACATCGTATTCAGCGCGTCTGCGTGTCGACTATGTCCCAGCAGTGCATCCCCCGCACGAGGCGACGTCCTAGGCTCGCTGACGATGAACGACATCGTGCCCGGCGCCTGGCGCCGCACCGCGCGGGGCGCGGGACTGCTCGACGCCGCCGGCGCGCCGCAGCTCACGATCTTCGCCGAGATGTCGGCGCTCGCCGCGCGCACGGGCGCGATCAACCTGGGCCAAGGCTTCCCCGACGAGGACGGGCCGATCGAGGTGCTCGAGGCGGCGCACGACGCGATCGACGGCGGCTACAACCAGTATCCGCCCGGCATCGGCGTGCAGGCGCTGCGCGAGGCGATCGCCGCCCACCAGGCGCACTGGTACGGGGTCGCGGTCGATCCCGACGCCGAGGTCCTCGTCACGGCCGGCGCGACGGAGGCGATCGCCGCGGCGATCCTCGCCTTCACGGACGGGCCCGAGGACGAGATCGTCGTCGTCGAGCCGTACTACGACTCGTATGCCGCCGTCGCGGCGCTGAGCGGTGCGCGGCTCGTCACAGTCCCGGTCCACGCGCCAGGATTCGTCCCGGACCCCGACGAGCTCTCGGCCGCGGTCACGGATCGCACCCGCATCATCCTCGTCAACAGCCCGCACAATCCGACGGGCGCGGTGTGGCCCCGCGATGTGCTCGAGCGCGTCATCGAGCTGGCCCACCGCCACGACGCGATCATCGTGACCGACGAGGTCTACGAGCACCTCGTCTTCGACGGCCGCCACCTGCCCGTCTCCTCGCTCCCGGGCGGCTGGGAGCGCACGCTGACGATCTCCTCGGGCGGCAAGACCTTTTCGGTGACGGGTTGGAAGGTCGGCTGGGCGATCGGCCCGAGCGCGCTCGTCAAGGCGGTCACCGCGGTCAAGCAGTTCCTCACGTTCGTCAACGCGGGGCCGTTCCAGCCGGCGATCGCGGTCGGGCTGCGACTCCCCGACGAGGTGCTGCTCGGCGCGGCACGCGTGCTGGAGCGCAAGCGCGATCTGCTGAGCGCGGGGCTCGCCGACGCGGGCTTCACGGTCCACCGTCCCGCCGCGGGCTACTTCGTCGTCGTCGATACGGCCGCGATCGGCGAGCCCGATGCGACCGCGTTCGCCCGGCGCCTCCCCGAGCTCGCCGGCATCGTCGGGATCCCCGTCACCGCGCTCGTCTCCGAGGCGCACCGGGACGAGTACGCCTCGCTCCTGCGGTTCGCGTACTGTAAGCGGGTGCCGGTCATCGAGGAAGCCGTCGCCCGGCTGGGCGCACTCGGCCGATGACCGACCCGAACGCCGCGCAGGACGGGCAGTCCGAGCGTACCGAGCAGACGCCCGCGCCGAACTTCCTCATCGAGCGCTCGCCGATCATCGTCGGGGCGGTCGGCGCGGTCGTGGCGCTCGTGTCGCTCCTCGGCCTGCCGTGGCAGTTCTTCGTCATCGCCAATGCGGCGCTCGGCTGGCTCGGCATGGCGCTCGCCGTGCTCGCGATGAGCAGCATCGCGCGGGGTCGCAACAATGCGCGAGCGATCGTCTCCCTCGCCGCGGGAATCGGCGCATTCGCGTTCTGGACGATCGCGCCGGAGACGATCGGCGCGCTGCCGGCCTTCGCCTACATCGTCACCGCGGTCGTGTACGTGGGCCTCGGCCTCCTCATCGGCCGGATGGACCCCGCGCGCCAGCGCAGCGTCTACATCGCGTGCGCGGGGGCCGTCGTCTTCACCTTCGTGACGGCGGCGCCGCGGCTCGGCATCTGAGCCTCAGCCGACGGGCTCGACGCGGAAGCGGCGCAGCCGCAGCGACGGGTTGACCTGGCGGACGGCCGCGATCCGCGCCGGGTCGACCGCGGCGGCCGCGACGCCCTCGGCCTCGCCGAGCGTGGCGAGCGCGACCCCCATGGGGTCGACGATGAGCGAGGCCCCGACGCCGATGGGCGGGATGTGGTCGGCGCCCGCGACGTAGACCGTGTTCTCCAGCGCGCGCGCCGTGACGAGGGTGCGCCAGTGGTCGGTCTTGAGCGGGCCCGCGACCCACTCGGCCGGCACGAGCACGAGGTCGGCGCCTGCGTCGACGATCCGCCGGGTCACCTCGGGGAAGCGGATGTCGTAGCACGTCTGCAGTCCGACCCGCAGCCCACCCCAGTCGAAGAGCTGCGGTGCCGAGATCGCGCCGGGCTCGACCCAGTCGGATTCGGCCGCGCCGAACGCGTCGTAGAGGTGGAGCTTGCGATAGCTCGCGACGAGGCCGTGCCGGGGGGCGACGGCGACGACGGTGTTGTGGAACTTGAGCAGTTCGTCCGAGCGCTCGACGAGCCCCGCGACGACCGTCGCGCCGGTCGCGTCGGCGAGCTCCGCGAGCGCCGCGACGAAGGTGCCGTCGAGCGGCTCGGCCATGGGCGACCAGCTGGGGCCCGGCGCCCGGTCGAAGAACTGCGCGTACTCGGGGAAGACGACGAGCCCGGCGCCGCGCCCGACCGCCTCGCGCGTGAGCCGTCCGATCGTCGCGAGGTTCGCCTCGGGGTCGGGGCCGGGGGCGAACTGTGCGACGGCGACGACGGACATGTCGCGAGCCTACTGCGGCCGGCTCGCGGCGGCGACGGCGGCCGGGAGGGCCGCTTCGGCGAGCACGCTTCGGGGACGGGACGCGGGCAAGCCGGTCATGCGCGGCGCCGTTCGGCCAGCAGGGCGAGGACCTCGACGATGGCGGCGGCGCTGCGGCCCGGGGCGACGGCGGCGATCGGCAGGCCCGCCGCCTCGGCCTCCGCGGCGGTGCGCGGACCGATCGCGACGAGGCTCGTCGCCTCGGGCAGCCCCGGGAACTCGTCGGCCACCCGCGCGGCGACGGATCCCGCCGTCAGCACGATCGCGTCGAAACCGCCCGCGGCGACCTGTGCCGCGACGCCCTCGGCGGGAGGGACGGCGACCGTGCGGTACGCGGTGATGCGCTCGACGTCGAGCCCGATGTCGCCGAGGCTCTCCAGCAGCGTCTCGTCGGCGAGCTGGGACTGCGGGAGGAGCACGCGCGGCGCGGGCTCGGCGACCGGTGCCGGCCACTGCGTCACGAGCCCCTGCGCAGCGTGGTCGCCGTCCGGCACGAAGTCGACGGGGAAGCCCGCCTCGCGCGCCGCTTCAGCGGTGTGCTCGCCGACGACGGCGACCCGGGTGCGGGCGGGTATGCGGGCCCCGATGCGCTCGAGTGCCTCGACAGTCGTCGCGCTCGTGAGCACCAGCCAGTCGTAGTCGCCCGCCGCGAGCCGCGCGACCGCGACCGCGAGCGCCGCTTCGTCCTCGGCCGGCTCGAACGCGATGAGCGGCGCGATGAGCGCCGATCCGCCCGCGGCGCGCAGCCGATCGGCGAGGTCGATCCCCCAGCGCCCGCCGCGCGGGACGAGCACCCGCCAGCCCTCGAGGGCGCTCATGCGCCGACCCCGGGCAGCTCGGGCGCAAGCGAGGCCGCGCCGTGCGCGAGCAGCTCCTCGGCGACGCGTGCGCCGAGCTCGCCCGCCGGATCGCGACTGTCCTCCGGGTAGGCGGCATGCGAGGCGGTGACGGCGTCGCTCCCGTCGGGCGCGTAGACCGTCGCGGTGAGGAAGAGCAGGCCGTCCTCAAGCAACGCCGTGGCCGCGACGGGCGCGCCGCAGCCAGCCTCGAGGCGGGCGAGCACCGCGCGCTCGGCCGACGCGGCGAGCCGCGACGGCCGGTGGTCGACGCGCGCGATACGTCGGCGGAGTGCGGCGGACGCATCGGCGCGGATCTCGATCGCGAGGGCGCCCTGCGCGGGCGCGGTCGGCCAGTCGGACAGCGCGAACAGTTCGGAGGCCGCCGCGGACCGGTCGAGGACGGCGAGGTCCGCCGCCGCGAGCACGATGCCATCGAGCCGGCGATCCGCATCGTCGGTGGTGAGCCGTCCGAGGCGGGCGTCGACGTCGCCGCGGATCGGGACCACCTCGAGCTGCGGCCGGGCCGCAAGCAGCTGCGCGCGACGGCGCGGTGAGCCCGTCCCCACCCGAGCGCCGTCGAGGAGGTCGGCGAGCGGCGCGCCGCCCACCGAGCAGAACGCGTCGCGGGCGTCAGCGCGCTTCGGGACCGCCGCGAGCTCGATGCCGTCGGCGGGCGTTGCCGGCAGGTCCTGGAAGGGGTGCACGACGGCATCGACCTCGCCGCGCAGCAGGGCCGCTCGGAGCGCGCCGACGAACGCATCCTTCCCGCCGCAGGCGGCGAGCTCCGTCGTCTGGTCGAGGTCGCCGCCGCCGCCGATGCCGACGAGCTCGTGCTCGCCGAGCCGAGCGGCGACCTGGCCGGCGTGAGTGGTCGCAAGATCCGAGGCACGCGTGCCGATCCGCAGGCGGCTCATCGGCGGTGACCCTTCGACTCGCTTCGCTCGCTCAAGGACCAGGAGATCGTCATGGGACCAAGCCTGCCGCAGTGGGCCTGAATCCCGCGAGGAGTCCGGCGATCGCGTGCTCCACGCCCGCGGCGAAGGGCCAGACGGTGAGCCAGGCCCGCGGCGGGTTGCCGCGCAGCGTCGCCCCGAGCGCATATCGGGTGAAGCAGAGCCGCTCAGTGGATGCCGTCGTGGTGCGTTCCTTCGATGAGGTCGGCCGCGAGCGCCCGCGCCCGCGGCACGATCGTCGCGAGTCCGCTGTCCGACGCCGCCTCGCCCGCGAGGCGCGGGCCCGGTTCGCCGACGTCGGCCGGCCGCGAGCGCGGGACGGCGGTGAGTGTGCGCACCCAGGTCTCGACCCGCAGGTCCGCGATCCCCAGGATCTCGGCCCCCGTGATTGCGCGGAGGTCGGCGAGCACCCGCGCATCCGGGTCCTCCGGCGCGCGGTCGTAGGCGAGCCGCACCACGTGCCGGTGCTCCGGCAGGCGCTCGCCGAGCCAAGGCCACTTCGCGGAGGTGTGCGTGAACGCGCGCGCCTGGATGCCCGGCGCGAGCTCCGCGATGAGCGCGCCCGTGCCCCGCGGGGCGTCGTCGAGCCCCGGCGCCTCGAGGAGCGCCGTCGCGACGGTGACCTCGCGCTGGCGGGTCGGCTTGCTCGCGATGCCGGGCGCGGCGACGACGACGCGGCCGAGCAGCCGTTCGCCGTCGGCCGTCACGACCGCGTTCTGCGTCACCTCGGCGACCTGGGCGCCCGTGCGGATCTCGGCACCGTAGCCGATCGCCTGCTCCGCGAGCCGCGCGGCGAGCCGGTACACGCCCCCGCGGATCCCCGCGACCTGGGACCCGGCGGGACTCGTCGCGCGGAGGTCCCCGACCGCGGCGGCGAGCGACCCGGTGCGCCGCAACGCCGCGCGGAGGTCGGGCGCGGCGACCTCGATCGGGAGCTGCGCGGCCGACGTCGAGTGCACGCCGCGCACGACCGGGTCGACGAGGCGCTCGAGGACGCGCCGACCCATCCGGCGGCCGACGAGGTCGCCGAGCGACGCGTACTTGTCGGGTCGGAAGATGGGGGCGAAGCGGTCGACGAGCGCGCGCCAACCGCCCGCGGTGCCGATCACGGCGAGGACGTCGGCGGCGAGCGGGACCGCGGGGATGCCGAGGACGCTCGCGGCGGGCAGCGCCTGCGCCTCGCCGTCCGCGCCGATGAGCCACTCCGGGGCGTCGAGCGGGGCGACCGTCTCCAGCCCGAGCTCGGCCGCGAGCTCGGCGACCGCGGTCGAGCGGACCGGGTAGGAATCGGCGGCCGCATCGACCTCGATCCCTTCCAGGTCGAGTGCGGCGAGCTGGCCGCCCACCCGGTCGGCGGATTCGAGCACCGTCACCGGGACGGCGTGGTACGCGAGATCGTGCGCGATGACGAGGCCGGCGATGCCCGCGCCGACGACGATGACGTGCTCCCGATCGATCATCCGCCCGACGCTCAGTCCTGCGGTTCCTCGCCGTGGACGAGCCGCACGATACGCGAGAGCACTTCGGGGTCGGTGTCCGCGGGCACCCCGTAGCCGAGGTTGGCGACGTGCGCGCGGGCGGCGCGACCGCGCTCGAGCACGTCCTCGACGTGGGCGCGCAGTGTGCGCCAGGGGACGCCGAGCAGCGCCGGGTCGATGTTGCCCTGGAGCGTGACGTCGGGCCCGACGCGGCGAGCGGCCTCGTCGAGCGGCAGGCGCCAGTCGACGCCGACGGCGTCCGCGCCCGCGGCCGCCATGATGTCGAGGAACTCGCTCGTGCCGAGGCCGAAGTGGATGATCGGCACGTCGGTGCCGCGCAGGTGCGACAGCGCGCGCTGGGTGTGCGGGACGACGCGCTTGAAGTAGTCGTGGCGCGACAGCGAGCCGACCCAGGAGTCGCAGAGCTGTGCGGCCGACGCACCCGCATCGACCTGAGCCCGCAGGAACTCGCCCGTGACGTCGGCACACCAGTTGAGCAGGCCGGCCCAGGCGTGCGGGTCGGCGTACATCATGGTGCGGGTGCGCAGCTGCTCGCGCGACGGACCGCCCTCCACGAGGTACGAGGCGAGCGTGTATGGGGCGCCCGCGAAGCCGATGAGCGGGGTCGCGCCGAGCCCGCCGACCGCGAGCGCGACGGCCTCGCGGATCGGCGCGAGCGTCGCGGGGTCGAGCGGGCGCAGCCGCAGGACGTCCGATGCCGTCCGGATCGGCTCCGCGATCACGGGGCCGCGACCCGGGACGATCTCGAGGTCGACGCCGGCGAGCCGCAGCGGCACGACGATGTCGCTGAAGAAGATGCCGGCGTCGACGCCGTGTCGTCGCACCGGCTGCAGCGTGATCTCGCTCGCGAGCTCGGGGGTCAGGCAGGCGTCGAGCATCGCGGTGTCGCCGCGGGCCGCGAGGTACTCGGGCAGGCTGCGCCCGGCCTGTCGCAGGAACCAGACGGGAGTGCGCTCGGGCCGCTCGCCCCGCAGCGCTTGCATGAGCGGGGGGACGGCGGTGGGGAGCACGCGGATATTCTCCCCCAAGCCACTTGAGGAGCATCTCCCTTCCCGCGTGGACGCGACGTCCTTAGCATTGGCGCGTGCCTGTCTGCGTATCGGTGTCGCAACGCACCGCCGGGTTCGATCTCCTCGACCGACCGTCGGCGGCGGCGGCGACCCAGCACCTCGTCGCGGGCGGGCAGAACGCGGTGGCGGGGCCCGTCAGCGTGCCTGCGTCTGGGTCTCAGTGCCGGCCGGACGGTGAGACTGCCGCCGTGACCGAGGTCGGCTGAGTTCGGGCGGCGATCGAGGACTTCCGATGGCGACGATCACGACTCGACCCGCGACGGCGAAGCGCTGGGACGATGTCGTGGCGGCGATGACGGGCGGCGGCGACGGCGGGAACTGCTGGTGCCGCTGGTTCCATCTGACGTCGACGCAGTGGCAGGCGACGAGCGTCTCGGAGCGGCGCGCGGCACTCGAGGCGGAGGTCGCGGCCGGACCGCCGCGCGGGCTCGTCGCCTACGTCGACGGCGCGCCGGCCGGCTGGCTCCGGGTCGCGCCGCGGGTCGAGCAGGGCCGGATCACTCGCTCGCGCATTCCGCGGGCGAGCGCCGTGCCGATGCGAGACCCCTCGGTGTGGGCGATCACCTGCGTGCAGGTGCGGCGCGAACATCGCGGCCTCGGCGTCGTCGGCGTGCTCGTGGCGGGGGCGATCGCGTTCGCCCGGGAGCAGGGCGCAAGTGTCCTCGAGGCGTACCCGATCGACACCACGGTCGCCCAGGTTTCCGACGACGACCTCTACCACGGCCCGGCGAGCGCCTTCCTGGCGCACGGGTTCACGGAGGTGGCGCGACCCGCGCCCGCGCGGCCCGTGCTGTCGCTGTCTCTGTCGCTCAACTGAGTGTCGACCTTCCGCGTTTCACCGCGCGCTCGGGCGCGGGGTCTGCCCGGTGCATGGGATACTGGGCGCATGACCCCCGAAACCCTGATCCTCGGCGTCTTCTGGCTCATCACCATCGTCGGTGCGATCGGTCTCGCGGCGGCCTTCATCTCGACGGTCCGTGCGGGCGGGGACAAGCTCTAGCGAATCAGCGTCGGCGCGACTGCGGGTGCGAGGGCGCCGACTGGCCGCGTCCGATACTCGCGGCCCGTCGGAGAACGCCATTCGATCGTCGCGTCCGGCAACTGTCGGATCGACCACCGCGTCTGATGCTTGAGCGTGTGGTGCCCGCGGCACAGGTGCGCGAGGTTGTCGGGTCGGGTGCGACCTCCGTACTGCCAGTCGATCGTGTGGTCGACGTCGCACCCTCTCGCGGCGCGACCGCAGCCTGGGGCGCGACAGGTGCCGTCTCGAAGACGAAGCCATAGTCGCAACTCGGTGCTGAGCCGGTAGCGCTCTCGCCCGAGATCGAGTCCGACGCCCGTGTGCGGGTCGGTCAGCATGCGGTAGAGACCCGGCGCATTCGCCGTGAGCTCCCGCGCGGTGATCGGGTCGATCGGGACGACGCCGTCGAGCATCGCGGGCTCGGTGACCGAACCGGGCTCCAGGAGCGCCTGCACGGGCACCGTCACGACGACGGTCGGGCGGATGCCGCTGAACCGACCGAGGTCCCGCGCCCGCGCGAAGCGGCGCTCGTACTCCGCCGTGGCAGCGTCGAGCTCGCCCGGGGCGAGGCTGTCGGCGGCGATGAGGGCGACGAGCAGGTCCGCCCGTCGCTGCGAGCGCGTGCGGCCGTCGACGACGCCGTCCTCCTCGTCGAGCTCCGCCGATCGGCGCGCGAGCGCCGTCAGGTGATGGTCGATCGCGTGCGCCTCGACCGAGGGCAGGTACGCGGTCAGCCACGACATCCCGTCGTCGACGTCCTCGACGCCGACGCGCCGCTCGGCTCGAGCGGACGCGTGCCGCTCGGCCGCCGGCATCGGGGCGAGCCGGTCGCGCAGTGCGCTCAGCCGGGAGCGCAGCCGCGACGGCGCCACATCGCGGGCGATGCGCAGCGCCGCGACGTCGAACTCAGCGCGCCGGTCCGCCTCGACCGAGACCGCCTGCGCCGCGATCACCGCGGCGGCGCGGTAGGTCAACCGGCCGTCGTCCACGGCGCCGAGCGTCTCGGGCAGGTCGCGGACGAGGAGCTCGGCCTCGCTGAGGAGATTCGCCGCCGCGTACTCGGAGAGCCGCAGCGACATCCCGACCTCCATCCGCAGCGAGCGGTGCGCGAACTCGACCGCCTTGCCCGACGGCCGGCTTGCCGGCGCGTCATCCGATGCCGCGGCGCCGTGCACCCTGAGCCCGACTGCCTGCACCTGCATGAGCACGCGGGCCCGACGCGCCTGGAGGCGATCGATCTCGGCCTGGACGTCGACGAGCTCGTCGAGCGCCAGCGTGTACGCCGCAAGGTCGGCGCGATGCGCCTGCTCGGGAGCCGTCAGCGGCGAGGTGTCCATGACTCCATCGAACTCGGTACCCCCGACATTCGGACTCGCAAACGAGACCTGATCAGCAGGAGTCTCAACGGGAGGTCGAGGTAGATTCCGAAGGTGATACCCTACCGGGGTATCGCATGAAGGGTTCCGGCATGGCGCACACGCACGATCACGAGCAGACGCACGAGCAGACGCACGAGCACGAGCACGAGCACGAGCACGAACACGAGCACGAACACACGCACACGCACACGCACGAGCACGACCACCTCCCGGGGGCGTCGCCGACGACTGCGGCCGGCGGCCCGGCCCTCGCGGTCTGCTCGGTGATGCCGGACCAGATCGTCGACACGGCCGTCGCGGAGGCGAACGGGCTCTATCGGGACTACCAGGGCGAGCGGTACTGGTTCTGCTGCGCGGCATGCCCGCCCGCGTTCGATGCCGACCCCGAGACGTACGCGGCGCTCGCGAGGACGCTGCACGTCCCGAGCGGCGCCACCGCGAGCTCGCACGGCCATGGCGGCCACGCAGATCCCGGCGGCCAATCCGACCACGCGGGTCACGATCACCACGCCGCGCACGCCGGCCACGCCGGCCACGCCGGCCACGGCGGCCACGGCGGCCACGGCGGCCACGGCGGCCACGGCGGCCACGGCGGCCACGGCGATCATGCCGGGCAGTTCCGTCGCATGTTCTGGATCATGCTCGTCGTCGCGGTGCCGGTCGTCGCGTTCTCCCCGCAGTTCGCGATGATCCTCGGCTACGCCCTCCCCGACCAGGCCTGGGCGGGCTGGGTCGCGCCCATCCTCGGCACCGTCATGTACGCCTGGGGCGGCTGGCCGTTCCTCACAGGTGCAGTCGCCGAGCTGCGGGCGCGCCGGCCCGGCATGATGCTGCTCATCGCGCTCGCGATCACCGTCGCGTTCCTCGCCTCGTGGGGCGCGACGCTGGGCGTCCTGGACCATCACCTCGAGTTCTGGTGGGAGCTCGCGCTCCTCGTCGTCATCATGCTGCTCGGGCACTGGATCGAGATGCGCTCGCTCGCGCGCACCACCTCTGCGCTCGACTCGCTCGCGGCCCTGCTGCCCGACGAGGCGGAGGTCGTGCACGGCGACCACACGATGCGCGTCGCCCCCGCCGAGCTGCGGGTTGGTCAGCTTGTCGTGGTGCGCCCCGGGGGCCGCGTCCCGGCCGACGGCCGCATCGTCGCGGGCGAGGCCGCGCTTGACGAGTCGATGATCACGGGCGAGTCGCTCGCGGTGCGCCGCGGCGAAGGCGACGCGGTCGTGGCCGGCACGATCGCGACCGACTCGGCCCTCCGCGTCGAAGTCACCGCCGTCGGCGACGACACCGCGCTCGCCGGCATCCGCCGCATGGTGGCCGACGCGCAGGCCTCGTCCTCGCACGCGCAGCGGATCGCCGACCGGGCGGCGGGCTGGCTGTTCTGGTTCGCGCTCGGCTCCGCCGTCCTGACGCTCCTGGTCTGGTGGCTCGTGGGCCTGCCCGACGACGGCGTCGTCCGCGCGATCACGGTGCTCGTCATCGCCTGTCCGCACGCGCTCGGCCTCGCGATCCCCCTCGTCGTCGCGATCGCGACCGAGCGCGCCGCCCGCGTCGGCGTCCTCGTCAAGGATCGCCTCGCCCTCGAGGCGATGCGCACGGTCGACACCGTGCTGTTCGACAAGACGGGCACGTTGACGACGGGCGAGCCGGAGGTCACGGGGGTCGAGGCGACGGGCGTGAGCGAGGACGAGCTCCTCGCACTCGCGGCCGCCGCCGAGCGCGATTCCGAGCACCCGCTCGCCCGCGCGATCCTCAGCGCGGCCGGGACGCGGGGCCTCACGGTGCCGACGGCGACGGCGTTCTCCTCCTCCCCCGCCGTCGGGGTCACCGCGACCGTCGACGGCCGCCAGGTGCGCGTCGGCGGACCCTACCTGCTCGACGAGGAGGGCCTCATGGAGCACCCGGTCGCGGTGAGCTGGCGCGCTGAGGGCGCGATCATCCTCCACGTCGTGCGCGACGGCACCGTCATCGGCGCGATCCGGCTCGCCGACGCGATCCGGCGCGAGTCGCGCGAAGCCGTCGACGCCCTGCACGCGCTCGGGATCCGCGTCGTCATGATCACGGGCGATGCGCCGGCGGTGGCGAACGCCGTCGCCGCCGACCTCGGGATCGACCGCGTCTACGCGGGGGTGCGGCCCGAGGACAAGTCGGCGAAGGTCCGCGAGCTGCAGGCGGAGGGCGCGCGCGTCGCGATGGTCGGCGACGGCGTCAACGACGCGCCCGCGCTCGCGCAGGCCGACGTCGGCATCGCGATCGGCGCCGGCACGGATGTCGCGATCGCCTCCGCCGGCGTGATCCTCGCGAGCTCCGACCCTCGCGCCGTGCTGTCCGTCATCCGGCTGTCGAAGGCCGCCTACCGGAAGATGACGCAGAACCTCTGGTGGGCGGCGGGCTACAACCTGCTCTCCGTCCCGCTCGCGGCCGGCGTCCTCGCCCCCATCGGGTTCACGCTGCCGATGTCGGTCGGCGCGATCCTCATGTCGCTGTCGACGATCATCGTCGCCGCGAACGCGCAGCTGCTGCGGCGCATCGGCCTCACCCCGGGAGAGGACGCCGCCCATGTCCGCTGAGCACGCCCACGAGCACGAGCACGACAGCGCCGAGGGACACCACCACGGCTATATCTCCGACAAGGCGCGGTACCTGCGCCGCCTCGGCCGCATCGAGGGGCAGGTGCGCGGCATCTCACGGATGGTCGACGAGGAGCAGTACTGCATCGACATCCTCACCCAAATCTCGGCCCTGTCGAGCGCGCTCGAGGGCGTCGCGATCGGCCTGCTCGACGATCACCTCAAGCACTGCGTGCGCGAGGCGGTCGAGGCGGGCGGCGACGCGATCGACGCGAAGCTCGCCGAGGCCTCGAACGCGATCGCCCGGCTCGTCAAGTCGTGACGAGCCGGGCGACCGGGAAGCGTGAAGACGCTCAGATCTTGCTGATGTTCGCCGCCTGCGGGCCCTTCTGACCCTGCGTGACCTCGAACTCGACCTTCTCGCCCTCCTCGAGGCTGCGGTAGCCGCTGCCCGAGATGGCGCTGAAGTGCGCGAAGACGTCGGCGGTGCCGTCGTCCGGAGCGATGAAGCCGAAGCCCTTTTCGGCGTTGAACCACTTAACGGTTCCAGTTGCCATGATGCGTTTCCTTACGTGTCATGTGGTGAATCGACACGTACAAGCACAGCGCCGAGAACGCCAGTCTAGGGGTTGTCGGCGAATTTTTGGGCGGGGATCTCGCAGATTCCCGTCTCGACGTCGCAGACCGGAGCCGTATCGGCGTCGATCATGCGGATCTGCTGGATCTCCATGACGTCAGTCAACCGCGTTCTGCCGGGATTGCTTCCCGCTAGATGTGCCCGAGCGCGAGCATCGCGTCGGCGACCTGGATGAAGCCGGCGATGTTGGCGCCGACGACGTAGTCGCCGGGGGCGCCGTACTCGTCCGCGGTCTCGAGGCAGCGGTCGTGGATCGAGCGCATGATCTTCGCGAGGCGCGCCTCGGTGTGCTCGAAGGTCCACGAGTCGCGCGACGCGTTCTGCTGCATCTCCAGCGCGCTCGTCGCGACGCCGCCGGCGTTCGCCGCCTTGCCGGGGACGAAGCTGACGCCCGCCTCGCGCAGGAGGCGCGTCGCCTCGGGCGTCGTCGGCATGTTCGCGCCTTCCGCGACGATCCGGCAGCCGCCCGCGATGAGCGCCTTCGCGCCGTCGCCGTCGAGCTCGTTCTGCGTCGCGCACGGCAGCGCGATCTCGCACGCGACGTCCCAGATGGAGCCGCCGGGGACGTACTCGGCGCTGGAGCGGCGCGCGGCGTAGTCGCTGACGCGCCCGCGATGGCCGTTCTTGATCTCCTTGAGCAGCTCGAGGTCGATGCCCGCCTCGTCGACGACGTAGCCGTCGGAGTCGGAGCAGGCGACGACCGTGCCGCCGAGCTGGTGCACCTTCTCGATCGCGTAGATCGCGACGTTGCCCGAGCCGGAGACGACGACGCGCTTGCCCTCGAAGGAGTCGCCGTGGTCGGTCAGCATCTCGTCCACGAAGAAGACGAGCCCGTAGCCGGTCGCCTCCGTGCGCACCTGCGAGCCGCCCCAGGTCAGGCCTTTGCCGGTCAGCGTGCCCGACTCGTACCGGTTCGTGATGCGCTTGTACTGGCCGAAGAGGTAGCCGATCTCGCGACCGCCGACGCCGATGTCGCCCGCGGGGACGTCGGTGTACTCGCCGATGTGGCGATAGAGCTCCGTCATGAAGGACTGGCAGAAGCGCATGATTTCGGCGTTCGACTTGCCCTTCGGGTCGAAGTCGCTGCCGCCCTTGCCGCCGCCGATCGGCATGCCCGTGAGCGAGTTCTTGAAGATCTGCTCGAAGCCCAGGAACTTCACGATGCCGAGATAGACGCTCGGGTGGAAGCGCAGCCCGCCCTTGTACGGGCCGAGGGCCGAGTTGAACTCGACGCGGAAGCCGCGGTTGAGCTGCACGCGACCGGAGTCGTCGGTCCACGGCACGCGGAAGATGATCTGACGCTCGGGCTCGCAGAGGCGGCGGATGATCTCTTCGTCCGCGTACTCGGGGTGCTTCGCCATGACGGGACCGAGGCTCTCGATGACCTCGCGGACGGCCTGGTGGAACTCGACCTCGCCCGGGTTTCGGCGGACGACCTCGTCGAAGACCGAGACCAGGCTCTCATCCAGTACTGGCACGAGGATCTCCATTCGGTGGTGCGTTCCCGCAGGCGGCGGATGGGCCGCCGCGCGGCACACAATCTTCGACGCTATCGCGACAATGCCGGACTCGACGATTCGAGCGCGACCAGGCAGAGGTCGGGTTCGACGAACGGGCGAAGCCGCGCACGGGTATCAGTGGGCTCGAGCATTCTATCGATGAGTCCGCGGTGCACGCCGCACACGACCTCGGGGTGCGCTCGGGCGGCCGCCCGGAAGGGGCAGGCGCGCAGCCGGATCGACGGGCCGCCGGTCGCCGGATCGAGCTCGGGGTCGGGGTCGGGGTCGAAGCCGATCCGCTCGAGCGTGCCGAGGAGCACGGGGACGGGATCCACGGCGCCGATCGCACCGAGCTCGTCAGCCCACTGCGCGCCCGCGCGCCGCGCGAGCGCACTCGCGTCGTCCCGGTGGGCGAGCGCGTCGGCGAGCACCCGGATGAGCTGCTCGCGCGAGTGCTCGTCGCGCGCGGGTCCCGCGATCGCGAACAGGATGCGGGGTCGCCCCCGGCGGCGCTCGGCGGCGACCTCGCGCACGGCGAGCCCCGCCGCGACAAGCTGGTCGAGGTGGAAGCGCGCGGTCGTGACGTGCAGGCCGAGCCGTGCGGCGACCGCGGCGGCGTCGAGCGGCCCGGACGCCTCCTGAAGCACCGCGAGCACCTGGCGGCGGGCGGGCGAGCCGAGCGACGCGTGGTAGCGCTCGCTGCCGGGCGTCATCGGTGCGCTCCCGTCAGCCGCCGCAGCATGGCCCCCGCGATCCGCTCGGCCTGGATCTTCGCGTGCTCGGCGAGGGGGCCGGCGAAGCGGGCATCGACCGTGCCCGCCCACAGCTCGGTCCAGCGGGCGAAGTGGGCCTCACCGAGCGGACTGCGCTCATGCAGTGCGAGGTGCACCTGCAGGGCGTTTCGCCGGTAGCTCCCGGTGCGAAACAGCACCGTCTCCCAGAAGTCGCACATGATCGGCAGGTGGCGCTCCAGGTCGAGCTTCGCGACGTCGACGAAGATCGGGCCGAGCAGCGGTTCGGCGAACGCGGTGCGGTAGAACGCGATGGCGACCTCCTCGACGTCGTCGCGACTCGCGAAGTCGGCCATGATGCTCAGTCCGCGCCGCGCCCGGCGAGGTCGCTGCTCGGCCGGTGGCCATGCTCCGCGCCGAGTCCGAAGTAGTGACGGAACGCGTAGATCGTGGGACGCCAGGCCCGGGGGTCGACGACCTCGGTGCCGTCGAGCACGATCTCCGGCGCCGCGTGGACGCGCACGACCTCCGCCTCGACGATCGAGTAGTCCTCGAGCCCGGGCGTGATCCGCCGCACGACGGCCTCGAGCTGGAGCGCGCACTCGGCGACGCGGGGCGGGGCGACGACCTCGGAGGCCTGGGGGGTGAGCCCCGCGGCGGCGAACTTGTCGGCGACGTGCCGGTAGCGCGGGGTCTTCCCGGCCGGCACGGGGTCGCGACCTGTCGCATCGCCGATCGCCTCGATCGCGCGCCAGAGCTCGGGCTGCGGGAAGTTGACGGTCAGCTCGGGCCGCGCGACGACGTTCTCGATCGTGCGACCGCCGTCCTCGAGCCCGATGACGAGCATCGAGCCGAGCGCCCAGTACGAGGACGCGGGCGCGAGGTTGTCGGTGCCGTCGGAGCCCCGCGAGCCGAGCAGCATCGCGGGCGTGCCGACGTACAGGGTGCTCGGGTGGATCGTCAGGTGGCTCGGGCGGCTGGCTGCGGTCATCGGGCGAATGCCTCCAATAAAGCGGAGTAGGCTCCTGTCAAATAGGAGCCTACTCATTCGGGGAGGCGGCCATGACCGGGCTGCGGGTGCGCATCAAACGCGTGTACGACGCGCCCGATCCCGCCGACGGCTATCGGATCCTCGTCGACCGGCTCTGGCCGCGCGGGGTCAGCCGCGAGCGCGCCGAGCTCGACGAATGGCGCCGCGACCTCGCGCCGAGCCCCGCGCTGCGCAGCTGGTTCGGGCACGACCCGGCAAGGTTTGCGGAGTTCCGCGAGCGCTACCGGGCCGAGCTCGCCGCCAACCCGGCGCTCGAGCCGCTGCGCGAAGAGATCCGCGGCCGCCGCGCGACGACGCTCCTCTACGCCGCGCGGGACGCGCGCCACAATCATGCGCTCGTCCTGCGCGAGCTGCTCGACGAGGCACCCGCGTGAGCGATGTCGGCGGCGAAACCGTGTGCTGGCTCGACCGGGTCTGCCCCGAGTGCGGCGCGCTCACCGACTCGACCGCGGAGGCCTGCTGGCGCTGCGGGAAGCACATCGAACGAGAGGACGACGATGACGGGTAGTCGTGTGCGGGAGCTCTTCGGCGTCGAGTCGCCGATCGTGCTCGGTCCTTTCGGCGGGCTCTCCTCGCCCGAGCTGACGGCGGAGGTGAGTGAGCTCGGCGGGCTCGGCAGCTACGGTCTCTACGGATATGCCCCGCCGCGCATACACGAGGCGACCGAAGCTGTCCGCGCGCGCACGACGCGCCCCTTCGCCCTCAACCTCTGGCTCCCGACGGGCGACGAGATGGAGCCGCTCGACGCCGAGTTCGACGACGACTTCCTGGCCTCGATGGCCGCGGTCGCACCGCTCTACGAGGAGCTCACGATGAGTGTCCCGCCGCTGCCGGCGAGTTTCCTCCCGGACTTCGCCGCGCAGCTCGACGCCGTGATCGAGGCGCGGCCCGCGGTCCTCAGCCTCGTCTACGGGGTGCCGTCGCCGGAGCTCATCGCCCGGACGCACGAGGCGGGCATCCGCGTCGTCGGCACCGCGACCACCGTCGAGGAGGCGGTCGCGCTCGAGGCGGGCGGCGTCGACGCGATCGTCGCGACCGGCTTCGAGGCGGCCGGCCACCGCGTCTCCTTCCTCAAGCCTGCGGAGGCCTCGCTCGTCGGCACCATCGCGCTCGTGCCGCAGGTCGTCGACGCCGTCGCGGTTCCCGTCATCGCCGCGGGCGGCATCGCCGACCGGCGCGGGGTCGCCGCCGCGTTCGCGCTCGGCGCCGAGGGTGTGCAAGTCGGCACCTCGTTCCTGCGCACCGCGCACTCCGCCGCGACGGCCGCGCACCGGGCCGCGATCGCTGCGACGCCGGCCCACGGCACCGTGCTCACGCGCGCCATGAGCGGGCGGCTGTCCCGCGGCGTGCCGAACCGCGCCGTGCGCCATATCGAGACGCAGAACGCGATCGCCCGCTTCCCGGCGCAGAACTGGCTCACGGGACAGTTCCGGACCGAGGCCGCGCGCCGGGACGTCGGCGAGCTGCTGTCACTCTGGATGGGACAGGCCGGTCCGCTGGCGCGATCCCTCGACGCCGCCGAGGTCTATCGGGAGCTGCTCGCGGGTGTGCCGGGGCGCGACTGAGCCGGACCTCAGTGGCCGGCGTCGCTGACCATCTTCAGCCCGATGACGCAGCCGACGAGGCCCATGATGAGCAGGATCTTGATGAGGCTCACCGGCTCCGCGCCGGTCACCATCGCGACGACGACTGTGAGCGCCGCCCCGATCCCCACCCACACGGCGTAGGCGGTGCCGGTCGGGATCTCGCGCATCGCGAACGCGAGACCGACCATGCTCGCGAGCAACGTGACGCCGAACACGACCGACGGCCACAGGCGGGTGAACCCCGCGGACAGTCCGAGCGCCGTCGCCCACACGGCCTCAAGGACACCGGACGCGATGAGAATGATCCACGCCAACATGACTCGCTCCACTGGCAAGTCTTGTCGCGCACCGGGTACTTGTCCGTCGTCCGGGAGCCATCGGTTCGAGGCTCACCGACAGTGTGGCCGAGCTACCTGGGCGGGCACTGGGCAGCCCGGCGCGGGTAGCATCGGGCCCGTGAGCGACCACGATGTCGTCCGGGTCGAGACCTCGGGCGCGATCCAGCGGATCATCCTCGACCGGCCCGCCAAGCGCAACGCGCTGACGAGCGGCATGTACGAGACGCTCTCGCGGGCGATTCGCGGCGCCGACGCCGACCCCTCGATCGCCGCCGTCGTCATCTCGGGCGAGGGCATGGCGTTCTGCGCCGGCAACGACCTCGTGGAGTTCCTGCAGGACCCGCCGACCGGCGAGGACTCCTCGGTCTTCCGCTTCCTGCGCACGCTGGTGGAGGTCGAGGTGCCGCTCATCGCGGCAGTGCACGGCGACTGCGTCGGCATCGGGGCGACCATGCTGCTGCACTGCGACTTCGCCGTGGCGGACGAGAGCGCGGTGCTGTCGTTCCCCTTCGTCGCGCTCGGGGTCGTCCCGGAGGCGGCGAGCAGCCTCCTGCTCCCCCGCGTCGCCGGCACCCGGCTCGCGGCCGACCTGCTGCTCCTCGGCCAGCCGCTCTCCGCGCGCGGCGCGCTCGAGTCGGGTCTGCTGACGAACGTCGTGCCCGTCGGGCGCCACGTCGACGCGGCGCTCGCGCTCGCTCGCCGACTCGCGGCGCTCCCCCGCGAGGCCGTGCGCGCGACCCGGCGCCTGCTCCACGCGCCCGAGGAGCCGGTGCTCGAGCGGATGCGCCGGGAGGCCGCCGTCTTCGTCGAGCGGCTCGGCTCCCCCGAGTTCGCGGAGCTCGCCGAGCGGGCGCTCGGGCGCTGATCGCCGTGGGGACGACGCCGGAGCAGCTCGCCGCGATCCTCGACCGGCTCGAGCCGCTGCCAATCAGCTCGCGCAAGATGTTCGGCGAGTACGCGCTGTACCTCGACGGCCGGATCCCGGCGTTCGTCATCGACGGCGTGCTCGGGCTCAAGATCACCGAGTACGACGACGCGCGGCTGACGCCCGAGCTGCGCGGACCCATCTATCCCGGCTCGAAGGACTACTGGCGGATCCCCACGGAGCTGCTCGACGACGGCGACTGGATCCGCGAGGCCGTCCTGGAGACGACCGCGCTCGTGCCGCTCCCGAAGCCGAAGTCGAGGCCGAAACGCCCGTCGGCGTAGCCATCCGAGCGCGTACTGACAGGCACGCCCACCGGGCACTAGGTTTTGCATCGACATGGACGCCATCGATCTCGTGCCCGTCGACGCACACCTCAGCATGACGTCGCTCGTGACCGCGCTCGTCGGGCTCCTGACCATCACGAACCCGCTCGGCACGCTGCCGATCTTCCTCGGCCTGACCGCGCAGATGACGCCGGGCCGCCAGCGCCGCACCGCGCTGTTCGTCGGGCTCACCGTCGCGGTCGTCCTCATCGTCGCGCTGCTCGCGGGGCAGTTCCTGCTCGACGTGTTCGACATCCACATCGACTCGTTCAAGATCGCAGGCGGCCTGCTCATCGGCGCCGTCGCCTGGTCGATGGTCACCGCGAAGTCCTCGTCGTTCACGGTCGACGCCGGCGGGCGCTCGCCCGTCGTCGTGCCGCTCGCGATCCCGCTGCTCGCGGGGCCGGGCGCGATCGCGCTCGCGATCACGTTCGCGCACGGCTACGACGAGCCGCTCGAGTGGGCGGTCGGGGCGGGCCTGTCTCTCGTCGTCGGCATCGCCGTCGCGGCGATCTACGCCGCGGGGCCCTGGGTCGCGCGCGTGCTCACTCCCGCGGGCCTCGAAGTACTCACGCGAGTCTTCGGTCTGCTGCTCCTCGCGATCGCCGTCCAGTCGGTCCTGACGAACGTCTTCAACGTCATCGGCGAGCACTTCCTCATCACCGCGGCCGTGCCCGCTTGACCTTGACGTAGCGTCAACCTCTACCTTCGGGGGCATGGAGTACTCGATCCAGGAGGTCGCCCGCGCCGCGGGCACGACGAGCCGCACGCTGCGTCACTACGACGACATCGGTCTGCTCGCCCCGACGCGGGTCGCGGACAACGGGTACCGGTATTACGACGAGACCGCGCTCGTCCGACTGCAGCGCATCCTGGTGCTGCGCGGGCTCGGTCTCGGACTCCCGGCGATCGCCGGCGCGCTCGCCCGGGACACCGACGCGGCGGGGGCACTGCGCTCCCACGTCCAGGAGCTCCGCGCGAAGCGCGGGCGGCTGGCGCGGCAGATCACGGCGGTCGAGCGCACGCTGGCCGCCATCGAGCAGGGAGGAGAGATCGCCATGGACACGATGTTCGATGGATTCGACCACGCGGGGCACCGCGAGGAGGTCGAGCGCCGCTGGGGCGCCGACGCCTACGCGCGATCGGCGGCGTGGTGGGAGTCCAAGTCGCCCGAGGCGCGGGCGCAGTGGCAGGACGAGCTGCATTCGCTAAACCAGGACTGGATCGACCTCGCCGCCGCGGGCGCCGCCGCGTCCGGCGAGCCCGCGCAGGCGCTCGCAGAACGCCATGTCGCATGGCTCGCATCGATCCCCGGCACCCCGGCGGCCGACGTGCGCATGCGCGCCGCCTACGTCCGCGGGCTCGCCGCGATGTACGCCGCCGACCCGCGGTTCGCCGCGAACTACGGCGGCGGGCCGGGCGCCGCCTTCGTCCGCGAGGCGCTCGAGCACTACGCGGCCGAGCGGCTCTGATCGTGCGGGACGGAGCTACTCGCGCCGGGTCTTGATGAGGATGCCCGCGATGACGAAGACACCGGCCCCGAAGACCTGCGCCGCGAGCCACGGCGTGCCGCCGAAGTCGAAGGGGTAGATCGGGTTCCAAAGGACCGCGATGGGGATGAACGCGAGGAGCCACCACCACTGACGCGCCTGCACCGCGAACCAGGCGATGATGAGCGCGAGGATCGCGACGACGTAGCGGATCGCCGTGAACCACTCGTTGCCGATGAGCAGCAGGCCCGCCATGAGCACGACCGCCGCGAGCAGCCCCGGCGCGAGCGCGTTGCGCTGGTAGGCCGGCTCGGACGCGCGCTTCGTGCTGCTCATGCCTGCCCCCGTCGAAGATAAAGTCTGCCCGCCACACTAACCCGGCCCGCCCCCGCTCGAGCTCCTCGGAGTTCGCGATGACCGTGCAGCTCGGCCGATGCAGCACTGCGCTGGAACAGCGGGAGGACGGTCGCTGGCGCGTCTGCGACCCTGCGCTGCGGCAGGGGACATCCATCACCTGATCGCATTCGTCGCCTCGCGGGAATAGCGCACGTCTTCCGATTGTCAAGCCCCGTGAGCGACGGCGACGCCTCGCGAACAATCGGTCATGAACGAACCCCGGAGGTGACGGTGAACGAGCGGACCAACGAGTTCGGTGGTGTTTGGCGCAGCCTTGACGATTTCGAGACCCCGGAGTCGGACAGCCGGGTTCACGAACACTCGTAGCTGGCCCACCAAACACGACACGGGCCCCGGCTTGCTGCCTCGAGACGAGGCGCGGGCCGGGGCTCGACGCATGTGGACGACCTACAGCGCCCGCAGCGCGGATCGCATGTCCGCGCGGAACGAGCAGAACGAAAGAACAAAAGCCGCCCCCAGTCTCGCTGGGAGCGGCTTCTGATCTGGTGTTTATTCAGTTGCGGGGACAGGATTTGAACCTGTGACCTCCGGGTTATGAGCCCGGCGAGCTACCGAACTGCTCCACCCCGCGTCGCGGTCATCCACTCTACCACCGTTCGCGGGCTCAGGCGTCCGGCTCACCCTCGTAGTAGTCGACCTCGTCGCCGTCGCGCCAGATCGTGACGCCGCGGGTGGAAATCGTCGCGGTCTTCCCCGAGTCCGGGTAGTGGCACACGTCCGGGTCGTCGGTCGTGTCGAGGTCCACGTAGCGCAGCGGCTCGTCGCCCACGGCGGTCATGCGGTGCGCGCCGGCAGGGCCGGGCGGGAAGACGACGACCTGGCCGGGCCCGACCTCGAAATCGGCGTCCGGCGTTCTCACCCGTCCGCGGCCCGACAGGATGACGTACGCCTCCGTCAGCCCCTCGTGCCAGTGGTAGGGGAACGCGGAGCGACCCGGCGGGATCTCCATGAAGGAGACCTGCAGCTGGTTGCCCGCCTTCTCCACGACCTGGTGCTTCGCGTAGGCGAAGGCACCCTGGTCGGCGGTGCGCGCCGAGAAGTCGGCCTGATGTCCGGTGAGAACGCGATCGAACGGCATGCGACCAGGTTGGGACCTGCGCGCCCCGCGGCGCAACGAGCGTGCCCGATCAGTACTCCGGGAGCCTCGCGAAGAGGGCCTTCGCGATCGCCCGCTGCATGACGTTCTCCCGCACCGAGCGACCGCGCCGCTCCGGCACCGTGAGCGCGTAGACCGCGTACACGCCCTCGCGCGCCGGCACCCGGACCTTGACCAGGTGCGCGGGGAAGCCGGCCTCGCCCGCGAGCGCGAGCACCTGGCGGATGGTGCGCTGCGAGAGCCGCGGCCACACGCTGTCGAAAAAGCGCTGCTGGGGGCGCTCGCCGAGCATGTTGCCGAGGAGGACGAGGCCGCCCGGCCGCACGACCTCCGCGGCGGCCGCGAGCACACTGCTCGCGACCCGGTGGCCGAGGCGCCCGCTCGGCAGGTGCTCGAAGACGCCGACGAGGTCGACCATGTCGACCTGCCCCGAGACGTAGCTCGCGGGCGCCGTCTTCAGCAGGTTCTTGCGCAGCGGGCGCACGACGCCATCGAGCCCCGCGGTGCGCGCGAGCGCCACCGTCGTCGCGAGGGCGAGGGGGTCGTGGTCAACGAACGTCAGCTCGTCGACCACCACCCCGCCCCCCGCGGCCTCGTGCACGTAGTCGAAGATCGCGCCCGCGATGCCGCAAGCGATGCTGAGGAAGCGCAGTGGACGATCCGACCCGGCGAAGTGCTCGTGCAGCAGCGTCTTCGCCGTCTGCGCGCGCGTGCGCACCGCGTGCGCGTCAATGACGCCCGTCAGGTAGTCGCGCGAGTCGAGGCCGTACTCGTCCTGGTGGTCGGACATGGGCCCCGCGGCGAGGAAGCGGTCGTAGCGCTGCAGGATGCGCTCGCCACGCTCACCCGCCTGCTCCGCGAGGATGAGCTCGCGCGCCGTCGCTCGGCCGCCCGCGAGCAGCGGCACGTCATACGCCCCCGCGTCGATGCCCTCGCCCGGCCGCTGGAGATCACCGACGTGGTAGAGCGTGTGGAGCGCGATCGCGCGCTTCGCGACCCCGTGCCACGCAGCGCCCGACGGGTGCACCCGCTCATCGAACAACCAGCGCACGAAGCCCTCGCGCCCCGCCCGCTCCTCGATCGCCGTCGACACGCGGCGCTGGACCTCCGCGTCGAGCGTGTAGCGCGGGTCCGGGTCGGCGAGGGCCACATCCAAGCCGATCGCGTGCAGATGTTCGACCTCCCGCGAGACGACGTCGGACAGCGGGATCGTGTGGGCGGGCGCGCCGGCCGGCTCGGCATCGATGAGGACCATGCTTCGACGCTAGGAAGCGACCGGCCTCGGGACGAGACGCCTCAACCACGGAAAAGCGTTGCCGACTCCTCCGAGGCCGCGCTCGCCCGACCCGGACGGTCGGCCGGCAGGATCCGGCCCGTGAAGCCGCCGGCCGGCACCGCCTCGAGCTGCTGCGCCATCCACCCGGCGACCTCGTCGAGCTCCGCATCGCTGATCTGCTCACCCGGCGCGTCATCGAAGAGCACGACGTCGACGCCGCGCGCCCTGGCACGCCGAGTCGCCGAGATGAGCGGCTCGCGCGACAGCCGCGCTCCCCGGTAGAGATCGCGCAGCGCCCCCTCGAGCAGCCCGCATTCGCGCCGCTCCTGCGCGCTGATCGGCTCGCCCGTCGCCAGCCGATCGAGCGTGCGACCGATGAGCGCGTCGAGCCGCGCCACCCGCTCGAGCAGCTCCGCGCGCTCCGCCTCGCGCCACGCCTCCGCGCGCGCCGCATCCACCTCCGCGGCGCGGATGCGCGCGGCGCGACGGCCCAGCACCCCGAGCACGAGCACGACCGCGACCGCGCCGACGCCCACGATCGCGGGCCGCGCGAGCACTGACACGACGTCGACGACCGACACGCCCTGCGCGAGCGAGGCGACCCCGCCGATCCCCATCCCGACGGCGATGCCGGCGAGCGCGATGAAAGGCCGGCCGCGCATCGCGAGCACGACCATGACGAAGACGCCCGCGTTCGCATACCAGCCGATGACGAGCCGGTATTCGGCCGGATCGCCGACCGCGATGAGCACACACGCGGCGACGGCGAACGCGGCCGCCCACACCGCCCGCGGCACGCTCGGCACGCGCAGCGGCCGCCAGCCCATTGCCGCGAGCGACGCCGCCACCGCGAGCATCCCCGCGACCGGCACGAGGGGGAACGCGACGACCGTCGTGCTGTAGACCGCGAGCGCGAGCTCCGCGAGGATCGCCACGATGAGCGCCACCCGCATGTCCCCCGACAGCACTCGCACCGGGATCGGCGCCGTCGTGACCTCCGCCTCCTCCGCCGCGCCCTCCGGCTCGCGGACATCGTGCCAAGCGAGCGTCACCGTCGTCCCGGCGCCCGGGCTCGAACGCACCTCCGCCACGCAGTCCGGGACCGCGCGCACCCGCCCCACGATCGTCCCCGACAGCCCCAGCCGATCCGCCGGGACCAGCGCCGCATCGAAACCGGGTCCGTCGTCCTGCACGACCACCCGCACCCCGTCCCGCATGCCGAACAGGATGAGCGACGTCGCCGCGCCCGGCGCGTGCCGCGCGCTGTTCGCGAGCGCCTGACGCGTCGCGGCGACGATCGCGACCGCCGCGGCCGCGGGGACGGCGCCGACCGCGCGCCGCACGATCCGGGTGGAGAACGCGACGCCGGGCGACTCCACGCGCGCCACCTCCCGCAGGCGGTCCGCGAGATCCGCGAGCCGGACCCCCGCGGTGCGCTCCGGATCGGCGAGCGTGCGGATCCGCTCCGCAGCGACAGCCGCCTGCTCCGCGACCGGCGCATCGAGCCCCGGGGTGCCGCGCGCGGCGAGCAGCAGGCAGGCCAGCACGTCGTCATGCACGATCGCCCGCGTGCGCTCCGCCGCCGCCTGGCGCGCCTGGCCGGCGGCACGGCGTTCTGCCGCACTGAGACCCGCGACCGTCGCCTCGTCGATCGCGCGACCGCTGCGGATGAGCGCCGTCGCCAGCGCGATGATCGCGATCGAGATGACGAGGACCTGGGTGTCGTTCGCGACCCGATTGGGGATGAGGTCGCCGACGAGCCCGCTCGCCGTCCAGATGACCGCCGTGAGCGCCCCGAGCACGAGCCACGCCGTGCGCGCGCCCCAGGCGATCGCGGCCGTCGCCGCCGCCGACGTCGAGGCGCTCACCATCCAGGGCAGCTGGCCCGTGCGACCCGGGTCGACGATGACCAGTACGAGGAGGACCGTCGCGGGGACGACCGAGGCGACGAACGCGACGATCGTCAGGCGGCGCACCCCCGCGAACCCGACGAACTGGGCCGCGATCGCCACGACCGCGGGCACGAGGAAGCAGACGACCAGCAGCAGGCGGTACCAGGCCGGGAGGTCGAGCGGGTCGAGCCGGCCCACGACCGTCTGCGTCGCCACGATCGCCGCGAGATCGAGCGCCCCGACTGCACCGAGCAGCGCCCGGCGCATCCACAGCTCGCTGCGGCCGCCGCTCATCCCGTGGTCGGCCCCGGCAGGAATCCGTCCTCGACGCCGCGCTGATAGAGCTCCACCTTCGTGTTCGCGGGGCGGTGGACCGCGTGGTACACGGCGCGGATGCGACGCAGGTGGTCGTCGATCGTGTTCTCCGAGAGCCCCAGTCGGGTCGCGACCTGCTTCGCACCGAGCCCCGAGGCGTACAGGGCGAGCACCTCGCGTTCTCTCGCCGTCAGCGGCGCGCTGTCGATCTCCGGATCCGTGTCGAGCGCCGCAGCCCACTCCGCCGTCGCGATCGACTCGCCCCGCGCCGCCGCCGAGATCGCGCCGAGGATCGTCGCGGGCGGCGCGGACTTGCGCACGATGCCGAGCACGTCCGCGCGCGACACCTCGCGAATGAGATACGGGTCCTCGCCGCTCGTGAGCACGACGACCTGGGCGCCCCAGCCCCGGATCCGCTCGACGTTGCTCGGCGCCTCCGAGCCGTCGCGCAGCCGCAGGTCGAGGATGACGAGGTCGGCGGGGCCGACCCGGCGGAACAGATCCGACACCGTCTCCGCGTGCCCGACGAACTCGAGCTCGGGGTCGGACTCGACGAGGTTGCGCACCGCCATCGCGATCACCGCGTGATCGTCGACCATCGCGACCCTGACTCGCGCAGCCCCCACCACGCTCCCCAACCTAGCGAACCGGACTACCCTCGCGGCATGGCGTTCACGCACGGCTGGGCCGGCGCGTCGGCCGAGCGGCACGGCGCGCGCGGTGGCGGCGCGGCCTGGGCGAAGGGCGCGGAGGGCGAGCGGATCGTCGGCCGGATGCTCGACTCGCTCGCCGGGGTGCGGGTGCTGCACGATCGCGCGGTGCCCGGGTCACGCGCGAACATCGACCACGTCGCGATCGCACCGAGCGGCGTCTACGTCATCGACGCGAAGCACTACGCCGCCGAGCCCCGGCTCGACCGCCTCGGCGACGGCAGCGTCCTGCGGCTCAAGGTCGGTCCCAGTGACCGCACGGAGCTCGTCGTCGGAATCCGGCAGCAGCTCGGCGTCGTCGCGGAGGCGCTCGCGCGGCCGGACGTGCCGGTGCGCGCGGTACTGTGCTTCGCGGGCGCGCACTGGCCCGAGTCGAACGGCTTCGTGATCGACGGCGTCGGGGTCACCTCTCCCGAGCGGCTCGGCGAACTCCTCGCCATGCCCGGGCCGCTGCCCCCGACGGAGATCGAGTCGCTCCACGTGCAGCTGCGAGCGCGGCTCGCCGCCGCGTGGGACGCCTGAGTGGACGGCTCGGCTCAGCCCTCGCCGAGGCCGAGCGCGTCGGCGAGCCGTCCGAGCTCGGCGACGAGATCGGCGCCGTCCTGCGCGATGATCTGCGCGAGCACGTGATCGGCCCCGGCCGCGAGATAGTCGTCGAGACCGGTGCGGATTCGATCCGGCTCGCCCCAGATCGCGAGGGCGTCGATCGCCTCGTCGCGCTCCGCGTCGAGCTGCCTGTCGGACAAGCCGAGCCGCACCAGGTTGCTGCGGTAGTTCGTCAGCGCGAAGTAGAACTCCATCCCCGGACGCAGCAGGTCGCGCGCCCTGGCCGGGTCCGACTCGAGCGCGACGCGCGCCTCCGGGATGAGCAGCGGCGAGCCGCCGAGCACGTCGCGGGAAGCCGCCGAGTGTGCAGCGGGCGCGAAGTACGGGTGCGCGCCGAGCGTGCGCTCCCCCGCGAGCGCGGTGATCCGCGGCCCGAGTGCGGCGAGCGCGAGCCGGTGGCCCGGTACCCCGCGCGACTCGAGCGCGTCGAGGTACTGGACGAGCGGGCCGTACGGCTTCGCCGCCTGCTCGATCCGCTCGGGATGGCCGGGACCGATCCCGAGGATGAAGCGACCGGGATGGCGTTCCTCGATCCGCTGGAAACTGTCCGCGAGCTGGCCGACGTCGGCGGTCCAGATGTTGACGATGCCGGTCGCGACGACGATCCGCTCGGTCGCCGCGAGGATCTCCTCGACGGCGACGAGGTCCGCGGCGGGACTGCCGCCGGCCCACAGCGAGCCGAAGCCGAGCCGCTCCGCCTCGACCGCGTAGTCCATGGGGACGCCGGGGCGTCCCCGCCAGATCCCGTACCTGCCGAGTACCCCGCGTAGCCGTACTCGCTCCGCCTCGAGTTGCGTGCTCATGCCTTCCAGTCTGCACCCCCGCGGAGGCAGCCCGGCCCGGCGGCCATCAGGCTCGGCGGTACTCCGCGACCATCGGACAGTCGAACGGGTCGCGAGCCGCGAGCCCGACCCGGTTGAGGTAGGCGATGACGGCGGCGTAGGAGCGCCACAGGCTCGTCTCCGTGTAGGGGACGTCGTGCGTGCGGCAGAACTCGCGGACGATCTCCCGCGTCTTCGCGAGGTGCGGGCGCGGCATGCTCGGGAACAGGTGGTGCTCGACCTGGTAGTTGAGCCCGCCCATGAGCCACGTCGCCCACCAGCCGCCGCGGATGTTGCGCGAGGTGCGCACCTGCTTCGTGAAGAAGTCGACCCGGGCGTGCTCGTCGATGATCGGCATGCCCTTGTGGTTCGGCGCGAACGTCGCCCCCATGTAGACGCCGAAGACGGCGAGCTGGACGCCGAGGAACGCGAACGCCATGCCGACCGGCAGGACGAGGAACACGGGGATGAGGAGGACGGCGAAGCGCATCGCGATCGTCGTCAGCTCCGTCCAGCGGCCCTTGACGCCGCGGCGGGTCACCAGGTGCTTGACGCCGAGATAGTGGAGGTTAAAGCCCTCGAGCGTCAGCAGGGGGAAGAAGAGCCAGCCCTGCTTGCGGGTGATGAGCCGGACGAGGCCCCGCGACTTCGCCGCGTCCTCCTCGACGAAGGAGATCGTGTCGACCTCGATGTCGGGGTCGTGGCCGACGCGATTCGGGTTGCCGTGGTGGCGCGTGTGCTTGGAGTCCCACCACGAGTAGCTCATGCCGGCGATGCCGCCGAGGACCCGGGCGATGCGGTCGTTCTCCGGACCCGACTCGCGGATCTGGCGATGCGCAGCCTCGTGCGCGAGGAACGCGACCTGGGTGAACAGGATGCCGAGCGCGCCCGCGATGAGCAGCTGGTACCAGCTCTCGCCGAACAGCACGAAACCGGTGATGGCCCCGCCGAAGCCGAGCACGATGAGCGCCGCGACGCCGCGGTAGAACCACGGCGTGCGCCGCAGCAGGCCGGTCTCGCGGACGACCTGCGCGAGCTGCGTATACGCCTTCGCCATGGGCGGGAAGCTGCCGCTTCGCACGCGGGTGGGCCGCATCGGACCGAGGCCGGTGCGGGGGGACGGGGTTGCAGTTGTGATGGGGCACCTGCTCGATCGGCGACCGCGTGGCGGCCGTTGGAAGCCAAAGGCGTGCGCCGATCGCTTTGTCCACCATAGGCGCACCGAACCTGGCAGATCGCCCGTGCCGGGCCGATGCTCAGCTTCGATCAGCGGTCGACCCGCCGATGGGTGCGGGGGCCAGCCCCACCCCCGATTCGTCGGCGGGCACCATGTCGCGCCCCGCGGCAGAACGCGATTCTGGATCCGTGCCGGGACCGACCTGCCCGGGACAATGGAGGGATCACTGCCATGACGACGAACTCGACCACGACCGCCCCGCCCGGCTTCTGGCGCCGATACGGCGCGCTCTGGGCCGCGGCGCCGAAAGAGCTCGCTGCGATCATCGCGCTCGGGATCATCGGCTACGCCGCCTTCGCCGTCGGCTGGGGCCTCTTCGCGAGCGGCGTCGGCCTGCTCCTCGCCCTCGCGGTGGGCGTGTTCGTGCTCGCCGCGGCGCTCTACGCCGCGCGGTGGGTCGGCTGGGCCGACCTCCACATCATCGAGTGGACGGGACTGCCACGCATCCCGCGGCCCGCGTGGCCCGAGCGGCGCGGCTTCCTCCCCGTGCTCGGCTCCCTCTTCACCACGCCCCACTACTGGCTCTACCTCGGCTATTACCTGCTGCCGCGGTTCGTGCTCAGCGTCGTCGCACTCGTCCTCGCGATGACCGCGGTCGGGATCGCGATCGGCGGCACGTTCTGGGCCCTGTGGGGCTGGGCCCTCCCCTTCGCGCCCGGGCCCGGCGGGGGCTTCGGCGGTCGGGGATGGTTCACCGACGGGACGCTCGGCCCGCTCCTCGGGACGCTGCGGGTCGCGCTCGGTCTCGTCATGGCGTTCTGCCTCCCCTGGATCCTCCGCGGCCTCACGTGGGCGCACTGGGGGCTCGCGCGGCTCATGCTCGGGGCGTTCCGCAGCGAGGCGCTCGAACAGGAGCTCGCGGGCGCCGAGACCGCGCGCGCGGCGGCCGTCGCCGCCGAGGACACGGCGCTGCGCCGCCTCGAGCGCGACATCCACGACGGGCCGCAGCAGCGACTCATCCGGCTCCAGATGGACCTCGCCTCCGCCGACCGGCGGATCGCCGAGGCGCCCGAGGAGGCGCGCGGGCTCATCGCGTCGGCGACCGAGCAGGCCCGGGAGGCCCTCGACGAGCTGCGCGCGCTGTCCCGCGGCTTCGCCCCGCCGATCCTGCTCGACCGGGGGCTCATCGCCGCGCTCGAGTCGGCGGCGACGCGCAGTGCCGTGCCCATCGACATCGTCGACGGGCTACCGGCCGGCACGCAGCTGCCGCCGGAGATCGAGCGCAACGCCTACTTCATCGCGAGCGAAGGTCTCACGAACGCCGTCAAGCACTCGGGCGCCAAGCGCATCGGCATCGCGATCACGCTCGCCGGCTCACGCGAACTCGCCGTGACCGTCTCCGACGACGGCCGCGGCGGCGCGGTCGCCGTGCCGGGCCACGGCATCGCGGGGCTCCAGGAGCGCATCGCGGGGCTCGGCGGGACGCTCGAGCTCTCGAGCCCCGAGGCGGGCCCCACCGTCCTCACCGCGCGCCTGCCGTGGTGACCCGTCGCGCGAATCCCCCGCACTCCCCCACGGCCGTCGACGACCGCCCTACCCTGGTGGGCATGGTCCGAGTCGCCGTCGCCGACGACTCGGTGCTGCTGCGGGAGGGACTCGTCCGCGTCCTCGGCGAGGCGGGCCACGACGTCGTCGGTGCCTACGGCGACGGGGCGGAGCTCCTCGACGCGGTCGCGCAGCTCGCACCCGACCTCGTCATCCTCGACGTCCGGATGCCGCCGAGCTACCGCGACGAAGGCGTGCGGGCCGCACTCCGGCTCCGCGAAGCGCACCCCGAGATCGGGATCCTGCTGCTCTCCCAGTACGTCGAGGCGCTCTACGCGCGCGAGCTGCTCGGCGCCGGCACGGGCGGCGTCGGATACCTGCTCAAGGACCGGGTCGCCTCACTCGACGAGCTCGACGACGCCGTCAGCCGGATCGCCTCCGGCGGCACGGTGCTCGACCCCGAGGTGGTCAGCCACCTCCTCGGCCGCCGGCGCGACCCCGTCGCACAGCTCACCGCGCGCGAGCGCGACGTGCTGCGGCTCATGGCCGAAGGCCGGTCCAACCCCGCGATCGCCGCGGCACTCCACATCGGGCTCGGCGCCGTCGAGAAGCACATCACCTCGATCTTCGCCAAGCTGGGACTCGAGGAGACCGGCTCGGCCCACCGTCGCGTGCTCGCCGTCCTCGCCTGGCTCGACGGCCGGGCCTGACGACCCGACCGCGTCGCCGCCTCAGTCGCCCGAGGCCGCGAGCGCCCGGTTGATCGCGTCGATCATCCGCTGGTCCGCCTGCCCGGCCGCGACGAGGTCGCCCCGCGCGTACGCCGCCTGCCGGTCCGCGAGCGCCGACTGGTAGTCGCTGAGCGCCTGCCGCAGCGCCGCCTCGTCGAGCGACCCGCTCGGGGTCGTCGGCTCGGTCGGCGTCACCGGCGTCACCGGCGTCGTCGGCTCGACCGGGTCGGTCGGCTCGGTGGGCTCGAGCGGGTCGACCACGTCGCCGCTGTCGCCCGCGCTCGCACCGGAGTCGCCCCCGAAGAGCGAGTCGAGCGCCTGGTCGAGGGTGTCCTCGAACGCGATCTCGTTGCCGAAGACGGCGAGCACCTTCCGCAGCAGCGGATAGGGCGTCGTGCTGCTCGCCGACTGGACGTAGACGGGCTGCACGTAGAGCAGGCCGCCGCCGACCGGGAGCGTGAGCAGGTTGCCGTAGATGATGTCGTTGCCGCCACCCGCGCGCAGGCCCAGGATGACGTCCGAGACCTCCTGGTTGCTCGAGTAATAGTTGAAGACCTGGCTCGGCGCCGGGATCGACTGGGTCGGCAGGGTCAGGAGCGTCAGCTTGCCGTAGTCCTCGCCCGCGTCGCCGTTCGCCGCGAGGTAGCCGGTCAGCACGTTGCGCTGCGCCGACGCGCTCGCGCGCGGGATGTAGGTGGAGTAGAGCGTGAACGCGGGGCTCGACGTGCCCGGCACCTGCATCGTCAGGTAATAGGGCGGCTGGGTGAGGTTGCCCGCCGTGCTCACCGGGTCGAGCGGCGTCGCCCACTGGTCGTCGCTGGAGTAGAACGATCCCGGGTCGGTCACGTGGTACGAGCCGAGCACGAGGCGCTGCACCTTGAACAGGTCCTCGGGGTAGCGGATGTGCGCGAGCAGGTCCTCGCTCATCTCGCTCGCGTCGACGATCGTGCCGGGGTAGATCTTCGACCACGTCGCGAGTACCGGGTCCTCGGTGTCCCAGGCGTAGAGCGTCACGGTGCCGTCGTACGCGTCGACGGTCGCCTTGACCGAGTTGCGGATGTAGTTGAGCGGCTGGCTATACAGGCTCGACACGAGGGTGTCGGCGTCGCCGATCGCGTCAGCGAGGTCGATCATCTCCGAATACGGGTACTGCGTGCCCGTCGTGTAGCCGTCGAGGATCCACACGATGCGACCGTCGACGACCGCGGGGTACGGGTCGTTGTCGATCGTCAGGTACGGGGCGACCTTGTTGACGCGGGTGAGCGGGTCGCGGTCGTAGATGATCTGCGAGTCCGTGTTGATCGCGTCGGAGAACAGGATCTGCTCCGACTGGAACTTCACCGCGAAGATGAGTCGCTTCCAGAACGTGTCGAGCTTCGGCCCGCCGTCGCCCTCGAAGGTCGTCGTGATCGTCCGGGTCGACTCGGCGCCGCCGGCCGGGTAGTCGACCTCGATGGGGGTCGTGCCCTCGGGGGCGCCGACGATCGAGTACTCGGGCGAGGTCTCGCCGAAGTAGACGCGGGGCTCGAACTCGCCGAGCTCGCCGACGGACGGGATGCCGGACTCGAGGAAGAGCGGCTGGCCGTCGGAGGCGCGCTGGTTGCCGTAGGCGCCGACGAGGCCGTAGCCGTGCGTGTAGACGAGCGTGTTGTTGTACCAGGACTGCGAGTCGCCGAGGCCGGCCTGGTTGATCTCGCGGACGGCGAGCACGGTGTCCTGGACGCGGCCGTCGATGACGTACCGGTCGACGTCGAGCTTCGTGGAGAACGAGTAGTACTGCTTGAACTGCTGCAGCTGCTGGAACGCGCGCGGCGCGACGACGGGGTCGAGGATGCGAATGTTCGCGGTCGTCTCGGCGTCTTCGCGAAGCGCCCCCGGCGTCGCGTCGGTCACGGCGCTGTAGGGGATCTCCTCGACGCCGTCGACCCCGTAGGCGGTGCGGGTCGCGTCGATCGAGCGCTGGATGTATGCCGCCTCGGTCGTCTTGGCGGAGGGGTCGACCTGGAAGCGCTGGACGATCCAGGGGTATGCGACGTTGAGCAGGATGCTCATGACGATGAGGGAGGCGAGGCCCACGATCGGCAGGCGCCAGCGGCCGATCGCCGCGGTGATGAATGCGAGCACGGCGACGATGAGTGCGGCGCCCGCGAGGATCGTCTTGCCCGGGATGATGGCGGCGACCTCGGTGTAGCCGGCGCCCGTCGCGAGGAAGCCCATCGACTGGTCGGTGAGTAGCTCGTAGCGCTCGAGCCAGATCGAGCCCGCCTGCAGCAGCATGAAGACGCCGAGCGTGATCGCGAGCTGGACGCGCGCCGAGCGGGAGATGCGGATCTGGCGCCCGACGATGCGGATCGAGCCGTAGAGGAAGACGGTGACGAGCGCCGCGATCCCGCTGAGGACGACGACGGCGATCGCGAACGAGACGAGCCCCCGGTAGAACGGCAGCTCGAAGAAGTAGAACGACAGGTCGAGACCGAACTCGGGATCGGTCTGCCCGAAGGCGGTGCGGTTGAGCCAGAGCGCGACCGTCTCCCACGTGCCGGCGACGGCCGCGCCACCCGCGACGCCGACGACAGCGGGGATGACGAAGGTCGCGGCGCGGCGCAGCGGGTCGATGACCTCGCGGTAGCGGTCGATCTGCGCGCCGAGCTTCGCGTAGACGGGACGGGTCCGGTACGCGATGAAGATGCTCAGGAAGACGGGGACGGCGAACGCGACGAACCCGATCGCGAACATCGCGATGCGCGCGAGCCACTGGGTCGACAGCACGCCGACGTAGCCGGTCTGGTCGAACCACAGGAAATCGGTCGCCACGGATGATCCCGCGAAGAACGCGATGATCAGCGCGACGATGACGACGATGGTGATGAGGACTGCCGCACGGAGCGACCGTCGCGGCTTCGTCGTCTCGGCAGGGGCTGCAGACACTGGGGCTCCCGTCGTTTGGTCCGCCGGACACTCTAGCGGGGCGCCCTGGACGTCCTATCCGGCGGCCGCGGTGAGCGTCTCGCAGCTCGGCCAGCCCGAGGTGTCGCCGCCGTCGGCGATGAGCCCGAGCACCTCGACGGCGTCGTCGAGGGTCATGACGGGGAAGACGGTGATCCCGGAGGGCACGTGGCCGACGACCTCGCCGCAGTTCGCGGCCGGCGCGAGGAACCACGTGGATCCGGCGCCGAGCGCGCCGTAGAGCTTCTGCCGGATGCCGCCGATCGGCCCGACCTCACCGGTCGCGCTGATCGTCCCCGTGCCGGCGATCGACTGCCCGCCCGTGAGCGAGCCGGGCGTCAGCCGGTCGATGATGCCGAGCGCGAACATCATGCCGGCGCTCGGCCCGCCGACGTTCTCCAACTGGATCCGCACGTCGACCGGCCAGTCCCAGGAGCTCGCGATGTGGACGCCGAGTCGCAGCGCCCCGTCGCTCTCGGCGGGCGTCACCGCGAGCTCCACGCGCTCGCCCGCACGGTCCACGACGATGCTCGCGGAGCGCTCCGCCCCGTTGTCCGCAACGATCTCGCGGAGCTCGTCGACGTCCTCGAGCGGGCGCCCGTTCGCCGACACGATGACGTCGCCGACCTCGACGATGCCCTCGGCGGGACTGCCGGCCTCGACCTCGACGACCCGCATGGTCGGGAGCAGGTCGTAGCCGAGGTGGTCGAGCGCGGCCGCGATCGCGGCGAGCTTCGAGTTCTCCATCTGGGTCGCCTGGCGCTCTGGCACCGAGACGTCGGTCGAGGGCGGGTACACGGCCTCGATCGGCAGGACGGCGCGGGACGGGTCGAAGTACGCCTCGACGACCTGGATCCAGGTCGGCAGATGCAGGGGATCGTTCGCGTTGATCGTGAGCATGTTGAGCACCCCGTCGGTCGCGAACGTCTCCGCGTCGACGATCTCGATCATGGGCGCCTGCGCGTCGCCGATCCTGGTCTCGCCGAGCACGTCGTAGACGGGGCCGGGCCGCTCGATCGCGTACGGCGCCGTCGAGGTCGCGACGATCGCGGCACAGAGACCCGACGCGGCGAGCAGCGTGAGGCCCACGATCTGGGACACGGGCCACCGCGCGTCCGCCCGGGACGAGCGTTCGCCATCAGCGGAGCGCACGATCGCCGAGTGTAGGCGGATTCCCTGGGGGATCCCGGTTGGAGCGCCTAGCGTTGCGTGCATGACCGATCGCGACGAGGAGGAGTTCCGCGAGCTCCTCAGGGCGTTCCTCGAGGGCCGCGGGGACGTCGATCCCGCGCAGCTCGCGAGCGCGGCCGGACTCCCCGACAACCCGGCGCTGCTCGGCCAGCTCATGAGCCAGCTCCAGCGGGCGATGTCGAGCGATGCGGAGGGCGTCAACTGGGGGCTCGCGTCCGACCAGGCCGCCTCGATCGCCGGCGCGGGCACGATCGTGACGCTCCCCGAGGAGCGCGAGGCCTTCGAGCGGGCGCTCCAGATCGCGGAGCTGTGGCTCGAGGAGTCGACCGACTTCGCGCAGGGCGCGAGCGCGCCGAAGATCCTGAGCCGACGCGAGTGGGCGCTCGCGACGATCGGCGTGTGGACGCAGTTCGCGGAGCCCGTCGCCGGGTCGATCGCGAACGCGCTGACCTCGGCGCTCCAGGAGGCCGCGCCCGAGGAGATCGAGGGGATGCTGCCGAGCGCCACCCGCATGGTGCGCAACGTCGGAGGCACGCTGTTCGCGATGCAGCTCGGCAACGTCGTGGGCCAGCTCGCGGGCGAGGTGCTCTCCGGCGGCGACATCGGCATCCCGCTGCTCGACGACGGTCAGGCCGCCGTGCTCCCGCAAAATACGATCGACTTCGCGCGCTCGCTCGAGCTGCCCCTCGACCAGGTCGAGATCTGGGTCGGGGTGCGCGAGCTCGCCCACGCGAGGCTCTTCCGCCACGCGCGATGGCTGCGCCTCCAGCTGCTCACGGCGATCGGCGACTACTCGCGCGAGATCCGCATCGACACGGACCGGCTGCAGGATCTCGCGGGCGACTTCGACCCCGCGAACCCGGAGGCGCTGCGCGAGGCGCTGCAGAACGGTGCGCTCATCCCGGCGCCGAGCGAGGGACAGCTGCAGGCGCGGACCCGGCTCGAGACGACGCTCGCGCTCGTCGAGGGCTGGGTCGACGTGGTCACGGCGGAGGCGACGCGGCGGCTGCCGGTCGCCGACGCGGTCGCGGAGGCGATCCGCCGTCGCCGAGCCGCTGGCGGGCCAGCCGAGCGAGCGCTGGGACTCCTCGCGGGGCTCGAGCTTCGGCCGCGTCGCCTGCGCGAGGCGGCGTTCATGTGGCAGGCGATCACGGAGGCGGTCGGCGCGAGCGGGCGCGACGCGCTCTGGTCGCACCCCGACCTCGTGCCGACGGGCGAGGACATCGACGACCCGGCCGCGCTCGTCGCGCGGCTGACCGCCGGCACGCCGGAGCCCGACGCGGTCGACCGCGCGATCGAGGACCTGCTCGGCGATGCGGGTCCCGAGCGGCCGACCGAGGACTAGTCGGTCAGCCGGCGAGCGGCAGCTGCAGGTCGAGCGCGCAGCCGCAGTCGGGGTGCGGGTCGATCATTCGGGCGCGTGGCCGGCCACCCCGCGCGAGCTCCGTCGCGAGTCGCGCGGCCGCGCACAGCGCCTCGGTCCACAGGATCGGGGCGAGGGCGGCGCCGGCCGGCTGCGCCAGGAGCTGCGCGGCGACCGCCGGCCAGGCGGGGTCGGTGTCGCAGCGCCGCAGGTCGGCGCAGCGCAGGCATCCCGTCGCGCCGGGGATCACGAGCGGCCCGATGTCGACCGCGTGGGTGCCGAGGACGACGGCGAAATGGGGCACGCCGTCGCGCACCCAGTCGCGATAGGCGCGCGGCGGCACCACGTGGTCCGCGACCACGACGCCGATCTCGGGGCGCCCGCGCGAGGCGCTCGTGACGAGCCCGAGCATGCGCGCCGTGCGGACGATGTCGTCCCGGGCGACGCTGCTGATGCGCAGGGCGATCCGCGCCGGCGCAATCGTGCTGCCGGCGAGCGCCGGTCGGATGCGCCGCAGGAAGGCCCGCGCCTGCTCCTCGGAGCACCCGCCGACCGCCGCGAGCCCCGCCTCCGGGATGCCCGCGCGGAGCGCCGCGAGCATGCGCTCCTCGTGCCGCTCGATCGGGTCGAAGACGACGAGTGCGGGGTCGCCGCCGACCTGGAGCGCGGTCGTGCTGCGCCAGACGACGGGGTGCACGGGATCGATGCGGATGAGCGCCATGGCGCGATCCTCGCGCATCCCCCGACCCCGCGTCGGGAGTTATCCACAGACCCTCGGGCGCGCTGATGCGATCGGGGGCGCGGCCGCTCCCGATGCGGCAGCGCGGCGCGCCCTGACCCCGACTGGCGGTGTGTTCTGCGCAATGCGAGTCTCGCGATTGCGCGCAAGGCACCGCTAGAGGGACAGTTCGCCGAGGAAGCGGCTGGGCGGGCGGCCCGCGGTGCGGGTGAGGCGCAGCCGACGTCGCGCGCGGGTGACGGCGACATACAGGAGGCGTCGCTCCTCGTCGATCTCGGACTCCTGCGTCGCGTAGACGATCGGCAGCAGCCCCTCGGACAGGCCGACGACGTGGACGGAGTCCCACTCGAGACCCTTGGCGGCGTGGATCGTCGAGATCGTGATGGCGCCCGTGACGGGCTCGTCACCGGTCGCCTGACGCTCGAGCAGATCGTCAACGAAGCGGGAGAACGTCATCGGCCCGGCATCGACGGCGAGCCGGTGCAGCGCGTCGAGCGCGGTCCAGCGCTCGAGCCCGGGACCGGGCAGGTCGGGCGCCATCGCGCTCCAGCCGAGGCCCGCAAGGACGCCGCGCGCCGTCACGGCGGCCGGCTCGCTCGGGGATGCGGCCCGCCGGGCCGCGACGAGGTGCACGATCGCCTCGCGCACGTGCGGCTGGTCGAAGAATCGCGCGTCGCCGCGGATACTCACGGGCAGTCGCGCCGCGCGCAGGGCCGCCTCGACGGCGGGGACCTGCGCCCCGAGCCGCACGAGCACGGCGATCCGCTGCGGCTCGATACCGTCGTCGACGTCCCCGCGGACGGCGTCGGCGACCGCGGCCGCCTCGGCGGCCTCGTCCGCGAGGACCGCGAGCGCGGGCGAGGCGGCGAGCGCGCCTTCGGCGCGGGCGACGAGCCGCAGGCCGCCGGGGCGCTCGGCGACGAGCCGGTTCGCGAGGTCGAGGACGGGCTGGGCGCTGCGGTGGCTGTGCTCGAGCCGCACGACTTCGGCACCGGGGAACTCCCGGGCGAAGCCGAGCAGGTACGCGGCGCTCGCGCCCGCGAACGAGTAGATCGTCTGGTTCGCGTCGCCGACGACGCACAGGTCGCGGCGCTCGCCGAGCCACAGCCGCAGCAGCCGGTGCTGGATGGGCGAGACGTCCTGGTACTCGTCGACGACGAAGGTCCGGTAGCGCTCGCGCACCTCGCGCGCGATCATCGGCTCGGATGCGATCATCCCCGCGGTCGCGAGGAGCACGTCCTCGAGGTCCATCTGCCGCCGCTCGTCCTTGAGGTCCTCGTACGCGCGCTGCACCGCGGCGACCTGGCCGATCGTGACGCCCGCGACACTGCGGCCCGAGTCGGCCCACTGCTCGATCGACAGGTCGCTGACCTTGCGCCATTCGATCTCGGCGGCGAGGTCGCGCAGTGTCGCGGTGTCGACCCGCACCCCCGTCTCCTGCGCGGCGTCGGCGATGACCCGAGTCTTCGACTCGACGATGCGCGGCGCTCCCCCGCCGACGACCTGCGGCCAGAAGTAGCTGAGCTGCGCGAGGGCCGCGGAGTGGAACGTGCGCGCCTGCACCTCACCCGCACCGAGCGCCCGGAGTCGCTGGCGCAGCTCCCCCGCGGCGCGCGTCGTGAAGGTGAGCGCCATCGTGCGCGGCCCCGCGAAGCGGCCGGTCGCGATCCCGTAGGCGATCCGGTGAGTGATCGTGCGGGTCTTGCCGGTCCCGGCGCCGGCGAGGATGCACACGGGCCCGACGAGCGCTTCGGCGGCGACGCGCTGCTCGGGGTCGAGGGCGGCGAGGATCTCCTCCGCGGAGTGCAGCCCCCGCTCAGGCGTCAAGCGGGCTCCCGTACCAGCGCTCGATGATCGCGCGCGCGATGGAGGTGCGCATCGGCAGGCGGACGTCGCCGAGCGAGGCCGCGAGCTCGTCCCTCGTGAACCAGCGCAGGTCGATGATCTCGACGCCGTCGGGACGGGGCGTCGGGTCCTCGCCGGGTGCGAGCCGCGCCGTGAACCCCACCATGAGCGAGGCGGGGAACGGCCATGGCTGGCTCCCGACGTAGACGGGGTCGACGACGCGCAGGCCAGACTCCTCCTCGATCTCCCGCACGACGGCGGCCTCGAGCGACTCGCCCGGGTCGACGAAGCCGGCGAGCAGCGAATACCGGTTCGACTCCCACATCGCGTTCGATCCGAGCAGGATGCGGTCGTGCTCGTCGATCACCGCGACGATGATCGCGGGGTCGGTGCGCGGGAAGACCTGGTCGCCCCCGACGGGGTCGCGGCGCACCCAGCCGCCGAGCTCGGTCACGGTCGCCTCGCCCGTCTTCGGGGAGAACGCGTGCGACTCGTGCCAGTTGAGGATCGCGAGCGCCTGGGTGAAGAGGCCCGCGTCGCGGGCGGCGAGCTGCTCGCCGACCTGTCGCAGGCCCACCCAGTCGGCCTCCGCGAGGTGCGCGGCGTCCTCGAGCTGCGCGGCGACGATCGCGGTGCCCGCGGGCGCGTCGGGCGCGTCCTCGAGGGTGCGACCGAGGTAGACGGAGACGGCGGGGCGGGTGAGGGCACCCGGCTCGAGGAACGACAGCCGGTCCGGCGCCGCGAGCAGCGCCTGGCCGGCGAGGATCGGAAGGATGCGGGTCGCAGGGTCGGCCCACAGCTCATCGAGCAGTCCTTCGCGCTCGCGCGCGGCATGGTCGCGGTCGATGGCAGAACGCGAGAGCGGGAGTTCGGCGGGAGCGGGCTGTTCGTTCGACATTGGCTGGGACCCCCGGATCGGGCGGCGTGGCTGAGCAGGGGCAGCGCGGGTGCGACCTACCCTGTCGCCATGGCTCGTTCAGCGTTCACTCTAGCCGCGCTCGCCTCCGCTGCGGTGCCCGGCCTCGAGGTGAGCCGCGCGCACGCGCTGCCCGACCCGGATTACGACGCCGCGGTGCTCGGCGGGGCGGACGGCCGCGAGTGGCTCATCCGCGTCCCGCGCACAAAGTCGGCAGACCGTCGTCTGCGTGCCGAGCTCGCCGCGCTGCGGGCGCTCACCCACGGCGCCCGCGCCCGACTCCCCTTCGCCGTCACGACGCTCGCGGGCGGGGAGAAGCTCGGCCACACCTTCGCCGCGGTGACGGAGCACTTCCCGGGCGTCGCGATCGCGGCCTCGCAGATCCCGGTCGAACCGGACGGACTCGGCTTCCGGATCGGGCTCGCGATCGGCGCGGTGCACATGCTGCCGCAGACGGTCGCGGCCGATGCGGGTCTGCCGATGAGCGGGCCGGCGGAGTCGCGGCGCGCGGCGATCGGCGTCCTCGATCGGGCGAGCGCGACGGGCCTGCTCCCGATCGCGGTCGAGAGCCGCTGGCAGCACGCGATCGGCGACCCGGACCTCTGGCAGTTCCAGGCTCGTGTCGTCGGCGGCTTCGAGTCGTCGTCGTTCATCGCGAGCGGCGACGAGGTGGTCGCGGTGCAGGGCTGGCACGGACTCGCGGTGAGCGACCCGGCGAATGACCTGAAGTGGGCGATCCAGACGGAGCGCGTCGCGGACGCGGTCTTCGCGGGCTACTGGTCGGCGGCGGGCACGGCGGACCGGCGGCTGCGGCATCGCGCCGCGCTGCTGTCGGAGCTGGACCTGGGGCGCTGGCTGCTGCACGGGGTGGAGTCGAGCGACACGGAGATCGTCGACGACGCGGTCGAGATGCTCACGAACCTCGCGGAGCGGGTCAACGGCGACATGTCGGCCCGCATCGACAATCCGACCGCGCCGGTGCTGACGGTCACCGAGGTCGAGGACTTGCTCGAGCAGGCCCGCCAGGCGGTCTAGCGACCCGCTCGGGGGCGCTCAGTTCACCTGGGCGCGGTCAGCTCGCTCGGCTCAGGTTCGGGGTGTCCCCTCGGGCTCGTTCTGCCCTCAGGTCCGTTCGGCTCGCTCGAGCGCCCGCTGCCATTCGAGCTCGAGCTCGGCGCGGGTGCGGGTGCGCGCCGGGATGTAGTCCCGCCGCTCGGGGTCGTCGATCGCGACGAAGACGGCGCGCGCGCCGATCCGCTTCAGGGGCGTGCCGGTCTGCTCCGACCACGCGATCCGGTAGAGGTCGAGCTGGTAGTCGAAGGCGGCGAGCTCCTCGGCCGACTCGGGGCGTCGCCCCGTCTTCCAGTCGACGATCTCGACTCGCCCGTCGAGCTCGAAGACGGCGTCGATCTTGCATGGCACGACCCGGCCGGCGAACGGGAGCTCGATCGCCCGCTCGACGTCGATGGGCCGCAGGCCCGCCCAGGGGGTCGCTAGGAAGTTCGCCTGGCACCGCGCCAGCCGCTCGAGCGCTGCGGGGTCGAGGCCCGCGGCGCCGTCCTGCGCGTCGTCGTCCCACCGCACGCCGCTCAGGAGCGACTCGGGCATGCTCGTGCGGTACCGGTGCTCGACCCAGGCGTGGAAGACCGTGCCGATCCGGCTCTCGCGCCGCGGCTGCTCGGGCATGGGTCGGCGCAGCCGCTCGATGACGCCCGCCGCGTCGTCGATCCAATGCTTGAACCCGGACGCCGCGATGCGCCCCGGGACGATCATGTCGGCTGCGGCTGCGTCGGCCTGCTCGCCGAGCAGGAGTTCCAGGTCGCGCGCCCAGGCTGCCGTCGCGAGAAGGTCCGACAGCGCCGGCTCCCCCGACGCCACGAGGCTCCGGAAGGTCTCGACGGCGGCCGCGGCGAGCTCGACCCTGGGCCGCCTGGTGCCGAGCGGGTCGCGCGGCCACACCTGCTGCTCGGCCGCCGTGTCGCGCGGGTCGGTCTCGAAGCGCGACGCGTCGGGCAGGGGCTCGGCCAGCAGTCCCGCGTCGGCGAGCTCCCGCAGGTAGCCGCTCGGCGGTCGGGGCGTCTTCTGTCCGCCCCACCAGGAGCCGCTCAGCAGCAAGTCTCGCTTCGTGCGGGTGATCGCGACGTACGCGAGCCGCCGGTACTCGGCTCGATGGTCGGCCTTGAGCGCCTCCTGGTAGTCGCCGAGCCGCCGCAGGTAGTCGACGCGGCTCTCGGAGCCCTCCCAGTCCAGGTGCGGAATGTGGCGGCGGTCGCCGCGCAGCTGGGACGGCAGCCGCCCGTAGCCGACCCAGCCGGTGCCGACCGCGGGCTCGTCGGGCATCTCGTCGTAGACGAGGCGCGGTAGCGCGACGAGGTCCCACTCGAGTCCCTTGGCGCCGTGGATCGTGATGAGTTGGACGACCCCGGGCTCGCGCGGCGCATCGTCGAGGGCCATCTCGCGGTCGTCCTCCTGCACCCGATCGATCCAGTCGAGGAGGGATCGGAGCGTCGCCTCATCGTCGACCCGCGTGAAGGCCTCGACCTGCTGCCGGAATGCCCGGAGGTTGGCTGCGGCGCCCCAGCGCGCGTCGTTCGCGCCGGCCTCGATGTCGAGCCTCAGGCTCTCTTCGACGTGCCGGACGAGTTCGGGCAGCGGTAGCCCGAGTCGGTGACGCAGTCGCCGCAGCTGCGCGCCGGCCGCCCGCAGGCGCTCGATCCCCGCCTCGGTGAAGTCGGCAAGCCTGCCATGTCCTCGCGGGGCGTCGACGAGGAAGTCGAGCGCCTCGACGATCGAGCTCGACTCGGAGGGGACCGCCGATGCGCGCAGCCGGGCGAGGAGCTCCTCGTCGAGTGGCTGCTGGGCGTGGTCGCGCGCGGCGAGCCACCGGGCGAGCCGCTCGAGCTCGGCGAGATCGCGCAGCCCGATGCGCCAGCGTGCGCCGGCGAGCAGCCGGATGAGCTCGGAGCCCGCCTCGGGGTCGACGAGCAACCGCAGGCAGGCGACGAGGTCGGTGACCTCCGGCGTCGACAGCAGACCGCCGCCGCCGAGGATGTGGCTGCGCAGTCCCCGCTCGCGCAGCGCCCGCTGGAAGCGCACCATGTGCTTCCTGGCGCGGAAGATGATGGCGGCGGTCGGCTGCTCGGCCGCGCGCTCGTCGCCGAGCCGCTCGGCCATCCAGTCGGCGACGGCGACGGCCTCCTCGTCGACGGTCTCGGTGTAGCGCAGGTCGATCGCGCCGATGGGGGCATCGGGCTTGGGTTCGAGCTCGGGCACCGCGACGGGCGAGGACTCCCGCAGCGGGCGGGAGAGCTCGTTGGCCGCGTCGAGGACGCGCGCGGGATTGCGGCGCGAGACCGCGAGCACGTACGGCGGCGCCTCCGAGCCGAACGTCTCGCCGAACTCGGCGAGGTTCGCCGCGCTCGCCCCGCGCCAGCCGTAGATCGACTGGTTGGGGTCGCCGACCGCCATGACGTCCCCGCCGCGGAAGACGGTCGCGAGCAGCCGCGTCTGGACGACCGAGGTGTCCTGGTACTCGTCCAGGATGACGTGACGGTGGCGCTCGCGCAGCTCGTCGACGACCTCGGGGCGAGCCCGGCAGATCTCGACGGCGGCGGCGACCTGGTCGCTGAACTCGATGAGCCCGCGGCGACGCTTCGCCGCGCGGTAGTGCTCGACGAGTGGGACGAGGATCTCGAGCGCCGAGACCGCCTCCACGTGGCGGTCCACGTCGGCATACGCGCCGGTCCCGCCGGGCGGCAGAGCCGCGAGGACGCTCGTGAAGCGCGCCGCGGCGGCGACGACCTCCCCCGGGTCGGCGAGGTTGTCCGTGATCGCATTGCTCAGCTCGACGACCGTCGAGGCGATCTGTCCAGCGCGCCGTCGAAGCCGGATGAGCTCGGACCCGCCGTGCTCGGCGACGACCCGCCGCGCGAGGCGCCACGCCGCTGCATCCCCGATGACTTCGGCATCCGGCTCGCGCCCGATCGCGAGCGCGTGCTCGCGATAGAGGGCCGCGGCCCAGGCGTTGTAGGTCGAGACGACCGGGAGATCGACGTCGGCCATTGCGCCCTCGAGCGTCGCCGCACCGCGGATGCGATCCGTGAATCGGCCCATCCGCTCGGCGAGCTCGCCCGCCGCCTTCCGGGTGAACGTCAGGCCGAGGATCTCGCCCGCCGGCACGCCGCCCGCGACGAGCCAGGCGGCGCGCAGCGACATCGTCTCGGTCTTGCCCGCCCCTGCCCCCGCGACGACCAGGGCCGGTCGGTCGGTCGGCGCCGTGATGATCGCGCGCTGCCGATCCCCCGGCACGTAGGCGAGGCCCAGGCGCTCGGCGAACTCCTCGATCGTGTGGCCGGCGCTCATTCGCTCACCGCCTCGACGATGTGGATCGCGCACGGTCCGTACGAGTACCGGTCGGTGCAGTGCGTCGCGACGCTCGCGATGAAGGTCGTCCCGCCCATGATGTCGGCCGCCTCGCGAATGCGTCCGCGCCACTCCTCGAGCTGCGCGTCGTCGAGGGGCGGCTGTCGCGGCGAGTCGACGGGGCCCGAGCGCTTCTTCGGCTCCCGACCGAGGACGACGAGACGCGCGCCGCCGTTCGCGAGCGCCGCCGTCAGCTCCCCGACCTCGCCGCGGAGCCCGCCCGCGACGAGCGCGACCTGATAGGCGGCGAGCTGCGCGTGGTCGGCGACGGACGCGTCCGATCCGTGGCGCGCCTCCTTACCGGTCTTGAAGTCGACGATCACCGCCGTGCCGTCCGCCATGCGCTCGATGCGGTCGATCTTGCCCCGGAGGACGGCGCGGTCGATCGACACCTCGAACTCCGCCTCCCGTGCGATGGTGTCGCCGCCCGCAGCATGCAGCCCGGCCTGGTAGGCGACGAGCCGGCTCGCGAGCTCCCGCGCGCGGAGCCGATCGGCCTCCGCCTCCCATGCCGAGTCGTAGGGCAGCCCGGCGAGCGCGTGCTCGATCTCGGGGAGCACGTCCTGGACGGACTCGCGATCGATGCGCTCCGCGACAGCGTGCACGATCGTGCCGACGCTCGCCGCGAAGCTGCGGCTGCGGCCGCCGAGCTGCTCGACCGCCCAATGCAACTGGCAGGTCCCGATCGTCTCGAGCCGGGACGGCGAGACGGGGACGTCCTCCTCGGGGTCGCGCAGCGGCGCCTGGGTCGTGACCGCCGGGATGCCGTACCAGGAGTGCGGGTCCGCCCCGGGCACGCCCGCCTCCGCGAGGCGCGCGAGGCCGGCCGCGGCCGCGCGGTCGGCGCCCTCCGATCTCGCGAGCTCGCGACGCAGCCGCGCGGTCAGCCCTCGCAGCGTGAGCGGCTCGAGTCCGGCCGACTCGACGTCCTCGATCACGGGCTCTCGATGCGTGACCGTCGACGTCGAGCCCTCGCTGGCGGCATCGCGCCACGGCGCGATCCGGCGCAGGAAGGGCGACGGCGAGACGTCGGCGCCGAGGATCCCGACCGCGATCAGCCGGTCGCGCGCGCGACCGAGCACCGAGGCGAGCATCCGGAGTTCGTCGTCCATCAGCTCCTTCCGCCGCGTCGCCGCATCGGTGACGGGCGTCGAGTCCTCGACGAGCTCTGCATGGCGCAGGAGCGACCCGCGCGGCCGCGGGTTCGGCCAGACGCCGTCCTCCAGATCGACGACGACGACGGTGTCGAACTCGCGTCCGAGCAGCGCCGCCGGCGTCCCCACGAGCACCGCGTCGACCGGCCCGCGCCGCGCGAGCGAGTCGTCGGGCAGCCGCGCGCCGAGCCTCCGGGCGACGAACGACGCGACGGAAGCATCGGGCGTGCGCTCGACGAATCGCTTCGCGGCGTCGAAGAGGGACAGCACCTCATCGAGCTGTTCATCGGCCCACGACGCCTCCATGCCGCTGCCCCGCGCGGCCTCGCCCCACTCCCGCGCGAGGCCGGAGCGGGACCACGCCTCCCAGAGCGCCTCCTCGATGCTCGCCGAGTCGGCGATCCGCCGCTCAAGCGCCTGCAGCAATTCGGCGACCCGTCGGGCCTCGCGTGCCGGCCCGAAGTCGAGGACGTCCAGGGCCGCCGGGACGCGCAGTCCCTCGACGAGCAGCTCGCGGCCCGATTCGTCGCGATCCGCCTTGAGCGCCTCGGCGCGCAGGCCCGTGCGCAGCCGGCGCAGCGCGACCGGGTCGAGTCGCCCGACGCAGGAGCTCAGGAGCTCCTCGGCACGATCCGCGTCGAGGACCTCGATCCCCGTCGCGAGGGCGAGCGCGAGCAGCAGGCCGTGGGTCGCGTAGTCGGAGCCCCCGCGCGCCGTCTCGCCTCCGACCTGCGTCGGGACGTGCATCCCCCGCAGCTCGCGGGCCAGCCGTGCCGCCGAACCCGCGGTGCGCAGTGCGACCGCCATCGCGCCGAACGCCACCCCGTCCCGAGCGTGCCGCTCGCGCAGCCGCCTCGCCACGAACGCGGCCTGCTCGTGGGCGCCCGGCACCCGGACCGCCTCGATCTCGCCGTCGTCCGGACGGGCGAGCACCTGCCGGCGCCCGCCGAACCCCTTGGCGGGCTCGCTCATCCCGCTCAGTACGCGCGCCTGCACGCCCCGGATCGCCACGCCGTGACGATGGGCGGTCGCGAGGACGAGTCGCTCGGGCGCGCGCCCCACCGCGGCCCAGAGGCCATCGGCGGCGGTGAACCCCGCCGGCACCGCACCGCGGAAGGTCTGCGTCGCGAGATCCGGGTCGCCGAACGCGATGATCCGGGTCCCCCGTCGACCGAGCGCCCCGAGGAGGCGCAGCGCGCCGAAGCCGAGCTCCTGCGCGTCATCGACGACGACGAGGCGCAGCGCGGGGGCCGCCGGGTCGCCCTCGGCCACGAGGTCGGCGGCGCGGCGCAGCACGTAGTTGGAGTCGAGCGGCTCGTACCCCGCGTGCTCCGCCTGGATGCGCTCGGCGAGGCGCGGCCAGAACCGCGCGACGGCGCTCCACTCGGGACGGCCCCGCGCAGCGCCGAGCTCGCCGAGGCGGCGTGCGGAGATGCCGCGCTCGACGGCGCGCGCGATGAGCTCCCGCACCTCGGCCCGGAACGCCGGGAGCTGCCGCACCTCACGTCCGAGGCCCGAGCCCGACCAGGCGCCGTCTGCGTCCGCGGCGATCTCCTCCTCGATCAGATCGCGGATGACCCGATCGTGGTCGGCACCGCTCACGTAGACCGGCGGCGGGGCGTCGAGCCGGACCGCCGCGGCGGCGACGATCGAGTGCGCGAGCGAGGCGGCCGTGCGGGCGAGCGGCCCGGGGGTCGCGACGCCGAGCCGCGCGGCGAGCCAATCGCGCAGCCCCGCCGCGGACCTACGGGTCGCCCCGAGCACGAGCGCGTCCCCCGGCGACCATCCCCGCGCGAAGACCCGATCGGCGATGAGCTCGACGATCGTCGTCGACTTGCCCGTCCCGGCGCCGCCGAGCACGACCGCGTCCGCGTCGTCGGCGAGCGCCGTGACGACCGACTGCTCCGGGTCCAGGTCCACGTGCTCACGCTAGCGGCGGCCCCCGACATGCTCCGCCCGGAGCGAACGCCGCGTGCGCGGCCCATCGCGGCCAGTACGCTGAAGCCGTGGAAGTACGCATCGGGATCACCAACGTCGGACGCGAGATCAGCCTCGAGTCGTCGCAGACCGCCGCCGAGGTCGAGCGCGTGCTCGACGAGGCGATCACGGCGAACGCGCCGTTCGTCACCCTCGCCGACGACAAGGGCAAGCGCTTCCTGATCCCGACGGCCGGCATCGCCTACGTCGAGCTCGGCGCGGAGGAATCGCGCCGAGTCGGCTTCGTCGCCTAGACCGCGACGCACCCGGACCAGCGGCAGGCAGCACCATGCAGATCCTCTACGCGATCGCGATCGGCGCCGTCATCGGCGTCATCGTGCGCTACACGATCCCCGGACGGCGCAGCCACGGGATGGCGCTCGTCCCCGGTGCGGCCGCCGCCGCGACCGCCGCGGCTTGGGCGATCCTCGCCTGGCTGGGCTGGGACTGGTCGGTCGGCTGGATCTGGGTCATCAGCCTCGGCGCGGCCCTCGCTGTCGCGCTCGTCCTCGCACTCGTGACGCCCGGCGCCCGCCAGCGCGCCGACGCCGCGTTCTTCGACCGCGCCAAGCGCGCCTGAGCGACCGGGCCGGACTCAGGCGCTGAGCCCGAGCGCGTCCATCCGACGCGTGTGCTGCGCGATCAGCTCGCTGAACGCCGGCTCGACGCGCTGCTCCTCGCGGTCGTCGCCGCGCCCCAGGTTCAGCGCATCGCGGGCGACCAGCAGCGCGTCCCCGAGGATGCGCCGGCCCCACAGCGCGAGCCGCGGCGGGAGGCGCGGGTCCTCGCCCATCGCCTCCGACAGCAGCGCCACGAACGCCGAGTCCGCGGGACGCGCGCGGTAGGCGCTGCGCACCCGCTCCGCGAGGTCGGCCGGCAGCCCGTCGGCGAGCGCCGCGAACAGGTCGTCGAGGAAGCCGCCCGCGAGATGGCAGGTCAGCGTCGTCTCGATCCAGTCGTTGCCCTGCGTGAGCCGCTGGAAACGGTCCACGACGGCCCGATGGCGTTCCATCGCGTCGCCCGCGTCGACGCCGCGCGCCGTCAGCTCCTCGACCATCGCGGAATGCCGGGCGAGCGACGCCGCGGTCGCCGCGGCGAGCACCGCCTTCGCCCGCGTCGTCGGCGCGACCGTGACCGCGTGCGACAGGTCCTCGAAGACCGTCAGCTGCACGTAGGCCGCGCGCGCGAGGAACTCCTCGGGCGAAGGAGTGAACTCGTGCAGGTCGATGCGCGCGGCGGGCGACTGCTCCTCCCGCGAGCGGATCCTCGGCGCACTCGCAGACCTGCGACGGCGCCAGAACCACTCGACCACGGGGAGCAAGCGTAGTCGAGGCGGGCGCGAGACGACCCGGTTCATTCCGCTGGTAGAATGGACCGGTCCCCGACAGAACGGGGTCAGGCGCCCGGAGTCAGGATGAGGGCGCATCGCACCGCCCGCCGCTGGTCGTCCGCATTCGCAGAGATGGCGCGGCAGGCCGATCCGACAGGCACCGAAGACACCGTGACGTTCGCAGCACTCGATATCGACCAGGACATCGCCGAGGCACTCGCCGGCAAGGGCATCACCGAGCCCTTCCCGATCCAGGCGCAGACCATCCCTCTCGGCCTCACCGGCCAGGACATCATCGGCCAGGCCAAGACGGGCACGGGCAAGACCCTCGGCTTCGGCCTCCCGCTCATCCAGCGGCTCGGCACCGACCCCGCGCCGGGCGTCAAGGCGCTCGTCGTCGTCCCGACCCGCGAGCTGTGCATCCAGGTCGCCGAGGACCTCGAGCTCGCCGCATCCAACCGGCCGACCAAGGTCACCGCGATCTACGGCGGCAAGGCCTACGAGGAGCAGATCGAGGCGCTCCAGGACGGCGCGCAGATCGTCGTCGCGACCCCGGGCCGGCTCATCGACCTCAATCAGCAGCGACTGCTGGACCTCAGCCACGTCGAGACGATCGTCCTCGACGAGGCCGACAAGATGCTCGACCTCGGCTTCCTGCCCGACATCGAGAAGATCTTCGCCAAGGTCCCCGAGGTGCGGCACACGATGCTGTTCTCCGCGACCATGCCGGGCCCGATCGTCGCACTCGCGCGGCGCTTCATGAACCGCCCGATCCACATCCGCGCGACCGACCCCGACGAGGGCAAGACGCAGGCGAACATCAAGCACGTCATCTACCGCGCCCACTCCCTCGACAAGGACGAGGTCATCGGCCGCATCCTGCAGGCCGAGGGCCGGGGCAAGACCGTCGTCTTCACCCGCACGAAGCGCGCCGCCGCGAAGCTCGTCGAGGAGCTCAACGACCGCGGCTTCCCCGCCGTCGCCGTCCACGGCGACCTGAGCCAGGAGCAGCGCGAGCGCGCGATGGCCGCCTTCCGGGCGGGCAAGAAGGAGATCCTCATCGCGACCGACGTCGCCGCGCGCGGCATCGACGTCGACGACGTGACGCACGTCATCAATCACACCGTCCCCGACGACCCCGACAACTACCTGCACCGCGTCGGACGCACGGGCCGTGCCGGCAAGACCGGCGTCGCCGTGACGTTCGTCGACTGGGACGACCTGCACAAGTGGCGGCTCATCGACAAGGGGCTCGAGATGGGCGTCGGCGAGCCCGTCGAGACGTACTCCAGCTCCCCGCACCTCTACGCCGACCTCAGCATCCCCGAGGGCACGAAGGGCCGGCTCCCCGGCGCCCACGCCCCCGCCGTGCGCGAAGGCGGACGCCCGCCGCGCGCCGAGGGCTCGCGCCAGCGCTCACGCGGCGGTCAGGGCGGCGGTCAGGCGGCAGAACGCCGTGAGGGCGGCGCCGACGGCGGCCGCGACAAGTCGCACTCCCGCCCCTCCGGGCGCCAGTCGCGCTCCGAGCCGCACATCCAGCAGCACGAGTCGGGCGAGGGCGCGCCGGCGAAGCGCCGCCGTCGCCGTCGTCGTAGCGGCGGCAACAGCGGCGAGGGCTCCGGGCAGCCCGCGCCCGAGACGCCCGCGGCCTGATCCTCGGCCCCGCGGCGCGGTCTCCTACAGCTCGACGCCGAGCCGGCGCACGAGGTCGCGCTCGATCTCGATGAGGTCGGTGTCCAGCTGCGTCCGCGGGCGCGGCTTGTCGATACGCACCTCGGTCGCGATGCGGCCGTGATCCAGCAGCAGCACGCGGTCGGCGAGCCGGACCGCCTCCCCCACGTCATGCGTGACGAGGACGACGGAGGGGCGGTGGCGCTCCCACAGGTCGATCACGAGCGACTGCATCTCCAAGCGGGTGAGCGCGTCGAGCGCGCCGAACGGCTCATCGAGGAGCAACAGGTCGGGCTCGCGGACAAGTGCGCGGGCGAGCGACGCGCGCTGCGCCTCGCCACCGGAGAGGGTCCCGGGCCATGCGTCGGCGCGGTGCTCGAGCTTGACCTCGCGGAGCGCCTGCCTGGCGACAGCATCGCGTTCTGCCCGTGACCCCGCCCCCCGCAGTCCGAAGAGGACGTTGTCCTTGACCTTGTCCCAGGGCAGGAGGCGGGCCTCCTGGAAGCCGAGCGAAGCCGTGCCGGTGACGGTGATCTCCCCCGACGTCGGCGAGTCGAGTCCCGCGATGAGCCGCAGCAGCGTCGACTTGCCGCTGCCGCTGTGCCCGATCAGGACGACGAACTCGCCCGCATCGACCTCGAGATCGAGGTCGTGCAGCACCGGCTTGCCGCCGAAGGCCTGGGTCACGCCGCGCGCGACGACCCTCGGCTGCAGCCCGACGTCGGAGGAGATCACCACGGGACTACCGCGTCACCACGAAGGCGTCGGAGAAGTCCGGGATCTCGGTGAGCAGCCCGTAGCGCAGCAGGTCCTCGCCGTGCTGCGTGAACAGGTCGATCTGCTCCTGGCCGATCGGCTGGAAGTCGTGCGTCGGCCACGTCGCGATGACCTCGAGGACGTCGTCGCCCGCACCGAGCTGCTTGTAGAAGTCGAGCACGAGCTGCGGGTCCGCCGCGGTCTGGGCCGAGACCTCGCCGAGCGCCGCGATGAGCGCCTCGACCGCCTCCGGGTGCGCCTCGTAGAACGCGCGCGTCACGAAGTGGAAGACGACGTTGAGGCTGTCGAGCTCGACGCCGTCCGCGACGACGACCGCGCCCGGCTGCAGCTGCGCCGTCGCGAAGTACTGGTCCCAGATCGCGATCGCGTCGACCGCGCCCGCCTGGAACGCCGCGATGCCGTCCGCCGGCGGCAGGAACTCGAGCGTGACCTCGCTCGGGTCGATGCCCGCCTTGTCGAGGGCGCGCAGCGCCAGGTAGTGGCCCGTGCCGCCCTGGTTCACCGCGATCGAGTGGCCCCGGAGGTCCTCGATCGACGTGATCCCCGACGCCTCGCTCGCGACGATGCCGGAGGAGACCCCGGAGGAGCCGCCGTCGATGCCGATCGCGAGGAAGTCGCCGCCCGCCGCGAGGCCCGTGAAGAAGTTCGTGCCGCCGCCCGAGGACACGTCGATCTCACCCGCGTTGACCGCCTCGAGGGCGGGGACGAACGCCGGGAAGCCGGTCGACCAGACGACCGCGGCCGCGCCGTCCGGCAGCTCGGTCGCGAGTCCCAGGTCCTTCGAGATGGTGAGGGTGCTGTAGCTGTTGAGCTGGCCGATGCGGACGGTCGGCGCCTCGGCGGCGGGGGCGCCGCTCGGCTCGGTGGTCGCGGCGGGCGCCGCCGAGGTGCACGCGCTGAGCGCGAGGGCCGCGGCGGCGGCGAGCGCCGCGACCGCACCGGTCTTGGTGCGCAGTGACATGGGTGTGATCTCTCTCTTGGGTGTGATGCAGTGGAAGCTTCAGCCGCGGATCGTCGAACGCCAGCGCAGCAGGTACGCCTCGAGCCAGCGGACGATGAGGTCCGTCAGCACGCCGAGCAGGGCGTACACGACGATGCAGACGATGACGACGTCGGTCTGCGAGTACTGGCGGGCGGTCGTCATGAGCGCGCCGATACCGCTCGAGGCGGCGACCGTCTCCGCGACGATGAGCGCGATCCAGCCGATCCCGAGCCCGAAGCGCAAGCCCGTGAGGATCTGCGGGAGCGCACCCGGGAAGAGCACGCGGCGCCAGATCGTCCACGCGCGGCGGTCGTACACGTACGCGACCTCGATGAGCTTGCGGTCGACGCTGCGGATGCCCGAATACGTGTTGATGTAGAGCGGGACGGCGACGCCGACCGTGACGAGCATGATCTTCGGCAGCTCGCCGATCCCGAACCACAGGATGAACAGCGGCGTGAGCGCCGTGAACGGCAGCGCCCGCACCACCTGCATGGGCCGGTCCACGATGTCCTCGCCGAGGCGCCAGTAGCCCGCGATGAAGCCGAGCAGCACGCCCGAGGCGACGCCGAACAGGATGCCGAGGCCCGCGCGCGGCACGCTCGCCGCGATCGAGTCCGCGAGACGGCCGTCGACGATGAGCTCGCCCGCCGCCGTGATCACCGCGCTCGGCCCCGGGAGGATGCGCTCGTTGAGCCAGCCGAGGCTGTCGGCGATCTGCCACACGACGACGATCGCCACGAGCGACAGCCACGGGCGCAGGCCCAGCCAGAAGCGGCGGCCCGCACCGCCGCGGCGCTCGGAGCGCCCGGCCGGACGCGCCTGCTCGCGCGCGGGGCCCGCGTTCTGCTCGCCCGTCTCCGGGACCGCCTCAGCCACCGACATTCGCCGTCTCCCGGGTCGGCCGCGGCGCACTCGCGGGCCGGTCGAGCCCGAGGTGCGCGCGGAAGGTCGAGGTGTCGTACGACTTGCGGGCGAGGCCGCGCCGCTGCAGCTCCGGCACGACCTGGTCGACGAAGACGTCGAAGGGCTGGCGCTGGAACGGCGGGAAGAACTTGACGCCGTCGAAGGCCTCCGCCTCGTAGCCCTCCTGGATCCAGTCGGCGATGCGGCGACGATCGCCGACGACGACCGGGAAGTGGTTCTTGTTGACGAGGAAGCGGAAGAGGTCGAGGAACGTGACCTCGGTCGACCCGTAGGCCTCGAAAACCTCGCGCAGGTTGACGTTGATGCCGCTCGCGCCGATCGCCTGGTGCCGGTTCGTCTCGAAGGCGAACGAGCCGTCGCGCTCCACGACGTCGAGGCCGAGCACGTCGACGATGCGGCCGTGGGGCGTGACCTGCTCCGCCGGGACGCCGAGCGTCTTGGCGATGAGCTGCGGACCGAAGTCCTCCACGACGGCCGCCTCGACCTCGCGGAACACCCGCCGCGCCTCCTGCGTCGTCTCGCCGGGATAGAAGACGGTGCCGACGACGATCTTCAGCGCGTCGGCGTCGCGCCCGAACTCCCGCGCCTTCGCCCGGTTGCGGGCGCGGTAGTCCTGATTCCAGGCGAGGGAGACGAAGGGCGAGAAGCGCACGTCGGCGAAGCGGCCAGCGAAGTCGAAGGACTCGGGCGAGGTGCCCGCGGTCGCGAGCGGGATGCGGCCCTGCGGCGGCCGGGGCGCGTTGAGCGGGCCCTCGATCTGGAAGTACTCACCGTCGAAGTCGATCGGGTGCGCGGCCTCGTCGTTGATGAGTCGCCCGCCCTCGCGGTCGTCGAGGAACCAGTCGTCGTCCCAGGAGTCCTCGAGGCGGTTGAAGGCCTCAGCGAACTCGGTCGCACGGGCGTACTTGTCGGCCGGCTCGGGGTGCCCGCCGAGGCTGAAGTTGCGGTAGGAGGGGTCGTTGCCGACGCCCGTGACGAGGTTGAGGCCGAAGCGGCCCTCGCTGAGGTGGTCGATCGACGCGGCGATCTGCGCGATGTGGAACGGCTCGAGGAAGACGGTGTTGATCGTCGCCATGAGGCCGATGTGCCGCGTGTGCGAGGCGAGGAACGCGGCGGTCGCGAAGCCGTTGATCTGGAATGCCCGGCGCACGACGGAGCCGGGCTGCGAGCTGTCGCTGAAGTAGGAGTTGCCGAGGAAGAAGTAGTCGAAGATGCCGCGCTCGGCCGTGCGCGCCGCGTCGACGAGCAGCCCCGGCTTGAAGATCCCGCCGTTGTAGGCCGCACGGGTGCGCCAGCCGCTCGCGGTGGAGCCGGTCGGCCAGTACGTGACGGCGAGGATGAGGTGGTCGCGGGACATGGTCGTCCCATTCAAGGCGGCGGTCGTCAGAACGCGACATTGGTTACGAAATGTGAGTCACGGCGGCGTAACGGGACGTCACACCGCGAGGCTCGAGGCGGGCGCCCCGCGCGGGTCCAAGTAGCCTGGCGCCCATGGCCAGCGCACCGTTCATCACGCCCGCGGAGCTCGCCGCGATCGACCCGGACCGGCTCGTGCTGCTCGACGTGCGGCACGCCTACCCGGCCGGCGGGCAGCCGGAGGCATACGCGGAGGGACACATCCCCGGCGCCCGCTACGTCGAGCTGCGCGCGGAGCTCGCGGGGCCGAAGAGTCCGACGGGGGCGCGCAATCCGCTCCCGGAGCCCGCGGCGATCGAGGCGTCGCTGCGCGGCTGGGGCGTCACCGACGCATCGCGCGTCGTCGTCTACGCGGATGCCGACGCGCCGTCCGCGGGTCGCGCCTGGTGGGTGCTGACGTGGGCTGGCGTCGAGGACGTCCGGATTCTCGAGGGCGGCTGGCAGGCGTGGGTCGCGGATGGGCGCAGCCTCACCGCCGGGGTCTCGCGACCTGCGACCCCTGGCGACTTCGTCGTGCGCCCGGGTCGGCTGCGTGACATCGGGCCCGACGATGCGGCCGCGCTCGCCGCCGAGGGGCGGCTCGTCGACGCGCGGGGCGCGGAGTACTTCGACCTCGACCCCGAGAACCGGGCGACGGGCCACATCCCCGGCGCGGTGAGCGTCCCGTACGACGAGTTCTTCGCCGCGGACGGCTCGATCCGCACCGCCGAGGAACTCCGCGCGCGCTTCGCCGCGGCGGGGATCGATCTCGCGCAGCCGGTCGGGATCTACTGCGGCGGCGGCGTCGCGGCGGCGTTCGAGGCGAGCGTGCTCGCCGGGCTCGGCGTCGAGACGTCGTTGTACGTCGGCTCCTGGTCGGAATGGTCCTCGGATCCCGCGAGGCCGCGCGCGTGAGCGGGGTCACCCGGATCGAGGGCGAGCACGCGGGTCTCGGCTACGACCTGCTCCTGCCCGAGCGGCGCTTCGGCCGCGAGCTCTTCGTGCATCTGCACGGCGGCGGCTGGCGCGCGGGCGACCGTCGGATGGGCGTCGTGCCGGAGGCCCTCGCGGAGCGCGGACTCGCGGTGCTCGCGGCGGACTACACGCTGACGACGCAGGCACCGTACCCGCGCAACCTCCACGACGTGTTCGAGATCCTCCGGCTCGTGCGCGACCGCGCTGCCGAATGGGACGTCGACCCCGAGCGGGTGTTCATCGGCGGTGCCTCGTCCGGGGCGCACCTCACGGCGCTCGCGACGACGAAGGGCCTCGCGGAGGGCCTGCTGCCGCTGCGGCCCGCGGGCGTCATCGGCTGGTACGGCCCGCTCGACCCCGTGTCGCGCTACCTCAAGCTGCGCTACCAGCCGGAGCACCGCCCCGGCACCTTCTGGGCGGGCGGTGCCGACCGACCGCGCGACGCGAAGGACCTGTTCCGCCAGTTCATCGGCACGTCGGACTTCACGACGGTGACGCTCGCGGCGGCGCTCGACGCCGACCCGCGCTATCACCTCGACCGGATCGACGCCGCCGAGCTCCCGCCGTTCCTGCTCTTCGTCGGCACGCACGACTCCGATGAGCTGCTGTACGCGCAGCGCACGTGGCACGCGGCGCTTCGCGACGTCGGCGCGAGTGCGGAGCTCCTCGTCGTGGAGGGCGCCGACCACGGCGACGACGACTTCGCGACGCCGGCGACACTCGGCGCCGCCCTCGGATTCGTCCGAGCCCACTAGGACCCGGAGTTCTGCGGGCAGCCGCTCGATCTGCGGGGGCTCGGGGCGAGGATCCCCGCAGAACGACCGATTCTCCGCAGAACTCCCCGCGAAAGCCGGCCTAGGTGCGGGGCGACCAGCCGAGCGCCGGGCCGATGCGCTCCGCGAAGGTGCGCAGGATCGTCCGGTAGTCCTCAGCGTCGAAGGAGAACGGCAGCTCGAAGATGAACTCATCGGCCAACTGGTAGGCCGGGTCGGCCTTCAGCCGCGCGACGATCTCCTCGCTCGTGCCGAAGAAGTCCCGCTGGATGAGCCGCCGGTGCTCGCCCGGCTGGAGCGTGCGGGGCGTCCGCGCCTCCACGTAGGCGGCAAAGCGCTCGGCCTGCTCGGTCGTCGCGTCGTCGATCGGGACGACGACCGCGCCCTTGCCGACGATCGCGTGCTGCCCTCGCGGATGGTGCGCGCGGAACCGCTCGATCTGCCGGCGCTGCGCCTCCGAGAAGTCGTCGGTGTCCTCGCCCGTCGTGATGTTGGACACGAGGAACTTGAGGCCCGCCCGGCCGGCCCACTCGGCGGAGCGCAGCGAGCCGCCGCCGTACCAGACTCGCTCGGCGAGCCCCGGGCTGTGCGGCTCGACCCGGTCTGAGAACTCCTCGATGCCGACCGTGCGCTCCTGGTCGTCGACCTGGACGCCGCGGATGAGCTCGAGCATGCGCTCCACGCGGGCGTACGACATGTCGCGCTCGCGCCAGTCGGCACCGAGGATCTCGTCGACGACTCGCTCGTCGATCATGGGGTGACCGACGCTGACACCCGGCTGGAGGCGCCCGCCCGAGAGCAGGTCGGCGACGGAGAGGTCCTCCGCGAGCCGTAGCGGCGAGTCGTACACGGTCGGGATGACGGCGGTGCCGAGGCCGATCCGGCGCGTGCGCTGCGCCGCCGCGGCGAGGAACACGGGCGCCGACGGGATGCCGTACTGGATGTGCCGGGTGCGCACCCAGCCGACGTCGAAGCCGAGCGCCTCGCCGTGCTCGAAGAGGCGCAGCGCGTCCTCGAGCCCCTCGGCGGGCGCATCGCGGCGGAACGGCACGATGTGCAGGAAGCCGAGCTTCGCGAGCGGGCGCGTCATGACGACGCCTCCGGCGTGAGGTCCTCGATGCGGATCCGGAAGGCGTGCAGGTCGAGGACCTTCTCGCCGCCCTCCCACAGGCCGTCGCGCTCCGGGTCGCGCTCGAATCCGAGCTTCCGGTAGAGCGCGTGGGCGCCGACCATCTCGGGCTGGCTCTTCATCACGACGCCGGCGAGACCGCGTTCTGCCGCGACTGCGACGACGTGCCGCACGAGCGCCTCGCCGATGCCGCGCCGCCGTGCCGCGGGACTCGTCGCGAGCAGCCGGAAGCCGATCTCGTCGGGGCGCGCGTCGGCGACGACCTCCTCGCCACCGGGGCGCGGGATCGTGACGCTGCCGAGCAGCTCGCCGGTCGCGGCATCGCGCGCGACGAGGACCTCGTAGGTCTGAGAACGCCATTCAGCCCGATAGAACGGATCGTCGCCGTGGTCCCGGGGCCCGTAGTCGTGGGCGTAGGCCGCCGTCACGACCGCGTCGTCGGTCGCGAACTCGTCCGGTCGGATCGGGCCGACCTCGATGTCCGTCACCCCGCTCATGCGCCGTACTTGTCCGCGATCGCGCCGAAGTCGTTGGCGCGCAGCCACTCGCCGCTGTACTCGCGGGTGAGGTAGTCGCGCCCGCTGTCGGCGGAGAACACGACGATGACATCGCCCTCGCGGGCATCCTTCGCCTTGTCGATGGCGACGAGGAGGCTGAGGATCGAGGACACGCCGAGCAGCAGGCCCTCGGTGCGGGCGACGTGCCAGCCGAAGTCGATGACGTCCGCCTGGGGGCGCGTCTCGATGGCGTCGAGGACGGAGATGTCGATGTTCGCCGGCCAGTCGTGCTCGAGCGCCTCCCAGCCAGGCTCGCGGCGGAAGACGGGCAGGATGTTGGTCCCCTGCGCGATGGGCGGGAACAGCGTCGCGGTGACCTCGACGTCGGGCTTGCGCTCCTTGAGGTAGCGGCCGGTGCCGGTCACGGTGCCGCCCGTCATCGCGGCCGCGATGAAGTGCGTGACCCGTCCCCCGGTCTGCGCCCAGATCTCGGGCCCCGTCGAGGCGACGTGGGCCTCCGGGTTGTACGGGATGGTGGCCTGCCGCGACCACCAGTGGCTCGGGTCCTCGTCCTCGTAGCGCTGCGCGACGGCCTCCCAGTGCTCGGGGGCGTCGCGCGGGACGTCGCCGCGGCCGGGGATGAAGTCGGCGCCGAGGAGCTCCAGGACGCGGCGCTTCTCGGCGGTGAGCACGGGCGCCGCGACGAGCGTGACGGGGTGGCCGGTCACGAGGCCCGCGATCGCGAGGCCGATGACCGTGTTGCCCATCCCGAAGTCGACGATGCGCTGGCCGGGCTTCAGCTCGCCGGAGGCGATCGCCTCGCGGACGATGTTGATCCCGATCCGGTCCTTGGAGGAGCCGCCGAGGTTGAACTGGTCGAGCTTGACCCAGATCTCGGCCTTCGACTCGGGCGCGAGGCGGTTGATCCGCACGAGCGGGGTGTTGCCGACGAGGTCGAGCGCGTCGTCGTAGACCTGGGCGCGGGCGGCGTCCGGGAACCCGTCCGGCAGTCCCGCATCGGACTGGGTGTCGGGCATGATCGGACCTCCTGGCGCTCGGACCGGTCCACTCTAGGCACGCCCCGCCCCGGGCCTACGGATCGGGGCGGTAGGAATGCGTAACGTTGCGCGGCGCGGTCCGGCTAGTTGTATTGCCGCGCCCGCTCCAGCAGGCGCGCGAACTCGACCGGGTCCGTGGTGTGCTCGCCGAGCCGATTCGGCTTGCCCGCGCCGTGATAGTCTGACGAGCCCGTCACGACGAGGTCGTGCTCGCGCGCCCACCCCTGCCAGCGGGGAAGCCGGTCGGGGGCGTTGTCCCGATGATGCAGCTCGAGGCCGCCAAGACCCGCCGCCACGAGGTCGCGGATCCGAGCGTCGTCAAAGAGCGTCGACGGCCCGCGCGCGCCGGGGTGCGCGATGACCGGCACCCCGCCGGCGGCCGCGATGAGCTCGACGCCCGTGACCGGCAGCGGCGCCTTATGCGGCTGGTAGTAGCCGCCGCGCCAGTTCAGGATCGTCTGGAACGCGGCCGTGCGGTCCGGCACGATGCCCTTCGACACGAGGGCGTCGGCGATGTGCGGGCGGCCGACCGTCGCCCCCGGCGTCGTGTGGGCGAGGACATCGGCCCAGCTCAAGTCGTAGTCGCGACCGATCCGCCCCACCATCGACTCGGCGCGGCCGTAGCGCTCCTCGCGGATGCGCGCCATCTCGGCGACGAGGTCGGCGTTCTCGGGGTCCACGAGGTAGCCGAGGATGTGCACGCTCGCATACTCGAGCTGCGTCGACAGCTCGATGCCCGGCACGACGCTCAGGCCCGTGCCCTCGGCCGCCGCGAGCGCCTCGGCCCAGCCCGCCGTTGAATCGTGGTCCGTCAGCGCGACCGTCCCGAGGCCCGCCTCGAGCGCCGAGGCGACGAGCTCCGCAGGCGCCTGCGTCCCGTCCGAGACACTGCTGTGCGTGTGGAGATCGATCGGACGATCCCGAACCGCGCCCTCCACCATCGTGTCAGCCTATTCCGCTACTCTCGCGTGGTCATGCTCGGCAGAATCCTCGGCGCGATCGTCGTCGTCCTCGTCGCGGCCGCGCTCGGGATCCTCGCGTGGCCGCAGCTCGTCGGCCTCGAGCAGACCTCCGGCATCGCGCAGGTCGTCGCGATGCGCGGCGCCGCCGCCGCGGTGGCATTGATCGCGACCCTGCTCCTGACGCTGCTCGCGCTGCTGTGGCGCCGGGCGCGCGGATTCTTCGCCGCCCTCGCGATCGTCACGCTCGCGTTCGTCATCGCCAACGTCGCCGTGATCGCCGCCCGCGGCGCCGTGAGCACCGGCACGCCGACCCCCGGCCCCGGGGCGATCACCGTCCTGACCTGGAACACGCTCGGCGAGACGCCGTCGACCGAGACCGTCGCCGACCTCATCGAGGACACCGGCGCCGACGTCGTATCGCTGCCCGAGACCACGGCGGACCGCGCGAGCGAGCTCGTCGCCGAGCTCGCGGCCCGCGGCATCGCGATGCAGCCCTTCACGTTCGCCTACGACACCATCGCGAAGTCCAACTCCACGACCCTCCTCATCAGCCACGAGCTCGGCCCCTACACCGCCGACACCACCGCGACGACGACGAGCAACCGGCCGAGCCTGGTCGCGACGCCCGCGAGCGGGATCGGCCCGATCCTCGCCGCGGTGCACACGACCGCGCCGACGACGCGCGACCCCAGCGACTGGCAGACCGACCTGCGCTGGCTCGCCGACCTCTGCGCGGAGCCCGACCTCATCGTCGCGGGCGATCTCAACTCGACCGTCGACCACTGGGCCGGCCTCGCGCACGCCGACGGCGCCCACATCGGGGGCTGCACCGACGCCGCCGTGCAGGTGGGGGCCGCGGGCATCGGGACCTGGCCGACCGCGATCCCCGCGCTCCTCGGGGCGCCCATCGATCACGTGCTGACCGGGTCGGCGTGGACCGCGACGGGCGTGCGCATCATCGAATCCGAGGACGGCTCCGGCAGCGACCACCGCCCCGTCCTCGCGCAGCTCGTCCCGGCCGAGCGCTGAGGCGAGACGCCGTGACGACCTCCCAGCGGCCGCCCGAGCGCACCGATCGTCCGTGGGGACGCGGCGGCTGGGGCTTCTACACCGCGATCGCGGCCGCATCCCTCGCACTCGCGCTCATCGCGCTCAAGGTCTGGTACGCCGACTGGAGCATCCCCTGGGCGATCACAGGCGACGCCATCCCCGTCGCAGCGCACTTCAAGACCGCGCTCGAGACCGGCTGGTACGAGCACCAGCCGCTCCTCGGCGCGCCGTTCGGACAGACCTACCACGACTTCCCGACCGCCGAGACGACGAACTTCCTGATGGCGGTCATCCTCGGGCAGCTCTTCGGTGACTGGGCCGTCGCGATGAACGTCTACTTCGTGCTCGGCTTCCCGCTCGCCGCCGCCGCCGCCGCATGGTTCCTGCGCGTCACCGGCGCCTCGCGGCTCACCGCGTTCCCGACCGCGGTGCTCTACGCGATCCTCCCCTTCCACTTCGTGCAGGGCGAGGCGCACCTGTTCGTCTCCTCCTACTACGTCGTGCCGCTCGGCCTCGTACTCGCGCTTCGCGCCGCCCGCGGCGAGACGCTGTGGCGGTGGCGTCACGGCACCACCCACCCCGTCGGGCGGTGGTTCGGCCGGGGCATGCAGACCGCGGTCATCGCGATCGTCGTCGGCTCGACCGACACCTACTTCGCCGTCTTCGTCCTCATCATGCTCGCGACCGGCGGCATCGTCTCGGCGCTCCGTGACCGGTCGTGGCTGCGCACCGAGGGCCACCTGCTCGCGGCCGTCATGATCGTCGCCGTCATGGGCCTCAACATGCTCGACGACCTCATCCACGTCTGGCAGGAGGGCTCGAATCCGGAAGGCTTCCTGCGCTCGCCCGAGCACGCCGAGTACTTCGCGTTCAAGCTCGTGCAGCTGCTGCTGCCGTGGTCCGGCCACCAGATCCCCGCGTTCGCGGAGCTCCGAGCCAACTACGACGAGGCCTACCCGCTCGTCTCCGAGCAGCCGGCCCTCGGCCTGATCCCCGCGCTCGGCTTCGTCTTCCTCATCGGCCTCCTCGTCTACCGCGCGGTCACGATGCGCCGGCGCGACCTCGGGGACCGGGGGCGCACCCTGACGCTGCTCGCGCTGATGACGTTCATCGCGTTCTGCTTCGGCATGGTTGGCGGACTCGGTTCCTTCCTGTCGCTGTTCACCGACGTGCTGCGCAGCTGGAACCGGATCATCGTCGTCATCGCGCTCTTCAGTCTCGCCGCGGTCGCGCTCATCATCGACGCCGCGATCGAGCGCTGGGAGCGGCGCGCCCGGCCCGCTCGCCTCGACCGCGGTCTCGTCGCGGGGCTCACCGTCGCGGGCCTCCTCGTCGTCGGCGCGATCGACCAGACCCCCGCGACACAGGATTACGAGCGGCAGAACGCGATCTTCCGCGGCTACGACGCCTACTTCGGCTCGATCGAGGCCTCGCTCGCACCGGGCGACTGGGTCGTGCAGCTGCCGTACCAGCCGTTCCCCGAGGCGCACATGCCGACGGGGTCGAACACGAACGACGTGCTCATCCCCTACCTGCACACCGAGTCGATCGCGTGGAGCGGCGGCGGCATCAAGGGGCGGCCCGCCTCCGACTGGACGGGCGAGCTCGAGTTCTTCCCCGACGCGCAGATCCCGGCCGTCGCGGCCGCTGCGGGCGCCTCCGGGCTGCTGCTCGACATCGAGGCGACCACCGAGGCACGGCTGGCGGACTGGCCCGACGCGTTCACCGCGGTGCTCGGCGAGCCGCGGGAGAGCCGAGACGGGCGCTACCTCTACTGGTCGCTCGACGCGGTGAGCCCCGCCGAGATCGCGGCGGTGACCCCCGAGGAGCTCGCCGAGCTGCTGCAGGGACGAGAATGGTCGGCATGAGCGAGCAGAACGCGAGCACCGCGGCCGCTGATGCGCCGCGCGCGACCCAGAACCGGTCGACGACCCCGAAGAGCGACGTCTTCGCCGCGTACATCGGATCCGACTGGGCTGAGCGGCCGAGCGTGGCACCCGAGCGCCGCGCCGTCGCGGACTTCGCCGCCGCGCGTCGTGCGCGGCTCTCCGCGCTGCACCCGGGCCGGCGCCTGGTGATCCCCGCGAGCCCGCCGCGCGTGCGCTCCAACGACACCGACTACCCGTATCGTGCGCACTCCGCCTTCGCGCACCTCACGGGCTGGGGTGCGGACACCGTGCCCGGCAGCGTGCTCGTGCTCGAGCCCGATGGGATGGGCCATGTCGCGACCGTGCACCTGCGCGAGGCCGCGGGCCGGGACTCCGACGAGTTCTACGCGAACTCCGACATTGGCGAGTTCTGGGTCGGCGCGCGGCCATCGCTCGCCGACGTCGCGACCGAGCTCGGCCTCGCGACCGGCTCGCTCCGCGACTTCCTGGAGTCGGGGCTCGACGGGCTCGACTGGGCCGTGCCCACCCTCGTGATCCGCGACGCGGACCCCGTGCTGACGACCCGCATCGACGCACTCCGCGGCCCGCTCGTCGAGCACGCCGAGGAGGGCGCGCCAGATGAGCCGCGCACTGAGCGAGCGCAGCGAGTCGAAGGGGCCACCGACGCCGACCTCGCCCGCGACGCCTCGGAGCTCCGCCTCGTCAAGGACGCCTACGAGATCGAGCAGATGCGGCTCGCGATCGCCGCGACGAAGTCCGGCTTCGACGACGTCATCGCCGACCTCGAGCACGTCATCGCCCACCCGCGCGGCGAACGCGTCGTCGAGGGCACCTTCAACCGCCGCGCCCGCATCGACGGCAACACGGTCGGCTACGACACGATCGCCGCCTCCGGCCCGCACGCCTGCATCCTGCACTGGACCCGCAACGACGGCCCCGTCATCCCGGGCGACCTCATCCTCATCGACGCCGGCGTCGAGCTGGAGAGCTACTACACGGCCGACATCACCCGCACGCTCCCGGTCTCGGGCGCCTTCACCGAGGTGCAGCGCAGGGTCTATGACGCGGTCCTGGAGGCCGCCGACGCCGCGTTCTCCATCGTGCGACCCGGGATCCGCTTCCGTGACGTCCACGCCGAGGCGATGAAGGTCATCGCGGCGAAGACCGCCGAGTGGGGGCTGCTCCCGGTCCCCGCCGAGACGGCGCTCGAGCCCGAGCACCAGGAGCACCGCCGCTACATGGTGCACGGCACGAGCCACCACCTCGGCATCGACGTGCACGACTGCGCGGCCGCCCGGCGCGAGATGTATCTCGACGGGATCGTCGAGGCGGGCATGGTGTTCACGATCGAGCCGGGGCTGTATTTCCAGCCGGACGACCTATCCGTGCCCGAGGGGTACCGCGGCATCGGCGTGCGGATCGAGGACGACATCCTGGTGACGGCCGACGGCGCGGAGCGGCTCTCGGCGGGGATCCCCCGCACCGCCGCCGAGGTCGAGGCCTGGCTCGCGCGCTGAGTGCCGTGGCGGTCCACCGCCGCGCGCCGACCCCGGCATGGCGCGCTCAAGTGGGCGCAGATGGTCCCCGCACGACGGTCAGCGAGGCATTTTGCGTCCACCTCGCTGCTGGGCGAGACAGCGGCGGCGGACCCGTCAGTCGCTCGTGAGCGCGACCTGGGCCTTGGCGGCGAGCTCGCTCGGCACGATGACCTGGTAGTTCGACGCGATCACCTGCTGCGTCGAGGCGAAGTCGCGGCGGCGGCGCGTGAACGCGTACATGACGAGGCCGAGGACGACCCCGACGCCGGCCGTGATGAGGAACACCGCGGCGATGAGGCGCAGGCCGCCCGCGCCCTCCGGGTTGAACAGCGTCAGCAGCAGCGCGAAGAACAACCCGATGAACGCGCCGTTCGCGGCGCCCGACAGTGCCGCCTTGCCCCACGAGAGCTTGCCCGTCACGCGCTCGACCGTCTTGAGGTCGTTGCCGACGATCGAGATCTGGCTCACGTCGAACTCGGCCTTCGCGAGCCGATCGACGATCGCCTGCGCCTCGGGGTAGGTCTCATAGGTGCCGATCACGTCCCCGCGGGGCAGCGAGACGCCCGCCGCACGACTGGCATAGGGGGCGCTCACCCCGCCATTCTGACACGCGCCGCTCGGGGCACGCGGGTAGGGTTTCAGGCGTGAGCACGAACCGCGTCTTCGCCGCGCGTGTCGCCGGCTGCGCGGTCTTCGACCCGGGTGGCGACCGCGTCGGTCGCGTGCGCGACGTCGTCGTCGTGCGCCGGGCCACGGCGAGCCCGCGGGTCGTCGGACTCGTCGTGGAGGTGCCGGGCCGGCGCCGCGTGTTCCTGTCGATCGGACGCGTCACCTCGATCTCGACGGGACAGGTCATCGTCACGGGGCTCATCAACCTCCGGCGCTTCGAGCAGCGGCCCGAGGAGATCCGGATCATCGCCGAGATGCTCGGCCGCCGCGTGCACCTGCAGCCGGAGGGCGATGAGGCGCGGATCGAGGACATCGCGATCGGGCAGACCCCCGTCGGCGACTGGGAGGTCACCCAGATCTTCGTGCGGAAGCCGCGGACCGGGGGCGGACCGTTCTCCTTCGGGAAGGGGCCGACCGCGTTCGCCTCCTGGTCGGACATCCGGGAGAGTGACGAGCGGCCCGGCGAAGACCAGGACGCCGAGCACCTCGTCGAGTCGATCAACGAGCTGCTCCCCGCGGATGCGGCGAACCTGTTGCTCGACCTGCCCGAGAAGCGCCTCGTCGAGGTCGCGCGCCAACTGCCGAATGAGCGACTCGCCGACCTCATCGAGGAGATGGGCGAGGAGGACCAGGCCGACCTCATCGAGGCGCTCGGCGACGACCGCGCCGCTGACGTCCTCGACGAGATGCAGCCCGACGACGCCGCCGACCTCATCGCGAGCCTCCCGGCCGCGCGCGGCGAGGCGCTGCTGGAGCTCATGGAGCCCGAGGAGGCGGAGGACGTCCGCTTCCTGCTCGCCTACGAGTTCGACACGGCGGGCGGCCTCATGAGCCCCGAGCCGATCATCGTGTCGGCCGACGCGACCGTCGCGGAGGGGCTCGCGCTCATCCGCCGGCACGAGCTGGCGCCCGCGATGGCCTCAGCCGTGTTCGTCACCCTGCCGCCCTACGAGCCGCCGACCGGGCGGTTCCTCGGCGCGGTGCACTTCCAGCGGATGCTGCGCTATCCCCCGCACGAGCGCCTCGGCGCGCTCGTCGACCCCGTGCTCGAGCCACTCAATGCGACTGCGAGCCTGCAGGAGGTCGCTCGGGCCCTGGCGAGCTACAACCTCGTCTGCCTGCCCGTCGTCGACGACGGACACCGCCTCGTCGGGGTGGTGACCATCGACGATGTCCTCGATCATCTGCTGCCGGACGACTGGCGAAGTACCGACGCCGAACCCGTGATCTCCGCACCAGGGAAGGGGGCAGCCGATGCCGCGCACTGACCGCCGCGCACCCGCGCGGATCGACACGCCCAAGGGCATCCGCTCGCAGCGGGCCGTCGCCCCGAGCCGCGACCGCTTCGGCCACTTCACCGAGTCGATCGCCCGGTGGATGGGCACGCCCTGGTTCATCTTCGGCCTGACCGTCTTCGTGCTCATCTGGATGCTCTGGAACACGGGGGCCCCGGAGGGCTGGCGGTTCGATTCCGCGGCGATCGGCTTCACGGCGCTGACGCTCATCCTGTCGCTGCAGGCCTCCTACGCGGCGCCGCTCATCCTGCTCGCGCAGAACCGTCAGGACGATCGCGACCGCGTCGCGATGGAGCAGGACCGTCAGCGCTCGGAGCGCAACCTCGAGGACACCGAGTACCTCGCGCGCGAGATCGTGGCGCTGCGCCTCGGCTTGGAGGACATCGCGACGAAGGACTTCGTCCGTCAGGAGCTGCGCGCGATGCTCGCGGAGCTCGAGCAGCAGCGTGAGGCGGCAGCCGGGGTCGCCCCGGCGGGCGCGGAGCCCTCCCCGCTCCCCGAGCGAACCGAATCCTCCCCGCTCCCCGAGCGATCCGAGCCCTCCCCGCTCCCCGAGCGAGCCGAACCCTCCCCGCTCCCCGAGCGATCCGAGCCCTCCCCGCTCCCCGAGCGAGCGAAGCGAGTCGAAGGGGCGTGACCCACCCCGAGCTCCGCGGTGCCGTCGGTGCCGTCATCGACCCCGAGCTGCGCCGCAGCCTCGGCGAGCTGGGGATGATCCGCCGAGCGGATCTGGAGGCCGGGACCGCGCGCATCGGTCTCGCGCTGACGATCGCAGGCTGTCCCGCCGCAGATCGGATCGAACGCGATATCCGCGCCGCCGCGGCGTCGGTGGACGGCGTCGTCGCGGTCGAGGTCGAGGTCGGGACGATGTCGCCCGAGGAGCGCAAGGCGCTCATCGAACGGGTGCGCGGGAACCGCGAGAACCGCTTCGGTCCTGGGACGCTGACCCGCGTCATCGCGGTCGGCAGCGGGAAGGGCGGCGTCGGGAAGTCGACGATCGCCGCGAACCTCGCCGTCGCGTTCTCCCGCCGCGGCCTCAAGGTCGGGATCATGGATCTCGACGTCCACGGCTTCTCGGTCCCGGGCCTGCTCGGGATCGCGGGCGCGCGGCCGAATCGGGTGGACGCGCTCGTCATGCCGCCGGAGGCATACGGGATTCCCGCGATCTCGATCGGGATGTTCGTCGAGGGCGACGAGCCGGTCTCGTGGCGCGGTCCGATGCTGCACCGGACGATCGAACAGTTCCTGTCGGACGTGTGGTTCGGGGAGCTCGATCTGCTCGTCGTGGATCTGCCGCCGGGCACGGGCGATGCGGCGATCTCGTTCGGCCAGCTCGTGCCGAACGCGGAGTTCCTGCTCGTGACGACGCCGCAGCCGGCGGCGTCGGAGGTCGCGGTGCGCGCGGGCCTGCTCGCGCGCCGACTCGGTCAGCGTCTGCTCGGCGTCGTGGAGAACATGTCGGGGCTGACGCAGCCGGACGGCACGATCTTGGAGCTGTTCGGCAGCGGCGGCGGCGCGGCGACGGCGGAGCGCCTGTCGACCGATCAGAACGCGGTCGAGGTGCTCGCGCAGATCCCGCTGTCGATCGCGCTGCGAGCGGGCGGCGACTCGGGGACGCCGATCGCGCTGCTGGAGCCGCGCGACGCGGCGGCGACGGCGATTCGCGAGCTCGCGGATGCGATCATCGCGGCGGGCCCGTCGCGTGCCGGACGCTCGCTGATCTAGGCCTCGGCGAGTTCAGCGACGAGTGCGGCCCGGGCGAGGGCTCGTCGGCTCAGTGCTGGTGGCGGCGGCCGTAGCCGTCGCGCACGGTGACGACGAGGGCGGCGGCGATCCCCGCGACGGCGATGATGCCGAGGATGGAGAGGAGGATGGTCATGTATCGATTCTCGGATGTAAAACTATGGAGTGCCAGTTCATCTTCCTGAACTGACTATTAAGCTGTCCTACATGGATGTGCGCCGACTCGAGTTGCTCCGCGAGCTGGCCGAGCGCGGGTCCGTGACCGCCGTCGCCGAGGCGACCCACCGGACGCCGTCGGCCGTCTCGCAGCAGCTCAAGCAGCTGCAGCGCGAAGCGGGCGTCCCGCTCACGGAGCGCGACGGCCGCGGGATCGCGCTCACCGCCGCCGGCCGGGCGCTCGCCCGCACCGCCGCCGACGTCGCGACGGCCATCGAGCGGGCGGAGGCGCTGTGGGACGACTACCTCGGCGCGCCGCGCGGCGAGGTCAGCGTCCTCGTCTTCCAGACGGCGGGCACGATGCTCGCCCCGGGCATGCTGCAGTCGGTCGCGGCGCACCCCGGGCTCAGCGTCGTGTGCACGGATGCGAGCTTCGAGACGGTCGACTACGCGAGCCTGACGCCCGACTACGACATCGTGCTGACCGACTCGGAGGGCATCCGCGCGAACTGGGAGGAGCGCCAGCTCCACGTCATCCCGCTCATGCGCGAGCCGCTCGACATCGCGTTGTCCGTCGATCACCGGCTCGCGGGTCGCAGCAGCCTGTCCCCCGCGGACCTCGTCGGCGAGGACTGGATCGGGGTGCCCGAGGGCCAGCCCTTCGACGTGTTGCTGCGCCAGATCGAGGCGGTCAACGGCACGCCCGCGCACATCGTGCAGCGCTTCCAGGACAACGGCATCGTCGAGGCGATGGTCGCCGCGGGCCTCGGCATCGCGATCCTCCCGCGCTTCACGACCCCGACGCAGGACACGGGGATCGTGATGCGCCCGCTCAAGGGCGTGCGGGCGACGCGCGTCATCAGCGCGCTCATGCGTCCGGACCGGGCAGAACGCCAGAGCGTGCGTCTCGTGGTCGACGCGCTTCGCCGGGAGGGCTCGCGGGTGCAGGCCGAGCAGGCGGGACATCCGGGGGCGAGGACGCGCGCGGCGGCCGCCGAGCGCTGAGCGCCGGGTCCCGCGTGGTGCTGCCGGCGCCTCAGGTGGCCTCGGCGTCGAACGGCGCGGCAGCGCTGTCGCGCTGCGCCGCCTCGCGCTGCTCGCGAAGTCGCCGTTGGCGCTGCGCGTAGGCAGACTCGCGGGCCGACGCCTGCGGCGGCTCGGTCAGGGCCTCGCGGATGATCCGGCGCGGGTCGTACTGGCGCGGGTCGAGCTGCTTCCAGTCGATGTCGTCGAACTCGGGGCCCATCTCCTCGCGCATGCGCTCACGGGCTCCCCCGAGGTAGTCTCGCGCCCGCCGCGCCCACTCGCCGAGCCGCCTCGTGTACGCGGGAATGCGATCGGGTCCGATGAGCAGCAGCGCCAGCACTGCGATGAGCAGCAGCTTGTCGAATGTCAGCCCGAACGACACCCGGTCAGGATAGCCGGACGTGCGGGCCCCTCCCCGTACACTCGGGGCGAGGAGGTGCGATGGCGGGCATGAGCGAGGACCAGCGGTACGTGGAGGACCGCGTCGTCGAACGACCCGAGATCGCCAAGGCCCGGCGCGACTCGCTCGAGATGGGGCTCACCCCCATCACTGCGGCGACGGGCGCGCTCATCGCGCAGATCGCCGCCTCGACGGATGCGAAGCACATCGTAGAGATCGGCACGGGCCTCGGCGTCAGCGCGCTGTGGCTGCTGACCGGTGCCCCGGAGGCGACGCTCACGTCGATCGACGTCGAGGTGGAGCACCAGCAGATCGCGCGGGAGGCACTCGTCGCGGCGGGGGTGCCTGCGGCTCGGACGCGTCTCATCGCCGGGCGTGCGGCCGAAGTGCTGCCGCGCATCAACGACGGCAGCTACGATCTCTGCCTCGTCGACGCCGACGCCGGCTCCGTCATCGAATACGTCGAGCACGCGCTGCGCATCACCCGCAGCGGCGGGACCGTCATCGTCCCGCGCGCGCTCTACAACGGGCGCGTCGCGAACCCTGTCCTGCGCGACGAACTCACGCAGGCATTCCGCGACCTCACGGAGGTCGTCAGTGCGGCCGAAGAGGTCGTCAGCGCGCTCGTGCCCATCGGGGACGGGCTGCTGCTCATCACCAAGCGGTGATCGCGAGCGGCGGCGTCAGGACTAGGCCTGCACCACCGCGCCGAGCACGTCGTGGAGCTCCTTCGCCTCCGCGTCGTTGACCGACACGACCAATCGACCGCCGCCCTCGAGTGGCACGCGCACGATGATCAGGCGCCCTTCCTTGACGGCCTCCATCGGTCCGTCTCCGGTCCTGGGCTTCATCGCGGCCATCGGCACCCCTTTCGCTAGCGGTGCGAGCTATTATCCCGCATGCCCCCGACACGACGGAAATCGACCTCGTAACCTCCGCCGATCACGGCGGGGTCCAGTCACCCCTGACCCACGCCCACATCCCCGCGAACCAGAACCACTGGCCGACGACGCCGAGCAGCAGCGCGACCGGCACGATCCACTTCGAGCGGGGTACCGCGAGCGCCGCGAGCGCGGGAGATGCGGGCAGCAGGAGTCGCCAGGTGCTCGACTGCGGGAAGAACACCGCGAGCAGGTACACGATCCAGGCCGCGACCCAGATCCGCAGGTCGACGCCGAGCCGGCGCATCCACGGCGAGCACAGGGCGAGGGCGACGAGCGCGAGGATGACGAGGAGGCCCGCGATGCCGAGCCACGCGGGCCAGCCCCACCACGAGGACCACCACGCCGCGCCCTCGAACCAGGGCGTGAAGGGAAAGAGCTCGCCCTCGCCGAGATAGCCGCGCCGCCACGCGAGCTCGGTCGCGACGTAGGCGTCGACGCGCCCCGTCGCGATGCCCGCGATCGCGGCCCAGCCGAAGCCGCACACGGCGCTCGTGAGCCCCGCGACGATGACCTTGACGACGTCGACGCGGGGGAAGGGGTCCCTCCCCTTGTGGTGCTGCCACCAGCGCACGCCGAAATGCCCCGCGAGCGCGAGCGCGAACGCGAGCCCCGTCGGCCGGGTGAACGACATGAGCACGATGACCGGCAGCAGCGTCAGGTAGCGCCGGTGCACGAGCTGCAAGAGCGCGATCCCGAGGAGGAAGAGGTGCATCGACTCCGCGTAGCCGACCTGCAGGATCGGCGACACGGGGTTGAAGAGCATGAGCGCGACGCCCGCGAGCGCCCCGCGGTGCGGGAGCCACTCGACGAACAGGCGGTAGTAGACGAACGCGACGCCCGCCGCGAAGGCGAACGACACGAGGACCGCGACGGTCTGGAACGGGAGCGAGCTCAGCCACGAGATCCCGGCGACGAGATACGCATACGCGGGCATGAACGCCCAGGCGTTCTCCGTGACGAGCCCCTCGTCGTTGAGCGGCAGCTCGGACGGGTACCCGTAGACGACGATCCGCAGGTACCACTCGGCATCCCAGTACGACGAGTAGGAGATGAGATCCGGGTGCGCGGGCGCCCAGGGGCTCGCCACCTGGTTGGCGGCGTAGATGAGCATGATGGTCGTCGTGACGACCCGGGAGGCGATGAAGACCAGGAGGACCTGGACCCACCACCTCCTCAGGACGCCAACCACGCCCGGAGCCGGCCCTCGCACGTCCTGATCTGCTCGACCGCGACCGCCTCGTCGTCGGTATGCGCGCGCAGCGGATCGCCCGGCCCGTAATTCACGGCGGGAATGCCGAGCTCGCTGAAGCGCGCCACGTCGGTCCAGCCGTACTTCGGCAACGGCGCGCTGCCGACCGCCGCAAGGAACTCGCGGGCGATCGGTGCGTTGAGTCCCGGCCGTGCGCCGGGCGCCAGATCGTCGACGACGAGCTCGGCGTCGGGGAAGATCGCCCGCACCCGCTCGACCGCCTCCTCGCCGGAGCGAGACGGGGCGAAGCGGTAGTTGACGGTCAGCTCGGCGAGATCGGGGATGACGTTCCCCGCGACGCCGCCACGCATGCCGACCGCGTTGAGCGACTCGCGGTAGACGAGCCCGTCGACCTCGACCTCCTCCGGCGCCCAATCCGCGAGGGCCGCGAGCGCGGGTGCGACCGCGTGGATCGCGTTGCGCCCCACCCACGGCCGCGCCGAGTGTGCGCGGACGCCGTGCCAGCGCAGCCCGACACGCAGCGTGCCGTTGCAGCCGCCCTCGACGACGGCGTTCGTCGGCTCGCCGAGGATCGCGAAGTCGGCGGCGAGCAGGTCGGGGCGGTTGCGCACGAGGCGGCCGAGCCCGTTGCGCGCCGACTCGACCTCCTCCAGGTCGTAGAAGATCCAGGTGACATCCGCGGCCGGATCCGCGAGCGCCGCGGCGAGCGCGAGCTGGACGGCGACGCCGCCCTTCATGTCGACCGAGCCGCGGGCGACGAGCGTGTCGACACCGTCGACGATCTCGCGGCGCGACGGCACGTTGTCCGTGATCGGCACCGTGTCGATGTGGCCGGCGATCGCGATGCGACGGTCGCGGCCGAGCATCGTGCGGGCGACGATCGCGTTGCCGTCGCGGTCGAGGCTCAGGTGCGGGAGCTTGCGCAGCGCGACCTCGATCGCGTCCGCGATCTCCGTCTCCTCGCCCGACACGGACGGGATGTCGCAGAGCGCGGCCGCGAGGTCGACGACGTCGGATCCTAGGTCGAGCGCGGCCACCCGGTCAGCCTACCGATCTGCGCTGTTGCGACACCGGGGCGACTTCGCGTGCGGATCGCACGTGAACCCCGCCATGGACCCGAAAACGGCGTCGGTAGGCTTGAGTCGTGAATCATCGGAGCGCCTGGGGCTATGCACTCGTCACGACCGCGGACGACGGGAGCGTCCTCGACGCCTGGTTCCCGGAGCCTCGGCTCGGCGACATCCCCGCGGGCGTCGACCCGCTCATCGCGCCCGCCGAGTTCGCGAGCCAGGAAGGCGAGGACCCCCGTCGCGGCGTGACGATCGCGTTCCAGACCGTCGTCATCGACGACCTCGACGCGCCGCCCGCCTCCGTGGAAGACGTCTACCTGCGGCTCCACCTGCTCAGCCACCTGCTCGTGCAGCCCAACGCGCTCAACCTCGACGGCGTCTTCGGCCTGCTGCCCGTCGTCGCCTGGACGAACGCCGGGCCCGTGCTCCCGCGCGTCGCGACGGCCCGGCGCGCCGAGCTGCAGCGCGCGGGGATCGCAGTGCACAGTCTCGACAAGTTCCCGCGACTCACCGACTACGTCGTCCCCGAGCGCGTGCGCATCGCCGACACTGCCCGCATCCGCCTCGGCGCCCACCTCGCGCCCGGCACCACCGTCATGCACGAGGGCTTCGTCAACTGGAACGCGGGCACCCTCGGCGCCTCCATGGTCGAAGGCCGCATCTCGCAGGGCGTCGTCGTCGGCGACGGCTCCGACATCGGAGGCGGCGCCTCCATCATGGGCACCCTGTCCGGCGGCGGCACGCACCGCATCTCCATCGGCAAGCGCTCCCTCCTCGGCGCGAACTCCGGCATCGGCATCTCGATCGGTGACGACTGCGTCGTCGAAGCGGGTCTCTATGTCACGGCCGGCACCAAGCTCGTGCTCGTCGACGGCGACGATCGCCGCGAGATCAAGGCGGCCGAGCTCTCCGGCGCGAGCGGCGTGCTCTACCGTCGCAACTCGCTGACGGGCGCCGTCGAGGCGCTCCCGCGCACCGGCGAGGGCATCGCGCTCAACGCCGCCCTGCACGCCTGAGCCGCCGTGCCCGACGTCGATGCGGTCGTCGTCGGGGCGGGGCCGAACGGCCTCGTCGCGGCGGTCGTGCTCGCCGAGGCGGGGCTGCGCGTCGTCGTACTGGAGGCGGCCACGCGCCCCGGCGGGGCATTGCGTACCGAGGAGCTGACGCTCCCCGGCTACCGTCACGACGTCGGCGCGACCGTCCTCCCGCTCGCGCTCGCCTCGCCCGCCTTCCGGACGCTCGGGCTCGGCGGGGCCGCGTTCTCCCACCCCGACATCCCGCTCGGCCACGCGCTCGCCCCCGGCCGATCGGTGCTGCTGCACCGCTCGGCCGCCAAAACGGCGAGCGCGCTGGGACGCGACGGACGACGGTGGCAGCGCGTCATGGGCGCGCCCTGGCAGGACCTCGCCGTCGCCGCGCTCGACCCGATCGCCGTCCCGCCCCGCTCGGCGCGCGGTCTGCTGCGGCTCGGCGCGCACGGCGCGTGGCCGGCGACGTGGGCGATGCGCGGCGCGTTCCGCGAGGAGCCGGCCCGCGCCCTCTTCGCGGGGCTCGCGGCGCACGCCGAGCTCCCGCTTCGCGCCTGGCTCACGAGCGCCTACACGATCACGCTCGGCGCGCTCGCGCACGGCGTCGGATGGCCGGTCGTGACCGGCGGCTCCGAGCGCCTCGCGGAGGCGCTCGTCGCGCGCCTCCAAGCCCTCGGTGGCGAGGTGCGGACGGGCCATCGGGTGGGCGCGCTCGCCGAGCTGCCGAGCGCGCGCGTCACACTGCTCGACGTCGGCGCCCGGCAGCTGCGCTCGATCGCCGGCGAGCGGCTGCCCGCTGGCGTCCGGCGCCGGCTCGAGCGCTGGCGCGACGGGCCGGGCGTGTTCAAGCTCGACTGGGCGCTCCACGCGCCGATCCCCTGGGCCGACGCCTCCCTCGCGCGCGCCGGGACGGTGCACATCGGCGGCACGGCGTCCGACGTCGTCGCGGCCGAGCGCGCGGTCGCCGAGGGCGGGGTCCCGGCGGAGCCGTTCGTGCTGCTCGTCCAGCCCACCGTCGCCGACCCGAGCCGCGCGCCCGAGGGGCGGCACACCGCCTGGGCTTACTGCCACGTGCCGAACGGGTGGGCCGGTGACGCGACGGAGCTCATCGAGTCGCGGGTCGAGACGCTCGCGCCGGGCTTCCGTGAACGCGTGCTCGCGCGGCACGCCATGGGTCCTGCGGCACTCGAGGCGTGGGACGCGAACCTCGTCGGCGGCGACATCGGCGGCGGCGCGATGGACTGGCGCCAGCTCCTCGGCCGGGCGCGGCTCACCGGGCGGGGGTGGCACCCTTCGACTCGCTCCGCTCGCTCAGGGCGCCGCGGTGATGGCCCGAGCGCCCCCGGCGGGACGCTCTACCTCTGCTCCGCCTCGACCCTGCCGGGCGGCGGCGCGCACGGCATGGGCGGCTGGCACGCCGCACGAGCCGCACTCGCGCGACTGTGACCTCGTCGGCCGACGATCGCGTTCTGCCGGTCAGCGGGTCGCGGGCCAGGGGCGGGCATCGTAGCCCGTGTAGAGCTGCTGGGGGCGGCCGATCTTAGTCTGCGGGTCGGCGATCGCCTCGCGCCAGTGCGCGACCCAGCCGGGCAGCCGGCCGATCGCGAACAGCACCGTGAACATCCGCGTCGGGAAGCCCATCGCCTTGTAGATGACGCCGGTGTAGAAGTCGACGTTGGGGTAGAGCTTGCGCTCGATGAAGTAGTCGTCGTGCAGCGCCGCCTGCTCCAGCTCCTTCGCGATGTCGAGCAGCGGGTCGCTGATGCCGAGATCGGCGAGGACCTCGTCAGCGGACTCCTTGACGAGCTTCGCGCGCGGGTCGTAGTTCTTGTAGACGCGGTGTCCGAAGCCCATGAGCTTCACCCCGTCCTCCTTGCGCTTGACCCGCTCGATGAAGCGCTCGACGCTCTCCCCCGAATCCCGGATGCGCGCGAGCATCGACAGGACCGCCTCGTTGGCGCCGCCGTGCAGCGGACCGTAGAGCGCATTGATGCCGGCCGAGATGCTCGCGAACATGTTCGCCTCCGTCGAGCCGACCAGACGCACGGTCGAGGTCGACGCGTTCTGCTCGTGGTCCTCGTGGAGGATGAGGAGCCGGTCCAGCGCCTTCACGAGCACGGGATTCAGCTCGTACGGCTCGGCGAGGTTGCCGAAGTTGAGCTTCAGGAAGTTCTCGACGAACGACAGCGAGTTGTCCGGGTACAGGAACGCCTGACCGACCGCCTTCTTGTGCGAGTAGGCGGCGAGGACGGGCAGCTTCGCGAGGAGGCGGACCGTGTTGAGCTCGACCTTCTCGGGGTCGTGCGGGTCGAGGTCCTCCTCGTAATAGGTGCTGAGCGCGCTCACCGCCGAGGACAGCACCGACATGGGGTGCGCAGTGTGCGGGAGGGCCTGGAAGAAGCGCTTGAGGTCCTCGTGAATGAGGGTGTGGTGGCGGATCTTCTCGTCGAACGCGGCGAGCTGGTCCGCGGTCGGCAGCTCCCCGTAGATGAGCAGCCACGCGACCTCGAGGTAGGTGGAGTTCGCGGCGAGGTCCTCGATCCCGTAGCCGCGGTAGCGCAGGATGCCCTCATCGCCGTCGATGTAGGTAATCGCGCTGCGGGTCGAGGACGTGTTGACGAAGCCCTGGTCGAGCGTCGTGAGCCCCGTCTGCTTCGTGAGGCTCGCGATGTCGATCGCGGACTTGCCTGCCGTCGCCGGCAGGATCGGGAACTCGGCGCTGCCGCCCGGGAAATGCAGTGTCGCGGTGTCCGTCCCGATGGTCGCCTCAGTCACGCCGTCCAGCATATGGCAGGTGCGCTACTGCCCGGATCGACGGAATATCCGGGGCACGATCGTGCGCGTCCCACAATCGCCGGCGCTCGCGTTCTGCGCGCCGCTGCGCTCTCGTGGTGGGCGCGAATGGTCGCTCCTGCGCGCCGCGCACGACCATCCGCGTCCACTATGCGGCTCGCGACGCGGCGAGCAGGGCCAGAACGTCATGCGCGAGCCGGTCCGGCGCGGCGAGCAGATGCTTGTCGACGCGCACGTGACGCCACGCACCGGCGACGATGCGATTGATGCGCTCGATGTCGATGCGGAACTGCGCGGCATCATCCCAATGCTGACGGCCCTCGTACTCGACGACGAGGCGATGCTCGGGCCAGACGAGGTCACCGTGCGCGATGATCCGACCGGCGTGCTCGATGGGGGCGTTGACCTCGGGCTCGGGCACGCCGCGGCGCACGAGCGCCAATCGCAGCATCGTCTCCCGCCAGGAGTCGGTGCCGGCACGCACCCACGGAAGCGCCGCGCGCAGTCGGCTCGCGCCGCGACGTCCCATCCCCGCGGCGGCCTCGAGGTCCGCGATCGTCGCGAGCGGTGCCCGCCGGGCGACGAGCCCGTCGGCCATGGCAACGAGGTCGTCGAGCGGGAGGTCCGGCGCCAGGTCCGCCCACGTCTCGACGGGATCCGTCACCACGAGCCCGGCTGGCGTGACGGCGAGTCGGCGCCCACCACGCGCGACATGACCCTGCACGCCCGGGCGACGCATCGCGCGTCCCTCGCCGAGCGTCGTGACGTGCAGCCGCGCCCCGCCGCGGCGCTGCGGCAGCCGAAGACCGATGATCTCGGCGGAGGTCAGATGGCTGAAGCAGTCGGCAGGGCGGAAGACGAGCTGCAGCGCGCGTGCGCGCTCGACGAGTGTGGCCGGTGGTTCCGCGGAGCGAACGCCATGGAACGGGTTGGGCAGGCTCCGCAATCGTCCCCGGGTCAGGCCCGCGCCGAGGCCCGTCGCGATCCGGAAGGGCGCGCCCGCGATCTCCGGCGGGAGCGGGTTGCGACCAGTCACGCGGGCATCATGCCCGACGGCTGCCGCCGCCCGACGCCGCGGACGCCATCTTGGGGACTGAACACCGCCCCATCCGCCTGTGCACGACGCTTCCTGCGACGGGCGCGCGCCTGGGTGGACGCAGTTGGTGCTGCGACACCGCCGTCGGCAGCCATTTGCGCCCACCGCAGCCGCGCGGCACCGGGCACCGCCCATCGCACCGCGGTCAAGTGGACGCGAAGAGCACCGCCGCGGTCCCGCCAGCAGCCGATCGCACCCACGTCAGCCCGGCAGCGGCGGCGCTTCGCTCAGGCGAGCAGATCCAGGCGCGCGACGGCGTCGCGGATCGCCGCGTCGGTCGCCGTGAACGCGACGCGCACGTGCCGACCGCCCTTCGCGCCGTAGAAGTCGCCCGGGGCGGCGAGGATGCCGAGGTCCGCGAGCAGCATGTGGGTCGCGCGCGAGTCCTCGCCGCGCGTCGCCCACAGGTAGAGGCCCGCCGACGACTCGTCGACGAAGAAGCCGGCGCGCTCGAGCCCCGCCTTCAGCTTCCGCCGGCGCTCGCGGTAGCGCTCCCGCTGCGCCGCGACGTGCGCGTCGTCCTGGAAGGCCGCGGCCATCGCGTTCTGCACCGGCAACGGCACCATGAGCCCGAGGTGCTTGCGGACCCCGAGGATGCCGGCGATGAGGCGGCTGCACCCGGCGACGACCCCGGCGCGATAGCCGGCGACGTTCGACTGCTTGCTGAGCGAGTAGACGGCGAGAACGCCGGCGCGCGAGTCCCCGATCACCGTGGGATCGAGGATCGAGGGCGTCGGGTCGGGGCCGGCCCAGTTGAGCTCGGCGTAGCATTCGTCGCCCACGATGACCGCGCCGAGCTCCCGGGCGCGGGTGACCGCGGCGCGCAGTTCGGGGACGTCGAGGACGCGGCCGTCCGGGTTGCCGGGCGAGTTGACCCAGACAAGCTTCGTCGTCTCCGGCCAGGCCGCGGGGTCATCGGCGGGCAGGGCGCTGGCACCGACGGCGACGGCGCCGACCTCGTAGGTCGGGTAGGCGAGCTCGGGGTGCACCACGGTGTCGCCGGGGCCGAGGCCGAGGGCGAGCGGGAGCGTCGCGATGAGCTCCTTCGAGCCGATCGAGGGGATGACGTGATCGACGGTGAGGCCGGGGACGCCGCGGCGACGCTCGAACCAGGCCGCGACGGCTTCACGCAGCTCGATCGTCCCTGCGGTCGTCGGATACCCGGGCGCCATCGCGGAGCCGGCGAGCGCATCAGCGATCACCGCGGGCGTCGGGTCGACGGGCGAGCCGACGGAGAGGTCGATGAAACCGTCGGGGTGCGATCGGGCTCGGGCGGTCGCCTCCCCGATCGAGTCCCACGGGAAATCGGGAAGCTGCAGCATCGATCGATCCTTCGGCTGACGGCGTGCGCGTGTGGCGCTGATCAGTGGCCCTGGGGCGGGAGCGCCTTGATGACGGCGTGGTCGTCGTGGATGACGCCGACCTTCGCGGCACCGCCGGGCGAGCCGACCTCGGCGAAGAACTCGACGTTCGCCGTGTAGTAGTCGGCCCACTGGGCCGGCAGGTCGTCCTCGTAGTAGATCGCCTCGACGGGGCACACGGGCTCGCAGGCGCCGCAGTCGACGCACTCGTCGGGGTGGATGTAGAGCATCCGGTCGCCCTCGTAGATGCAGTCGACGGGGCACTCGTCGACGCAGGCGCGATCCTTGACGTCGACGCAGGGCTCGGCGATGACGTAGGTCACGGATACTCCTCTGCGGGCTGCTCAGGCCCACCTATCGTATCTCCGGCCGGCTGCGCCTCCCGCCCAGCGGCGTGGCGGCGCCCCCGCCGACGCGGCCAGGCGATGACGATGATGGCGGCGATCGGGGCGGCGATGATCCACGCCCAGCCGATTGCGTCGTCGCGGACGATGACGCTGCCGCCCGGCCCCGTGAAGGACAGGATGAGGATCGCGCCGATGAAACCGAGGGCGCCGCCGATGGCGGGCCAGCGGGTGTCCCACAGCAGTCGCATGGCGATGAGGAACGCGACCGCCGAGGCGATGCCGAGGACGATGCCGTAGGGCACGGGCATGCCGAAGAGGTCGAAGGTCGCCCGGTGCGCGACGGTGAACAGCACCCCGATCGCTGCCGCGCAGGCGGCGGACAGCACTGCCGCGAGGGCGGTCATGAGGAGGCGCACCCCTCCAGCGTAGGCAAGCCCGGCTGCGCCGCCGCAGTGAGACACTGTTCGCATGAACGCCCGGGTGTTGGACGGGGTGTCGTCTGCGGCGTGCGCGTCGAGGAGATCGAGGATCCCCTCATGCAGCGGATCCGCTACCTCGACAAGCTCGTCGACGAGCTCGCGAAGGGCCGCCCGATGGAGAAGGTCCTCCGCGCCTGAGCCCCTAGTTCTGCTTCTTGGCGCGTGAGGTGAGGCGGGCGCGTGCCGTCTGGTCGAGCTCGACCTTGCGGATGCGGACGATCTCGGGCGTGACCTCGACGCACTCGTCCTCGCGCGCGAACTCGAGGCACTCCTCGAGCGTGAGCTGGCGCGGCACGTCGAGCTTCTCGAAGTTGTCGGCGGTCGACGAGCGCATGTTCGTCAACTGCTTCTCCTTCGTGATGTTGACGTCCATGTCCTCGGCGCGCGAGTTCTCGCCGACGACCATGCCCTCGTAGACCTCCTGGGTGGGCTGGACGAAGAACGTCATGCGCTCCTGGAGTGCGATCATCGCGAACGGTGTCGCGACGCCGGCGCGGTCGGCGACGATCGAGCCGTTGATGCGCGTCTGGATCTGACCCGCCCAAGGCTCGTAGCCGTGGGAGATGGCATTCGCGATGCCGGTGCCGCGGGTGATGGTGAGGAACTCGGTGCGGAAGCCGATGAGGCCGCGACTCGGAACGATGAACTCCATGCGTACCCAGCCGGTGCCATGGTTCGTCATCGTCTCCATGCGCCCCTTGCGGGCGGCGAGCAGTTGCGTGATCGCGCCGAGGTGCTCCTCGGGCGCGTCGATCGTGAGGTGCTCGAACGGCTCGTGCTTCTTGCCGTCGACGTCGCGGGTGACGACCTGAGGCTTGCCGACGGTGAGCTCGAAGCCTTCACGCCGCATGTTCTCCACGAGGATCGCGAGTGCGAGCTCGCCGCGGCCCTGCACCTCCCAGGCGTCGGGACGGCCGATGTCGACGACGCGGATCGACACGTTGCCGATGAGCTCCCGGTCGAGGCGGTCCTTGACCATCCGCGCGGTGAGTTTGTGGCCCTTGACCTTGCCGACGAACGGCGAGGTGTTCGTCCCGATCGTCATCGAGATCGCGGGGTCGTCGACGTGGATCGCAGGCAGCGGGCGGATGTCATCGGGGTCGGCGATCGTCTCGCCGATCGTGATGTCCTCGATGCCGGCGATCGCGATGATCTCGCCCGCGCTCGCCGACTCGGCCGGGAATCGCTCGAGTGCCTTCGTCTTGAGGAGTTCGGTGATCCGGACGTTGGAGTGCGAGCCGTCGTGGCGCACCCAGGCGACCGTCTGACCCTTCTTGACGGTGCCCGAGAAGACGCGCAGCAGCGCGATTCGGCCGAGGAACGGCGAGGCGTCGAGGTTCGTCACCCAGGCCTGCAGCGGCGCCTCGTCGTCATATGCCGGGGCGGGGATGTGCTTGAGGATCGCCTCGAAGAGCGGCTCGAGGTCGTCGTTGTCGGGGAGCTCGCCGTTCTTAGGCTCGTTGCGGCTCGCCGCACCCGCGCGACCCGAGGCGTAGAGCACCGGGAGATCGAGGATCGAGTCGATGTCGAGCTCGGGGACGTCGTCGTGGATGTCGGACGCGATGTTCAGCAGCAGGTCGTGCGACTCCTCGACGACCTCGGCGATGCGCGCGTCGGGACGGTCGGTCTTGTTGACGAGGAGGATGACGGGAAGCTTCGATTCGAGGGCCTTCCGCAGCACGAACCGGGTCTGCGGCAGCGGCCCCTCGGAGGAGTCGACGAGGAGGACGACGCCGTCGACCATGCTGAGCCCGCGCTCGACCTCGCCGCCGAAGTCGGCGTGCCCCGGCGTGTCGATGACGTTGATCGTGACGGGACCGTCGACGGCGTGCTTGCCCGAGTACTCGATCGCGGTGTTCTTCGCGAGGATCGTGATCCCCTTCTCGCGCTCGAGATCGTTGGAGTCCATGGCGCGCTCTTCGACGTGCGCGTGCTCGCCGAATGAGCCGGTCTGCCGCAGCATCGCGTCGACCAGGGTGGTCTTCCCGTGGTCGACGTGGGCGACGATCGCGACGTTGCGCAGATCGGTGCGGTGGGCGAGCGCCATGAGAAACCTTCGGCTATGCGAAAAAGGGACGGTCTACTCTAGCGGCACGCGTTGGCCGGTGCTTTCGCGCGTCGGGTCTGGGGTCTGGGGTCTCAATACGCGCTGCGCGCTACTCGACCCCCGAAAACGGCTGCGCGCTACTCGACCCGCGGGGGGGGGGGGGGGGGGGCCCCCGGGGGCGGGGGGGGGGCCGGCGGCGACGCGGGCGGGGGGGGCGCCGGCGACGCCGTCCTCTGCGGC